>Ga0247727_10014673_pt1 | contig 12973 bp, 11 predicted proteins | sample WisWelCaveWW1625_FD_202498 | JGI IMG/M metagenome (GOLD analysis project Ga0247727, IMG submission 202498) | Biofilm microbial communities from Wishing Well Cave, Virginia, United States - WW16-25 | ecosystem: Environmental > Aquatic > Deep subsurface > Groundwater > Cave microbial mat | place...
CTTCGCCCTTCAAGCCGGCCTGGTCGAGCGTGGCGCGGATCGCCTCGACATCCGCCGCCTGACGGTAGTTCGCCTCGACCTGCGTGCCGCCGGTGAATTCGATCGAGAAATGCAGGCCCTTGGTGGCGAGGAAAAAGACCGCGGCGAAGAAGGTCAGCAGCGAGATGATGTTGAACGCGAGCGCATAGCGCATGAACGGAATGACGCGGCGGATCTTGAAGAATTCCATGTGGCGCCCGGTTTTCCCTCAGCTCACTTCCACTCGGTGTCGCCGATCGCGAGCCTGGCGACCCGGCGCCGGTGCCCGTAAGCCAGGTTGGCGATGGCGCGCGATACCACCACCGAGGAGACGATCGAGGTGAGGATGCCGAGGCAGTGCACCACGGCGAAGCCGCGCACGGGACCCGAGCCGAAAATCAGCAGCGCGAGGCCGGCGATCAGCGTGGTGACGTTGGAGTCGAGGATGGTGCCCCAGGCGCGCTCGTAGCCGGCGGCGATCGCCGCCTGCGGCGACTGGCCGGCGCGCACTTCCTCGCGGATGCGCTCGTTGATCAGCACGTTGGCGTCGATCGCCATGCCGAGCGTGAGCGCGATGGCGGCGATGCCGGGCAGCGTCAGCGTCGCCTGCAGCAGCGACAGCAGCGCCACCAGGAACAGCAGGTTGACGCCGAGCGCGACCGAGGAAAACACGCCGAACAGGGTGTAGTAGGCGCTCATGAAGAGCACGATCGCGACGAAGCCCCATTTGGTGGAGTTGAAGCCCTTCTCGATGTTCTCCTTGCCGAGCGAGGGGCCGACGGTGCGCTCCTCGATGATCTCCATGGGCGCGGCGAGCGAGCCGGCGCGGATCAGCAGCGACAGGTCGCTGGTCTCGGCGGGCGTGAAGCTGCCGGTGATCTGGAAGCGGCTGCCGAACTCGCCCTGGATGGTCGCCACCGAGATCGCCTCGCCCTTGCCTTTCTCGATCAGGATGATGGCCATCAGCTTGCGCAGGTTCTCGCGTGTCGCCTGGCGCATGGTGCGGCCGCCCGCCTCGTTCAGCTCCACCGCCACCGCCGGGCGCTGGTCGTTGTCGAAGGTCGCCTGCGCGCCGACGAACTGGTCGCCCGTCACCAGCACCTGGCGCTTGACCGGCACCGGGCTGACGCTGCCGTCGCGCTTGCGCTCGGGGAAGAGGTCAACGTTGAAGCTGCTGCCCGAGCGCATCGCTTCTTCGTCCACCAGGCGGACCTCGAGGGTCGCCGTGCGGCCGAGGATCTCCTTCGCCTTGGCGGTGTCCTGCACGCCCGGCAGCTGCACCACGATGCGGTCGGCGCCCTGCTGCTGGATCACCGGCTCGGCGACGCCCAGCTGGTTGACGCGCCGGTTGAGCGTCGTGATGTTCTGCTTGATCGCGAGTTCCTGCTCTTTCTTGAGCGCCTCGGGCTTGAGCGTCGCCACCAGCAGCTGGTCCTGGCCGTCGTCGCGCCGGGCGAGGTCCAGCACCTGCAGCTGTGCGGCGATCGCTGCCTCCGCCTTGTCGCGCGTCGCCGCCTCGCGGAAGCGGATGCGCAGCGTCGAGCCCTCGCGCGAGATGCCGGCATGGCGCAGCTCCTTTTCGCGCAGCAGCGAGCGCAGATCCCCGGCGTAGGCTTCGAGCCGCTTGACCAGCGCCGCCTGCATGTCCACCTGCAGCAGGAAATGCACCCCGCCCCGGAGATCCAGCCCCAGGTACATCGGCAGCGCGCGCAGCGCGGTGAGCCAGCCGGGCGAGGCCGACAGCAGGTTCAGCGCCACCACGTACGACGGGTTGTCGTGGTCGGGATTGAGCGCTTTCTCGATCAGGTCGCGGCCCTTCAGCTGCGTGTCGGTATCGGGAAAGCGCACGCGCAGGCCGTTGGCATCGAGCAGCGCACCGGTGGTCGGCACGCTGCCGGACTTGAGCGCGCCCTCGACGCGCCCGAGCAGCGCGTCATCGACCTTGACGGTGGTTTTGCCGCTGGATACCTGGACCGCCGGCAGCTCGCCGAAGAAGTTCGGCAGCGTGTAGAGCAGCGCGAGAGCGATCGCAAGCGCGATCAGCGCGTACTTCCAGGCGGGATACCGGTTCACTTATTTGATGGACTTGATGCTGCCCTTGGGCAGCAGCACCTGCACCGCCGGCCGCTGCACCAGGACCTGCGTCGCGGCGGCGATTTCCAGCGTCACGTACTGCTCGTTGATCTCGACGATTTTTCCGACCATCCCGCCGAGCGCCACTACTTCGTCGCCCTTTTGCAACCCTTCGAGCAGCTGCTTGTGCTCCTTGCCGCGCTTCATCTGCGGACGGATCAGCACGAAGTACATCACCACGAACATCAAGCCGATCATCAGCAGCGGCTCGAAGGAGCCGAGCCCGCCGCCGGCCGGGGCTTGTGCGTAAGCAGGGGAGATGAACACGAATACTCCTCGTTCGGAATGCCGGAAAAGCTTGCAATTATAGCAGCTTGCGCTGCTCCAGCAGGCGCGCGGCGGTGTCCGCGAGCCGCCCGGCCGCGATGGCTGCGCGCAGTTCCCGCATCAGCGCGAGGTAGTAGTGCAGGTTGTGGATCGTGTTCAGGCGCGCGCCGAGGATTTCGTTCGCCTTCTGCAGGTGGTAGAGGTAGGCGCGGCTGAAATTGCGGCAGGCGTAGCAAGCGCAGGCTTCATCCAGCGGGCGCGGGTCGTCGCGCCACTTCGCATTGCGGATCTTGACGTCGCCCGAGCGCGTGTACAGCCAGCCGTTCCTCGCGTTGCGCGTCGGCAGCACGCAGTCGAACATGTCCACGCCCGCGCGCACCGCCTCGATCAGGTCCTCGGGCGTGCCCATGCCCATCAGGTAGCGGGGTTTCGCCAACGGCATTGCCGGCAGGAGATGGTTCATGATCCGGCAGCGGTCCGCCGCGGGTTCGCCGACCGCAAGGCCGCCGATGGCGTAGCCGTCGAATTGAATTTTCTGCAATTCATTCAACGATTCTTCCCGCAGACCTTCGTAGACACTTCCCTGCACGATGCCGAACAGGGCGTTTGCGTTGCCTGCGTGGGCGCGCTTGGAGCGTTCCGCCCAGCGCATGCTCAGCGCCATCGACTTGCGCGCCTGTTTCTCGGTCGCGGGCCAGGGCGTGCACTCGTCGAACACCATGACGACGTCCGAATTTAGCGCGCGCTGAATGCGCATCGATTCTTCTGGCGTCAGCAGCAGTTTGTCGCCGTTAATCGGTGACGCAAAGCGCACGCCTTCTTCACTGACTTTTGTCGTAAGACTAAAAACCTGAAAGCCCCCGGAGTCCGTCAGGAGCGACCCCTTCCAGCCCATGAAGCCGTGCAAGCCGCCGTGCTTCTCGATCACGTCGGTGCCCGGCCGCAGCCAGAGGTGGAAGGTGTTGCCGAGCACGATCTGCGCGCCCAGGCCCACCAATTCCTCTGGCGACATCGCCTTCACCGTGCCGTAGGTGCCCACCGGCATGAAGGCGGGCGTGTCGACCTTGCCGTGGGCAAGTTCGAGCACGCCGCGGCGCGCCGCGCCGTCGCGGTGGGTCAGCGTGAACTTCACGGCGCCCTTTCGATCAGCATCGCATCGCCGTAGGAAAAGAACCGGTAGCGCTGCTCGATGGCGTGTGTGTAGGCCCTGCGGATGTGGTCCAGGCCCGCGAATGCGGCGACCAGCATCAGCAGGCTCGATCTGGGCAGGTGGAAGTTGGTAAGCAACCGCTCCACGACCTGGAAGCGGAAGCCGGGATAAACGAAAAGGTCGGTTTCGCCTGCGGGTAAGCCGGTGAGGGCGGCGCTCTCCAGTGCGCGCAACGAGGTCGTGCCCACCGCGAGCACGCGCCGGCCACGCAGTGATGCAGTCGTCTCGGGCGGCACCTCGTAACGTTCCCGGTGCATGCGGTGTTCCTCGATATTGTCGGAGCGGACCGGCTGGAAGGTGCCGGCGCCGATATGCAACGTGACTTTCGCGATGGTTGTCCCTTTATCCCGGATCTTCTTCAGGAGGTCACGATCGAAGTGCAAGCCGGCGGTCGGCGCCGCGACGGCCCCCGGCCGCTCGGCGTAGACCGTCTGATAGCGCTCGGCGTCATCCCGCCCGGGGCGATGGCTGATGTAGGGCGGCAGCGGCACGCTGCCGCAGCGCTCGAGCACCTGTGCCACGGGCTCGGCGAAGCGGACGCGGTAGAGGTCGTCCTGGCGCCCGAGCACCTCCACCGCCACGCCGTCGCCGATGCTGAGCCGCACGCCCGCCTTCGGTGAATGTCCCGCGCGCATGAGTCCCAGGGCCTCGAATTCGCCCGTGATGCGCTCGATGAAAAGCTCGACCCTGCCGCCGCTCGCCTTCCTGCCGAAGAGGCGCGCCTTGAGCACGCGGGTGTCGTTGAGCACCAGCGCGTCGCGCGCGTCAACGAGCTGCGGCAGGTCCGCGAAAATGCGATCCACCAGCTTGCCGGTCGCACCGTCGAGGTGCAGCAGGCGGCTGGCGCCGCGCTGCCCGGCCGGGTGCTGGGCAATCAGTTGCGGCGGCAGTGCATAGTCGAAATCGGCGAGCTTCATCAGGATGACGCCAGCGTCATAGCGCCGCATTATAGAATCCACACCCTGGCCGAAATGGCGGAATCGGTAGACGCAGCGGACTCAAAATCCGCCGGTGGCAACACCATGAGAGTTCGAGTCTCTCTTTCGGCACCAGGCCGTCATTCTTTGTCAGGAAACACCATCTTGCGGCTGGACAGCGCCCCCTGCGGGGCGTAGTCTTGCCGCGCACTACCGCGAGGGGAGAATTGATGGCGAAGGCGCAGATCCACCTGCTGCCGGCGGCGCGCAACACGGTCATGGTGGTGGACGACCAGTCCACCAGCCGCGCCATCCTGGAGCAGGTGGTGCGCAGCCTCGACGACCGGGTGGTGATCGAAGGCTTCGCGCGCCCGCTGGACGCCGTGCTCTGGGCCACGCGCCACGTCGCCGACCTGGTGCTAGTGGATTTCATGATGCCCGACATGGACGGCATCGAGCTGGTCGGGCGCCTGCGCTCGCTGCCCGGCTACGAGCATGTTCCCATCGTCATGATCACCGGACAAGATGATAAGAAAGTCCGCTACGCCGCGTTGGACGCCGGCATCACCGATTTCCTCACCAAGCCGGTCGACGCGCGCGAGTGCCTCGCGCGCTGCCGCAACCTGCTCACGCTGCGCCGCCAGCAGCTGGCGCTGGAAGACAAGCGCCGCCTGCTGGAGGGCATGGTGGACGAGGCGACGCGCGAGATCCGCGAGCGCGAGAAGGAGACGCTGCTGCGGCTGGCGCGCGCCGGCGAGTTCCGCGACGAGGAAACCGGCTACCACCTGATCCGCATGGCGCGCTATTCGCGCATGATCGCCAACGCGATCGGGCTGGAACGCGACGAGGCCGAGACCATCGAGCTCGCGGCGCCGCTGCACGACATAGGCAAGATCGGCATCCCGGACGGTATCCTGCGCAAGCCGGCGCGGCTTGACGAGGCCGAGTGGAGCACGATGCAGCGCCACCCGGTGATCGGCCACGAGATCCTGAAGGGCAGCGCTTCGAAATACGTGCGCATGGGCGCGCTGATCGCGCTCGGCCACCACGAGCGCTACGACGGCAAGGGCTATCCGAGCGGGCTGGACGGCGACCACATCCCGCTGTGCGCGCGCGTTATCGCGGTGGCCGACGTCTACGACGCGCTCACCTCGGTGCGGCCCTACAAGAAGGCTTGGAAATCGGCCGATGCGCTCGACTACATCCGCGCCCAGCGCGGCAAGCACTTCGACCCGCGCCTGGTGGACGCGTTCCTCGGCGTGAGCGAGCGGGTGCTGGAAGTGCAGCGCGACCTTCAGGACCCGTCGGCCGAGGGCGGCGCCAGATGACGGCCTGGTTGCGCAGTCTGGTCGCGGCCGCGCGCGCGCGCCTCGCCGCGCGCCCGGACACCGAGCACGAGCAGGCCATCGTGCGCTTGGTCGTGTGCTCGGCGCTCGGCGCCTACCTGCTGCCTAAAGGCCTGAACGTCTTCGACTGGGGTGCGCTCGAATTCCACTACCTCGTCTTTACGAGTTATGTGGTGTTCTCGGCGGCCCTGCTGGCCTGGATTTTCGCTTCCGACGCAGTGTCCCCCCTGCGGCGCTGCATGGCACTGGCCGCGGACGTCATCACCGCCAGTATTGCGATGTGGTATTACCAGGAAGAGGCGCTGGCCCTGTTCCTGGTGTACGTCTGGATCACGCTGGCCAATGGCTTCCGCTATGGGCCGGGCTACCTGGTGATCTCGCTCGGCGCGAGCCTTGCAGGCTTCGCAGCCGTGGTAGCGAACACCGGTTTCTGGCAGCAGCACCTGTTCGCGGGCGGCGGACTGGCGCTCGGCCATATTGCCCTCAGCCTGTACGTCCTGTCGCTGGTGAAGCGGATGTTCGAGGCGGTGGCGCGGGCCGAAGCGGCAAACCAAGCCAAGCGCCGCTTCATCTCCGTGGTGAGCCACGAACTGCGCACGCCCCTGAACGCGATCATCGGCATGTCCGACCTGCTGCGCGACACGCAGCTGTCGCGCGAGCAGGCCGACATGCTGCAGACTCTGCGCAGTTCATCGCGCGTGATGCTCGGCCTGGTGGAGGAGGTGCTCGACTTCTCCAAGATCGAGGCCGGCAAGCTGGTGCTGGAGCGCGCCGATTTCGACCTGCATGCGCTCGTCAACAGCACCTGCCGGATCCTGTCGTCGCAGGCGGCGGCCAAAGGCGTCGAGTTCGTGGTCTCGATCATGCCCGAGGTTCCGCCGGCGCTGCGCGGCGACGCGCTCCACTTGCGCCAGGTGCTGATCAACCTGGCCGGCAATGCGGTGAAATTCACCGAGCACGGCGGCGTCACGGTGCACGTCAGCAGCCAGGGCGAGACCGACGCGGGCGTGCGGCTGAAGTTCTCGATCCGCGATACCGGCATCGGCATCGCGCCGGAAGCGCAGCAGCGGATTTTCGAAAGCTTCACGCAGGCCGACCAGACCACCACGCGACGCTTCGGCGGCACCGGCCTGGGCACCACCATCGCCAAGCAGCTGGTCGAGCTGATGGGCGGCAGGATCGGCGTGGAGAGCGCGGTCGGGCTGGGCAGCACGTTCTGGTTCGAGACCGAACTGGCGAAGCAGTCCGAGCGCGCGGGCGCCGTCGCGGGCGAACTTGCCGGCGCGCGCGTACTGCTGGTCGGCTTCCCGCACGCCGAGCGCGCGGCGATCGAGCAGGCGCTCACCGGCTGGGGCGCCACGGCGGTCGCGGTGGGTAGCATGGACGAGGGCGTGCGGCGCCTCGTTTCGGAGATCAGCCTGGCCCGGCCCTACCATAGCGCGCTGCTCTATTCGCAGGGCAAGGATTTGCAGCTGGCGCAGCGGTTCCGCCGCGCGGCGCCCGCTCCGGCGCCGCCGGTGGTGCTGGCGATGGAGCGCGGCGCCGACGCGCCGCGCTTTGCGGCACTATCGGCCGGCTTCGGCGCGGTGCTGGAAATGCCGTTCGAGAAGCGCCAGCTCTTCAGCGTGCTGCACTCGGTCACCGCGGGCGAGGAAGCGCGCGAAGGCGTGGTGCGTCTGCAGGACTACGCGCGCCGCGGTGGGGCGTCCAAGGGCCTGCACGTCCTGGTCGCTGACGACAACCCGACCAACCGCGAGGTGCTGACGCGCATCCTCGAGCGCGCCGGCCACACCACGAAGCTGGTGGCGGACGGCGAGCTCGCCCTCGATGCACTGGAATCCGCGCATTTCGACGCCGCGCTGATCGACCGCAACATGCCGCGCCTGAGCGGCCTCGAAACCGTGCAGGCGATCCGGTTGACTGCCGGGGCCCGCGAGCGCCTGCCAGTGGTGATGCTGTCCGCGGATGCCACGCCCGACACGAAGCGCGAGTGCCTCGAGGCCGGCGCCGATGCGTTCCTCGCCAAGCCGATCGAGGCGCTGCGGCTGCTCGAGGAACTGCAGGCGCTGTGCGGCGGCAAAGTCCAGGATGCCGGGCAGCCGGCCGCGGACGGACAGACGCGGCTGCCGTCGCGCGCCTCGAACCAGGGTCCGGCGCCGGTGATGAATGCGGACACGCTCGCCGACCTGGAGGAGCTGGGTTCCTCGCCCGCCTTCATGGACAAGCTGATCGGCGTGTTCGTCGCTGACAACGTCACGCTGATGGCGAAGATCGAGTCCGCGCTGGCGGCGCGCAACGTAGCGGAGTTCCGCAGCCATCTGCATGCGATGAAGGGCTCGGCCGCGAGCATGGGCGCTGAAAGGCTCACCGGCTATTGCAGGGACATGGGCCGCTTGTCGGACGCAGAGGTAAAACTGCAGATCCCCGGGCTGTTGAAGGCCCTGCGCGAGTCGCTCGCGGCCACGCGCGAATCGCTGGAGCGTTATCTTCAGGAACGCAAGAAATCGACGGGCTGAGCGCGGGCTGCGGTAGGATTTCCGTATGCCGCGACCGCCTGGTCCGTCGGGCTTGCCGTACATCGGGCAGGCGTGGAACTTCACCCGCGACCCGCTCGCGTTCCTGTCCGGCGTGGCCGACCGCTACGGGGACATTTCCTGCTTCACGCTCGGCGGCATCGAGGCGTATTTCGTCCGCCACCCCGATTTCGTCCGCGAAGTCCTGATCACGCAGCGCGCCAGCTTCACCCTCAGCCCGCTGCGCAAACGCCTCAGCGCCGTGGTCGGGCACGGTTTGTTCACCTCGGAAGGCGAGCTGCACGCGCGCCAGCGCCGCCTCATGCAGCCGGTGTTCCGCAAGTCGCGGATCGAGGCCTATGCGGGATCGATCGCGGAGTTGTCGCGCCGCACGCGCGACCGGTGGCAATCGGGCGCCGAAATCGATCTCACCGAGGAGAGCATGAAATTGACGATGCTGGTGGCCGCGCGCGCCCTGTTCGACGACGACATCGGGGGCGACGCCAAAGCGGTCTCCAGCGATCTCGCGGTGCTGCTGGAGTTTTTCACGCGCATTTCGTCGCCCTTCCTGGGACTGTGGCTCAAGCTGCCGCTGCGCTCGACCCTGCGGTTCCACGCTGCGGTGCGGGACCTGGACGCAGTGATCTATCGCATGATCGAGCGGCGCCGGGGCGCCGCGGGCGCCGGCAACGACCTGCTGTCGCTGCTGATGCAGGCCAAAGACGACGAGACCAACGTTTTCATGACGCAGAGGCAGTTGCGCGACGAGATCCTGACGCTGCTGATCGCGGGTCACGAGACGACCGCCAACCTGCTCGGTTGGACCTTGTACCTGGTCTCGCAGAACGACGCCTGCGCCGAGCGGCTGCACGCGGAGGCACGCTCGGTGCTCGGTGGCCGGCCCGGCTTTGTCGCCGCGGATACAGAGCGCCTGGCGTACGGTCGGCAGGTGATCCAGGAAGGCCTGCGCTTGTATCCGCCGGGCTGGTTCATCGGCCGCGCGGCCTTGGCGGAGGTGCGCCTGGGGAACTACACGCTGCCCAAGGGGGCGGTGGTCCTGATGAGCCAGTACGTGATGCACCGCGACGCACGCTTTTTCGAGCAGCCCGAGCTGTTCGCGCCCGAGCGCTGGCAGGGCGATTTCCTGGAGCGGCTGCCGCGCGGCGCTTACTTCCCGTTCAGCGCGGGCGATCGGCATTGCATAGGCGAGGGATTTGCCTGGCAGGAAGCGCTGTTGATCCTCGCCACGCTGGTCGAGCGATGGAAGTTCGAACTGGTCCCCGGACAGCGCATCCGCCCGAAGCCTTCGGTGACCTTGCGTCCGGACAGGCCGATAAGGATGGTCGTGCGGGCGCGTTGAAACGATCTGGCAGTAAAATCGGTGCTTTTCCCGGTCAGCCAAGGCGATCGCATGTCATTTTTCATCACGCTGGTGGAGGATTCGGACGCGAGCCGGCGCGCGATCGAGACTTCGCCCAGGGTGCACTCGATGATCCACAAGGGGCTCACCCTGGCGGAGTACCGGGCGTTCCTGCGCGACCTGTACCACATCGTCTGGCATTTTTGTCCGATCATGGCGGTCGCCGCCGCGCGCTGCGACGGGCGCCTGCGCAATATCCGCTACGAGCTGTACGAGCGCATCGAGGAGGAAAAGGGGCACGAGGACTGGGTGCTCGAGGACATCCGCGCTGTCGGCGGCGAGGTGAACGTCGAGGCGGCGGCGCCCAGCGCGCCGGTGCGGGCGATGATCGGCTTCAACTACTACGCTGCCGAGCGGGTCCACCCCTGCTCGGTGCTGGGCATGCTCTACGTCCTAGAGGTGGTGGCTTCGGTGTACGGCGGCAAGGTCGCCGACGCGATCGCCCGCGCGATCGGACGCGAAACCGGAGCGGGGGGCTTCCGGTTCCTGTTGTCTCACGCGACCATGGACGCCGACCACATGGCAAAACTCAACGTGCTGCTGAAGACCATCGATGACCCGGCCGCCCAGGCCGCGATCATCGATTCGACGCGCGTCAACTTCCACCAGTTCGGCCAGCTGTTCGCCGACGGCGGTTTCGTCTCGCACCTTGGTCACTGAGCTTCGCTCGGTCCTGCACGGTTCGGCTCAGCCCGCCGCCATCGCGATGCCCGGCGCAGCAGCCGGGGCCGGCGCGGCCGCCGCCGCATCCATGCGCTCCATCTGGGCGCGCACCACGCGGCTCATCATGCGCAGGTCGCGGTCTTCGAGCCGTAGCGCGCAATCCACCCAGGTATCGACAACCGCGTCCAGTTCCGCGCGCGTGATCGGGTTGACTTGCTGGCGCACCCGCATGACGCCCTGAAAGCCGCTGCGCCGGCGCGCGTTCCTGGCGATCCATGCGTGCACCGCGGCCTCGCCTTCGCCGTCCTTGGCGAGCACGTCGACGATGCCCATCTGGTGCAGCCTGGCCGCCGGCAGCAGCTTGCCCGAGAGGATCAGCTCTTCGGCGATGCGCGCGCTCGCGCGCCGCGCCAGCAGGCTGTAGGCGCCCATGCCCGGGAACAGATTGAACAGGATCTCGGGCAGGCCGATCATGGCCGATTCCTCGGCCACCAGCACGTCGGCGCAAAGCGCCATCTCGAAGCCGCCACCCAGCGCATCGCCCTGCACCAGGGATACGGTGGTGAGCGCCGGGCACTGGTAGTGCTGGATCTGCGAGTGAATGTTGTCGATGCACATGCGCGCGTAGTGCGCCAGCGCGTCGCGGTCGCGCGAGCGGATCAGCAGCAGGAACAGCGCCAGGTCGCCGCCGAGGTTGAACACCCGCGGCACGCGCGAGGCGGCCACGTAGGTGTTGACCTTGTGCATCGCGCCTTCGAAGTCGATGTGGCCGCAGTTCGCGGTCAGCTCGCTGCCGACGGCGCGGATCTCCTTCAGCAATGCCAGGTTGAAGCAGGGATTGCCCCGCTGCTTCATGTAGCCCCACAGGGTCCCGGTGGCGGGATCGAACTCGTACTCGGACTCTGCAAGCGCCTTCCAGCCCGCCCGCAGCCCCACTGCGTCGCTCATATTGCTCATGACATTTCCCCCAAAGAAATCCCCCGGTCCGGGGGAGTAGAAATCAACGGCGCCGGGCCCTGCCCAGCACCTCCCGGGGCCATTAGACGCCTGATGCTTGCCCTGTGCAAACAAGTGTGTTGCTTTTCCGTGACCCCGGCGCGTTGCTCGGCTACGCTGCAAGACGAAATGATTAGTCCGGGTTCTAGCCGAAACGGCCCGCTTGGGTTAAAGTTTTCGGGTCGTCGATCGCAGGGTGTTCGGAGGAGTTTTCCATGTACGCCATCATCTACAAGTCCGACGGATTCCCCATCTGCCAGCAGGTCGCGGGCGTGAGCCCGGACCCGGTGGTGACCTGGAATACCGAGGCCGCCGCCAAGGCGTTCATCGCGGCCAAGGGCGGCGACGCCGATTTCCAGGCCGTGGCGCTCACCGACGAGGCCATGGACAAGATCGCGCAGGCGATGGGCTGCCCGGTGGAATCGATGATGTTCGAGCCGTATCCCAGTTAGTTCAGCGGATCCCTAACTGATTCTGTCGATCGTCTGCGCGCCGCAGGCAGAGCGCAAGGCGCGCGCCAGGCCTTTTCCCGGCACCGAGATCTGCGCGTCCAGTTCCAGCAAAGGCTCCAGCACAAATGCCCTCTCGTGCATGCGCGGATGCGGCACCGTGAGGCGGGGTGAATCGATGCTCCGGTTCCCGTAAAGCAGCAGGTCGAGGTCGAGCGTGCGGGGCGCCCCGGCGAAGGGCCGCTCGCGGCCGTGCCGGTGCTCGATGTCCTGCAGGCGGTCGAGCAAGGCTTCAGGCGGGAGCCCGGTTTCCAGCTGCACCACGGCGTTCAGGAAATCCGGCTGATCCACCTTGCCCAGCGGGGCACTTTTATAAATGCTTGAAGCCAGAACAACACGCGTACAGGGCAGCTTTTCCAGTTCCTCGATCGCGACTTGGATCTGCCGGCGCGGCTCGCCAATGTTTGCGCCCAGCCCGACGTACACGAGGTTCATGCCGGCGGCGGCGCGCCCTCGGCGGAACTCCTGCCGCGGCGCCGGCGGCGGCGTTTCTTGCCGGGCCCGCTGTCGGGCAGCAGCATGGCGCGGCGCGTTTCGTCGTCGGCGCCCTGGAACGCGCGCCACCAGCTTTCGATCTCCGCCGGCGCTTCGCCGCTGGCCGCGCGCAAGGCGAGGAAATCGTAGGCCATGCGGAACCGTGCCAGCTCGAGCAGCCGCCACGGCCGCTGGCCGGAGCGTTCTTCGAACCTTGGCTGCATCGCCCAGACCTCGCGCATGGTCGCCGTCAGCCGGCGCGTGATGGCGAGCTTGCCGCTTTGCGCGTCCAGCACTTCGTCCATGGCGAATTCCAGCGCCGGGACGCGGCGTTCGCCGCGCTTCTCGCGCGCCTTCCACGCCGCCAGCACCTCGTGCCAGAGGAGCGCGGCAAACAGGAATGCGGGCGACACGGGGCGGTCCGAGAGCACGCGCTCGTCGGTCTGCGCCAACGCCAGCGTGACGAAGCGCTCGCCCAGCGGCTGCTCCAGGATCACGTCGAGCAGC
>Ga0247727_10014674_pt1 | contig 12972 bp, 13 predicted proteins | sample WisWelCaveWW1625_FD_202498 | JGI IMG/M metagenome (GOLD analysis project Ga0247727, IMG submission 202498) | Biofilm microbial communities from Wishing Well Cave, Virginia, United States - WW16-25 | ecosystem: Environmental > Aquatic > Deep subsurface > Groundwater > Cave microbial mat | place...
CGCGTCGGATCGATGTCGTCGATGACGCCGGTAAAATTCTGGAACGGCCCGTCGGTAATTTTGACCTGTTCACCCTTCTCGAACGCGACTTTCGGCGCCACTTTCTCCTGTCGCTCTTCAATCTGCGCGAGGATGCTGTCCACTTCGTCCGGCTTGAGCGGCACCGGCCGTTCGCCGCCGATGAAGCCGATGATGCCGGGCGTCTCGCGGATGAAGTACCACGGCCGGTCCAGCAACTGGTTTTTCTCGTCGAGCAACTTCATGTGCACAAGGATGTAGCCGGGATAGAACTTCCGCGTGCTTGTGGTCTTTTTGCCCTTCTTGACCTCGGCGACCTTCTCGGTCGGAATCAGGACTTCCTTGATGAGTTCGGCCATCTCCTCGATCTTGATGCGCTTCTCGATGGAGTCTTTGACCTTCTGTTCCTGACCGGACAACGTGTGGATCACGAACCATTGAAAGTCTTGCTTGATTGCTTGTTCCGTCATGACTGTTTCACCGCTAGGACCGCATCAACCGCGCAACGATCTGCGCGAACAGAAAATCCGCCCCGGCCACGAACGCGCCGAGAATCAACAGCGTGATGATCACCACCACCGTCGAATCCACGAGTTCCCTGCGCGTCGGCCACGAAGACTTCTTGAGCTCGACCGTGACCTCAGTCAGGAACTCCCGGATTTTCAACAATGGGTTCACCATCGCTCGTCGCCTCTATCATTCTGCTCGAAGTTGGCACGCCAGGAGGGACTTGAACCCCCAACCTACGGTTTTGGAGACCGTCGCTCTGCCAATTGAGCTACTGGCGTCTCCGAGGTCCCCGCATCCGCGGGGATGTCTCGCAATTCTATTTCGTCTCCTTGTGAGAGACGTGCTTGCCGCACTTCGGGCAAAACTTGCGCAGCTCCAACCGCTCGCTTCCTTGCGCCTTCTTGTTGCGCGAGGACGCGTAGTTGCGGCTCTTGCACTCCGTGCAGGCCATCGTGATCAATTCTCGCGGCACAATTACTCCAAGATGTCCGTGACACGGCCCGCGCCGACCGTGCGACCGCCTTCGCGAATCGCGAACCGCATCGTCTTTTCCATCGCGATGGGCGTGATCAACTCAACTTCCAGGTTCACGTTGTCGCCGGGCATCACCATCTCGACGCCGGCCGGCAACGACACCTGACCGGTCACGTCCGTTGTGCGGAAATAAAACTGCGGCCGGTATTTCGTAAAGAACGGCGTGTGCCGACCGCCCTCTTCCTTGGAGAGCACGTACACTTCCGCTTTGAATTTCTTGTGCGGCTTGATCGAGCCGGGCTTTGCAAGCACTTGACCGCGCTCGATGCCGTCTTTTTCAATACCGCGAAGCAACGCGCCGATGTTGTCGCCGGCTTCGGCCTGATCCAACAGCTTGCGGAACATTTCCACGCCGGTCACCACCGTCTTGGTCGTGTCGCGCAAGCCGACGATCTCGACTTCTTCGCCGACCTTGACCGTGCCGCGTTCCACGCGACCTGTCGCCACCGTGCCGCGGCCGGTAATCGAGAACACATCCTCGACCGGCATCAGGAATGGCTTGTCCACTTCGCGCGTCGGCTGCGGAATGAAATCATCCACGGCCTTCACGAGTTCGAGAATGCCCTTCTCCGACGCCGCATCACCAGCGAGAGCCTTCGACGCGCAAACGCGGATGACCGGCGTCTTGTCGCCCGGGAACTGATACGCCGAGAGCAACTCGCGCACTTCGAGTTCGACGAGGTCGAGCAATTCCGGATCATCCACCAAGTCCACTTTGTTCAGCGCTACGACGATCGCCGGTACGCCGACTTGCCGGGCGAGAAGGATGTGCTCGCGCGTCTGTGGCATCGGGCCGTCCGCTGCGCTGACGACGAGAATCGCGCCGTCCATCTGCGCGGCGCCGGTAATCATGTTCTTGACGTAGTCCGCATGGCCGGGACAGTCCACGTGCGCGTAGTGGCGCTTGTCCGACTCATACTCGACGTGCGCCGCGGCGATGGTCACCGTCTTGGTCTCGTCGCGAACCGTGCCGCCCTTGGCGATATCCGCGTACGCTTTGACTTCCGCCTTCCCCGACTTCGCGAGAACCGCGAGCAACGCGGCGGTCAACGTCGTCTTACCGTGGTCAATGTGACCAATCGTGCCGACGTTCGCGTGAGGCTTTGTTCGTTCAAATTTACCTTTGGCCATGATGTCCTCCTGTTCCTTCGCTCGATTGTCAGTACCAACGCCTATTTATTTCTGGAGCCCACGATCGGGTTTGAACCGATGACCTCGTCCTTACCAAGGACGTGCTCTACCAACTGAGCTACGTGGGCAAACGGCAGCCCGGCTTCACCGCGGCTTGATCGGTTAACTCAGGCTGTCGGAAGCACCATCGCTACCGCAAAACGCACAACGACAAAGCCACTGTCGTCTCCGTCTTCCGTTTTTTCCAAACAGACGTGACGGAAACAGCCAGCGGATTTATCCCAACGCCCGATCTACTATGTAGTACGCCGAACCGAAAAAGCGTCGCGAGTATAGCAGCGGAGCGAGACCTGTCAACACCCATTTACGGATTATCGCCGAGAGCCGGCGCCGGCGGACTAGAGCTCAAAGTCCCGGAGCCGGCGGGTGGCGAGGCCCATCGGCAAAACAATCGCCGCCCCGGTCAACAGCACCACAAACACCCACGCGGCCAGCATGGCCGGCGTCGGTGAACTCGCCGTAATCTCGCCGCTCTCAAACTGCGGCCACAGCGGCAGCACCAATGCCGTAATCACCACGGCGATGTAGGCGAGACTGACGACAAAACACAACGTGCCGCCAAAACCCGACACGATCCTTGCCGGGTTGTCGTCCTGCCGGTTGGCGGTCGAACCTCTTCCGAAATTCGGAAACAACGCGCCGATGCCGACCGCGATTCCGCACAACCCAAAACTCATCATAACTACAGTCCCGGCAAACAAGGTCATCATCCACCCCGGCAACCGCAACATGCAGCTCGAGACGATGTTCAACGTCAGCGTCACGATGAAGGCGCATACACTACTCAGCCAGAATTTCTGCCAAAGAATTCGCCGCAGCCCGCCCGGGATCATGCCCACGATCCAGAGCCGCTTCCCTTCGAGGCTGAATTGCGGAAACACAAACCGGGTCGTCAATGTCGCCAGCGTCATGCTCGAAGCGCCAAGGTTGAGGAACGAAACAAAGTTAGCCCAGTAGGAACTGTTCCAATCGTACGCCACGTTGCGCAAGTTCAACACATACAGTCCCAGCAGACCGAAGAAGATGACAAACTGGCTCCACTGCGATGTATCGCGCCAGAACACCCGGACATCCTTCGCCACCAGCGCCCGCGCCGTGGTGCTCAGACCCGGCAGCCAATCGAGGAAGCTCTCCAGAATGTTGCGCCGCTCTCCGCGCACCGTTCGTCCTGCCGGCGGGCTCAAAGAAATCGTTCCCTGGCTATGGTTGCGCGACCAGCCGTCGTAGAACAAGTGTCCGCTCGCCGTCACACACACGAGCGTTGCCATCATCGCGTTGCTGAGCAGCACGAGGAAGAATAACATCCCCCGCAGACCACCGCCTTCGCCCCACGCGATCATACCGGACGCCACCCAGTAACTCGGCAACATCGGTTGCAGCGTCACCCGGCTGTTGTGGAGCAGCCGATTCAAGACCGAGACCGCCTGCGTTTCCTGCAACCCCGCCACTTCCATCGGTTTCAAGAACACAATCGACCAGAGGATCGCCGCGCTGCCGGTAATAAACAGCGCCCACTTGAACACCCGCCGGTGGAGATACCGGTTCACGATCAAAATCACGAGCGCCCCCAACGCGGCCGGGATGACGATGAACGGCAGATAGAGCAACCCCAGCTTGATGTAAAACCACATCGTCACCTGCCGGGCCGCGCCGTACGCCAGAATCATCGGCGCGGACAAAAACAAAAACGCCCAACTCGCCAGCACCGTCGTTTCCGCGAGCTTCCAGCAGAACACATCGACGTGGCGTACCGGCAGCGTCAACATCCACTGCGTCTCCTGGCTCTTGAACAGCGACGAGTAACCGATGATCATGTTCGAGAACACGAGCATCATGAACAGGAACGCAAAAAACAGGTAGAGCATCCGGTCCAGCAACACCGCGCCCAAGCCGGCCACGGTTGAGAGAAAGTTAAATCCATAAAAAAACAGCGCGTAGCCGGCCACCCAATAGCACGCCACAAACAGCGCGATCACCGTCACCATCAACCGCGACTGTTGCCGCAACGAGCCGACGCGCCGGCCGGCCGCCTGCGCGTTTACGCGCGCCAACAAACCGAAAAAGGCCAGAGACTTCATTTCGCCGGCGCCTCCTCCGCCGTCGCTTCTTCTTCCCCTCGCGTCAATGCCAGAAACGCATCCTCCAGGGCCCCGCCGTGGCCGCTGGCTTTGCGCAGATGATCCATCGTCCCGACCGAGATCAGCCGGCCGTGATCCAGAATCCCAATCCGGTCGGCCAACTCCTCGGCGATGTGCAAGACGTGCGTGGACAAAAACACCGTCGTGCCGGCGCGCGACCGCGCCTTCAGGACGTCCTTCACCACGCGCGCGCTGCGCGGATCAAGCCCGACCATCGGTTCGTCAATGATGATCACACGCGGATCGTGCAACAACGCCGATGCGATCACCACGCGTTGCCGGGTGCCGTGCGAGAGATTCTCGATCAATTGATCCCGGGTCTCATCCAGATCGAATGTCTCGAAGAGTTCGTCGGCCTTCCCTCCGGCCTCGGCGCGATCCATACCGTAGAGTTGTCCCACAAACATCATGAACTCCATCGGCCGCAGTTTGTCGTACACGAACGGCAGATCCGGCACGTAGCTGATCACCTTCCGCGCTTCCACGGAGTCCGTCTGAATATCCCGGCCACAAATCAATATGCGACCCGACGTCGGCTTCAACAGTCCGGTCAACAACTTGATCGTCGTCGTCTTGCCGGCGCCGTTCGGCCCGAGGAACGCGAAGAATTCGCCCTGCGCGATGTCGAGATTCAAATCCGCGACCGCCGTCAATCCTCCGTATTGCTTCGTCAGTTGCTCAGTCTGGATCATCGTCGCGCCTCCGCGTCCGTGCTCGCGGCCAGCTTCTGGTCCACCATTTTCAATCCGAAGGACGTATCCACTTGCAACACCTCGCCGGCTCGACTGACCCAAATTTTCGCCCACATCCGTTCGTCCAGCCGGTAATCAACCAAATATGCCTGCACCGACCCCCCGCCGACCGGGAACATCTCAAACCGCGTCTTCGGCTCGACCGTCCGGCCGCTCGCGGTCGCGTTACCGGCGCCGCCGAGGCCGCTGGCAAGTCCGAGATTCGCCAGTTGCGGCAAGCCGAGCACGTTGGCCAATCCACCGTTGCCAATCTGCGCAAACGAGAACTCGCGCGTCTCCTCCCCGTCGCCGAGGTCGAGCGTCATCTTCACTTTGCCGGAGGCCCGATCGCCGCTCATGTTGATGCGCCCATCGCCGACGCGCGTGTTGAGGCTGAACTGCGTCATCTCGTATTGCTCGCTGAACAAGCTCAACCCCTCCAGCCGAATCCGCGTCGGCATCCCGAACACCGACGCGCGGAGCTTCAACTCGGTGGCCACCCGGTAGCCGGATTTTGACGGAGCACCTGCGAGACCGGTATGGTCGGGGCTGACCGAGATGGAACAGTTGCCGATTTTGACGGATTCATAATAGATGGTGAGATTCGCCGGCTCGGGATTCGCCAGCAGCTTCCGCAAGACGTGTTCCGTCGGGACCGCCTCCAACGGGCCCGGCGACGGGAAGTATTCCAGCCGCACCAAAGCCGCCATTGTCGCCAGCCAAAAACTCACCACCACACCTACAAATATCCTACCCATCATCATCGCGAATGATCTGCCCTATCTCGCCAGTGTTCGTTCTAAGGAATTACGAGCTGCTGCCCAATCTTCAGCCGATCCTTGCTCTCCAACAAAGTTCGGTTCGCATCAAAAATCTTCGCCCATTCTCCCCGCGTCCCGTAATACCGCAAGGCCAACGCCTGCAGTGTATCACCGGCTTGGACGACGTGCACGCGCCCCGCGCCGGCCGTCGTCGTGGCCTCCGTCGCTCCGGTGATCGGCGCGGCCGCCAAAACCAACGCGGGCGGCGCAGCGACCGGTGGAGCGACGGCCACGGCGACCGGCTGTGCTGCCGCATTCTCCAAGTCTGTCACCCGGGCTTTCAGAGTCGCGTTCTCCTGCATCAGTGCGGCGCGTTCTGCTTGCAGCCCGGGTACGGCGCCGGCATCCGAGCTGGCCGGCTGCGACAGCTTGGCGGCAAGGGAAAGCTTGGCGTGTTCGATGAAATCCTGCACGACCTGGCGTTTTTCGGAATTCGGCTCTAACTCCAAATAGACCCGGTAATGATAAATGGCGCCGATGGGATCGCCGAGCTTCTGGTCGAGCAGCGCTCCGAGTTCGAGGTGGGCACGAGCGGATGAGGGGTCGGTTCGCAGTGCATCCGCGTAGGCTCGGGCGGCTGCGTCGGCCCGCCCGGCATCGGCGAGTTGTTTGCCTTGCTGGAGCTGGGAAGTCACATCCACACGTGAGCATGCCACAGCCGTCGCAAGAAACACGGCTCCCACCAAGGGTTTCCACAAGCTCGTTACCACAATCTCCATCCTTGAACCACCGGAGGACTTGATGCGGGGAAAAGTACCACAAACAACAGGAAAAACAAGGCTACCGGGACCCCGTTTTGCCGCTTGACGCTGCCGGAGGTGCACCCTAAGATTCGCGGACATTGCCGGGCCCAACCGCCCGGCAACCGAGGGGGTGAACGACGTGGCAGAAGCCTATTGCGTGAAATGCAAGGCCAAGAAGGAAATGGCCAATGCACAGGAAGTAACCATGAAAAACGGCCGGCCGGCGATGCAGGGGGTGTGCCCCACCTGCGGGACGAAGCTGTTCCGAATCATGGGCGGTAAGAAATAGCCTCGCGTTCCCAGAGCTTTCCGCAGTCAACGTGAAGCGAAACGAATCCGGTCCCTCGCGGCTGATAGGTTGCGAGGGCCGTTTGTTATTGAACCAACGGCAGCGGTCCGACCTGGCATGAGCAATCCGAAAGAACAACTGGCGTACGTACTGATCAATCCGTACACGATCTACAAGTCGCGCACGGGCGGCGTCATCACGCGCTTGTTCACGCGCACCGCGCTGGAGTTGGTCGCCGCGCGCATGTTTGCGCCAAGCCGGGAGCTCGTCGAGAAGTACGCGGAGATCTCCGTCTCCGAAAAAGATCCACAGGATCGCCGGATTCAGGAGCTCATTCGCCAGTACATCCTCGATAATTATTCGCCCGACCCGAAGACCGGCCTGCTGCGCCGCGTCATGATGCTCGTGTTCCGCGGCGAAGATGCCGTGAAGAAAGTCCGGCAGACCGTCGGCCACATCGAACACACGAAGGGCACGGCCGGCGAAACAATCCGCGACACCTACGGCGATTACGTCGTCGGGCTGGATGGACAAGTGAAGTATTTCGAGCCGGCCGTATTGGCCCCGCCAAATCCGGAAGAAGCCGAGACCAAACTCAAACTTTGGGCGAAATACTCCGAGACCGACGGCGGCTATCTCGAGAAAGCCATCGCTTTCCCGAAGACAGCCAAGGTCGAAGAGACGCTCGTCTTGCTCAAACCCGATAATTTTCGCTTCCCGAGCGGCCGCCCCGGCAACATCCTCGACATGCTTTCCCGTACCGGCCTTTACATCATCGCCATTAAAGTCCATCGCATGAGCGTTGCCGAGGCCAACCAGTTTTACGGCCCGGTCCGCGACGTCTTGCGCGATAAACTCCGCGAGGTCTCCGGCCAGCGCGCCCGCATCGCCGTCGAAAAAGAATTCGGCTTCGGCATTACGCCCGAGGTGGAGAAGGCGCTGGGCGAATTGATGGGCATCCAGAACGCCGACCACCAGTTCAATCAAATCGTGCAATTCATGACCGGTCGTCATCCCGGCCAAACTTCCGGTGCCGCCGAGAAAGCGCCCGGCCTCGAGAAGATCGTCGCGGTTGTCTATCAAGGTATCGACGCCGTCGCGAAGATTCGCGGCGTCCTCGGGCCGACCGACCCGCGCAAGGCCCCACCGGGCACTATCCGCCGCGAACTCGGTCAGGACATCATGGTCAACGCCGCGCATGCCAGCGATTCCGCCGATAACGCCCGCCGCGAAATGGGCATCGTAAAAATCAAAGAGAACAGCCTCCGGCCTCTCGTCGAGGAATTCTACAACTGCAAGCTCTAGTCGTTTCTGTCGCTCCAACATCCAACATCGGAAATTCAACCATGCAACAACTCGCTCAACGCGCCACCACTCTCACCCCGTCGCTGACACTCGCCATCGACGCCAAGGCCAAGAAACTGAAAGCCGACGGCGTCGACGTCTGCGGCTTCGGTGCCGGCGAACCCGATTTCGATACACCGCAACACATCAAGGACGCCGCTATCAAGGCACTCGCGGACGGGTTCACGAAATACACACCGTCGTCGGGCATACCGGAACTGCGCGCCGCCATCGCCGAGAAACTCAAAGCCGACAACCACATCGACTACAAACCCTCGCAGGTCATCGTCAACTGCGGCGCCAAGCATTCTTGCTACAACGTCGTGCTCGCCACCTGCCAGACTGGCGACGAGGTCATCATCCCGGCGCCATACTGGTTGAGCTACCCGGAAATGGTGAAGCTCGCTGACGCGTCACCGGTCATCGTCCAGACCACCGAAGCGAGCGGATTCAAGATCACGCCCGACCAATTCCGCGACGCGATGACCCCGGCCACCAAACTCATTATCCTCAACTCCCCCGGCAATCCAACCGGCAGCATGTACTCGCAGGAAGAATTGCTCGCCCTCGCCGAGGTCGCCCTCGAAGAAGGCATCCTGATTCTCTCCGACGAAATCTACGAGAAGATCACCTACGACCACACGCTCCACGTTTCCCTCGCATCATTCGGCAAGGAAATCTACGAATCGACGATCACCGTCAACGGCTTCAGCAAAGCCTACTCGATGACCGGCTGGCGTCTCGGTTACGTCGCCGCGCCCGACCACATCGCCATCGCGATTGATTCGATCCAATCGCACTCGACCTCGAACCCGACGAGCTTCGCGCAAAAAGGCGCACTCGCCGCGCTCAAAGGCGATCAGTTGTTCATCAGCGAAATGCACAAAGCCTTCGTCGAACGCCGCGCCTGCATGCACGACCGGCTCACCAAGATTCCCGGCGTCACCTGCGTCAAGCCGACCGGCGCGTTTTACATGTTCCCGAACATTTCGAGCTTCGGCCTCGGCTCGGAGAACTTCTGCGGCAAGCTGCTCGAGGAACAAAAGGTCGCCGCCGTTCCCGGCATGGCGTTCGGCAGCGATGCGCATATCCGGTTGAGCTACGCCAGCTCGATGGACAACATCACCAAAGGCCTCGACCGGCTCGCGGCCTTCTGTGCCGGCCTCACGAAGTGAAGATTGCGCTGATTGGCTTGCCGCAGACCGGCAAGAAAACCGTCTTCTCCTTGATGACCGGCATGAGTCTCGACCATCTGCTTGGTCGCCCCGGTGAATTCCACATCGGCAACGTCAAAGTCGCCGACCCGCGCATCGACAAGCTGACCGCGATGTACAATCCGAAGAAGACCAAGTACGCCGAGATCGAGGTCACGCTCGCCCCCGCCCCGCCCCACGAACCCAAACCGCGCGAGGCATGGCTCAACAAACTCAAAAACATGGACGCGCTCTGCCACATCGTCCGCGCCTTTGAAGATCCGGCCGTGTTCCACGCCAAAGGCAGCGTCGATCCGCTCCGCGACATCGACGAGATCAACCTCGAACTTTCCATCAGCGATCTCAGCCTCATCGAAACGCGCCTCGGCAGCATCGCGTCGGACCAAAAGAAGAAGTTCGACCAGGAACGCGCCGACGAAGCCGCCCTGCTCGAACAGCTCCGGCCCTACCTCGAATCCGGCAAGTCCCTGCGCGAATACGCGTGGCATGATGGCGGAGAGAAGAAACTCCGATCACTCCAGTTTCTCACATTGAAGCCACTCGTCACCGCCTTGAATTGCGGGGACGGCGAGCCTCCCGGCGTCTATGACTGCCGGCTTAACGCCAAACTCGAAGCCGAAGTCGCGCAGATCGAAGACCCGAAAGAACGCGCCGAATTCCTCACCGCCCTCGGCATCGCCGAGCCGGCCTTGCACGTCCTCACCCGGCAACTCTACAAAGCGCTCGGCTACATTTCCTTCTTCACCACCGGCGAAGACGAAGTCCGTGCATGGAACATCCGGCAAGGCGCAACCGCCGTCGATGCCGCGCACGCGATTCACAGCGACCTTGCGAAAGGCTTCATCCGCGCCGAGACGATGAAGTACGCCGAACTCATCGCCGCCGGTACAACGGGCCATGCCGCCGAAGTGAAACTCAAAGAGACCGGCCGCCTCATGCTCAAAGGCAAAGACTACCTCGTCGAAGACGGCGACATCGTCCACATTCGCCACTCCGGCTAGTCGTCGTAAGGCGCGCCACGCTTGACCCAAAAACTCTCGACTTTCCCTCGGCCACCGGGTAGGCTTTACCCCACAGGCGAGCCACGCGGGCCGAACAAGCAACGGGCATTGGGAGAAAAAAGGGTCATGAAGATTACGCACCGTCAGCGCACTACGATTGGTTATGCATTCATCCTCGTCCTAGCCGTCACCTTCGGTCAGCGGGTCTGGGCCGGGTGGACAGGTTCGATGAACGGCACCGGCTTAGGCAAAGCCACCGTCAACGTCACTTCGCCGACGATCAAGACCAACAAAGCTACCACGGCCACCGTGACCTTTCCGAGTGCGTCCATCACAAACGCGCCGGGGTACACCACCACCAACAGTCTGCCGAGCGGCGCCACCAAGGGCACATTCGCCGGCATCAAAGGGCAAGCCGGCTACATCTGGCAGAACACGACCAAGGCCATCAACGGTGACAAGACGGACAACAGTGAGTTGGACGGTTACGTGACCCCGACTGCCGCGATCGCCGAGACCACACTGGATAGCATCACCGTTACGATTGAGACAAACGATCTCCACGGTTGCGGCCCCGATCAGTCGTTTTACACCTTCACCTGGCATTGGACGGGATCGGGTCCCGGCGCCGCCCAACAGGTGAAGTTCGTTCAGTATGATGACCCGCTTCCTGCCGATTTCAATTCGGACGTGAGCTCTCTTCCCGGCTCCAGCCTGTTAGCCGGTCCGTTCATCCGTTACGTGTACTACGATTCCGAGTGTGGCTACTGCTGTGATTTTTTCTCGGAGTTCGAGTGCGAGACGAATTTTAACGAGACCGCGAGCGCGAGTTTTTGCGCCCCGGCGGATCCCTCAAAGGTGTACCTGGTCACGGACGGTATCGCCGTCTCTCTGCCCTCGCCCTGCACCATCACCTGCCCGGCAGACATCGTGACCAATGCCGTCACCGCGGCCGGCGTCAACGTCACCTACCCGGCCCCGGTTGTTGATGGCGACTGCAATGACTTCACCGTCACCTGCCTGCCGGCCAGCGGTAGCGTGTTCCCCATCGGCACCAACGTTGTGACCTGCACGGCCAATAACTCCGCGGGGAACGAGAGCATCTGCACGTTCAACGTCCGCGTCCGCGGCCCGGCCGAGCAGACCACCATCCTCCTCACGTACGTGCAAGGCCTGTCCATCAACGCCCAACTCAAGAATCAGTTGGCCAGAAAACTCAGCGCCACGTTGACCGCGCTCAACTTCCGGCGCACCGCCCAAGCCTGCACGCAACTCCGATCGTTCGTCACACAAGTCCAATCCCAGAGCGGCGGCCAGCTCACCGTGGATCAAGCGAACTTCCTAATCGGCGAAGCCACCAGAATCCGCACCATCCTCGGTTGTAGCTAGCGGCCAGCCGGATCGTGAGATACCGGGTTTCCATCCGCCCGCCGTGCGCGGAAGATCGCGCGGCGTTTCTCGCGGCCCGGCAAGGCAGCCTGTCGCTCCATCGCAGGTGGGTTTCACCACCGGCTACGCCTCGGGCGTACCGGCGATTTCTCAAGCGCGCCTCCATCGACAATCGCCGCGTGTTCCTCGTAGTTCACCGGCGAACGAAAGGTCTCGTCGGCATCATCGAGATCGGCGACATCCAATACGGCCCGGCCCGCTGCGCGTACCTCGGCTACTACGCGTTCGCCGACTATGCCGGTCAAGGTCTCATGAAGGAAGGCATCCACTTGGCACTCCGTCACGCCTTCGGGAAACTGCGGCTGCACCGGCTCGAAGCCAACATCCAACCCGGTAATCCTGCGTCCGTCGCCCTCGCAAAGAAGTGCGGCTTCAAACGGGAAGGTTATTCGCCCCGGTATCTCAAGATTGCCGGCCGCTGGCGCGACCACGAACGCTGGGCGATCCTCGCAGATGAAATCTAACGCAGCCGGGATAGGTTCTTCTCCGGCTCGTCCCACTGCGGCGCGAGCTTCGTTGCGATCTCGAACTGCACGATTGCATCGTTCGTCTGACCGGTGCCGACGAGCGCCGCGCCGAGATTGTTGTGTGCTTCCGCGGACGCCGGCTTGAGCCGCGCCGCCTCGCCAAACTGCTCGACCGCCGCCGGAAAGTTGCCGTGTTGGTAGAGCGTGATGCCGAGATTGTAGTACGCGTTGCCGTAGCTCGGCCGCAGCCGGATCGTTTCCCGGTAATGCTCGACCGCCTTCTCGTCGCGCCCCTGCCGGTGCAGCTCGTTCGCGAGATTGTTATGCGCCATCCACGCGCCGGGATTCCTCGTCACCGTGTCCCGCCACAGCGTCTCCTCATCACGCCACGCGCCCGCCCGCTGCCACGTCAGCACCGCTGACCTTGCCCCCTGAAACTGGACAGTTTGCAGAGTGAGTCTTGGCCGATAAAGTGGCGCGAGCCACAAGGAGCCAAGATGAAACGGAAGCGATTCAGTGAAG
>Ga0247727_10014675_pt1 | contig 12972 bp, 7 predicted proteins | sample WisWelCaveWW1625_FD_202498 | JGI IMG/M metagenome (GOLD analysis project Ga0247727, IMG submission 202498) | Biofilm microbial communities from Wishing Well Cave, Virginia, United States - WW16-25 | ecosystem: Environmental > Aquatic > Deep subsurface > Groundwater > Cave microbial mat | place...
AACACCCAACCCCAGAAAGGAAGTCGGCCGCTGCGCGGCCTCCTCATCTTTCCTCTTTTTCACTGTCACGGCGGCCGGGGGATCCGAACCCGGTTTCATGCTCATTATTGGATTGGAAAATGCTTGTCCCGAACGACCGCGCGGGAAACGCGGAATCCGGCGCCCTGCAGTTGCGCCAGTAGCTCCACTGGGTTCTGGAGCAACCCTCGGCGATACGCTTCGAGCAGGATTCCCAGGGGCTCCGATAACGGTTAGTCCACGTGCCGCGGCCATTTCGCGGCCACGGCGTTCGTCAAGGAGAAGGATGTCGGCGCGGAGACCGATGGCCTCCAGCCGCCGGGCCAACTCTGGATTGGGCGGCGGCGAGGGATCCCGCATTCCCAGGCAGGCGGGTGGTTGCAGCATCCGCGCGGAATCAGAACGTGGCCGAATCTCTGACCGACGAGATCGGACGAGTTTCGCCAAAGCCTCGGCTTCCCGCGTGCTGCGCCAGGAAGTCCTCGGTCTGGAGGCGCGGGAGGCCGAGCAGTTGTCCCACCTGGAGCTGGGTGAGCGCACCACGGCGGTAAGCCTCCAGTGCGAGCGCTTCCAAGGCCGCGCGAGACAGATCCTGCCCCGCAGCGGCTAGCTGGCCGGCGATCTCATCGGGGATGTCGAGGACGACGGTCATGAAGCTTAGACGAACAGGAGAGCACGGCTGCCGGGAGAGCGGCCCGCCGCCGCGCCGCAGGGTGTGTAGAATGGAGACAGGATGAGGACCCGGATTCGCGCTGACGAGGAACGGCTCGGTGAGTTCTGCCGCCGCCACGGCATTCGCAGGTTGTCGCTGTTCGGTTCGGTGTTGCGGGATGATTTCGGTCCGGACAGCGATGTGGACGTTGTGGTGGAATTCGAGACCGGTCACGTTCCAGGGCTGATCCGTTTCGGTCAGATGGAGGAAGAGCGGGCGGGCGTTTTCGGAGGCCGGCGCCTGGACCTGGTGACCCCGAAGTTCCTCAGTCCCAGGACACGCGAGCGAGTGATGGCCGAGGCTGAGGTTCAGTTTGCGGCCGGATGACACATCCAGGAGGAGCCGTGAAGGTCCGAGACCTGATTCGGCTGATAGAATCAGATGGATGGAAGCACCTGAGGACGACCGGGAGCCACCGTCACTTCAAGCACCCGTCGAAGCCGAACGTCGTGACGATCCCGGGACATCCTGGGCATGACTTGCCGGTCGGAACACGGAAAGCGATCTTTAGAGCCGCCGGGCTGGAGGAGAAAAAATGAGCGTCAGGTACGCCGTGATCTTCGAGAAGGCGGAGAGCAACTGGGCCGCTTATGTGCCCGACTTGCCAGGTTGCGTCACAACGGGAATCACTCTTGAGGACACGGAGCGTAACATCCGGGAAGCCATTGCCGGACACCTTCAGACGCTGCGGGAGTTCGGAGAGCCGATTCCGGAGCCGGCGAGCCTTGCCAAAGAGATCGAGGTTTCCCCGGCGGCTTAGGCTTACGGCCCCACCAGCTCAACGTCACCAGCGAAACGCTTGCCGGGGGAGCGGGAAGCGGATCGCGCCCTTGATTTGCCCAACCCTTGAGACTAAAGGTGGGAAGGTCCTGGCAACGCCGGTTGGAACAAGCGGTCTACCTCGGCTCATATCCGAGTTTGGATTCGTTGCTCGCCAGCCACCCCTCGAAGGTAGGGTCGGGCGCATGCCCAATGCGTGAGAATCCTTGTTCTCGAAACTGTCTCTCGATGCTCGCGGTCGCATCGCCGCAACAGATCGTAAGGTTTATGTTTTTGGCGGCTTGCCGCAGGAGTAGTTCTCGCGCACGTTCGTCGGCATCGGGTAAGCGGTAGCCAATGATTACAAGTTTGTCGGCTTTCTGGAGCGCCGCTTCAGCACGCTGCCAAAGATCGTCCCAGAAAGGTTCCCATTCGCGACCGAAAGATGATGTTTCGTGGTAGAAGCGCTTGGGTAGTGCGGGCATGACCATGGCGCTAATCGTGCCAGCGGTACGGAGGTGGGCACAGTCTGGGTCGTTGAACTCGCCGTATCCCAGGTAGTCCAGGTCAGACCGAAAGTACAGGACTGGTCGTGATCCTAATGAGTCGTGCGCTTTCCTGAACCCCGTCGTGCTACCGCGAAAGAGGAGCCCGCGCCAGTTGGTACTCCCATGTAGTTTGAGTATCGTGACCGCCGATGATTCCGTACTGTCACCGATACGAAACCCATATCCGTCGGTAATCGCCCACAGCCCAGCGGATCGAAGGCTGCGTTCCGCAGCCATATCATAGTTATAGGTGATGACAAGATCACCTTTGCGGATGTGTTTGCGGGCGAGCTCGTCGTAGAGCGATGCGGTTTGCTGCCGGATCGTGTTGAAGTAATCGCGAATGGCTTTTTGGATAGCGGCGAGAAGCGTCGGACGCACATCGGCGGGCAGCTTGCTTGCCGGCAAGCACGGTCGACAGGTCACGAGGTCGGTCATGACCGCTTCGAAGTTGTCGAGCGTGAAATATGCCTTGAGCTGCGCGATCGTATCGCGATAGCCGTGGCCATCCGTTGTCTCCTCAACCCAGGAGGCGAGGGCGGAACCCAAGTGCCTTGCGAGGGGGTACCCGGCATGGGCAGAAGCACCGGCCCCAAGTACGTAAACAGTCATACAGGCTCCTACATATGAAACTAGTCCGTTGATGATCACGGTCCCATCTTTGTTGAACTCCAGCGCTACCTGGGATGCTCGATGCGGCACCAGCAAGTCCAGCCGCTGTGCGGGCCGATCATAGCGGAAGCATCAGGAAGCGTGGCCGGCGCGGCGCGCAGGCAGAGGTTTGCCCCTACCAGCTCAACGTCACCAGCGAAACGCCCTGGCGGGAAGCGGACCTGGACCTGACCCTTGGCGGCGGTCCGCCATTCGGGCGAGCCGAGCAGTTGCAACTGTCCGGCGCGCTCGAGCTGGCGGTACTGCTCGGCATCAGGACTCTGGGGCGAGCCCATCTTCTTCCACGCCTCATAGGAATTGCTGTGCTCGCCGTCGACGCGGTAGTGTCGCAGCAGGACGCGTCCCGCGGGCACGCCGCCGATGGACAAATCGATATCGGCCGGGGCAGCCGGCAGGTCGTCGTCGTGATAGTTCCACAGCATCACCGCGGCGGAACGCTGACCCCGGCTGGCCAGGGCGTTGATGTCCGGCTTCTCCTTTACGCCGGTTTCGATCATCGTCTCCAGATCCGCGGCCCCGGAACTGCGCGCCTCGACGCGGTCGCCGCCCATCATGCCGAACATCCGGAACACGTTGAGGACGGGCTTGTCGACGCCGTTGGTGGCCAGGTCGCGAAAGCCGTCGAAGTACGGCTGTCCCTCGAACTCGAAGGCCCAGGTGACCGCCCCCTCGAAGTTGACCTGATGGCGGGCGGCGAGGTCGTATTTGCGGGCGAAGGTCGCCGCCGTGTAGCTAGAATACATAGTTCCGTTGCGATAGCCGTTCTGGGGATGGAACCGCACCGAGCAGGCGGCGCAGCCTTCCGGGTCGGATTCGCCGATGATGATCGGCAAACGGCGCAGCTCGGGGAAGGAGGCGACGATCTCGAACCCCCGGGAGACGGATCGCAACTGGTTCAGGCTGCCCATCTGGACGCGGCCTTCGACGACGCGCGGGGCGCCCTTGGCGTGGAAGCCGACGTAGTCGATGGGGGATCCGGTCTTACCGGTGGCGTAGTTCTTGCCGCGCACGACGTGCTCCAGGAAATCGCGCAGGAACTTCGCCGCCTGGTCGTTGCCGGGACCGGTGGAGTGCGGGCCGCCGACACGGGCCGCCGGCAAGGCGCGCTTCAGCCCGTCCACCGCGAAGTCGTAAAGCTTGTGATACTCCTGGGGGGTTCCCTGCCAGTATCCGATGTTCGGCTCGTTCCAGACCTCCCAATACCAGGACTCCGCTTCCTGCTTGCCGTAGCGCTCGGCGCAATGCCGGGCCCACTGGTAGACCAGCTCGGCCCACTTCGCGTGATCCTTCGGCGGATGCGCCCAGCCGGTGAAGATCCGGTTGTAGGTCTTGTCGGGCGCCCACTCGTGCCGGTAGGGCTGCGGCTTCACCGACAGGGCCTCGGGCATGAAGCCGATCTGGACCAGCGGCTTCATCGTGCGTTCGATATAGGTGTCGAAGATGCGGTCGAGGATGGTCCAGTCGTAACGGGGCTTGCCGGAGGCGTCCTCGGTTCGCATCGGCAAGCCAACACCTACTTCGCCTGCGAATCCGGCCAGAATCCTAAAGGGCTCCCACGGAGGCGGTTGGATGTACAATCGATGCTGGCCAGGCTGGCAAAACGGAAATCCTGGTTGACACTGCTGCCGGCTCAAAGAAGTACCGGTGTCTCTTGACAAAATCGACGCCGCTTGCTTGTATACTATATCCAACAGACACTACCTTTGCGGAGGTGGACCAATGAAGTCGAGAAATCTTCTGACCTTGCTCGCCACGGAGCTGCCATGTTTAGTGCTCGCGTCTCTTACGACTGGCGTTACCAGCGCCCAGGAGTATCGCGGTAGGGTGCAAGGCGTCGCCACGGATCCTTCCAATGCGGTTGTGGTGGGCGCCGTGGCCACGTTGAGAAACGTGAACACCGGCGTTCAGACGGCTCGCATGACCGATACATCCGGGCGCTACCTGTTCGACCTGGTGGAGCCGGGCAGCTATACGCTAACGCTGGAACTCAGCGGTTTCAACAGATTCGTGCAAGAAAACATCCTGGTGGAGAACCGGGGTGACATCACGGTGAATGCGGTTTTGCAGCTCGGAGGCGTGAGCCAAACCGTCACCGTCTTGGAATCCCCTGTGTCGGTGAAGTTCAACACCACCACAATGGAGCTGACGATGGACAACACCATGGTGAAGAACCTGCCCATCGTCGGGCGAAACCCATTCACCCTGGCGTTGCTGAATCCGGCCGTGGTCAACCGCTACCTCCAGCCCAGGACCCCCTTCAAGATGTGGGGCGCGAGGCAGGTGGAGGTGGGCGGCACCCCGAGCACGAGCAGCGATGTGCTGGTGGACGGCATGCCCGTCATGCTGGGGCCGAAGAGTTCCTACACGCCCCCCATGGACGCGACGACGGAAGTGACCGTACAGCAGAACAGCGTCGATGCCGAGTACGGCCACAGCTCCGGCGGAATCCTGAACGTCTCGATGAAGTCCGGCACCAACGAGATTCACGGCACGGCCTCCTACTTCGGGCGCAATCCGGCGCTGAACGCGTTGTCCAATCCCATCACCGGAACGAAAAACCTCGTGCGAAATCATATCTGGGGCGGCACGGTGGGCCACCCGATCCTGAAGAATCGTATCTTCAATTTCTTCGCCTACGAGGAGTGGATACTCAAGGACCCGAACAGCACACAGCGGAGGATGATGACCGACGCCGAGCGCCAGGGTGACTTTTCGCAGTCGTTCAACGTCACCGGCGGCCTCCGTACCATCTATGATCCCTGGACATCGAAGCTCGAAGGAAATAGGGCCGTGCGGCAGCCGTTTCCCGGCAACAGGATCCCCAGGTCACGGATGGACCCGACGTCGCTGCGGTTCCTCCAAGATCTGTGGGGACCGAACCGCCCTGGTCAGGACATTACCGGTCTGAACAACTTCGCGGTCGCCTACGCTGAGAATAGCGAGTACTACAACATCAGCAACCGCACCGACTTCGTCATCACCGACAGTTGGAGGGGATTCTTCCGCTTCAGCCGGTTCCGCACAGTTCTGGGAGAGCCAAACTGGTCACCCAACAATTCCCTGATGATTGACCGGAGGTTGGGCAACATGAACGCGCTGAACGTCTCCGGCGATGTCATCTGGACCGTCAACCCCACCACGGTCGTCAATCTTCGCGCCAATTACATTTCCAACGTTGACGACTTTGACGATCCTGAACTGTACGCCAGTCTTGACACTTTCAAGGAGCTCTTCCCCAACGCGACCGACTTTTATAGCCGGTACCTGGACATCGGTGCGCCCTTCTACCGCCCCGGGCTTCTGATTGACGAGGGGGGGAGTTATGGGAAGAGCAACTGGTATTTCCAGCGTCCCCAGGCGAACTATTTCGCCGGCAAGGTCTCCCAACAGGCAGGAAAGCACTACCTGAAGGTGGGGATGGAGTTCCGCAATCTCCGCATTGACGCGATCCGCCCGAATACGTTCCGGTTCCGGTTTCGTCCCCACGACACCGCCGACAGCTTCGTCTCACCCAACACGAGACTGAGCGGCGATGCCTGGGCGAGCTTCCTGCTGGGTGCGATTAACTACGACCCGGCGAATTCCTGGGCCCAGCATGTGCCATTCAAGAAGGACACGGTGAATTACTACGGAGGCTACTTTCAGGACGACTTCAAGATCAGCCGCAACCTGACCCTGAATCTTGGTCTGCGCTATGAATACGAAAGCGCGATCTTCGACCGCGGCGGCCGCTTCGGCAGCTCCACGTTTGAAGCGAACCGCTATTCCCGCGGGCTGGACGTAACACAGGCGATTCCTGAGTTCCAGGGTGCCGGCCAACCGAAGATACCGGCCGAGGCGCTCGCACTGATGGACCGGCCCTACCAGTGGAGCGGGGCCTGGCTGTTCACTGATGACAGCAACCGCGGGATGTGGGACCCGCGAAAGCTGATCCTTCTGCCACGTGCCGGGGTGGCAATCCGGGTGAACGATCGCACCTCGCTGCGGTTCGGCTATGCCCGTTTCAACACGCCCGCGGCGTTGCAGAGGCAAACCGGGGACATCCTGGGAAGCACACCGGTTCCGGGATTCGGAGCGAACACGCCGGTCGCTCCTTGGATTGAAGGAGTGCCGCGGCAGCGGCTGAGCGATCCGTTCCCGGCGGGCATCAATCCCGTCGTGAGCCCGGTCGGTAAGGGCGACGGCCGCTACACCCAGATGGGAAGCGACGCTGTGTGGGATAACCGGGAGTATGTCACTGCGCTGAATGACCGGTTCAACTTCACCATCCAGCGCGAAACCATCTCCCGCGTGGTGGTCGACGCCACGTACTTCGTGAACCTCGGGCATGACTGGCCTTACAGCCTCAACCTGAACCAGGTCAATCCGGAGATCATCAACCGCCAGGGCGCAACGCTCAGCCGAGCGGTGGCGAATCCCTTCTACCTGCTGCTGCCACAGAACCAGATGCGAGGTCCGCTGCGCAACCAGAGAACCGTTTCGCTGCAAACTTTGCTCAGGCCGTCCCCTCACTATGGAAATGTCACCCAGGTCAATACCAACGGAGCGCGGGAACGCTACCATTCCTTCCAGCTTCGGTTACAGCGCCCCTTCGCGAACGGCTTCAACTTCCTTCTCGCCTACAACTACAACCAGGAGAGTGTGGAAGAATTCTTCAACAAAGAGGAAACTTTCCTCAATCAGTTTCGGTTCGTCGAAGGCGTCCGGCCGCCTCATCGGATGAGCATGGCCGGAACCTATGAGTTCCCGTTTGGCAAAGGCCGCAAGTACATAGCCCAGGCGCATCCGGTGGTCGACGCGATCCTGGGAGGATGGACGACGAGTGGGATCTTCTGGTACTACGCCGGCAACCGGTTGCAATTCGGGCAGATGGAAGTCGTTGGCGACCCCAAGCTCGATGATACCGACAAGTGGGGTCTCATGTTTAATCCCAGCGCCTTCCGGTTCATCCCTGATGCCGCCTACAGAGTCCGCACGAATCCCAGGACGTATCCCGGTGTTCAGGGGCCGGGTTACAAAAGCATCGACCTCAACCTGGCGAAGTTTTTCCGGATCACCGAGCGCCTCCGGATCGAGTTCAAGATGGAGGCCTACAACCTGACCAACACGTTCACCGGAGGGGACCCGAACACCAATGTCACCAGCTCGGCGTTCGGCAGGGTCACTTCGATGGCGGCCGGCGCCCAGGGGCGTGAGCTGCAGTACAACATTACTTTGCAATTTTGAGCTTATGGCCGGATGCTGACAACGAGGCGTTCACCAGGAAACGTGCTGCCGACGGCCGTAATGTCCAGGGTGATCGCCTGGTTCGGCTGGATGGCCGGCAGATCCTTGCCGTCTATGACGTTCGCGGGGAAGATCTGGCCGTCGTTGATGACGACGGTGCCGAGCGGCGAGCCGGCGACCTTCACGACGGCGTTGATGTTGCCGCCCCAGGGGAGCGGTCTTGCAGTAGGCGTAGATGTCGCGGATCGAAGTCGCCTGGCGTAGATAGACCGGCTAGGTCGGAGTCAGCCCGATGATGGAGGTGGGCGAGCCGAGTGGAGCGCCCAGATAGAAGTTGGCCAGGCTGCGCCGCGGTCGTTCACGTTGCTGTCTTCGAGCAGGAACGGCGGCATGAACAGGTTCACGCGCCGGTCCGAATACTCGGTCTCGTAGAAGACGCCATAGCCGCCGCGAATGACGGTGATCTCGCCCTTGGGCCTCCAGGCCAGTCCGAAGCGGGGCGCCCACTGCTTGCGGTCCGGATAGGTGATGGAGTAGGGCAGGCCGGCTTCACTGCTGGTCTGAATCAGGTCTTTCAAGTATCCGTAGGCGGTGGCGGCTCCCGGCTGCGCGCCCAGGTCGATCTGGTTGGTCTTGCTCGCCACGATGATCGGCCGGGCCTTGGTCCCGTCGAAGGCGCCGGTCTGGCCGCGATAGGCGCTCATCCACGGTGTGAACTCGTAGCGCAAACCGATGTTCAAGGTGAGCCGGTTGGAGAGCTTGAAGTCGTCCTGCACGAACAGATGCCAGGACCGGGAGTCGCCGCCGAAGGTGTCGGAGGGATAGCCCCGGTTTCCGGTAGCGGGAAAGCCGAGCGCCCAGTCGGCGAAGGCGTCGCCGGTGCGCGCCGGGCTGGCGGGATTCTCGGTGTTCTGGCCGTTGAAGTTCCACAGGCCGACGTAGGTCTTGCTGTCAGTCCCTAGCCATTGGTAGTAGCGGATCTTGGTTCCGAACTTGACGACGTGCTTGCCCTTGATCCAGGTGGTGTTGTTGGTGAACTCCCAGGAATAGCGATCCTGGGTCTTGGGCCGCTGGTCAAAGGTGGAGCCGGACAAGCTGGTGTAGCCCGTCCAGTTGAAGTCGGGGAAGGAGCCGATATCGAACGAGCGCCGGGTCTCCTCCAGGCCCCGGATCCCGGCCTCTTTGTTGAAGTCTTTTCCCTGGAAGTAAGCCTTCAGGTCGATAATGCTCCACAACGCGTTGTAGCGGAACTCGTTGATGAGGTTGGAACGCAGGTTGCTGTTGAGGCTGGCGGTGACGTTCTGCCCGGTGGTGAGCAGCGGCGCTTTGCCCAGGGTGGGGGAATTGCCCGGCTCGCTGAGGCGGTGGTCGTGGTAACTCCAGCGCACGAACAGCCTGTGAATGTCGCTCAGGTTCTGATCGCCGCGCACGGTGATCTGATCCTCGTCCAGCGCCCTGGAGGGCGCGAAGGTCAGGCGTCCGCCGGGGGTGGCGGCCGTCGGGATGAACGGGTTGAAGTAGGCGGCTTGGGACGAGAGCCGGTTGGCGGGAATCCGATTGCCCTGAAACGGCGTGCGCACGACGCCCGCGCCGGCCGGGTTCGCCGCCGTGGTCAGCGGATCGTAGATCGTGTTCAGCCCGGGCGCGCTGAAGTCGCCGGCCAGCATTCCCGTGGTCGGGCTGGTCCGGGGGGTGATCAGACCTTGGCGCTCCCGATACCCTTCATAGGCCATGAAGAAGAACGCCCGGTTTCTGCCGTTGTAGAGCCGCGGAATGACAACCGGACCTCCCACCGATCCGCCGAACGTGTTCCTCTTCAGGAGCTCGCGGTCGGCGAGGAAGAAGTTGCGCGCGTCCAGCTTCTCGTTGCGAAGGAACTCAAACAGCGAGCCGCGCAAGCTGTTGCTGCCCGACTTGGTGGTGGCGTTGAAAAAGCTGCCGGAGCGGCTGTGCTCGGCCGAATAGGCGTTCTGCTGGACGCTGAACTCCTGCAGCGCGTCGATGGAGGTCTGAATCCAGCTCCCGCCCTGGTGCTGCTCGCTGGTGTCGGCGCCGTCGAGGTAGAAGGAGACCTGGCGTCCGCGGACGCCGCTGATGGTGGTCCCGTTGAAAAACTCCGGGCGGATGCGGTTGACGCTGCCGGTGCCGGGCAGGTGCACCACGCCGGGGGTCAGCCGCGCCAGCTCATTGAAGCCGCGGCCGTTCAACGGCAGGTCGGTGATCTGGTAGTTCGTCATCACGTGCCCCAGCGTTCCCGACTCGGAGCTGAGCAGGGGAATCTCGGCGGTGACCTCGACCAGCACGTTCGTCTCGCCCAGGACCAGGTCGACGTCGAGGAGCAGATCCTTGCCCACCTGCATCTCGACGCCCGGGCGCAGGGTGGTCCGAAAGCCGGGGGCCGTCACCGAGACGTCGTACACGCCAGGATCGAGAGCGGGCACGACATAGGCGCCAACGCCGTTGGTCGTCACCCGGCGCGCTACGTTGGTGGCCTTGTTGAGGATGGTGACGGTGGCTGCGGGCACAACCGCTTTGTTCGGATCGTAGACGGTGCCCACGATGCGCCCGGCCTGAATCTGAGCGGGCAACCCGGGAGCCGTGGCGCAGAGGAAGAAGACACCGGCCAGGGCGACAAACGGCGAAGCGGATCGACGAATCATATATTGCTCCCTCCCATCCTTGCGGGTTAACCAATGGTACAACCAATAAGCGCAGGCTTCAAGGCCGGGGGGAAACAACGGGGATCGTCACGGGATTGCTCTGCTTGCCACCAATGCTCAACAGGAGCGGGACGTCCGGCCCCGGCCGCGTGTTGGAAGGAATCCGAACGTTGATCTGATTCAGCCCCACAAAGCCTGGAGCTGCGCCGGAGAACTGCACTCCTGCCGGAATGCCGTCAATCGTGACCAGAGCACGCGTAAGCGTCTCATTTCCAATCGAGGGCGCGCCGGTGGCCAGCGGAGGGGTCAAGGCTCCTAATCCTGTGGCGAACAACACCACGATTTCACCGGGCCTCGCGGGGTTCTGCGGCGTCACCGGCGTAACGCCGTCCTCGTGAAGAACAGCTGCCGCTCCCCGACCATCCTGGCTCAGGGTAAAAATGCCGGGCGCGAAAGCGTCCAGCAAGATCCTGCGCTGCCCGCTGGTTCGGTCGCCGACCTTCACCTGAATCGTTGTCGAAGTCTGGCCCGCCAGCTCGAAGGGAATCTGGATTCCAAGCTGCCCGGCTGTTGAATAGAAGAATGGCGCTGGAATATTGCTGACCGTCACACTAGCGCCCCCGAGACTCGTGACCAGCCGTCCGTCCGGTCCGAAACTGGAAAAGGGCACTGTCGAACCGTCATTCAGATTGGCCCCAAAGACGGCAGCAATCGAGCCCGGCGCCACGGGCGCGGGGCTGGGAGCAAAACTGGCATTGTTTACAACCCCGCCGTCATTCACCGCCGGGCTGCCGGTAGGCGGCCCACCTGCTTCAAGATTCGCCCCTGTTGGCTGCCAAATGAATCCTCCGCTGGTACTCTTGAAAACGCCGCCGCCCAAGGTCCCGGCGTAGAGCGTGATGGTATTGGAGGGATCAATCGCTAGGGCATAAACATCGAGGAAAGTCGGGAGGCCAGAGTTGGCGGCGGTCAAACTCCTTCCTCCGTCGGTGCTCTTGTAAACGCCGTAAGAATCGACCCCGGCATAGAGTGTGAGCGGGCCGCGCGGGGATCGATCAATCGCCAAGGCACGAACAGATGGGTTCGGGGGGCCGGAGTTGGTCCAACTGGCTCCCCCGTTGGTGGTCATGAAGACGCCGCCGCCTAGGGTCCCGGCATAGACAATGGACGGCGCGAAGGGATCAATCGCCAGGGCCAAAACATATGGCGTCGTGAGGCCGGAGTTAGAGGCAGTCCAACTCATTCCTCCGTCGGTGCTCTTGAAAACGCCGCCGCCTAGGGTCCCGGCGTAGAGCGTGGCGGGAGTGGAGGGATCAATCGCCAGGGCATAAACTCTGGCGTCCGTGAGGCCGGAGTTGACGGTGATCCAACTCGTTCCCCCGTTGGTGCTCTTGAAAACGCCGCCGCTATCGGTCCCGGCATAGAGCGTGGCGGGAGTGGAGGGATCAATCGCCAGGGCATTAACAGATCCGGACGTGGTGAGGCCGGTGTTGGTCCAACTGATTCCTCCGTTGGTGCTCTTGAAGACGCCGCCGGCGCCAGCATATATCGTGGCGGGAGTGGATGGATCAATCGCCAGTGCATTAACATCCCAGCCCGTGAGGCCGGTGTTGGTCCAACTGATTCCTCCGTTGGTGCTCTTGAAAACGCCGCCGCCGCCGGAGCCGAAATCGTTCCCGGCATAGAGCGTGGCTGGCGTGGAGGGATCAATGGCCAGGGCATAAACAAGTGTCGCCGTGAGGCCGGAGGTGGCGGCGGTCCAACTGGTTCCTCCGTTGGTGCTCTTAAAGACGCCGCCGCCTCGTGTCCCGGCATAGAGCGTTGCGGGCGTGGAGGGATCAATCGCCAGGGCGCTGAGTTCTCTGTTCGTAAGGCCGGAGTTGACGGCGGTCCAACTCGTTCCCCCGTCGGTGCTCTTGAAGACGCCGCCGCCACCAGTCCCGGCATACAGCGTGCCGGGAGTGAATCGATCAAAAACGAAAGCTCCGCCCGTGAAGCCGGAGTTGACGGCGCTCCAGCTCGTTCCTCCGTTGGTGCTCTTGAAAACGCCGCGGCTGGTCCCGGCATAGAGCGTGGCGGGAGTGGAGGGATCAAACGCTAGGGCAAAAACAATCGTGCCCGTGAGGCCGGAGTTGGCGGCGGTCCAACTGGCTCCTCCGTTGGTGCTCTTGAAAACGCCGCCACCAGAGGTCCCGGCATAGAGCGTGGCGGGAGCGGAGGGATCAATCGCCAGCGGAAAAACATACGCGCTCGGGAGGCCGGAGTTGATAGAGGTCCAACTGGCTCCTCCGTTGGTGCTCTTGAAAACGCCGCCACCAGAGGTCCCGGCATAGAGCGTGGCGGGAGCGGAGGGATCAATCGCCAGGGCACGAACATC
>Ga0247727_10014676_pt1 | contig 12970 bp, 8 predicted proteins | sample WisWelCaveWW1625_FD_202498 | JGI IMG/M metagenome (GOLD analysis project Ga0247727, IMG submission 202498) | Biofilm microbial communities from Wishing Well Cave, Virginia, United States - WW16-25 | ecosystem: Environmental > Aquatic > Deep subsurface > Groundwater > Cave microbial mat | place...
TGATTTCTACCCGTTGGGTTGGGAAATGAATAAATAAAGAACATTCGCGCAATAATTCGGCCTCTGATCATCGCGGCGTCCTAATCCAGTGAGCAGCCGGATAGCCAACCCGAATCGAATGGAACACCGTTCCGGGATGTTTTTTTCTTCCTTTCATAAAGAATCTTAACCCGTTTGTCACGCATAAACTTTTTGCACCGCGGCAACTCCAGCTCCCAATTCAAACTTCCAACCGAGATCGCGCAGCGCCAGCTCGAGCGCGGCCATCAGCGCCACCATGTCGAGATGGTCGTAATGGCCCATGTGTGTCATGCGAAAAATTTTTCCTTTCAACGGACCCTGGCCGCCGGCAATCGTGACGCCGTATTGCGCGCGCAACGTTTCGACTAATTTTCGCCCGTCAATATCGTTCGGGACTTTGACCGAGGTGAGCGCATTCGAGGGCGCTTGCGCAAACAATTCCAAACCGAGGGCTTGCACGCCGGCGCGCACGGCTTGCGCCAGCTTCGCGTAATGATTCCACAAATTTTCGAGGCCGGTTTCGCGCATCATCCGCAGTGATTCCTGCAAACCCATGAGCAGCGTAATCGCCGGCGTCCACGCCGTCATGTGCTCTTTCGCCGTCTCCAGCGCTTTGCCAAAATCCAGATAATAATGCGGCAACTGCCGCTTTTTTAGCGACGCCTCGTGTTGTTGCGTTTCATATCTTTTCAGCGCGCACTCGGAAAGCGCCACGTAAGCCATGCCCGGCGGGACCATCACGCCTTTTTGCGAGCCGGTGACGCAGACGTCGATGTTCCATTTATCCATATAAAAAGGAAGAACGCCCACCGAGGTAATGCCGTCGACGATAACCAGCGCGTCGGTGCGCGCGCGCGTCAGGTCGGCAATCGCTTTCACATCGCTGACGACGCCGGTCGACGTTTCGTTGTGCGTGCAAAATACCGCGGCGATATCGGCATGTGCTTGCAAGCATTTCTTGAATGCCTCTAAATTCGGCGCTTCGCCCCACGGCGTTTCGAGCACGACGGTTTCAATGCCGAAGGCTTCACACAACTCCTGCCAGCGCTCGCCGAATTTTCCGGCGACGATGACGAGCGCTTTTTGGCCCGATAAAAGCAAATTGGCAACACTCGCTTCCATGCCGCCGGTGCCGGAGGCCGTGAGCAATAAAACTTCGCTCTGCGTTTGAAACACATATTGCAAATTTGCGGTGACTTCGGCAAACAATTTTTTAAATTCCGGACCGCGATGATACGGAAACGGCTGCGACATCGCGACGGTGACGCGCTCGGGGATTTGTGTCGGGCCGGGGGTGAAAATTCGTTGGCGCATAGTCTCTTTAAAATCGTTGCGTGCGTTTTCGTTCTTGGGATGGTAAAATCTAATTTATTTCTTCATGAGGTGGCGGGATATATCCATTGCTTGATGCAACACTCGAATAACCTCGATACCTTTGCCGGTGGCGCGATAGAAAATGTAATGCTTTCCGATGAGATGCTTTCTGAGGCCTGGAAAAAAAAATCGTCTTGCGGCCTGCCCAGAGTGGGATGCCTAACCAACAAATGGCATTCCTTCTCAATCATCTCAAGTTATGAATTTCGGCCATGACTTCTTCCAGATCATAAAGCTCTCCTCGATCAGCCTGATCCAAGCCTTTCCTTAACTCTTTTTGAAGCCATTTCTTCTTGAATTCATCACTCTCAAGCGCGAACCAAAGCGCTTCATTGATGAATTCACTAGTGTACATCAGCCGCTCCCTAAGAGTAGCTTTCAATTCTGAAGATAGTTGAATCTTTTTGACCGTATTCCTTTTCATAATGAAAACTCCGATAACATGTCAGTAGTCAATTTTTTTCCCAAAAAATAAAGCTCAGCCACGGGTGATGATCATCGTCAAGCTATTATCGCCACCTCGGAATTCTGCTGTTGGTTATCACTCCCAATATAATCGCTTGCAGAAAGACTTGCAAGAGAATTGTTAAAATTTGCCCGCGTTTTAGCTGTTTAGTCTGGCGTGATGACGTTGGGTGAGATTTTCACGCTGCTGTTTTCATATCCCCGTTGGAAAATCAAGAAACTGATGGGGCAAACCGAATTTCGCTTCGAGCTGTTGGGCGAGCGCGATGACGCCGAAGGTTTCCGTCGCGTAGTGGCCCCCGTAAACGGCGTTGAAATGATTTTCTTTGCATAAATGATAGCGCGCGTGGCTCGGCTCGCCGGTGAGAAACACGTCGACGCCGGCGGTAATGGCCTGCGGCAAAAGAAAAGCGCCGCCGCCGCTCACAATCGCGAGGCGTTGAATCGCATCGACGCCGAAAAAGTCGGCGCGCACCTCATTGCCGAGCGCCTCCTGTAATCGACGCAGAAATTCGGATTGTGAAATTGCCGTTTTCGTTTCAGCAATATAGCCGATGTCGCGGCCGTGATGATTGCCGAATCCGGCGATCGGCTCGAAACCCAGTCGTCGCGACAGCACGGCGTTGTTGCCGACTTCGGGATGCGCGTCGAGCGGCAGATGCGCGCAATAAATATTGAGACCGGATTCGATTGTCTTTTTCACGCGCCGAAAATGCGGGCCGACGAGTTTCTCCGGCTTATCCCAAAACAGGCCGTGATGCACGAGCAGTAAATCGACACTCGCTTCGGCCGCGGCGTCGATGGTTTGCTGACACGCATCGACCGCGGCAGCAACCAGGCGAATCTCTTCGCGCCCCTGCACCTGCAAACCATTTTGTGAATTGTCCACAAAAGCGTTGATTTGCAAATAGGCGTCGAGGTAGGTGGTGAGTTCTTTGATATTCATATTAAATTTTGCAATCGTCTCTTACAACCGAAATCGCTCATATCTCCATGTCAAACCTAACGTGGACGAGCCGCAACCAAAAAAGATTAACACAGAGAAAACAGAGCAAACAGAGAGGGTAATGATTGGAAAACTCTCTTTAGCTTTGTAATCTCTGTTTGCTCTGTTTTCTCCGTGTTGAAAATTTTGGTTATTTTTGCACCGCGTGGCGCGTTGTCTGCGACAAACATTCAACTTGTAATAGACTTAATGTCATTCTGAAAGCCTGCCCTGCCGCAGGCCAGGGAATCTTTTTAAAATTCGAAACTCAATCTTCACTTGCAAAAAGGTTCCTGCGGAATGACATTGGAAAAAGATTAAAGTTAGCGCGGCGCCAGCGGCATCAATGGCCGATCAAAATTCTTGAGCGAGTCCGGCGGGGCGTTTTCTTGCGGAAAATTTTTCGCCGCATTGCCGAAGATCGGATAAGTGGCGTATAGATAAACATCACGCTTGCTGCCGCAGCCGGCGGTGCGGCGAAATTCAAACGCCACGCTTTGTTGATTATAAATCCACGTTTCCGTCCAAAACGGATCGACGGTGGTGCGCCGGATTGAATCAGGCTCGCCATACTGGCCACGAATATCGTTGCGGTCGTCGCGCGTGCCGCAGGAAAGCAGAAAAATTCCCAGCAGGATGACGGCGACCAAAGCCGAAAAGTAGCGCATTTTTTCTCCGTAATTGAGGGCTGAAATGTTCACATGCCGAAGGCAAAAAACAAGCTGCCTGCAATTTAGTGCGGCAAAAAACAAAAAGCAAGCACGATTTGCTGTCTTAGTTCGGGCGGGCGGGTGTCAGTTGAAAATTTTTTGAAGGCAAAACCATTATGCGCAAAACAATTAAATAGTTTTGCCATAAGTCGGACGAGCCGTGTCGGCGAGCTCACGTCGAGCCGGAACCCAAAGAATAGTCGCTCATCCCGCTGCTGCGGGAGAACAGCTCACGGAAATGAAATCATAAAATGCTTTATTTCCGTGAGAGTTCTATTCCGTGAGCCAAAATTTCTTTGCCTTTTTTTGCACAGATTTAACTCGTTAGTTTCTAAATCGTTTTGCCTAAAGTTTTTTCTAAGAGTCCGGCGCGGGTTCTGATTTGTCCGCGCGCGGAACATATCCCTCACACTGCAAAACCGGCAGGCGCGGATATTTCGCAAAACGGCCATCACTTTCCGACAACCGGCAGAGATAAAATGGGTTGCCGCGATCATTTTTAATGACGCGGCAATAGCCGCAGGTTTTACAAAGGCCGATGCTGTCAAACAAAGTCGCCATGATCTCAATTTCAAATTTGTGCGGCTAAATTGCAAGAGATATTTTACGCCAGATATTTTACGCCGGCCGGCTATTGAACATAAATCCAACCCCGCCGGTCTTCTTTTAAAACTTTTAATAGTTTTGCCCGAAATGATTTTGCCTTTTTTGAAACACCTGAATCGTTACAAAAAATTTAGCCGCAAAATGAAACTTCCGTAACTGGCAGGTGGTTTGTTTTAAAGGAACAGATGCGAATGATTATTCTGTTGATCTTGATGAAAAAAATTCCGAACTTGTGAAGTGAAGCCGGACCTGGTCAGAGAAATTTTCTAAATTTGAAAAATCGTTGTGGCCAGGCCCGATTTCGCCAACTCCTGGAGATCGTGTGATGAAAAAATTATACCGCCCTGTGTTATTAATGCTCATTCTCGCTGCCGTCCCGCCGGGCTTTAGCCAGAATTTCGGCAAGAATCACGTCCAGTACAAAGAATTCAAAACGAAATATCTGCAATCCGAGCACTTCGATATTTATTTTGACGAAGGCGGGCTGGACATCGCCGAGTTTACCGCGGAAGTCGCGGAGCAGAGTTACAAAGAGCTCAAAGACGATTTTCGCTACGAACTGGGCAGCCGCATTACGATCATTTTATACAACAGCCACAACGATTTCGAGCAGACCAACGTGCAGGTGGCGCCGGCGGAAGAGTCGGTCGGCGGCTTCACCGAATTTTTCAAAAACCGCGTCGTTATTCCTTATGAAGGAAATTGGGAAAAGTTCCGCCACGTGATTCACCATGAATTGACGCACGCGGTGATGCTGCAAATGGTTTACGGCTCGGGCGTGCAATCGATCATCACCGGGCTGGCGCGCCTGCAATTGCCGCTGTGGTTCGTCGAAGGGCTGGCGGAATATGAGAGCCGCGGCTGGGACACCGAGAGCGATATGTTCATGCGCGACGCGGCGCTCAACGGCTACATTCCTGAAATTCCTTATATGGGCGGCTTTCTCGCGTATAAAGGCGGCCAGTCGGTGCTCTATTATATTTCGCAAAAATACGGCGGCGAAAAAATCGGCGAGATGCTGGGCAAAATCAAAATCAATAAAAGCCTCGACCGCGGCATTCATAGCGCCATCGGCATGAATCTGGAAGATTTGAACAAGCGCTGGCAGAAACATTTAAAAAAAGAATACTGGCCCGACATCGCCGGCCGGCAGGAGCCGGATGAAGCGGCGCGCAAGCTGACCGATCACGTGAAATACGGCAACTTCATCAACAACAGCCCGGCGCTGTCGCCGAACGGCGACAAGATTGCATTTCTCTCCGACAAGTCGGATTACTTCGATATTTATTTGATGAGCGCGATCGACGGCAAAATTATTTCGAAGCTGGTCAGCGGCCAGAAAACCGGCGAGCTCGAAGAGCTGCACTGGCTGCGCCCCGGCATCACGTGGTCGCCCGACAGCAGGCACATTGCGTTTGCGGCAAAATCCGGCGGCGAAGATGCGCTGAACATCGTCGACGTTAAAAAACGCCAGATCTTGCGCTCGCTGAAGTTCGGGCTTGACGGCGTGTTTTCGCCGGCGTGGTCGCCGAAGAATGACGAGATTGCGTTTGTCGGCCTCAAGCACGGCACGTGCGATATCTACGCGGTGGACATGCAAACGAAAGCGGTGCGCAAAATCACCGACGACGTGTTCAGCGATCTCGAACCGAGCTATTCGCCGGACGGCAGCCGGATCGCGTTTGCCAGCGATCGCGGCCGCCATCTGGACGCCTCGATGTTGCCGGTTAATTTCAACATCTGGCGCGCTGATTATCGCAATTCCGATATTTATCTCGTTGACGCGGAGGGCACGCCAAACGGCGGCAAAATCGAGCAGATTACCGACACACCGTTCCTTGAAAAGACGCCGGTGTTCTCGCCCGACGGGAAAAAGCTCGCGTTCACGAGCGATCGTTCCGGTATTTATAATATTTATCTGCGCGATCTCGCGAGCCAAAGCGAGCACCCCCTCACCAATGTCATCACCGGCGCGTTTCATATCTCGTGGACCGGCGACGGCTCGCGCATGGCATTCACTTCCTTTTATAATGCCGGTTACGATATCTATTTATTGAAAAATCCGCTCGACATCAAACCCGACGAGATGAAACCGGCGAAGACGGCGTTTCTCACGCAACTGGAGAAAAAGCAAAAAGAGGAAAACGCCGATCTCACCATCACCGCCGCGGAAGCGCGCGAAGATCGCGACGCCGGCAAATACCGGCACTATGTTTTCGGCGAAGAGTTTGCGGAAGGCGTCGTCAAAACCAAAGCCGAGCAGATCGCGTTTCGCGACACGACGCAATACAAGCAGGCGAGCGGCGCGTACAAAGTTTATAATTATAAAACCAGATTTTCACCGGACCTCATTTACGGCAACGCCGGCTACAGCCAGTTCTTCGGCGTGCAGGGCCAGACGCAGCTTTCGCTCTCCGACGTGCTGGGCAATCATCGCATCGAATTGTACACCGATCTGTTTTATGACATTCGCAACTCGAATTATCAGGTGAATTATTTTTATCTGCCCAAACGCACCGACTACGGCATCGGCGGTTTTCATCACGCGTGGTTTTTTTACAGCGATCCGTTTTACGGCGGCTACGGCCTGATGCGCGATCGCTATTACGGCTTGAGTCTGTACGCCTCGCGCCCGTTCAACACGTTCAGGCGTTTGGACGGCGGCCTGTCGTGGGTGAATATCAATCGCGAATTTTTGCAGGAGTCTGAGACGCGGGAGGGCGAAGTTTTCCGTCAACCGACGATTCGCATTCGCACGCTCCTCGCCAGCCTTTCGTATGTGACCGACACCGCGCTGTGGGGCTGGACCGGTCCGAACAACGGCGGTCGCAGCGAGTTCAATCTCACGGTGTCGCCAAAATACGACAAAAATAACGGCCTTGGTTTTGTGACGTTTCGCGCCGATATTCGCAAATATCTCAAATTCGGCAAAGACTATAATCTCGTTTATCGGCTGGCCGGCGGCCTCAGCGAGGGCAGCGAGCCGCAGCAGTTTTTCCTCGGCGGCCTGGATAACTGGCTGAACCGGCGCTTCAGCGGCGGCCGCGTTCGCATCGACCGGCCGCAGGACATTTATTTCTCCAGCTTCGAAACGCCGCTGCGCGGCACGAATTATTACGAGCAGTCCGGCAATCGGTTCGCGTTGATGAACGCCGAGTTTCGCTTCCCGCTGATTCGCTATCTCATTCTCGGCTGGCCGCTGCCCATCGGTTTGCAAAACGTGCGCGGCGCGTTGTTCACCGACCTCGGCGCGGCGTGGGAAGGCAAGCTCGGCAAGTTCGAACGCTTCCGCGCCTTCAAGGGCGGATCGGGCTTTCCGCCCGAGCTGGATACTTTGTTGCTGGGCTACGGTTTAGGCTCGCGCGCGAATCTGGGATTTTTGCTGCTGCGCTTCGACGTGGCGTGGACCACCGATCTCGAACACAGCAGCTCGCGGCCGAGATATTATTTCTCGCTGGGCACGGAGTTTTGAATATGAATTGAAGTTAGCGTCCTGATTCGATCAGGAAATTTCTCCGCACAACTGCCATTTTGACAGTATGAAAATAAAAGTAAACTTCCTGGAGTGTGTTTATGTGGTTGCGACATAACCACGTTTTTTTGTTTATCTTTAATATGATCATCGCAAAAAATTTTCTTGAAAAAAAACTAAGCAAGCATTCTGCCGCGCGTTTTCGTTTTGTTGGTTTAATTTGTTTGTTGCTGACCGCTTACTTTTTGCTCGCGCCGAAAAATGCGCATGCGCAAATGGCCGCGGCCAATGTGCGTCCGGCCGCGGCGGTGGATTTCGATCAAACCATCGGTATGCCGCCGTACGTTTTTCGCACGTATCAATTTGCCGCGGCGCAACCCGGCAAAATTCGCGTCGAAGTTTTTATCGGCATGGTCAACGACATTTTGCAGTTCGTCAAAATTTCCGCCGACAGTCCCGATTCTGCTTTAGTCGCTTTAAATGAAGATCGGGGTTACCGCGCGCAATATGAAATCAACATCACCGTCTGGGATAAACAAAAAAATGCCATTGACAGCCGCAACTGGAAGCGCAAGCTGGTGGTCCAAAATTTTGCCGCCACCAACGACCGTAAAAAACTGAATCTCGAACATGCCGCGTTTGATTTACCGCCGGGAGAATATGAAGTGGCGCTGGAGATCACCGACCGCGACACCGGCAAAAATTTGCGCGAGCGCCGGCCGCTGAAATTAACCGCGCCGGAAGAAAAGCAATTGCAGCTCAGCTCGATTGTTTTTATGAAACCGGCGCCGGCGGCGATAGCAGCGCCGCGCGACTCGTTGCTGCAAAATTTCGCGGCGATTACCATGAATCTGCCCGTTCGTATGCGGACGTTGGAAGGAACAACGGCGAACGGCGCCCGCGAAATGGCGGGGGCCGCCGCTTATTTTGAAATTTACGGCGCGCCCGGCGGTGCGAATTTGCAATTGCACTATCAGCTTCTCGACTGGCGCCGGCAGGTGCAGGAAGAATGGAAAGAAACGCTCCAGGTGACGCAAACGCCGGTACGCCATATTGTCGACTTCGCCGGCAAAATCAAGCAGGCGGGTTTGCACACGTTTAATCTGACCGTCAAACGCGACGCCGAGGCAAAACAGAAAGACGTTGCTGCCGAAGGCAGTTTTCAAATTCAGATCAGCGCCGAGCCCAATTACACCGCGGCCGTGAGCGAGAACAAACCGCTGCTGTACGAGCCGCTGCGCTACATCGTCAAAGGCGCGGAGTACAAACGCCTTGTGGAAACGAACGAAACAGAGCGCGACAGTCTCATCGCCGCGTTCTGGCGCCAGCGCGATCCCGATCCGACCGCTTCCGGCAACGAATTGCAGGAAGAATTTTATCGTCGTGTCGCCTTTGCCGACATGCGTTTCATCGCGGCCAGTTCCACACGCGCCGGCTGGGAAAGCGATCGCGGCCGCATTTATATCAAATACGGTCCGCCGCGCGAAGTGCATCACCAGTTCGCCGAACAGGGCGCGGCGCCGTATGAAATCTGGCTGTATCCCGATCTCGATCTCTCATTCATCTTTCGCGACAAAACCGGCTCGGGAGATTTTGAGCTGGTGAATCGGTAGCTAGTCTCTGGTAGCTGGTAACTGGTAGCTGGTAACTTATGAAGTGGACAACATCGATCAGCAACAAGCAACCAGCAACCAGCTACAAGTAACCAGCAACGAGCAACAAGGAACGACCTCTATGCACACCATCCTTTCGGGCATGCTCGCCGGTCTCGTCGTCGGCGTAATTTGCATCATCTACGTGCTCGCGCGCACGCGCAAGCTGGAAGCGGCTTACGAAGCTGGTCGCAAAATTTCAATCTCGGAAAGCCGCGCCAGCACCGGCCTGATGTTCATGGGCGTGTTTGCCAGCGGCTCGATGGTCTGGGGCTTCGTCGGCGCCGGCCTTTATCATTTGATCCGCACCGAGTTGTTCTTCTTTCTCATCTCTCTCGCCCTCGCCATTTTATTCATCGCGCTCCTCTGGCGCAGCAAAACCGCCTTCCGCCGCGACAAAGCGCTGCTCACCGTCATTGTCTTCGTCGGCCTCGGCGTGCTCATCCCGTTTTTTTATGATACGCTGAAGATTTTTGATTGAAAATCATTTCAACAAAAATCCTACAACGAAAACCACCGGTTCAACTTAATCAGAAAAACATTCTCCGGGAAGACGTTAAATAAATCGCGGACATTATTGCGGAACGAAAACTCCCCATTCGGCTCAAATCCCGTACGGCCCTGCGACCAGACGAGGAAGAGCGTCGAGCCCGGAATGTATTCCCACCGCATGACGAAATTCGAGCGGAATTGCCGGAAGTTGAAATCCGGTTTGTCGAACGCATAATCCGTTTGGCCATCAGCATTCTCATCCACATTGAACACCCCCTCCTGCTCGTCAAACTTGATTTCATTCGTAAAAGTTTGGAAGCGCTCTTCGTAGCGATCCGCGCGCGGCGAGGTGATGCGCTTGAATTGTGCGTATTTGCCGGCGGAAACAAACGGCTGCCCGTAATATTGCAGCGAGAGATTCGGCGTCACGCTGTAGTCAAAACGCAACGTAATGCCCAAAGTTTTTTGATCCAGATGCCCAAAGATATAACGCGTGTCGTCGTTATAGGGGCGCGTGTCAACATATTGCAAATTTTCTTTATTCGTGCTGTAAAACGGATTGACGCGCAATGACAATGCATTCAGCGGCCGGAAAGAAACGTTGAATCCCGCCTCGTGTGACTGGGTGTCGCCTTCGTCTTTCCAACTGTTGAACATAAAAGCTCCAACTCGCACGGCTTTGCGTTCATCCGAACCGAGATCGAGCCATTGATTCCACTGGCCGGGCAAACGCAACGCCGGCCCGCCGCGCAGCGCCGTCGTCGCGAGATTTTCGCCTTCACGGCCCAATCCGCCCCAAACGAACCAATAATTTTTAAGCTGACCGCCGCCGTTAATGTTGCCGCCTTTGAACACCGTCTCGCCGCCGAAATTCCAGCCGCGCCATTGATTCAAATTCACATTCAGGCGATTGAAAATGCCGAACGGCTTGGTGATGCGATAACCGGCCCACGCGCTTTGCATGACGCGATCGGCCTGCCGCACGAATCCGAGATCATTTAGCTCCAGCCCCGGCGAGCGCCAGGTCATGCCAAAATTCAACCGCAGAGAATGATTGCCGCCGCGACCGAGGCTGAGGTTGCCACCGTGTCCGGTGAGCGAAGTGCGATTCGGATCATATTCCAGATAATCCGCATCGGGGCGCTGATAATAACGCCGCGAAGAAAGTTGCGCCGCCTGGATCGCCGCTTTGTCCCCGCGAATGTTGCTGAACACCGACAGCCCCTCAATATAATAAGTGCGATTGTGCCACTGATGCCGAAAATCGATGCCGCCGGAATACGCCGCGCGATTCAGATCATTCAGCGACGAGCCGGTGAGATCGCGATGCGTCGCCGTAAACATGCCGCCGATCGCCGACACGCCTTTGTTGAAATCTTTCTGCACCCGGCTGACAAAAAAATTCGTGCGCGGTTCGACAACTTCAAAACGGCGCTGGCCGAGGTTGTCAATCTCGGCTTCTTCTTTATCGGTGACCGCGTCGAGAATGCCAATGGAAATTCCACTTTTCGTTTTGCCGGTTATTTTCGCCGCAGCGGCAATCGAAGAGTTCTCCGGCACTTTCGTATATTCGCCGTTGTTGAGCGACGGATAGCCGTGCGGCGAACGGCCAATGCGCCGTGAATAAAACAAACGATCGTTGGAAAACGAGCCGTCGCCGCCGGCGAGTTTATAATCCAAAATATCCTGCCCCTCGATAAAAAACGGGCGCTTCTCGGCAAAAAATGTTTCGAATGCGGTGAGATTGACTTGCGACGGATCGGCTTCGACCTGGCCAAAATCCGGATTGACCGTGACATCCATCGTCAAATCACTCGTCACGCCAACTTTGGCATCGAGGCCACCGGAGAGTTTGTTAAGCTCGCCGGTCGCAAACGGATTGCCTTTTTCCTGTTTGAATTGCCGCGTGCTGCCGACGGAATACGGCAACAACTCGAGGCGGCGCGAAGGTTTGATGCCTTTCAAACCCTGCAGCTCGCCGAAAAAACTCACCCATCCCGGCGTGTTTTGCGGAATGTATTGCCACACCGAACGTTCCTGTTTGCGAAAAATCCGGCGTTGCACCTGGATGCCCCACGTTTGCTCTTCTTTATTGCCGAACCGCAACTGGCTTAAAGGAATGCGCATCTCCGCGACCCAGCCCTCGTTGTCAATCGAAACTTCGCCGAACCACACCGGATTCCAGTTGGTATCCCAGTTGTCGCCGTCGTTGGAAATCGCTTCATCGCCCTTCACGCCCGCGGCGTTGATGGTAAATGAAAAGCCGGTGCGATGGTCGAAATAACTGTCGATGTTGATCTCGACCCAATCGCCGTCGAATTGATCGCGGCGGGTGACGCGGCGCACGATTTGATTCGGCTCATTGTCGTAAGCGCGAACGCTCACGTAAAGATTTTTTTCGTCATACACGATTTTGAAGGCGGTCTGCTGATGCGGCGCGGCGCCGTCATTCGGCTCGCGCTGGGTGAAATTCGTCGCCCATTCCGCTTTCTCCCACACCGGATCGTCCATGCGCCCGTCAATCACCGGCGCGTGCGGGTTGATGTGTTTCGCATGATAAATTTTTTTCTCGGCCGGCGGGTCGCCCGCGAAGACATTTCCGCCAAGCAAAAAAATTCCCGCTAACAGAAGCTGACTTTTCATAAAACCACTCCTGCAATAAGTTCTCCAGCACGATGGCTGATTAAAAAGTTTTAACTGGCTCCCGCGACCTGTTCGGAGAGTAATGCTCCATAGAAGAGACCGGCGAATTGCCAAAAGGTTGTTAATTTTTTAGCACGTCAGGCAAATCCCGATTTCTTCAGTGGAAATACAAAGTTAAATCGGGGTTGCTAATTTTTTAGCACACTTATTATGACACGGCCAGACTGAAAAACGTTGCCAGCAATTTGAAATTTTTTTAAGGCGGGATTAATGGAGTATTTTCCCCTTCAATATGAAAAAATAACTGCGAAAAAATCGCTACCCTCGCCAATATATCCAATTATTGTGGGGGAGGTATTTTACTTTTCGATCATGGCAAATAAATCACCAATTGTAACAACAGCAATTTCTTTGATGTTTTGAAAATCGCGGTCATGCGACCAAAGAGGGCATTGTAATTTTAATGTAAGCGCAAGTAGGTCGGCATCGGTTGGATCGCGTCCGCCAATCAATTCATCGGCGCGATTTCTCTGCTCTTCAAAAAAGGCGT
>Ga0247727_10014677_pt1 | contig 12970 bp, 10 predicted proteins | sample WisWelCaveWW1625_FD_202498 | JGI IMG/M metagenome (GOLD analysis project Ga0247727, IMG submission 202498) | Biofilm microbial communities from Wishing Well Cave, Virginia, United States - WW16-25 | ecosystem: Environmental > Aquatic > Deep subsurface > Groundwater > Cave microbial mat | place...
CGTCCTCCTCGCCCCGCGTCGCCTGGACCTCGATCGACTTCCCCTTCTCGCGACCGCGAGCCACCTCCCAGCGCGCCCCGGCGTGCTCGACCACGGCTCGCGCCCGGCAGGACCCGCCTTCAGCCTCCGGGTCGGACCCGCGCACCGTCTCGCCGTAGAGGGCCCACGCCAACCCCTCCAGGAGGCTGCTCTTGCCGCTGCCGTTTGGCCCCGTGACCAGCGTGAGTCCTGGTCCCAGGTCGAGGTCGAGGCGCGGGTAGCAGGTGAAGTGCCGGAGTTCGAGGCGGCGGAGAATCATGAGGCCCTCCTCCAGAAGTCCAAGGTTGCATTCAGCACCTCGTCCCGCGGAACCTCCGCGGGCAAGGGTCTCCTCTCCACGTCCTGCTTGATAGCCTCGACCGGGTCCTCGGCCACGAACTCCACCGACGAAGCTTCGGCCACCTGGGCCGCGAGGTCGGCCTCCTCGACGGCGTAGCCCGCGAAGGTAGCAGCCGCCAGCTCGTGCGCGGCCGTTCGCTCGACCCGCGCGAAAGCCTTGCACCCGGCGGGAACCTCCGGGACCGGGTCGCCCTCCCGGATCGTCACGAAGCGGGGACCGGGCACCGCGACGGCGGAATAGCCCGCCAACCCGTCGAACATCGCCACCTTGCCCCGGTCCGTGAATCCAGCGTCCCCGAACCCGTGGGGGCAGAGGGTGCCCACCTGACAGATCGCGGCGGCGGTGTGCTCGTCCTGCCAGATCCCGGCATCATGATAGTTGCCGACGAAGGCCGCGCCGATCTCGAAGGAGTTCATGAGGTCGAGGAGGCGCGCGGACGAGATCGCGTCCCGAGCGCCCACCGCCCACGGCGGAGGGTCGTCGCCGTAGACCCCGACGTGGGTGACGATCACGCGCCCGCGCCCCTCCGTCCAGTCCTTCCGGGCCAGCAGGACCTCCGCCAGGTACTCCCGCATGGGGATGGTGGCGCAGAAGGGAACGGCCAGGACGTCCATGGTTCCCACCTCGAACAGGGTGGGCTCGTTCACGATCGTCGCCTCCTGCCAGAGGGGAGCGCACGCCGTGTTCCCGTCCCGCGCGCTGGCCGCGAGCATGTCGTGGTTGCCTGGGACCACCACGATGCCCAGCTTCTTGGCCTTCGCGAACGCGCGCTGTATTGCCGCGATGAGAGCGGGCTCGGGGCGCTGGACGTGGAAGAGGTCTCCGGCCACGAAGAAGTGCGTGGCCCCTTCGGCCTCCGCCTGGGCCAGGGCCCGCTCCAGGACGGCGATGCACTCGCGACCACGATCGTTCAGCCCGCCCGACCACTCCCCTCCCTTGTACGTGAAGTTGTGGGCGTGGACGTCGGCCACGACCGCGAGCTTGCCCTTGGGCTCGGGCCGGGCACGGACGGGAGGCTTACGGGCGGAGGCCATCAGTCGTTCCCCGCCACGTACGGAACATCGCGAAAACTGCTTGAAGCTAGCAAATCACCGACCCAAGGCACGTGGAGAGCACTCATTAAACGGGAAACAGAGGCATTTGCAGCATCCACAATTTCTCGCTCCCTCCCCGAGAGGGCAACAATGAGGGCACCACCGGCTGCGCGGATAGCCTCCAGCTCTGCTCCATCCCAGGCAGCATCGGCTTCGTCCTGACTACCTCCTGAAGCCAGAACGAACGCACTCGCGCGCCTGCGCACATCCACAGAAGCGTTCAGAGCGGCCGGGACCCACAAGGGGAGTAGGCTTACGCAAAGATCCTCGAAGATCTGGGAGAAAAACCCGAACCTAAGCTCAGGAAGGTCGACGAGGGGGGGAATTCCATCCTCATCAAATACTTCAGCCACCGGAACCAAACTGTGAAGCAATACACACTCGGCTAACTGTATCAGCCAGTTCCAACCATAGTAGAGGTTTTCAGTTTCAAGTTCATCCAGGATCGATTCAGCCTTTGCAACCTCTCGATCAAACTCTCGCTCAAACCCTGGATCAACAAACTCCAACTCTTGCTCAAACTCATCCTCTTGATCCTCAAGAGGCAGGACGCCCCGAATACGCAGGACTTGAGCTACGGACCTAATCGGTCCCGTATGCCGCAACCTGCGAGCTTTAAAATGTTGGCCTGCCTGCTCCCACAGGGTTGGAGAAAAGTCTAGAAAGTACCAATTGATCAAGGCCCAGACTTGGCTGACATTTACCTCGTCCTTCACTAGAAGATCTCGTAAGACATCCCGAAGATCCTTGCTGGAACTCACGGCTCAACTCCCTGCGACTGCGCCTCGTCCCAGCTCAAACCCTGGCGGGCCTCCTTCACGGAGCGACACTTGTCGGTGACGATCCCCATTTCTTTTGCATGCTCCAGGATCGACCAGTCGTCGTCGAAGCCCTCCGCGAAGTCGAGCCGGAACTTTCCCTTGCGGTACGGGGGGCAGAAGTTGTTCTTCATCGCGGAGATCGTCAGGTACCGCCCCGTCTTCTCGTTCCCCTCCGCGACCGACTTGCCGTGCGAAACCTGGAGGCGGGTGCTGGCGTAGAACTTGATCGCGTTCCCGCACGGCGTGGTCTCCGTCGGCCCGTACATGACGCCAGGCTTCGATCGGACCTGGTTCAGGAGCAGGACGATCGCCTGGCTCTGCCCGATCTTCCAGATCAGCTTCTTCAGGGCGTCGGACCAAACCCGCGCCTGCATGGCCATGGCGGGCTCCCCGATCTCTCCCTTCTCGACCTCGACGCGGGTCGGAGTCGCCGCGACGCTGTCGAGCGCCACGAGGTGCGGGACCTTGTCGGCCCGGTCCACCACCAGCTCGATCTCCCGAAGGGCTTCCTCCAGGCACCGCGGCTGGGCCAGGACCAGGCGATCGACGTCCACCCCGTGGAGCCGGGCCCAGGTCGGATCGTACTTCTGCTCGGTCTCGATGAGCATGGCCACGCCGCCGTCCCGCTGGACCCCGGCGAGCATTCGGTTCATGAGGGTGGACTTGCCCGCCGACTCCATCCCGAACACCTCGACGATGCGGCCGTACGGGACGCCACCGACGCCCAGGATCCAGCGATCGAGGACGGTGAGCCCCGTGGGGCAGACGGCCTTGATTGCCGCCGCCCCGTCGATGCCCATCAACATCGCGGCCTCGTCGCCGATCTCCTTGTTCAGGTCGGCGACGAGCTTCGCCTCCGGGGTCTGCTTGTCCTTCGCCACGAACTACTCCCCAAGCTCGCTCGGGTTGAAGTCCGCGCTCGTGTCGCGGCCTTCGAGGAGGGCGGCGATCTTCTCGGCAGGCGGCATCTTCATGAAGTCGACCAGGTTCGGGGCGTGCTCCAGCCACGACATGTTCGCGATCGGGCAGGGCTGGGCCCCGGGCGGGATCCTGACCGTGTACTTCGTGTTCTGTTGCCCGGTGCCCACCCGGTTGATGATCACGTTGTAACCCTTCGTCGGGTCGAAGATGTCGACCCCTCCACTCTTCGGGTCGAGGTAGGCCAGGAGAGGACGGTAGACCGTCTCTCCGAACTCGTAGAGTCGGACCCCGTCGTCTGGCTTGTTCATGTTCACGACGACGGCGTAGATGCGCTGCTTCGCCGAGAGCTGCTTGGCTGCCTCGTCGTCGGCAGGGCTCTTCGTCTCGCGCAGCTCCTGGACGCGCTTGCAGATCGGGCAGGGCTGGGTGAAGTTCTTCGCCAGGCAGGCGATCTTCGGCCCGGGCTTCTTCGAAGAAGGATCAAGGTTCGGGAAGCGGTGGACCCAAACCTCCTGGAGGGGGCGCCCGTTCTTCGCTGGGAGGAACCGCAGGACGGTGTCCCCTTCGCCGAGCTTCAGGAACCCAGCTTGGTCGCGGTTCGCAATTCGCTCTTCGAGTTCTTGACGTTTACCGGCGAGGAAGCCGAGGTCGGTCTGCTTGTACTTCGTGAGTTCGTTTGCCACGGGAGTTCTTCTTTCGGTTGGGGGTTCAGCGTTTCTCGGTTTCTCGAATCGAAGGGTCCCTCTGCATCTCGGCCCGGATGTGGGCGCCGAGGGAGACGAGCATGTCGCGCTTCGTTCGGATGGCGTCCACCACCCCGGTCGCGCGGTTCTTGTCGTGCTCGCTGTCGACCTCGACCGTGAGGGCCAGCTTATACTGGGGGCTGTCCACCACCAGGGCGTCCAGGGTTCCCTCCGTGATCTTCTGCCCGGAAGCCTCGGCCTCGGCACGGTACTTGAGCCGGAGGGAAGCCTCCTGCCCCTCTCGGTCCATCTCGGCCAGGCGGAGGCGCTTCACGGCCCCCGCGTAGCTGCGGTTCCAGTAGGCCAAGTCGCTGGAGACCCTCACGAACTCGTCGTTCAGGCGTCCCGCGTCTATCGAAACCGCAGCCCTCTCCTCGTCCTCGGTAGGTTCCTGCCTCTGCGAAGTTGGTTCAGCCATCGTGACCTCCAAGTTACCCCTCCGGGGAAAATCGCTCAGGAAAGGTCCAAGGGCTTCAAAGTGCCCCAGTCCTTGCCCACCTCCACGTCGACCGCCATCTTCACGTTGCCGCTGGGGAAGGAGAGCATGAAGCCCCTCACCTTCCTGGCAACCTCCTCGACCATCGAATCTGGAACCTCCAGCACGAGGGAGTCGTGGACCGTGATCGTGAGCTTCACCTCCGGGCGGCAGTCCAAGATCCAGGAGACGGTCTTCGCCAGGGCAGCCAGGCTGAAGCAGTTGGCAACGTTCTGGATCGGGTTGTTCAGGCAAACGTTAGCCGCGTGCTTCTTCATCCGGCGGATGTCCTTCGAGTCTCCGATCTGCGCGACCTCGGTGACCCTTCGCCGGTGGTACCAGGAACCCCACTCGGCGACGCTGACCCCGGTCGCCATCCCGTTCCGGATCTGTCGCTGCCTCCATGCATTGAGCTTGGGAAGCTTCCCGAGGAAGGCGTCCACATACTTCTTCGCCTGTTCGGGTTCGATGCCCAAGGCCATCGAGAGACCGTAGTCGGTCTGGCCATAGAGCATCCCGAACGCGATCGACTTGGCGATCTTCCTCTGCTCCTTCGTGACCTGTTCCGGCGGAACGGCGAAGATCATCGCAGCCGTCTGACGATGGAAGTCCGTGCCCCGCTCGAAGGCCGCAGCCATCTCCTCGTCACCCGAGAGCATCGCGGCACACCTCAGCTCCATCTGCCCGTAGTCCAGGTTCACGAGGGTGTGCCCGCGCTCGGCCACCCAGCACCCGCGCGCCCACGTGCCGCCGTCGCCGGGCTCCTGCGGGGTCGGGATCTGCTGGATGTTGGGATCCCTCGCGCTCAGCCTTCCCGACCGGATCATGGTGTAGGAAACGTGGACGCGGCCGTCGTAGCCGACGTGGTCCAGCATCCGAAGCCCGAACGCGCTCTGCTGCTTCCGGTAGAGCGCGTGGTCCAGGAGGAGGTCGACGACGGGATGCTGCCCCTTCATGTCCTCCAGCACGTCCGCGGCAACCGAGCGTTGCCCCCCCGGGGTCAGCTTCGAGCAGGGCAGCTTCAGCTCGTCGTAGAGCAGGCGACCGATGTCGCGGTTCGACGCCGGGTTGAACTTCTCCCAGAGGGGAACCGCCTTCGCGATCTCGGCCGTCGCCTGCTCCAGCTTCTCGATCAGGTAGCGGTCGTAGGCCCGAACGTTGTCCTCCGACAGCTTCGCCCCCCAGCGCTCGACGTGGCCCAGGGCCCAGGTCGCCGGAGCCCAGAGGGTCCTCCAAGTAGTTATGAGCTTCGGCCCCAGCTCGGAGAGCTGGCGCCGGTAGAGGCGGAGGGTGCAGGAGGTGTCCAGGCCGTTGTACCGGTGGAGGGCGTCGGGCTCCATGGACGAGAAGTCCTTGCCCCCTCGGGGGTCGTCTTCTAGGGCATCGTGGGCCGCCTTCTTGTAGCCGCCCATGCCCACGCGCCACGCCTGGGTCCCGAGGGCCGCCGGGGCGTCCGCCTCCAAGAGGCGGCACCAGATCATGGTGTCGGCCTCGACGCCCCCGAGGTCGGCGCCCAGCGCCCGCCAGATCGCCAATCGATCGTACTTCAGGTTCTGCCCGATCTTCGGCGCGACCGAATCCAACCAGTTGCGCAGCTCGACCTTGGTGTCCTGGACCGTCGCGGCCGGGATCACCACGGGGTCCTCCGGATCCTGGCACAGCCCCAGGCACAGGAGGCTGAAGTCGGCCTTCCAGAGCGACCCGGCGTTCTCGACGTCGACGACCGTGGGCTTCTGCGGGTCCAGGCCCGCCAGGAACTGGCGCACCTCGTAGACGGACGCGAGCACGCGGACGACACCCTTGACGGGAGCGGGAAGGGGATCGAGCAGCGCCCGCTTCAGGTCCTCGGAGATCCAACGCTTCACGATGGCGTTGTGCGAGCCCGCCGAGAGGGAGGGCACGATCAGGCACGGAACCCCGCGAACCATCACCCAGGCTCGGCGGGTGTGGATGGGGAAGAAGCGGTGACCCGTCGCCGCGTAAACTGCATCCTCCCCCACGAGCACGGCGCGCTCCGTCGGCCGCTCGAACTCCGCCGCCAGGTAGGACGCGCAGGCGTCCGCGTGCTTCTCCTCCGGGGCCGAGGGAGAGGGGCAGGAGACGGCGTAGGCGAACCGGACCGGTCCCGGGTAGAGGGCCTCCGCCTCGTCGCGAAGCTCGCGCAGGCCCCGCGCCGTGAACGGTCCCTGGGAATCCTCCGTGACTGTCATCCGCGGGAAGACGACCAGGGCACCGCCTTCCTCCCCCAGGGCCGGAGCGCAGACGTGCTTGAGCCCGTCCCGCCGACCCAGCTCGCAGCGCGTGCATTCCGGATTCCGCGGGAGTGGGTCCGCCGAAGCGGCCCCGCGGAACCAGTCCTCCACGATCGGCAGGCTTCCCGACCCCGTCAGGGAGAAGAGGCGCGCCTGCTTCAAATTGCGCCCTCGACCCCGGCCTGGACCGCGGCCACCTGGAGGCGGTCCTTCCAGTCCTGGTTCGTCAAGAACATCGGGACCTGCGAGGCCACGCCCTCGGCCGCCGCGACCATGTCGGCGAAGGTCGTGAGCCCGGCCTTCTTGAACTCCGCGATCGCGGGCCCGAACGTGTTCAGGCGGCAGAGGGCCAGGACGTCGACGGTGCCTGTCGGTGGAACCGAGGCAGGAGTTGCCGGCGCGGGCGCGGAGGACGCCGGTGGTGGTTCCACCTCGCCAACCTCGACCGGCGCCTGGGACTCCGAAGTCGAAGTCGGGACGAGCACGAGGTTCAGGACCGGAGCCGCGGCCGCGCCCGAACTTTTGCCGTTGCCCCCCTTCGGCCGCACCCGGACCTCGAAGATCCCCCCCTGCTGGGGGTCCAGCGCCGCGAGGATGTCGAGGACGTCGACGAACTGCGCGACGTCGATCGACAACTTCCCACCGTCCCAGGCGAACCCCCGCGCCGTTCCCAGAACGCAGGTATCCCCCGCCATCGTCTTGCAGTTCATGAGCATCGCGATCTCCTTTCGCTTTTCGGATTCAAGTTACCCCTGGACGTAGTCCTGGACCTTCCAGCCGAGGGTGCCTGGATCTTCTCCGGGGGGGAGCCTCGCCCACCGAGCGTCCACCCCGCGGAGCATGAGCTGGGCCGCGAGCACCTTGGCATCCATCCAGGCGTCGCCGTCGAGGGCCACCGTGATCCTGTTGTGCGCTCCCTTCGTGGCGAGCTTCACCATGAGGTCGATCTGCTCCCCGGTGACGTTCTTCCCGAACGTGGCCAGGGCATGAGGCCAGAGGGGCAGGGCGTCGAACACCCCCTCGACGACCCAGAGGCCCGGATCCCAGATCCCGGGATCCGGCTTGGCCCTGTGCCCCAGCCACGCATGCCCCCACAGCGTCCCCTTCCGGTTCATCCCGGCCGGGTAGAGGTACTTGGGCCCGCGAACGCCCGGCAGCACGGCCCTGGCCACGAACCCATCCCACGAGCCACCGGATGCCGCGAGGTGTGAGTGGGGGATCACCACGCGACCCGCGTACCTACCCTCCAGGCAGGCCCCCGCTCCGACGCGGATCGCGTGGTCGAGTACCCCCCGGGAATGGAGGTACTCGACGTAAGGCCTCATGGAGATGCTCTTGGAGTCCAGCTCTCGGAAGCCGTCGGGCCTGTCCAAGAACTCCGTTCGAGGAACCTCGGTGGTCGCCCCCGGCGCCCCCAGCCACGAGAGGTCGCCTCGCCCTCGCGCGTCGCACCGGAAGCAGATCCAGACCCCCTTCGCAGGGTTCGCGTAGAGCTTGAACTTGGAGTCGGCCTTGCCCGCGCGAACTTCGCAAAACGGGCAGTTGATTTGGTACTCCCCCCCACTCGTCGGCCCGCGAACTCCGGACCTCCGCACGGAGTTCTCCAGCGCTCCTATGCGCTGACCTTGAGAGGTGGGCGCTCGAATCACCCGTCCCCCTGTCGCAGGCAAAACAGTCCGCGCTCGTAAGCCGTCGGGTACGGCCCGACGACGATCCCGTCCGCGCTGAACCTGCTCTCGGCGATGCCAACGCGCACGAGGCCACTCTTCTGCTCGGCCTCAGACTGGCAGATTCCCAGCACGATGTCCGCGACTGCGATCTTCTTGAACGACTCTCCGATGTCGACGGCGCCGATCGTGTCCTTCGTCAGGGCGTCCCTTCGCGTTTGACTCGCCGTCCAGCACGGGACGTTGAAGCCCTTGGCGATGACCCCCTTCAGCTCCGAGTAGACCCCGCCCAGCTCCTCGAAGCGGTTGCGGTACTCGCGCATCGACCCCATCTCGTCCCCGTAGTCCACGATGACGAGGTCGGGCTTGATCGACTGCTCGGCCGCCAGGTTGCGGAGGTAAGCGCTCATCTCCCGCGCCGTCGTGGTCCCTCCCCCGGCCATCTCCTTCACGTGGTAGAGGGGTCGGCGCCCGTTCTCCCGGGGCCGATCCATCCACTCCACGACGGCCTCGTCCACCCGGACCGCGTGCTTCACCAGGTCCCGGATCGGCAGGTCCGCAATCGCGGCGTCGAGCCTCTCCATCTTCTCCAGCGCCGAGAGTTCGAGCGTGAACTCCACCACCGTCAGGCCGAGCGACAGGGCGTGGAGCCCGAAGAAGTTCAGGGCCTGACTGTTGTGGGTGACCGTGAAATCATCGAGTAGATACCGACTATCCCCGTCCAGCGAGAACCCGTAGTATGCCTCTGCTACTCCCGTGGCCGCGATGTTGAATCCACTGCGCTGGGGATTTCGTTTGGGAAGTCCGAAGGCCGCCCGCTTTCTAGCAACCCTGCACGGGACACTGTTCAATTCACCATAAAGGTGGACCCTATAGTAGTTGTCGACTGCACCTGTTTGGCAAGCCTTCCTCGTCAGGCAGGCGCGAGCCCGCAACCCTAAACTGCGGGCCACAAACACAACACCATCCGCCAACACTTTGGACTTAGAAACAAACTCATACGATCCCCCGCGGGTACGGGAGTAGCTTCCGTCGGTATCCAGCAAACCGGCCAGGAGTTGCAATCGCTCTGCAAGTCCGGCTGTCTTGTACTCCCAGGGGATGAACTTATCCCCGCAAGATCTACCCCAGAGTCCCAATTCCGCGAGCTTGATGGCCAGGGGGTTCTTCTTTCCCGGCGTACCTGACAAAAAGTAAGTAGGCGCATTGCCTCCGCGAGTGTTCTCACGACAAACGCAACGCAACCCAGCCCGTTTCACCTGGAGTTCGACTTCGTCCAGGATCTCGGGATCTTCTGTAGTCACACCAATCACGTTCTGGATGGACCCGTCCCCTAGCAGTACCCCCAAGAAGTAGGGATCGATAGAAAGCTTCCTCCGACCCCCACCAAACTTTGCCACCGGAACCTTCAGTAACTTGAAGGACCGCTTGCGATTGGCGGACCAGCCCAGCCACTCCTTCACGGAGACGTCTATCACCTGCCCCTCGTAACGCTTCGTGCCAGCAAGAGTGAGCACGTGCTCCTGGTTCACCCGCCAGGGTATCCCACCATAGTTGGGGCACACCTCGTACATCTCTCCACGCCCTCGATTGGTGCCCATCACCCGCCGAGGCTGGCTGTCTGGCCCCATGACAAGCTCTCCCACCTTCACGTTCTCGACCGGCTTGATCGTGCCGTCGTACATCATGATGCCTTGGCCCGCGGCGTGGCACTTCCCGCTCTTGGGCGCTCCCAGCACGCAACCCAGCTCCCCCGCCGCCAGGCCACCGCGCATGATGGCGTCGAGGTCCGAGAGGCCCGTGGGCAGCCGAGGGGGCATGCGCCCGTCCTTGCGGCGCGCCGTCCTCGCCGCGAGGTCCGCCAGGTAGTCGACTCCAGGATCTCCCTCGACCACCCCCACCGAAGCCGCGCGCTCCACCTCCCGCGGGATGTCCTCGATCTGGCCGGACTTCCAGAGATGCATGCTGCGCTCGATCGCGAGCCAGACCGCGCTCTTCCGCTCGGCCTCGGCCACGAGGTCGAACAGGTAGTCCGACGAGGCCGTCGGTCCCTCGGACGCAGCCATCAAGGCCGCCGCGCACATCGCCACCCGGTCGACCTTCACAGTCCCGCGGTCGACCATGGACCGCACGCCCTGGAGCGCCTCGATCTGGGTCGGGTTCCTGGCGTACTCGGCGTAGTAGGCCAGCGCGCTCTCGCAGAGGAGGCGCGAGGGCTCGTCAGACAGGCGGCTTGGGTCGACCAGCTTGGCCAACTTCGAGATGAGGCCCGGCTCGGTCACCAGCTTCTTGGCCAGGACTTGCTGAACCGGAGTCTCCAGAGCGTACGGGGGCGACGACGCCGAGGGCATGGGGCACCTGCTCGTAGTAGCGACGCCTCTCGGCGTCTGACATGGTGAAGCTGCGGTAGTACGGTGAGACCTGTCGCACGTAAACGGGCAGGAAGCTTTCGATGGCCTTCCGGCCGAACACCTGCTGAGGAAACGGCGCGCGATCGTTGAGCCGCATCAGTTCGGAGAGCGCGAACTCGACGTATCCAGGCACCGAGTGAAGGGGGTAGAGAAGCTCCAGGACCTCCTTCCGGAACACGTAGTAGAACTGCCCGCCGGGTTGGATCTGCCCCCCGTACTTCCCCCTGCAAAGCCGGCAGTAGACGTCGACCCCCGCCCGCCACTCCACCTCGAACGTCGGGACTGGCTCGGGCGGGAAGCCCGGGACCTCGACCTTGATGCCCGGGAACGGGGGATAGCTACCCCCCCTCGCCCCCGCCGAACGGGTCAGCCCCATGGCCGGCAGCCACGGCCTCTTCGGGTCCATCGCGGGGTGCTTCGGGATGACCCGCGAAAGCTTCCTCATCTCTTCGCGGGACGTGTTCGGGATCGGAGGCGCAAGCTCGTCGTAGTAGTTGGGGTGCATGCCTGGAGGATTTGCGTGGACTTCTTTTTCTGTTTTTGCAACTTCGCTCGAACCTGTTTTTTCGACCCGCCGCGTCAAAACGGTGTAATCTGATATAAGATCAGATCTCTCCCCTCTAGCTTCATCAGCCATCTAGGGATCCTATCCTTAAATTTTTAGGTCCATCTAGGGTCAAGGTTAGATCTCCCCTTAAGTCTCCTTGGAGCCGCAGCTCCAAGTTATCCCGGTTTTCCCGGAAAATCGCTTTTTCCCTTGGTACCTGTAAAATAATTTCCCCATCTCCTCGGAGGTTTCTCCGCCCGGCTTGAAAAAATAAACCACCGCGCGGGCGGAAAACAAAGCAAAACCTGCCTGAAAAACAAAGCTACGGCGCCTTCACGGTGACGTTGAATCCGTGGGATTCATAGGCTTTTTGACGAGCGCGTGCCTGGGAGCGCAGCCACGGGTGCCCCTGGTCCAGGACGTCGGTCAGGTCCATGGTCGCCTTGGTCCCGGTGACCCGCATCCCGCGGCCGAGGCGCTGCAAAGTTTTTATCACCGAACGACCTCCAGATCCGACGACCACGGCCTCAACCTCCGGAATGTCCACCCCCTCGTCGAAGATCGCGCTGGTGACCAGGACGTCGACGTCCCCGCGCACCAGGCGCTTTATGGCGGCCTGGCGCTCGGAGGAGGGGGCCTTCCCCCACACGAACTCGGTCCGGACCCCCAGCGAGCGAACGGCGCGCTCCAGGGCATGGCCGTGGGCTATCTCCCGCACGAACAGGAGGCAGGGCTTCCGGCCCCCCGCGGCCAGGCGGGCCAGGAGGGCGTTCCGAGGACCACATTCCGTGACCCCCGTCCGGTAGACCTCCATCCAGGTCGAGCCCGTGGTCACCTGCTTGAGGGGCACCATCGAGATCTCGGGCTGGGCCAGGAGCCCCCGCGACACGAGGGACTGAGCATCGACCCGGGCGACCACGCCTCCCGTCGACCCGATCAAGATCAGGTCCTTCATGTCCGAGCGGTCGAGGGGCGTCCCCGAGAAGCCGAAGCGCCAGTAGGCGTTCTCGCAGCGGTTCATCACCTCGCGGTAGGTGTCGCTGCTGGCCTGGTGGCACTCGTCGGAAATCACCCCGTCCGCTTCCTTCAGGAGCGCGATCGTCGCAGCCTCCTTCGCCCTGCGGTGGAGGGTCTGGACCGTGGCCACGGTGACCCTCTGCGGACTCCACTCCCCGTCCCCGCAGCGCCCGCACGCCTCCCGCGTGCGCAGCTCGAACCGGTCGGCAGTCTGGTGGAGGAGATCCTTCTTGTGGACCAAGATCAGCCAGCGGCCAGGAACCCTCACGGTCAGCGCGATCATGGCCTCCGTCTTTCCCGCGCCCGTGGCGGCGTGGACGATGCCCCGTCCCGCGGCCAGGCACTTGTCGACGATCTCCGCCTGGTAATCCCGGAGCCAGGACGTGTCGGCGGGGATGGGCTCGACGCGCGTGCGGACGTCGTTGGCCTGGACGGTCAACCGGGTCTTGAGCAGGCCGAGCAGGCCGGTCGGGAACGTGGACGTGACCTCGCGGTAGAGGTGGCACCTCCCGTCCCAGCGGCCGGCCTGGTACTGAGGGGTGTACTCCGCCCCCTTCACGCGGAAGGACAGGAGGGACCGGACGATCGTCAGCTCTGCCGGCGTGGCGGACAGCACCCGGGAGAGAACGTTCCGCACCTCGAC
>Ga0247727_10014678_pt1 | contig 12969 bp, 7 predicted proteins | sample WisWelCaveWW1625_FD_202498 | JGI IMG/M metagenome (GOLD analysis project Ga0247727, IMG submission 202498) | Biofilm microbial communities from Wishing Well Cave, Virginia, United States - WW16-25 | ecosystem: Environmental > Aquatic > Deep subsurface > Groundwater > Cave microbial mat | place...
ATGCCCGCCATCCGCTCGCCCACTCCGGCGGCCTCGAAGATGGTGCGGCCCCGATAGGTATTTCCTTCCCAGGGCTGGGGGCCGAGCGCTTCCAGCAATTTCACGTCCCAGCCGAGCGGATAGTATCCATATGGCTTCGACTCGACGTTGTTGAAGAGCATGTATTCCTGCCCCTTGCCGCTCGTCCAGGTGGTCTTGCAGGCGAGGGTGCAGGTCTGGCAGGCGATGCACTTGTTGACGTCGAAGATCGCCGCGAACTGCTTCTCGGGCCGCGATTCCGGATACCAGTACGACATCGAGCGGCCGATCTGCCAGTTATGGACCCGCGCCACTAGCGGCCTCCCTTCTTCGCGCCCAGGTTGACGAACCCGCCGGCGAGGTAGCGGCGCAGCGCCTCGCTTTCGTAGCGCGGCCGCAGGCCCAGTCCTGCCGGGCGCCACAGCCCCTGCCCGCCGAATCCGCCGGGCTCGGCCTTGGTGATCTTGACGATGGCCTCGCGCGGCGCGCCGGTGGGGCAGTGCACGTCGGGCATGAAGCCCTTGCCGATCTCCTGGCCGAAGATGTTCTTCCTCACCAGCGAATCGGTCATCCAGGTGGGCTTGAGCCAGCCGCGCGTGGCCGACTGGTGCGAGCCGGAGCGGAACATCGCTTGGTATCCCGAGCGTGGATTGCGCGCCAGGCCGTCGGGCCGCGTCTGCGCCCCTTCGTACGATCCGGGCGTGGCGCCGTACATGTTGAACCACATCCGGGTGACGCCGCGCGGAGTGCCCGGGTAGTAGCGCGCCCGGCACAGCAGACGCGCGAATTGCCCGTCCTTGTCGCCCGGCTTGTAGCCGCGGTAGGGCCGGTCGGAGGGGTCGGAGTCGATCCAGACGTAATCGCCGTCGTCGACCCCGAGGCCCTTCGCGTCTTCGGGGTTGATATCGACATATCCCTCGGTGACGAACGGCGACCGCTTGTCGTGGCGGTGGATGTCGCCGAACGGGCCGAAGAGGATGGCGATCATGTCGGTGTCCACCGGCATGGTGTGCGCGCCGTGGCGGTATTTGGGCGTGTGGAAGACGTACCGATACCCGTCCTTGGCCAGCGGGTGCTGCGTCTTCTTCACCTCGGCCCAGGGCTTGACCACGTTGCGCCCCTGCCGGACCTCGCACGAGAGATCGTCGCGCGGCACGCCGTAGTCCTCCGGGCCCTTGGGTCGGATGAAGGCATGTGGCGGCGCGACGATGACGTTGGGTTCGTAGAAGGTGGAATCGATCGGCTCGCGGTGCACGGGCAGGTTCTCGCCCGCGGCGATGAACTCGTCCTCCTCGCGGTAGAACTCGAGTCGGCCGGATTTCGTATACCAGGGCCGGGATTCCGCGACCTGCTCGTACCCCACGGCCTTGGGATAGGTGCGGTTCATCATCAGCGCGGGAATGCCCCGCTTCGCCTTCTCGTGCAGGTCGTCGAATCGATAGCCGCAAGTGAGCGACGAGTTGTCGAGGATGCGCTGCAGGTAGACGTCGGTGCGCATCTGGTCGACGAACTTCCAGGCCTTGGCGAATCGGTCGTCGCCCGTCTTCTGCGCCAGCGCCTTGCCGACCATCGACAGGACTTCGATGTCGCCGCGCGTCTCGAAGGACCGCTTCTGCGGAGTGACCGGGAAGACGGTGAGGAACGGGTTGGTCACCGAGCAGGTCATGTCCGGGTGCTTCAGCTCGGCCCAGGAATCGACCGCGAACACCACGTCGGCCCATTCGCACGAGGTGCTCCACCACCATTCCTGCAGCGCGATCATCTCGATGCGCGGGAGCACGTTGACCACCGTGTTGTAGTGCCACTTCACGTTGCCAAGGATGGAGTTGGCGTTGGCGAACCACATCGCCTTGGTGGGCGCGGGCATGTGCGACTTGCCCGTGATCATCGTCTTGCCCATCTTCAGCGGGTGGTCTTCGTGGTTGTAGTAATGGGCCGATTCCGGCTTCCAGTACTGCTTGGGCCGCGCCGGCTTTCCCGGGTCCAACTCCAGGTCGAACGGGTTCTCGTTGATGTATTGCGGCGCGCCGTTGAAGAGCGCGACGCGATAGTTGCCGGCATAGCTGCCGACGTTGCCGCCGATGCGGCCCACGTTGCCGGTCAGCGCCGCGAGCAAAAACGTGGTGCGATCCTTGTTGTCGTTGTTGAAGAACTGATTCGGCCCCATTCCCATGGCGAACTGGGTGGTGCCCGGGTGCTTGGCGATGTCCCGCGCCAGCGCCACCACCGAATCCGCCGGGGCCCAGGTGATCTCCTCGGTGGTCTTGGGATCGAAATGGGCCAGGTATTCGCGGAGCACGTCGAGCACCGGCCGGCAGGCCACGCGGCTGCCGTCCTTGAGCGTCACCTCGACCGTGCCTTCGAGCCGCGCATCGGCGACGCGCGAGCGGGCCCCGACCTCGTCGCGCGTCAGCGCCCGTGGCGCGCCGGCCTTCTCGTCCCACCAGACGAAGTCGCCCCAGGCGTTGCGCAGCGCCTCGGGAATGACCTGGTCGGACTGGAACCCGGGCGCCAGCGGCTTCTCGTCCGCCTTCAAGACCCGGGTCTGGTTGCTCAGCGGCGCGGGTGGCGTTCCGAACACCTCCTGGGCGCGCAGCATCTTCAAGTTGTCGGCGCGCACGAGCAGCGGCAGGTCGGTGAAGCGGCGCACGTAATCGGCGTCGTACAGCTTCTCCTTCACGATCACGGCGGAGAGGCCCAACGCCAGGGCCGGCGTGGTGCCGGGGCGCACCACCAGCACGTCGTCGGCCTTGCTGGAGGTGGAGGAGTATTCACAGGCGATCACCACCACCCGCGTTCCCTTGAGGCGCGCCTCGGTCAGCCAGTGCGCGTCGGGCATCTTGGTGGCGATCCAGTTCATCCCCCAGACCACCACGGTCTTGGCGTGTTCGACGGCCTGGAGATCGAACTCCACCGTCTGCTGCCCGGTGACCATCGGATGGCCGGGCGGCAGATCGGTGTGCCAGGAGTAGTTGTCGAAGCCCTTGGCGCCGAGCGCCTTGTCGGGGCCCACGCCGCGCAGCTTCGCGTCGAGCAGCGCCATCAGATTCGCCATCCGATACAGACCGAATATCCGCGTGATCCCCAGCAACGGCATCCCGCCGCGGAACTTGAGCGCGCGGACGCCGGCGCCCTCCATCGAGTCGATCATCTCCGGCTCGTAGTGCTGCTGCTGCAGGAGTTGCCGCCCCTTGTCGCCGGTATAGGTCTTCGCGATATCGACCAGCGCCGCCGCCACGATCTGCGCCGCCTGCTCGTGCGTGACCCGCACCCATTCGTCGCGGGCGCGATTGAAATACTTCTTGGGCGGCATTCCATTCGACTCGCGGGGGAATCCGCCTTCCACCCATTCCTTGAAGCCCTTGCGCACCATCGGGTGCCGCACGCGGCGGTCGCCGTAGAAACGGCGCGTGAGCGCCAGGCCCTTCTGGCAGACGCGCGGATCCCAGCGAGCCGACGCGTGCGTCCCATACAGATCGGTGGCCTGGCCATACTTCATCGTCGGGCCGATGCGGACCACGGCGCCCGACCGCACGTGCGCATCGAGAAGGCAATTGTGGGTATCGTTGGGCGCGCAGAGGAACGTGAAGGAGGAATCGGTCTTCCACAGATCGCGATATGCCTCCTCCCAGCCGCGCGAGGGATATCGCGCCAGCGGGTTCTCCACCGCCTCTAGCCCGTAGGCGCGCGTGGCCGACGCCGCCAGCGCGGAGAATCCGGCGGCGCGGAGCGCATCGAGGAAGTCACGCCTCGTCAGGTCCTTCATTGGCTCTTCTCCCAGGTCCGGAGGTAGGTGACGACCGACTCGATCTCGCCCCCGGACAGCGCCGGGCGGGCGGGCGCCGGCGTGGCGAAGCCGGCCATGCTGGTTCCGCGCCGGCCGCGCGCGATGGTGCCGGCGAGGTACGAATCGGAGGCGGTGCGCAGGAGCACGGCGTTGGCCAGCATCGGGCCCTCGGCGCCCTGGCCGTGCGCGCCGTGGCAGCTTGCGCACTGGGCGCCGTAGATGCGGCCGCCCTCGAGCGCGTCGCCCCTGGCCCAGCGGCGCGGGCGGCCGTCGGAGACAGGCTGGACTCCGCCGCCGAGCAGACGGACGTGGCGCACCACGGCCTCGATCTCGGCGGGCCTGAGCCCGCCTTCCTGCTCGCCCCAGCCCGGCATGCGGCGGCCCGTCCGGCCCCGCTTCACCGTCTCGGAGATCAGCTCATCGGACGCCAGCTCGAGGAAGTCCGGGCTGGCGATGGCGGGAAAGGGCGGGAGCCCGGGATAGCGCATCCCCTGGCCGTCCGGCCCGTGGCAGGCGGCGCAGAACGTGCCGAAGAGCGTGGCGCCGTCGACGGCGAATTCGCGCTCGCCCAGCTTCTCGGCGCGCACCCGGTCGCGCGGATGGAATGCGTCGGGAACCGCCGTCCGGCGCAGCGAGAAGAGATAGAAGGTCAGCTCGTCGATCTGCTCCTCGGTCAGCCGCAGCTCGGGCATGAGCGACCCGGGCGTGACCCGCGCGGGCGCGCGGAAGTGCTCCTTGAACCAGTTCGCCATCGTGTGCTCGCCGCGCACGCCGGCGAAGCTGCGCTCGTTGGGGCCCTTCTGCGCGACGCGCGTGAGGTCGGGGCCGTCGGCGCCGCCCACGCCGCCGACGGCGTGGCAGCCGCGGCAGCCCAGCGAATGGAAGAGCGCCTTGGCCTCGACCAGGCCGGGCGCGCCCACGCGCGAGGAGAGGAACGCCTCGATGGCCTGGCGATCGTCCGCGCCCAGCTCGCCGAAGGCGCTGCGCCAGGGGCCGTCCGTGGCCGCCGCGTGCTGGCGGCGGTGGTGCTCGAGCCAGTCGGCGCGCACGCCGCGGGCCCCGGCGCGCGACAGGTCGAGCCCCTCCAGGCCGCCCGCGCCGCCGGGGCGCGCCGTTCCGCCACGGCCGTCGACGCGGTGGCAGGCGAGGCAGTCGTTGCGCTCCAGCGCCGCCCGCCCTTGCTCGAGCAGCGCCATGTTCGGCACCGCGAGGTGGGTGTGGCAGGCGCCGCACGAGGCGTACAGGTACTTGCGCGGCAGCATCGGCTCCGGCCAGTGCTCGACGTTTCCGTGCGCGTCGGCGGCGGCGGTGGCGCGCCCCTGCCCGGCGTGGCACGTCGTGCAGCCGAACGAGCCCGGGTCGTGCACCACCGGCGGGTGCGGCGCCAGCAGCTTGTCGCCGGCAACGCCGCGCTCGCCCGGGGCCATCCCCAGGTGGCAGCTCGTGCAGCGGTCGGTGATGCCCAGCTCGGGGATCACGATCTGCCGCAGTTCGACGGTGAAGTCCGCCGCCTCCGCCGCGGGAAGGCGCGAGCGCGCTTCGGTCTGCGCGCGCCGCCAGTCGGAGAGCACGTTTTCGGCGAACGCCGCCCAGCCCAGCACCGCCAGGGTGCCCAGGCTCGACCAGAGGAGGAGGTGTTTGTAGAAGCGCATGGCGTCGCCTAGTGCAGGGGCCAGTCGGAGTGCGACCAGTAGAACTGCCAGTTGGGTCCGCGGAAATGGACGCCGACGATGGTGAGGACGACGAAGCCCACCGCGAAGCAGGTGAACAGGCCGAGGGCGCCGGCGCGCGTCGACTGGTGCCGGCGCACCAGCCAGGCGGAGAACAGGCCGTAGGCCGCCGCCAGCACCGTGCCCGGGTTGATCGCCGTGATGAGGAGCTGCGGCGCGCCCGGCCACCACTCGCGGATCCAGCCGAAGCGGATGGCCACCAGCTCGATCCCGACGACGGCGGCGAGGCCGAACGCGGCCGAGGTGCCGACCAGCCGCGCTCCGCCCGGCCCGCCGAACCAGAGGCCGGTGCCCTCCTTCTCGCGGTCGAGGAATGGAATGAGACCCAATCCGAGGATGACGATGGTGGGGATGCCGATCCCGCCCATGAACGCGGAATACGAGACCAGCTCCTGCAATCCGAGGAAGTACCAGGGCGCCTTGGCGGGGTTCTCCGGCACCGCGGGATTGGCCAGCTCCTTGAGCGGCGCGTCGGCCAGCACCGCCAGGCCGACGCTGGCGAAGGCCGCGAGCATCAGCGCCGCCCCCTCGGCATAGAGCAGGTGCGGCATCGAGGGCAGCGTGTTCTCCGGGCCCTTTCCCACCACCGGCGTCCTGCCCTTGACCAGGGCCGCCAACGACCAGGTCTTCTGCTGCGGTTGCGTGAAGAGGGGATGCGCGCTCACCGGCCCCAGCCTCTGGTCGGCGTCGGCGGGCCGCGCGATGCCGCCGTCCTTGCGCACCCGCCAGAAGTGCACCGCCAGCAGGAGCACCAGCGCCAGCGGCAGCACCATGATGTGCAGCAGGTAGAAGCGGATGAGCGCTTCGGCGCCCACCTGGTCGGAGCCGAGCAGCAGCTCCTTCTGCAGCCCGCCCGGGTCGAACCAGCGCGTGATGCCCAACGAATCGGTCACCTCGCGCGGCGACTGCGCGATGTTGGCGCCGATGGTCACCGCCCAGTAGGCGAGCTGGTCCCAGGGCAAGAGGTACCCGGTGAACGAGAGGCCCAGCGTCACGGCCATGAGCAGCATGCCGATGACCCAATTGAACTCGCGGGGCGCCCGATATGCGGCGGTATAGAAGACGCGCGCCATGTGGAGCAGGACGCCCACCACCATCAGATTGGCGGACCAGCGGTGCGCATTGCGGATGAAGCGGCCGGTGGGGACGACGAAATGGATGTCCTTGATCGAGGTATATGCCGATTCCGGATATGGCTTGTAATAGACCATCAGCAATATGCCGGTGACCGTGGCCACCAGGAAGGCGGCCAGCGTGATGATCCCCAGGCCCATGGTGGCGGCGGGCCGCAGGCTCCAGCGGTGCACGCGCGCGGGGTGCAGGTGGAGGAAGACGTTCCCGAAGACGAACGCCGAGCGGGTGCGGTCGCTGTCGGGCTTCCCCGAGCGCAGCATGGTGTCGCGCAGGCGGCGGGGAGCGGCGCGCAGGTTCTCGGCCAGGCGGCTGAGCGCGGGGGATGTCATCCCTTCACCTTCGTTCCCGGGGCCACGCTGGCCGACTCGTCGATGACGAAGGTGCCCCCGCCCAGAGACGAGAGCGCGAGCCAGCGCAGCGGCTTGGGCGCCGGGCCCTTGAGCACCGAGCCGTCGGCGGCGAAGCGCGAGCCATGGCAGGGGCACTCGAAGCCCGACGCGTTGGGCTGGACGATGCAACCGAGGTGCGTGCAGACGCGCGAGACGGCGCAGACCCCGGCCGCGTCGCGCACCAGCACCACCGGCCGCCCGGGCACCACGAACGGCTCGCCCGGCGCCAGCGACTCGGGGAGCGTGACGCGGAATCTCTTCGAGGGCGACGGGAGCACGCCGGGCTTGACCAGCTTGAGCAGGCCGAGGGTGGCGAAGATCGAGGTGGCGAAGGCGGACCAGCGGGCGAACAGGCCCAGCGCGTCGCGCCGGGGCAGCGGCTCCGGATCGAGGCGGGATCGGGCTTCGCTCACGAGAGGCTCCAGTCGGCGGTGAAGGTCACGCGCTCCATGCCGATGGCGTCGACCGGGCAGCGCAGGACGCAGAGCGAGCAGCGGATGCACCGCTCCTCGTCCTTGAGGATGGCGGAGTCGGCGCGATCGACGCCGGCCGCCTCCAGCGCGCCGGGCGGAAGATCGATCTCGTCGAGCGCCACCAGCTTGAGGCACTGCGTGGGGCAGACGTCGGCGCAGCCCCCGCACAGCACGCAGCGGCTGCCGTCGAACACCGGGGTCACGCCGCAGTCGAGGCAACGCGAGGCCTCGCGCACCGCGCCCGCTTCGTCGAGCACGCCCTCGACCTGGCGCGCCGGATCGCGCAGCCGCTCCTCGGGCGGCAGCACGGGAAGGTGGCGGCGGCGGAGGTTCTCGTATCCCGGCTCGCGCAGGTAGCGCGGCAGCTCCACCTGCGACGTGAGCATGCCGGGGGCGAGCTTCTTGCCGGTGACGTATTCGTAGACGGAGCGCGCGGCCTTCTTGCCCGAGGCCACCGCGTCGATGAGCAGCCGGGTCCCGTGCGCCAGGTCGCCGGCCACGAACACCCCCGGCGCCGTCGAGGCCAGCGTGCGGGCGTCCACCTGCGGCCAGCCGGGACGGAGCTGCTTCACGTCCTCGCCGCCCGCCTCGAGGAAGGAGAGGTCGGGCGCCTGGCCGGCGGCGATCAGCACCGAGTCGCACTCCAGCAGCCGGACGTCGGCCTCGTCGAAGATCGGGGCGAAGCGGCGCTCTTCGTCGTAGACCCGCAGGCAGCGGCGCACGCGCAGGCTCCGCACGCGGCCGTCGTCGCTGCGCACCACCTCCACCGGCCCGAAGCCGCCCAGGCGTTCCACGCCCTCCTCGTCGCCCTCGCGGATCTCGACGGTGTCGGCCGGCATCTCCTCCAGGGTCTCGAGCGAGACCAGCCGCACCCGCCGTCCCATGCGCGCCGCGGTGCGGGCGGCGTCGTAGGCGATCTGGCGCAGCACGGTGCGGGCCACGTCGTAGGCGACGTTGCCGCCGCCGATCACCACCACGTCGGTGCCCAGCGCCACCGGCTCGCGCAGCGAGACCGCGCGGAGGAAGTCGACGCCGCCGTAGACGCCGGGGCCGCGCTCTCCCGGCAGGCCGAGTTGCCGCGGCCGCTTGGCGCCGACCGCGATGATCACGGCGCGGTGGTCGCGGCGCAGATCGGCCAGGGAGACGTCGCGCCCCACCGCCGTGTTGCAGCGGATCTCGACGCCCAGGGCCTGGATGACGGCGACCTCGCGGCGGATCAACTCCCGCGGAAGGCGGTATTCGGGGACGCCCAGCGCCAGCATGCCGGCGGGAACGGGCTCGCTCTCGAACACCACCGGGCGCAGCCCCATCAGCGCAAGGTCGTGCGCCGCGGAGAGCCCGGCGCAGCCCGCGCCGACGATGGCCACCGGCTGGCCGCGCGCCGGCTCGACGCGCGGGTCGGGGAAGGCGCGCAACAGCGCCGCCATCTCGTCCGCGTCGGCGCACACCCGGGGCACGAAGCCGCGCACGTCCGCCAGCACCTCTTCCGCGGCCCGGGCGTCGGCGCCGTGCCGCTCACAGGCGAATCGCTTGAGCGCGCGGATGGCGATGGGCTGATCGCGCCCCGCGAAGGCGCCGTCGTCGTCGCCGAGCGGGATCTTTCCCCTCCGGCAGGCGGCCTCGCAGGGCGCGGCGCAGATGCGGCCGCAGATCGACGCGAAGGGGTTGGGTCCGCGGGCGATGAGGTACGCCTCTTCGAAGCGCCCCTCGGCGATGGCGCGCACGTAGCCGCGCGCGTCGGTGTGCACCGGGCACGCCACCTGGCAGGAGATGAGCGCGCGGTGGTGATCCTCGGCCGGGACCTCGACGCGCATTGATGAGGCGGTGCTCGTCACGGTTCTCCCGGCCGCTGTCAGCGCTGCGCGCCGCCGTGGCGCGCCGCCAGCTCTTCCCCGAGGATGCGCAACGATTGCGTCTCGGCCGACGACTCCGCGTCGAACCGCGCGCAGCGGGAATCGACGCGCGCCTTGGACTCGGCCGGCAGGTGGGCGTCGGCCACCGGATAGAGGATCCCGTCCTCCTTCTGGATGTGCTCGAGCAAGAGCTCCACGTACGCGGAGGCGGCCTGCGCCAGGCGATCGCGATCGGCCGCGCTCCAGGGGCGCTCTCGGCCGGCGAGATCCACCAGCACCGCTCCGTAGCTCCGCACCTCGTCGTGCTCGCGGAGCATGACGGCGACGGGCCCGCCGTCGCGCGAGAAGCCCCCCTCCACCATCTCGGCGAAGAGGATGTCCTCCTCCTTGCGGTGGTGCGTCCCGTCCGAGAACCGGCCGATGAAGGTGACGAAGCGCTTCAGCTCCGCGCGATCGTCGCCCGCGTTGCGCCGCTGTCCATCGGCGAATGCGACCAGCGCGCGGCTGACGCGCTCGATGAGCCGATGTTCGTGCATGAGCGCGTCGGTCGCTTGCATTCGCCTCCCCCCGGCGAAGGGCAGGGGCGATAGGGAGCAAGGCACAGGCCACCCGGCAGCGAACGGCTTCTCCGAGGGGCCCCGGGCAATCGGTATCGCCCGGCCGCGCGGCCGGCGAAAAGCGTGCGCGACGCGCAAGGGCTGCCGCGCAAACCCTGCACGCACCGGCGCCCGGACAACCCGGCGCGTCAGAAGGCCGATTCTCCGGTCAGCGCGCGGCCGATGGCGAGGGTGTGGATCTGGTCCGTGCCTTCGTAGGTGAAGGTCGACTCCAGATTCGCCGCGTGGCGCATCACGTGGTAGTCGCCCGCCACGCCGTTGGCGCCCAACACCGCCCGGCACCGGCGCGCCGCTTCCAGCGCGATGCGGCAGTTGTTGCGCTTGAGCAGGCTGGTCTGCGCATGGTGGAGCTTGCCCGCTTCCTTCAGCCGCGCGTAGTGCACGGACAGGAGCGACGCCTTCACCACCTCGGTAGCGACGTCGGCCAGCTCGAGCTGGACGAGCTGCTTTCTGGCGATCGGTCCGCCGAACTGGCGCCGCTCGCCCGCGTAGCTCACGGCCATCTCCAGGCAGGCGCGCGCTGCGCCCAGGACGCCCCAGGCCACGCCGAAGCGGGCGTTGTCGAGGCAGGCGAGCGGCGCGCGCAACCCCGACGCCTCGGGGAGCCGGTTCTCCTCCGGCACCCGCACGCCGTCGAGGTAGAGCGCGCCGGTGGCGGAGGCGCGCATCGAGAGCTTGTGCGGGATGTCGCCGGCGGCGAAGCCCTTGCGGTCGCGCTCGACCACGAAGCCGCGGATGCCGTCCGCCGCGCGGGCCCACACCACCGCCAGGTGGGCGAGCTGCGCGTTGGTGATCCAGAGCTTGCGCCCCGTCAGCACCCAGCCGTCGCCGTCGCGCTCGGCGCGCGTCTCCATGCCTCCCGGATCGGAGCCATGTTCGGGCTCGGTGAGGCCGAAGCAGCCGATGAGCTGGCCCGCGGCCATCTCGGGTAGCCAGCGCCGGCGCTGCGCCTCCGAGCCGAAGCGGTGGATGGCGAACATGGCGAGGCTGGTCTGCACCGAGACGAACGAGCGCAGGCCGGAGTCGCACGACTCCAGCTCGTGGCAGGCGAGGCCCCAGGCCAGGGCGCCCATCCCGGCGCAGCCGTACCCCTCGAGGTTCGCGCCCAACAGCCCCAGCCGCGCCATCTCCGGAACCAGCTCGACCGCGAACCGGCCCGCCTCGTAATCCTCGACGATGCGCGGCTGGCAGCGCTCCTTGACGAAGCGGCGCACGCTCGCGCGCACCTGCCGCTCCTCGTCGCGCAAGAGGACGTCCCAGCCGATGAGTTGCTCCAGGTCGAGCCGTTCCGTCGTCATGGCCGCCGCCTCCTAGCCTGCCGCGCGCCGCCCGGCGATCTGCCGGTGCCGCACGGCGCCCAACAGCGCCGCCCCGATGGCGCCCGCGTAGAGCGCCTGCGGGTGCGCTCGCAGGGCCACCGTGGCCTTGGGCCCGCCCAACTCGCCGGCGAGCGCCGCCACCAGGCCGGCGTCCAGCGCCATTCCGCCCGTGAGCGCGATGGTCCCCTCGACGCGCGCCGAGCCGAGCAGCTTGGAGAGCCGGCGCGCGATCCCCTGGTGGATGCCCTGCAGGATGTCGGGCGCCGAGAGGCCGCGGCTCACCAGGTTGATGACATCGGTCTCGGAGAGCACGGCGCACACGCTCGACACCTCCTCGGGCGCGGTCGCCTGCAGCGAGAGGGCCCCGACGTCCTCCAGCGGCACGCCCAGGTAGCGCGCCACGTTCTCCAAGAACTGGCCGGTGCCGCTGGCGCACTGGCTGGTCATGCGGTGGCCGAGCACGCGGGCCCGGCCGTCCATGCGGATGGCGCGGGCGTGGAGCGCTCCCATGTCGAGCGCGCCGGTGGCTTCGGGGACGAGGTGGAGGGCGCCGCGCGCGTGCGCCGTCATGCCGTAGAAGTGGCCGGTGCGGAAGGGCGCGCCGTCGCCGTCGCCGGTGGAGGCGACGTAGCGCAGCCCGGCGGGCTCGACTCCGGCGCGCTCGCACGCCTCGCGGAAGGCCGCGGTCGCCACCTCGGCGATGGGTCGGCGGCGGATGCGCTGGACGGCGGTGGCCAGGACCTCGCCGCCGGCGCCGTCGCCGTCGACGATCGCCACCTTGACCGCCGAGGCGCCGACGTCGACGCCGCAGGTGAGCGCGCGCTCGCGGGCCGCGTATGCGGCGGGCAGCTCCAGGGCGGCAAAGGCCGGCGGGGCGTCCTCGACCAGCACGCGGAGCGCGGGCGCCTTCCTCTGCGGCCGGACCGGCTGCGCCGCGGCGGCTGACGCCTCGAGGAAGCGCGGCTGCGCCAGCGTGCGACCGGAGCGCAGATCGTCGAGGGCGAAGAGCGCGGCGCCGAGCGCGCCCATGTAGATCGAATCGGGGTGGACGTTCATCGTCAGCGCCGATCCGTAGCTCTCGCGCACCAGCTCCTCGAGCAGGCGCGTCACCGCCGGGTTCTTGCAGACGCCGCCGGTGAAAGTGAACTGGTCGCGGACGCCGCCGGCGCGCGCCAGGAGCGAGAGCGCGCGCAGCACGATGGCGCGGTGCAGCCCGAGCAGGATGTCCTCGCGCCGCTCGCCCAGCGCCAGCCGGTCGCGCAGCTCGGCGCCGGCGAAGACCGTGCAGGTCGAGTTGACGCGCACCGTGCGCCGCGCCTGCAGCGCCAGCGGGCCCAGCTCGTGCAGGCCCAGGCCCAGCTCGTCGGCGACGTAGCCCAGGTAGCGGCCGCAGCCGGCGGCGCAGCGGTCGTTCATCTGGAAGGCCGTGACCACGCCGCCCTCGTCCACCTGCACCGCCTTGGTGTCCTGCCCGCCGATGTCGAGCACGGTGCGGGTGCCGGGGAAGAAGTGGTGCGCGCCGCGGCCGTGGCAGAGGATCTCGCTGCGGATGGCCGCCGGATCGAAAGGGAGCGTCTGGCGGCCGTAGCCGGTGCCCACGCAGGCCGCCGGCAGGGCCGCGGCGCCGGCCGCCTGCTCGACCAGGGAGG
>Ga0247727_10014679_pt1 | contig 12968 bp, 14 predicted proteins | sample WisWelCaveWW1625_FD_202498 | JGI IMG/M metagenome (GOLD analysis project Ga0247727, IMG submission 202498) | Biofilm microbial communities from Wishing Well Cave, Virginia, United States - WW16-25 | ecosystem: Environmental > Aquatic > Deep subsurface > Groundwater > Cave microbial mat | place...
ATGTCCGCGACGGGCAGGTGTTGGAACGCCTTTGGCCAGTCTACCGGGGGTCGTTCAGGCGCCAGGTCAAAAGAGCGAGAAATGCGTACGAGGTCTTCTTGAGAAACATCCGTGCCGAAAGTGGGTCGGGCGACATCGTTCTGAACGCCATAGAGCCATGAGATGTAAAACATCTGCTCGGCGCCGCCACGGTACCAGTTACCTTGCTCGTACCACTCACCGATGCGCCCGACACCCGCGCCGAAGCCCATCGGCACGAGCGCGGCGTGGGCGGGATGATTCAACGCCGCCACGGCCATCTGCCACTCAGCCGTAGAGGAGCATCCCAGCGTCCCGACTTTGCCATTAGACCACGGCTGATTGGCCATCCAGGTAAGGGCATCATACCCGTCGGTGACCGGTGTTCCGAGGATGCCCCATTCACCTTCCGAAAAATACCTGCCACGCTCGTTCTGAACGACATAGGCGTAACCGCGTTTTACGGCTTCGTATGCAGATTGGTACGTGCCTGTTGTGAGTTTGCCATCTCGCCAGGCGTTAAAGTTATACGGCGTTCTCGAAAAGATGATAGGCACACGTTCGTCTCTTTTCGGGCGATAAACATCGGTCGCGAGCTTCACACCGTCACGCATAGGCACCATGATTTTCTGTTCGATCACGGCGACGGATTCAAGCTGCTTGAGAACGTCGTCTTGCGCAAGGATGGGTGAGACGAGTGCATAGCAAATTATACCAATAATTACCGCAAAAACACCATGCCTGTATTTCATACTAGCCTCCATGCTTTTGAGATCACTTTTCAAAAGCGACAGAACTTGAATTCAGCGGCTGAAAATAATTTTCAGCCGCAGTTAACTACGGTCAAAGCAGCGTCATTTAAAAATGATACGACTAAGGCTTAATTGCACGCCTTGCAACCCCATGACAACATTACTATTAAAAATATGTGCGGATATACAGTGAGAATGCACTCGACATAGAACATTCTCCCTGTGAGCAATATCGCCCATGACCAGAGCAATTATTTCTTTTTTGACCATCGTAATAAAGTATTTGGTTGAAACTGCCAGCCTGCCCTTTCTATTCCAAAACTTCAATTTACTCCATTAGCCCCGAACAACCATCCTAACAGTTTTGAAGGTTTTCGGCGAAGCGCCGGCACACTGACTTTCCAATGTCCAAAAATAGCGGACGCAGTCTTTGAGATGGGCCGGCGGTTGTATTTGTTTGTATTTCATTTTTCAGTGCCTGATTTCTTGCAGGGTCTCTATGGTTGGCCTTCCTTTGCTTCGCTTCGAATTGGCTTTCCCCCACGCCGCCAATTTGTCGAGCACGGGAATGATGGATTTGCCGAGCGCGGTCATTTCATATTCCACTCTTGGCGGGATCTCAGCGAATATTTTTCTCGAAAGCAGTCCGTCGCGCTCCAATTCCCTCAACACGCGGGTAAGCACACCCTTGTTGATCTCCGGAATGGCCCGGCTGAATTGCCCAAACCGATTGACCTTGTTCCGAATCAGCCACAGTATCGAAGTCTTCCATTTGCCATGTAACGTATTGATGGTTACGCTGCACGGGCAAAAAAAGATTTTATTCCCGCGTTTATAAATTTCGTCAATCATCGGATACGCTCAGCCTTTCACAATAAAACCCAATCGCCTACTTTATTTAAATGTACAACTCAATCAGAAAAAGTCAACTACTTTCATCAATGCAACCATGCTGCAAAATTGCACCTACTTGACAGCGGTGGTGTTTGTCTTTATATTGATATTGTCCGCTAGCCGTGAATTCTTGTGGCTCAATCATAACCCGGACAAACCGGAACCAAACAAGAAAAAGTTTACTCGCCGAATTTCACCGAAACCACCGAGATTCGCCGAAAGAAAATTTTCAGCGAATCTCGGTTTCTTCGGTGTTTCTCGGCGGAAAAGTTTTTGTTTTTTTTGCAATGAATTCACTTTTAAAGAGGAGGTTTCTTATGATCGTCGAATACATTCGTTACAAAGCCGCTGACGAGCAGCGAGCCGCGCTCGAAGCGGCGTATGAAAAAGCGCAGTCGGCACTGCAAGCGTCTTCGCATTGTCTCGGCTATGAGCTTTCTCGTTGCGTAGAAGAATCCGGCTGCTACATGCTTCGAATCGAGTGGGACTCGCTGGATGGCCATCTCAAAGGATTCCGCTCGAGCCCGGAGTTTCAAAGCTTCTTCGCGCACGTGCGGCCGTTCGTGAACGACGTCGAAGAGATGCGCCATTACGAAGTGACGCGCATCAAGAGCGAAGATTAAAAAGCAAAAACCCTCACGCCAAGACGCCGAGACGCAAAGGCAACGCAGAGAAAGAAAACCTTTGTGTGCGCTTTTGTTTTTGATTATGACCACCCCAGAGGCCTTCGGAGCTTGTCCACGTTAGGGAAAAAATGCGTATGCCAGTTTCAATTCGGAATGCACGGTTTGAAAATAAACGCCGAAAATTCGGCGCCGTGTTGGCCATCCTTGCAATTGCCATCATGAATCTCATGATGGGATGTGAACCTGCGCGCGACGAACAAGCCGCTCGCACGATCAGCATCACCAACGTGATTGATCTGACGCATACTTTGACGCCGGATTTTCCCTACATTCCCGTTCCCGGGATCACTTTTCCGTTTGCCATGAAACCCATTGCCACGTTGGAGGCAAACCACGTGGCGGCGAATGAGTGGCGCATTCACGAGCATCTCGGAACTCAAATCGACGCGCCCAATCATTTCATCGCCGGCGGAATGTCGCTGGAGCAATTGCCGCTCAAAAGCCTGATCGTGCCGGCCGCGGTGATTGACATTCGCCAGCGGGCCGGCAAGAATCCGGATACCGAACTTGCCGTCGATGACATCCTGGCGTGGGAGAAGAAGCACGGACGCTTGCCTGAAAATGCGTGCGTGTTTATGTATTCGGGATGGGATGAAAAAATTAAAGACTCGCAAGCCTATTTGAACATGGACAGTACGAACACGCTGCACTTTCCGGGAATTTCTTTGGAAGCCGGGGAATTCTTGATCAAGGAACGTGACATCGCAGGTGTCGGCGTTGACGTCATTTCTTTCGATCCGGGTTGGGACAAACAGTACCGAACACACCGAGCGATTCTCGGCGCCGGCAAATGGGCGGTCGAGGCGGTTGCCAACCTCGGGCAAATTCCGCCCGCCGGCGCCACCGTTTTTGTCGGTGCAACGAAAGTTGGCGGCGCGACCGGCGGCCCGGTGCGGCTCATCGCAGTTTGGTGAGGCTTTAAAAGCGCGAAATTTTTAAGCAAAAAACCATGGCAAAACTATTTTGGGCAAAATGATTAAAGCCTTGTTTTGTCTTTAAAGAGCTATCTCGGGTTTTCAGGCAAGCTAAAAACTGAAGCCCGGAAGTCATCACAAAAAACAGCAGGCAGAATAATTTAATGGCAGAATTATTCTGCCGTTAAATCATTCTGCCATTAAATTGCAAATTTTTATTCTGAGATTATTTGCTTATGGCTTACCAATTGTTGACGATTATCATATCCGGCTTACTAATCGGTGTGTGTGCATGTTCCCAGACAGAAAACGCGCCGTTATCGATTCAAACTTATACGGCTGCCGCGCCTGCCGCCATGGCAAATTCCCATTTGATCGTGGGAAAACGCGAAGCCATTCTCGTCGACGTGGTGATGACCCGAAGCGAAGCCGTGAAGCTGGCCGATATGGTCAAGCAATCAGGCCGCGCGCTTAAAATGATCTTCATCACCCACGCCCATCCCGATCATTATCTCGGCTTGGACGTTCTGAGCGAACGTTTTCCCGAAGCGAGAATTGTCGCCACAGATTCGGTCGTCGCCGGCATTCAAAAGAATGGCCCCGGCCTGGTGGAAAGATTGCGCGCCCGTTTGGGTGAAAACGGCCCAGCGCGACTGATCGTTCCCGAGCCGGTGGCTGCAGATGAGCTCGATCTAGAGGGCACGAAGATCAAGGTCATCGCATTTAATGAGGGTGAAAGCGAACACGCGGCCGCGCTTTATATTTCCCGCACGCATGACTTCATCGCCGGTGATCTGATTTATCATCACACGCATCTGTTTCTCAGGGAAAAGCGTATTGCAGGTTGGCTGAAGCAATTGGACCGGATTGCAGAGATTGATGGCATCAAAACCATCTATCCCGGACACGGCCCTCAAACGGATCTTTCGGCCCTCACGTCCATGCGGGCCTATCTGCATGACTTCTCCGAGGCGATCAGGCTCGGCAGCGCGGAAGCAGCAACGCAAAAGATGCTGGAAAAATATCCGGATTACGCCATGCCGATATTTTTGCGAGATTACAGCCTGCCCAGTTTCTTTCCGGCAACAGAGAGCAACGTGCGGTGATGAACAACGGCCAGGAAATAAAAAAATCAGAAAGACCGCCTCAATCAATCACTGCATTACGGTGTGAGGAGAGCTCATGAGTTCCGTCGATCCGCAAGTCCAAGCATTACTGGACAAATGGGCTGCGTTCCCTCCAATCGCGGTTTCGCAACTGACGGCTGCGTCTGTGCGCAAATCTGACCGAGACGTCGAAACCTTACAATATCCGCCTGAGCCAATCCAGCGTATTGACGAACACATCGCGGAGACCCCAGGCGGTCCGATCCCGATCTGCACGTATACACCCCTTGAGGGAACTCCACCCTTCCCGGTCCTCATTTACTTCCATGGTGGCGGATTTGTGATCGGGAGTGACAGTTATGAGTCGCCCCTTCGGGCGCTCACCAATCGTTCACGTCATCTCCTCTGCGCGGTGAAATATCGGCTGGCGCCAGAGCATCCATTTCCCGCAGCCGTTGATGATGCGTTTGCCGCAACTGAGTGGCTTGCACACAATGTCTCCAGGCTTGGTGGGGACGCGCAGCGTCTTGCGATTGGCGGTGATAGTTCAGGTGGCAACTTAGCGGCGGCGGTCACGCTATTGAACCGCGATCGGCGAGTCGGCGACCTGCGCTTGCAAGTGCTCATCTATCCCATGCTTGATGCGACGTGCAGCCAGCCCTCAACGCAAACGTTCGCACAAGGATATGGTTTTAGCACGGAGAAAATTCGCTGGTATTTTGGTCAGTACCTGCCACAGCATATCGACCGGCGTGATCCCCGTATTTCACCGCTCTTCGCGCCAACATTGCAGGGGCTTCCGCCGGCATTTATTGCAACCGCAGAATGTGACCCGCTGCGTGATGAAGCTGAGCACTATGCCCAACGATTGCGTGAGGCAGGTGTCACGGTGACCCTCAAGCGGTATGCCGGGATGATTCATGGCTTTTTCCAAATGGCGGGTGTCATCGATCAGGGGAGAAACCTCATTGCGAATATCGGCACAGAACTGCAGAAGGCTGCGGCCCGTGTAAAAGTTTAGCGATCTGAACCGGAGTGCAATGCTTTAGCATTGCAAAACTAAAGTTTTGCATTCCGTGTTCACTCTGCGTGGCAGTCATGATCTCTGACCTACTTCAACTCCGGCAGGTTTGACCAGTCCAGCGGACCAACTTCAAACCGATATTTCAAGCGCGCCAGGACAATGTCCGGCCAGGCGCTCGAAAAGTACGCGAACGCTTTGTCCCATTCTTCGCCTTCGCCCCAACCGCTTTCGATCAACGTCACTCTGGTTTTTTCTCTTTCCAGCTCTTTGAATCTGAGCACGACGCTGGTGCGCTGTTTACTAACGTTTGGGAAATCGGCCGGCGCATCCCAGCTAAACGACAGCATCCTGGGGGGTTGCATCGCCAGAATGACGTTGCCTCCGGCCTTGCGTGGATCCGGCTTGCCATCCGGAGTGAAGTAAATGTTATACGCTCCGAAAACGCGCGGCTCGATTTTGCCGCCGGGCGCCAAAAAAGTCTTGATGCCGGCCACCGTGGTCCAGGCTTCCCATACCACATCGATCCTGGCATTGACGATCACCTCGGCTTTGACCACGCGGTCGGCATCCTGAGCATTTAAACCGAATGCCATGAGCAGCATCAAACACGAAAGAAAATATTTCATAGTGAAACCTCCTTAAAGTTAAAGGCTGTTGCGACGGTAGAGCTTGGCCTCACGTTTAGCATGGTGCAAAACCAAGTAAAATGATCCTGCCGCTACCATTCCATTAAACCTTTTTCGAGGTTTCTTTAAGCCATAAAGTTTAAGGCAAAACAATTTTGGGCAAAACGATTTTAAAAAATTGTTTTGCCCAAAATCGTTTTGCCTTAAGTTTTTCTGTGCTGCCCGCAGGGCTACAGTTTTCAGCTCGCCTGAAATTTTGGCGTAGTCTATTACAAAAGATGTCCAATTTCTGCAATCTCAGTCATTATTGGAGTGTAATTCAGACAGTCACTTACAATCAAAAGGAGAAACAAAATGGAACAGAGAATTAATGCTTACGAAAAAGGTCACAGCGCCATGCAGGCGCTGTATCGCTTAGGGTTATATCTGGCGAAATCGTCAATCGAACCATCGCTTTTAGATTTGATTTATTTCAGAGTGTCGCAAATCAATGGCTGCGCTTATTGCCTTGATATGCACTCAAAAGATTTGCGTGCAACGGGTGAAATCGAACAGCGTCTTTATGTCCTGGAGGCGTGGCGGGAAGCAACTTTCTACACCGAACGCGAACGCGCCGCACTCGCCTGGGCGGAAGCCGTTACAAAAGTTACGGAAGGTCATGTGCCGGATGAAATTTATGAAGAAGCGCGAAAACGATTTTCTGAAGAAGAATTGATTGATTTGACTTTGGCGGTGATAACCATTAACGGTTACAATCGTATTAATATTGCTTTCCGAGTTACGGCAGGAGCTTACCAACCGGGGCAACATGCGGTGCAAACAAAATGAAAGGCTTAAATATTATTTTGTAAATTTAAGGGCTTGAATTCGTACGCCCTCGACACAACCCGGACAAGCCGGAACCAAAGAAGATTAACACAGAGAAAACAGAGCAAACAGAGAGGGCAATGATTGGAAAATTCTCTTTAGCTTTTTAAGCTCTGTTTGCTCTGTTTTCTCCGTGTTGAAAATCTTTGCTTTTTTTTACACACTTCCACTTGTTAGAGACACGACTATGAAAACGAAAGTGATCGGCTATTGGGCAACTACCACAATCCTCGCGTTCGTGTTGCTGGCAGGTGGTGTGGCACAGCTGGCGCATCGGCCAGAAAACGTCGAGGGCATGGCTCACCTTGGCTACCCGCTGTACTTCTTGACGATCCTCGGGTTCTGGAAGGTGCTTGGAGCCATAGCCTTGCTCGCGTCGCGTTTTCCGCGGCTCAAGGAATGGGCGTATGCCGGCACTTTCTTCGAACTGACGGGCGCGGTTGCGTCGCACGCGGTGTGCGGCGATAGCGTGGATCGCTTCATATGGCCAGGCTTCTTCGCCGTTTGCGCGGTCGCTTCGTGGGCGCTTCGACCGCAAAGCCGTACTCTCGGAGTGCTCTTTCCCGCCAGGACAAGCGAAAGGCAAAAATGAAATCTGATTCTACTGCATGTCTAATGACGCCGATTGGCGTTATTCGATCATCCCTCAAACTGCGTCAAAAGGCCCCCAGGCAAGGGTACGAAGGGGCACCTGAAGCGTGGGTGGAAGTGGCTTCAGCTTTTGTTGAAGGATTGCAAGGGATTGAAGTCGGACAAGATATCATCTTGATAACTTGGTTTCATCTGGCCAAGCGAGATGTCCTAAAAGGACATCCCCGATGGGACAAGAACCTTCCCATAACCGGAGTCTTTTCCACGCGATCTCCCGATCGGCCAAATCCCATTGGGCTTCATCGTGTGAGAGTTTTGGAGACTTCTGCGAGCAAGCTGAGAGTTGCGCCATTGGAAGCAATTGACGGGACGCCTGTCATTGACATCAAGCCAGTGCTTGATGAGGCAAAAGATTCGTGAAATTGAGGGCCAATTTCTGAAATCTCGTAACTCTTCAGGTCTGTTTAGAAGGCAAAACAATTTTGGGCAAAACTATTAAAGCTTTTAGTCCATTAAAAGTGCAAGCGTTGCAAAAAAGCAAAAACTTTAATTGTTTTGCCCTTAATGGTTTTGCCTTAATTTTTTGACTTTCGACAGTAGCTGAATAGATACGAAATCTCAGTCATTATTGAAGTATAATTCATACATTCAACAACCTGTCTGCCGACAGGCAGGCAAATAAAGGAGAAACAGAATGAAAGACTTCATGTTATTATTTCGGCAACCGAGCTACGACTACAGCAACGTGTCAAAAGAAGAGATGCAAGCTCTCGCGAAAAAATGGCAAGACTGGGTCGGAGGCATAGCAGCACAGGGAAAATTATCCAGCAACGGTCCCCGCCTTGCTTTGGAGGGCAAAGTTCTTAAAGCTGGCGGCGTTATTACGGACGGCCCTTTCGTTGAAATCAGAGAGATGTTGGGTAGTTTTATTATTGTTAAAGCCGACAGTTTGGAGGAAGCTACAACATTAGCTCACGGCTGTCCGGCGTTGGAGGCCAATGGCAGTGTTGAAATCCGACCCATCTTTGCATAAGGAATGTCGTTTAAATAACTTTCCCATATCTCAACCGCGAATGAACACGAATAAACGCGAATTAAAAATAAGAATTAGCGTTGATTCGCGTTTATTAGCGGTTTCGGAAAATGAGTGGGTTTTGCTATTTGATATGGAAAAAGAACACGAAGCTTTAAAACATTTATTCCAGCAGGAATTTTCCAAAATGGTTGCTGTTATCAGCAAACGTTTTGGATTGCAGCATATCGAAATGGCGGAAGACATTGTGAGCGAAACATTTTTGCTGGCAACGGAAACCTGGGGAATTAAAGGCATTCCCCAAAATCCAACCGCATGGCTTTACGCCGTCGCCAAACAAAAAACGCTGTATCATTTCAGGAGAAATAAAATCTTTGAAAAAAAAGTAATCCCTGAATTAACTTCAAGGCAGGAAAAAAATCATGAAATCGCGGATTTGAATTTTTCGCAGCAGAACATCAAAGATAGCCAGTTACAAATGCTTTTTGCGATATGCACTCCTGCAATTGCCAGTGAAGCCCAAATTGGATTGGCGCTGCGCATTCTCTGCGGTTTTGGCATCGATGAAATTGCCGAGGCATTTTTATCCAATAAAGAGACCATCAACAAAAGGTTATTCAGAGCAAAAGAAAAATTGCGCATTGAAAAAGTAAAGATGGAACTACCCTCGGAAAATGAAATAGCCAACCGGCTCGACAATGTCCTGCACATTATTTATCTGCTTTTCAGCGAAGGTTATTATTCCAAAACCCAAAATCAAATTTTACGAAAAGACTTGTGTTTGGAAGCAATGCGCCTGGGCGTAATGCTTACAGAATATGAAAGAACCAACCGGCCCAAAACAAATGCTTTAATGGCGCTCATGTGTTTTCATGCTTCCCGGTTTAGCGCCAGGCAAACTAACGATCCCGACATGTCGGGATTGGTTCTATACGAACGGCAAAACGAAGAATTATGGGATGCAGCGTTAATAAATCAGGGCAGGCATTTTTTAAATCTTTCAGCACAAGGAGATGAAGTAAGCTCGTATCATTTAGAAGCAAGAATTGCTTGCTGGCATTGCATGAAAGAAGACACCAAAGAAAAATGGGAGGACATTTTGGACTTGTATAATCAGCTTCTGCTGGTTAATTATTCCCCCAGCGTTGCCCTTAACCGGACTTTTGCATTATACAAGGCGAATGGGCAACAAGCGGCTTTGGTTGAGGCTGAAAAACTAAAATTGGAAAACAACCATTTTTATTTTATGCTGCTTGGTGAACTTTACAAAAACATTGATGACCAGAAAGCAAAATTCAATTTTCAAAAGGCTTATGCTTTAGCCAAAACGCAGACTGAAAAACAAGGGATTCAGGAGAAAATTGACGGCCTTATTTAAGAAATATTTCTTCCTAATCACGAATGCCGCCTAAAAAAGTTTGACTTGCGTTTTTGAAAAAATGTCTGATATTAAACACAAGCCCTGTTTCTAAATATTAGACATTTCGTGAAGGGTGTTTCTAAATATAGACACAAAATGGCTATATTTAGAAACATGGTGAAGCTGTGAGCGACGGCGATGATGTCGCATAATTCAACTGTTAGGCTGACCATTCAGAAAGAGAGAGCTCAATCCATGGACATTCTCCATGCCATTGGAAACACATCCATCGTTCGACTTCGCAAGGTCGTTCCGCCCAATTGTGCGGACATCTTCGTGAAGCTCGAGTGGGAGAACCCCACCGGCAGCATGAAGGACCGGATGGCGCTGGCCGTGATTTCGCGAGCCGAGGAAGACGGTCGACTGAAGCCCGGAGATACCGTCGTCGAGTACACCGGTGGCAGCACTGGGGCTTCGCTTGCATTGGTCTGCGCCGCCAAAGGCTACCGTCTACAGATCGTCACCTCCGATGCGTTCAGCCAGGAGAAGCGGGATCACGTGGCCGCGCTGGGTGCGGAGCTGACGCTCGTCCGAAGCGAGGGAGGCCTCACCACCAAGAAACTGATCCAGGACATGATCGAGGCCGCCCGTAAGTTGAGCCAGGAGCCTCACACCTACTGGATCGACCAGCTCAACAACCATGACAGCATCGCGGGCTATTACTCGCTCGGCGAGGAGATCTGGAGTCAGACGAAGGGGGAGGTCGACGCTTTCGTTCACTCCGCGGGTGCCGCGGCTTCTGCGCGCGGGGTCGCCACTGTGCTGAAGCGATACAAACCGAGCATCAAGATCGTCGTCGTCGAACCCGCAGAATCCTCGGTGTTGCTGGGAGGTCTGGCAGGGGCTCACAAGATCGAAGGAATTGGGATTGGCCGCACTCCTCCACTTTGGGAGCCGACTCTCGTGGATGACATCCTGCCGGTCAGCACAGACGACGCTGAGGACATGGCGAGGCGCCTCGCGCGGGAAGAGGCCATCTTCGCGGGGACGTCTTCCGGTGCAAACGTCGTCGCCGCGATTCAAGTGGCAGAGCGGCTGGGGCCAGGCGCCAAGGTGGTCACGCTGATGGTCGACTCCGGCCTGAAGTACTTGAGCACCGATGTGTTCAGGAGCAGATAGGACACGGCTTCGATCACAGATGGTTGAACCGATAACACCAGGCTGCACCTTCAAGCCGCACACCTGCCCCGTCTCTTCTCTCTCGATAGCGCCGCTGAGGCGTGGCCGGTCAGGCCCAACCCTTCCATCGAACGGAGACACAACGGCGGGGCACACTTGCGCGTTCCGTCTGGCGCCGTGCCGCCGTTGTGTGCCGCTCATGTCAAACGTTAGGCCGCAGAACCATCTACAAGTAGTGAGGACAAGGGTATGATCAATCAACTCGTCGCGCTCATCGTGGACGAAAGCAAATGGCTGACGGCGTCGATGGGCTTCGCCCTTCTGGCCGTCACGATTCTGCTCTACCGGCACCGTCATTCGGTTTTCCCCACCCGACGTCGGGTTTTAGCGGCGATGAATCTGTTCTTCGGGGTCACGATCGGTACCATGGCCTTTGGTCACCTCTTGGCCGTGACTACCAAGCTCGCATTGGGGAGACTGGAGGGCTCCATTCTGGTGTTCTACGTGATCGGCATCGCCTTGGCGGTACCCTCCTGGTGGCTCACCCATCACACGCGGGAGGTGCTCGCCTCCGACGACAAGCACGGGCGGGCGACGCTGGTTCTCAACGCCTGGCTGGCGATCACGCTCCTAGCGCTGGGGGTTCACAATCTGCCCCTCGCCGCGCCAGCCTTTCTCAACATCGGTTACCACCTGCACTCCCGCAGGCTGGTGGGTTGGGCGATTCTGAGCATTGCGGTGGTCGTCAATGTTGGCCTGTTCATTGGGTCGTTGATATTCCTGGCAAGCGGCCAGAGCTTCGAGCAATTCAGAGGGATTGAGTAAGCGGGAGTCAACAGAATCCGAGCCATGCGACACCTTATCGTAGCCACAGTCGATTCGCTCCATCGACCCGTTAGCAAGAAGACCGAGGCGCATGGAGCGAGCCTAGTTCCGAACGTGCCACTGACCCCCTGTCCTTGCCCGTGTATGTAAGCGTTCTCAGCCAGCATTGCCCATTTTTCTAGTGGTGATGGCATTCTGTTCGTTATTGATCCGTTGATTTTTTTAGGCATATTAATTGTTTCTTATTTGTATTCCAACAAGATTAAAAGCAATGCGCAGCGAGGTATTCAATGAGCGATTTAGCGAACCTAATCGAGGCGGTAAATCAGGGCGACCTGGAACGTGTCAGGTCCATCCTTGACACAAATGACGAACTCGTCAACCAACGGGACGAATCAGGCACCACGTCCCTTCACTATGCGACACTGAATGGGCATCGCCAAGTCGTGCGGCTGCTGCTTGAACGAGGCGCGGAAATAAACAGCACCGACAGTCAATTCGATGCTACGCCAGCAGGTTGGGCGATCCATTATCTGCGCGAGATGGGTGGGTATCTGGCCATTGAGCTTAACGACCTTGCCTATGCCATTCAGCTTGGAGACGCCCGGTGGGTTGCGCGATTCCTGGAGCGGTTTCCTTCACTTCGCCAAGCGAGCGACATAAAAGGAAGACCGTTTCAGCAGCTTGCACGAGAATCGGGCAATCCAGAGATCGCAAGGCTTTTTGGATTGGAGGATGTCGCATAAAAAAGTTTTGACTTGCGTTTTTGAAAAAATGTCTAATATTATACACAAGCCATGTTTCTAATATTAGGCATTTCGTGAAGGATGTTTCTAAATATAGATACAAAATGGCTATATTTAGAAACATGGTGAAGCTGTGGGCGACGGCGATGATGTCGCATAGTTCAACTGTTAGCGGTAATGGTAAGACGACCGAGCAGTAATATTCTTACTTGGACAAAATCAATGAGAAAATTAAAATTACACATGCAAATGTCCTTAGACGGATATGTTGCACGACCAAATGGAGAACTGGACTGGATGACTTGGGACCAGGACGACAAACTTATACAGTTTATCAATTCCCTAAT
>Ga0247727_10014680_pt1 | contig 12968 bp, 7 predicted proteins | sample WisWelCaveWW1625_FD_202498 | JGI IMG/M metagenome (GOLD analysis project Ga0247727, IMG submission 202498) | Biofilm microbial communities from Wishing Well Cave, Virginia, United States - WW16-25 | ecosystem: Environmental > Aquatic > Deep subsurface > Groundwater > Cave microbial mat | place...
CAACCGCAAATTTACCGTCTCAATCACGATCTCACCAATCTCAAAGTCATCATTACCGGCGTGCGTTTGCCGCGCGGCTTGCATGTGCGCGGCTCCGGCGCCGACAAGACGATTTATTTTGCGGCGGCCACCTCGGTGTTTCGCGCCAAAATCGGCACGGCCGACGTTTTCACCGGCACACCTGAAAAAGTGCTCGAAGCCCACACCTACGTGCGCGATGTTGTGCTCGATGATGAAAACACATTTTATGTTTCACAGCGCACCAGCAATGATCCGAATGCCGATCCCGCTGGCAATATCGTTTGGTGGGAAAACGGCGACGAGCACAACTACATGTTCTCGCCGCCCAGGCCGAACAAATATGCCACGCCCAATCCGCCCGGACAGGAAATCAAAGTTGGCACAACCGCAGTTGATACTAAAAACACGACGAGCATTCCCGGCGCTTTCGTACTTTATCCCGCCCATCCAAACCCATTCAATCCGAGCACGAAAATCCGTTTTGATTTGGCGAAATCGGCGCCGGTGCTTTTGCGCATCTTCGATCTCAGCGGCCGCGAAATCGCGGTCATCATGAATGATCGCTTGCAAGCCGGACAGCATGGATATCTCTGGGACGCACGTCAAGTGCCTTCCGGAGTTTATCTCTATCGCCTCGAAGCGTTGGGATATTCGGCGACAAGACGAGTGACACTAATCAAATAAAGAACTCTTACTCATACTCATAATCGTACTCTTACTCGCTTTTAAAATTTCCAGTGCGAGAAAGAGTACGAGTAAGAAAATGAGTGCGAGTCAACGCACGAAATTTATTTCAGAAAGGAGTATTTCATGAGGATTCCCGTTACCAAATTATTAGCCGCAATGATTACTTTGTGTGTTGTTGGATACAGCACGCTTTTGGCCCAAACCAACCAATGGAAAGCCGTTTATGTCACCGTCGATGATCGCGACAACGGCACCGGCCATAACACGCCGAGCGTCGCCGTCTTGGGCAATAATTATTTTGTCGCGCTCGTGAATACGCGGACTGCCGTTCCGGATTCGCTCTCCCGACGAAATTATTTGGTCGGCTATCGTAATGCGGATTCCACCCTGGGACGTTTGGGCACATTTGGATACGGCACTTCCGAATTAGAAGGTAAACGCTCCACCTGGATATCCGGAAATGATGTGGTGGACATGGATGGCGCGTGGCAACTGGCCAACGACAATAAGAACCGTGTTTATGTGGTCGACGATGAGGCCACTGGCTTAAAAACCGATGAGTTGAAAATCTACGCGCCGATTGGAAATGTAGCAGCGGACTGGGGCGGCAGCCACAATTCGTCGCCGGTGCGAACCATCAATCTTCCCGACGGCAAATATCGCGGCGTTACCACGAATGCCAACGGCACGGCGCTATTCGTCGCCAACGCCACGCAGCGCCGCATTTATAAATACACCGGCTCTCCGGCAACCGGCTACACGCTGAGTGCGACGTTCAACTTCACGCTTTCTCCTCGGGATGTTATTCTTGAAGCGCCGGCGACGCGGCCGACCGTTCTGGGGCTGGCTTATATCGAAACGCCGGGGATTCTGGTTGCAGCGGCTGATACGCTGTTTAGCACGGGTGTGGGCTATTCTTATGGCCGGCTTTATTTGATCAACCCGGTGAACGGCGCGCCGGTGGACACCATCGATGTCGCGAAATGGAATTTGGACAAAACCGGCGCTTACAATAGCCGCCAAGATGGCGGCCGATTTGGCACCGCCAGCGGTTATACTTCAACTTATGATGCTGATACGTGGGGCCCCGACATTTATTCACAAAGCTATTATGGCTGGACGGTTGAGAAATGGGTTTTTGATGGAAACCTCGGCATTTTGCTGGCGGTAAAAGATCGCTCAAAAGGTAATATTCCAAAGCAATTCGCTTTGATGCAGAACTATCCGAATCCATTCAATCCAACAACCAATATTGATTTTGATCTACCCCAAAATGCTAAAGTGATATTGAGGATTTTGGATATTAATGGCAGAGAGGTGTCGACTTTGCTGAATCGGAATCTCACCGCAGGCACATATCAGGTGTTTTTCGACGCAAAGAATTTACCGTCCGGAGTCTATATCTATGAGCTTAATGCTGATAAACATCGACTCACTCGAAAAATGACATTGATGCGGTAACACACACAACTTGTTAGTTAGCTTCAATCATTTATTAAAAGTCGGGCTTACGTGACGAAATTTTGTGCGAAAGCCCGATTTTATTTTGAAGCTATTTTGATTTGTTTTGGCGCAGAAAAGACGCTGGCGCCTTGAATGCTTTCACCGTCAAGCCGCAGCAATCGAGAAATATTCTTATTCATAAGTTTGTAATCATCTGCGCAATTTTCTCCATTGCCAACGAAGGGATATAATGCCCGCCATCAAACTCGCTCAACTCCACCGGAATCGCATGCGCGCGTAAAATTATTTCGGCGTCGCGTGATTTGGCAATGGAAACGAATTGATCGTCACGGCCATGAACGAGCAAGATTTTTGCAGGCGGCGCCGTATCGAGACGCTCGGCCACATCCGGCGGCAAATCGCTGCTCACCGCAATAATGCCGGCAACCGGCGCGGCGCGATGCACCCAAAAGCGATACGCCATCGACACGCCCTGCGAAAAACCGAGCACGTAGAGGCGCGACAAATCGGCGGCGTATTCGGTTTTCAATAATTCGACAAACTGCTGCATGTAGTCGATAAAATCCGCGACGGATTGATCGCGCTCGTAACGCGTCAGCCACGAAAATCCCACCTCGCGTGATGGAAATTTTGGATAGAAATGGTGCGGCCCCTGCGGCGCGGTGACGAGAATTCCCTGCGCCGGCAAAGTTTCAAAAACTTTGATGAACTCATCCGCGCGCTGCCCGAAGCCGTGCAGCACGATCAGCGTTGGATGCGGGCCGTTCGTTTCCGGCGCCTGCACGGCATAATAAACCGTGTGGCGAATTTGCATTTTGCCGTTGATGATGGACATAGTCTCCTTTGAAATTTATTCGCTGTTTCATTGACCAGCAACCAGCAACCAGCAACCAGCAACTTCACACCACCTTCACCTCACTCGTCTCTCCCATCATCTCCACCTGCAGCACCACGGGAAAATTTTCTTTGATGCTCTCCACATGCGTGATCAAAAAAATCTGGCGAAAATAATTGCTCAACTGCTGCAAGGCGGTTAGCACCAGCATTTTGCGTTCCTCATCCTGCGAGCCGAAAATCTCGTCGAGCACGATGAATTGCAGCGGCGGTTTGCCCGAACGTTGCGCGATCACCTGGCTGATCGCCACGCGCAAACATAGATTCGCCACATCCTGCTCGCCGCCGGAAAAACGCTCGAGGCCGAAACGCGCCCGTCCGTCATAAAGAAAAATATTGTAAGACTCGTCCAACTCCAACAGGCTGTAACGTCCGGCGGTGATCAGGCGCAATAATTCGGAAGCGCGATCGGCAATCAATGGACGCAAGCGGCCCGCCAATTCCGTGCGAAAAATTTTCAAATGATCCTGCAGGGAATCCAGCACGGTCATTTCATGTTTGGTGTGGGCTATCGCCGTTTGCAGCTCACGCGCTTTGCCGAGCGATTGCTCCAAATTGCGGACCTCGGTTGTCACCGCGGCGGCTTGCGCTTTCGCTTCGCCGAGCTCCTGCTGGCTGCGCGAGTAACTGCCGCTCGCTTCATCGTGCACACGTTGGGCGGCTAAATAAATTTCTTCACGGAATTGCAAAGCGCCCAACTGCGTTTGCCATTCATTTTCTTTTTGCGTTGATTCCGAAATTTGCTTTTGCGCCTCAGCGAGGCGGCGATCAAATTCCGGCAATTGGCCGGCGCGCGTTTCCAATTTGGTCAACTCCTGAACCTGTGTTTCTATCTCCCGCAATTCAATGTCAACTTGCGCCAGCTGCGCCGAATCAAATGTTGCCGGCCCGAGGCTTTGAATTTCATTTTGCGTTTCCTGCAAACGTTTTTGCAAATCGTCAATTTCCATTTGCTGGCGCGATAAATTGTTTTGCAATTGATGCAAACGTTCGCGCTGCGCGCTGAGATTTACTTTCTCGCGCTGAATCGCCGCTTCGTCCGTTTCAGCTTGACGCAAAGCCGCTTCCGCCTGTTTCCTGGCCTCGTTCGTCCGCGTATATTCGCCGCGCAGTTTGATCAGCTCATTTTCGTAATACTTTACGACGCTTTGAAAATGCTCGGCCAGCGGCCGCGTGCAAACCGGACATGGACTCTGCGCGCCAAGTTTCTGCACCTCGTCTAATTTTAATCTGAAATCCGCGCCGCGGGTTTTGATGCTTTCCAGATCATTGCCGAGCCGTTTTTCCTCCGCGCGCCATTTTAACAAATCCGCCTGCGCTTGTTGAAAACGCGTTGCAACGGCTTTTTCTTGTTCAGCCAATTTCAGCAAATCGTTGAGTTGTTGCTGCCATTCATTCGCTGCCGTCTTTTTATTCCTGATTTGCTCTAAAAGCGTGGAAGATAATTTTTGCTTTTCCTGAAGCTGAATGACTTTTTGCCGTTGTGCTTGCAGCGAGTCCCGCTCGCGCCGTAATTTTTCTTGCTCATCGCGCGCCGGCCGTAACTCCGCCAGTTTTGGCTGCTCGGCGACAATTCCCTTTCGATCATTTTCAATCTGCTGCTTCTGCCGCGCGATCTCGTGCTGCCCGCTGCGAATCGCCGCAATCTCTTTCTGCAATCCATGGTGTTGATCGCGGCGGGAACTTTCTTCATTTAATTGTTGGCGCGCCGCCTCGAGTTGCGCGGCGAAATGCCGGACGCGCTCTTCGTGTTGATGCAAAATCTCCTGCGCCGATGCCAGGCGCGCCTGCTGCTGTGATAGTTGCTGCTTGAGCGCCGGAATGTCGATCTGCGTCGCTTGCGCGCCTTCGAGAAATTTGCGTTTCTCATTGGCGTCGCTCAACACGCGTTGGCGCGCGCGATCGACGGCTTCCAGATTGATCAAGCGGCTCACAATTTTGCGCCGTTGCTCGTCCTGCAAATCGCTCAGCGCCGCCAGCTCTTTCTGTTTCGCAAAAATCGAAACTTCGAAGGCGCGATGATCGAGTCCGAGCAGTTTCTCGACCGCTTCATTAACGCCGCTGTCGCGAACGGCGGCCGGAACGAGACTGCCGCCGTGATAAAGCGCCGCCTCGACGGCCGCATTTTTTCCGGCAAGCGCGCGGAAAACGCGATACGTTTCATTGCCGAGCGTGAAAGTCAATTCCACTTCACAATTGTCGCGCTCATCCGCGAACTGCGAGCGAATTTGCATTTTGTCCGTGCGGCTGGCGCGGCTGCCATAAAGCGCCCAGGCAATCGCTTCCAACAAAGTCGATTTGCCGGCGCCGTTGCGGCCCAGCAAGCCGATGACATTTTCGGGAAATTCAATTTCAGCGCGGCGAAAACGGCGGAAGTTGTGAAGACGGAGAGAATGCAGAATCATGAATTGATTGTTGCCGGTTGGAAATTTTTCTGGCGCCTCATTAAACATCAGGCTCCTGGTCCTCGGCTTCCATCAAATAACGCAGCCCGGTTTTTTCGAGCTCTTCATGAGATAAGGCCCCGTTCAGATTTGCGGCAAGATAACGCGAAAATTCATCGCGCAACGATCCGATATGTCCGATTGCAGAGGCAACCGGCGATGCCTCTCCACTGGCTTTGGAGTTGTTTGTTGCCACATTCAGGTGTCTTTCGAAATGAAAGGCGGCCGCAAAAAGTTGATCGATAGCCGATAAATCAAGCTGCAAATAGGTATCGCGCGCGAGATTTTGTAATTCAATTGAAACCAGCGCGTCGCGAATTTCAGGACCGGCGCGCTGCTCGAGCTCGCGCATAATTTCAGCCGGTGGCTTGTTCGCGCAATCAAGCGGCGGCAATCGCCGCATCGCTCGCGAAGGAATCATCACATATTCCCAGGCGCGCCGTTCCAAATCGCCGCGGATATAGCCGGAAGTGTAGCCCGCTTCGTTAAAGCTCGTGCGCTCGATAGAGCCGGAATAGAAAGCATGATCGTTCATCGCCAGATGGCGATGATAATGGCCGAGCGCGATGTAATCGAATTTGATATTGAAACGCGTTTCCGGATCTTCGAGAAACTGTTCGTTGAACTCGCCCATGCGAGTGTCAAGCCCATGGTCTCCGGTGGCCGCGCGCCAACCGCCGTGCGCCACCAGCATATTCCAGGCAGCGGCTGGATCGACCCGCAAATCCGCATACGCTTTTTCAAGCTCCGCGCTCAACGAGCAATGCGGCAGGCAATGAATGGCGCAGGTTTTTCCGGAGGCTGAATCGTTTAAAATAAATTTTTCATAACGACCTTGATAACAGGCGTGCACGTTGGGAAACACGGTGAACGCTTCGAAAATATTTCCCAACGAGCGAACGCGCGGCGTCGAGTGATTTCCGGCGACGACGACAAACGGAATATTGGCGTCGGCGAGTCGAGCCACTCCCTCGAGCGCCACGGCGATGGCGCGATTGTTTGGCCGCGACGATTGAAACAGATCGCCGGCATGCACGACGAAATCGGGTTTCTCCGCCACGATGGCGTCGATCACGCGCCGCCACGCCTCGTAAAAATCCTGCTCGCGGCGATTCATGCCGGTGGCTGAATCAACTTTGGAATAATCCGCATAGCCGAGATGGGTATCGGCAAAATGAATGAAGCGCACAAAAAATAAAATAGATAAAAAGATAAAAGGTAAATGACCAATAAGACATAGAATAATTTCTTTACTGAAAAAAAGCAAGCATATTTTCTAAAAATAATCCCAGTTGATTTTCGTCGCTGCGTTTTTTCGGTTCTTTGCGAGTTGGCGCTTGCCATTTTTCATACGCTTTGAGCTGCTCTTCGATATCGGCGAGAAAACGCGAAGGCGGGTTTTCCAATACCTGCCCGAACAATGGACGGCGCCTGGCGCGCAGAAGATAAAGCTGCTCTTTGGCGCGCGTCATGCCGACATAAAATAATCGCCGCTCTTCTTCAACGCTGCCGGTCAATCCGGCTAATTGCATCGGCAGCAGCGTTTCCTCGCAGCCGATAATAAAAACCACCGGAAATTCCAAGCCTTTGGCGGCATGCAAAGTCATCAGCGCGATTTTCTCGGCGCGCGGCTCGAAATGATCGACAGCGCCCTCCAGCGCTAACGCGTCAAAAAAAGCGCGAGCGGATTTATTTCGATTTGATGAATCATAAACACGCGCCACGTTCAGAATGCGCTTAAAATTATGGGCAAGCTTCTCATCGCCTTTCATTAAATTTTTCCAGGCTGGTAAATTGAAAAGAAATTGAATGGCTGCGACCAATCCGTTGGCTTCAAAACGGCGGGCAGCTTCCTGTAATTCGCACGAAAACGCCATCAACGTCAGTTTTTGTTTTTCCGCCAACGTTTGTTCCTGGCGCAGAAAATTGTCGAGCGCCCCGTTGGCCTCCATTTGCTGAAGTTGTTTAAAAAACGCCTCGGCGCGCTGCGCCGTTTGTTCGCCGATGGCCGGCACCGCAAATTGAAGCAACCTCGCCAGATTCTTTGGAGCAATTTTTATCGCCGCTTCTTTTGGCGCGAGGCGGCATAGCCAACGAATCGCCGTCGCGAGCTCGCGCGCGCCGCGCTGGCACAGCAACGGCGCCTCGCCGGAAATTTGATACGGCATTCCGGATCGCCCCAAAGCTTCTTCTAAAATTGGGCGCAAAGCGTTGAGGCGATACAACACGGCAAAGTCGCCGAAAGTTCGCTCGCTTTCACGCTCTTTTTCCACGCGGCCGGAGTCCTGCGAGAACATGCTGGTGCCGCCGACCATTTTCTCGATTTGATGCGCCACGTATTCCGCTTCGGCCTTTTCGGTCGGCGCGGCATGAATCGTCAAACGACCTTCGATGAGCAGAGTGGGAGCGAGCGGCATCGCAAAACTATCGTGGCCGGCCGCGATGACTTGTGTTGAGGCGGAGAGAATCGCCGGCGCCGAACGATAATTTTCTTCCAGACGCAATGCCGTCGCATTGGCAAAATCTTCCGCGAAGCGCGAAAAATAACTTGCCTCGGCGCCGCGAAAACCATAAATTGCCTGATTTGGATCGCCAATCGCCGTCAATGCCGCGTTTTCATGAACCAGCCATTTTAACAATTGGTGTTGCGCGCCATTGAGGTCCTGATATTCATCCACAAAAATCCAATGATACCGCGAGTGAATTTCGCGCCGCATCGCCGCGTTATTTTCGAGCAGGCGAATCACCTCGAGCAACAAGTCGTCGAAATCCAAAAGGCCGTGTTGGCGCAAAAACGAATCGTACGCGCTGCGAAACGAGTTGGCGGCGATATTATTTTCAGAAATTTTCTCGCCGGCTTTCACACGCGAAATTTCTTCGAGAAGCCTGTCGCGCTCGGCCGCCGATTTTTCCGGCCATAAATCTTTTGCCAACTCTCTTTGCGTTTCTTCGTCGATGATTTCCAAATCCGGCGGCAAATCGGCGGCGTGGTGATATTCGCGCAACAGACCGAGGCAAAAAGCGTGAAAAGTTCCAACCGTCAATTCGGCGGCGGCCGAACCTCTCAACTTAGCCAAACGCTGCCGCATTTCTGCCGCGGCTTTGTTGGTAAATGTGATGGCCAAAATTTCTTCCGGCCTGGCAAAGTTTTCCATCACGTGAACGATGCGGTGGGTCAACGTATGCGTCTTGCCCGTGCCCGGGCCGGCCGCAATGAGCAGATGCCCGCGCCCATGCGTGACGGCTTGATACTGTGAAGGATTGAGGCTGGAGGCCGGTTGCCGGTTGCCGGTTGCCGCTTGCTGGAATTGCGCTGTTGTCCTGGTTTGGTATGGCGAGGTGTTTTCGTCGCGAACCGTAGAAATGATCGTTTGCTCCGCTTCGGAGTAATCTATTTTTCTTTTTTTCGTTTTAGCATTTTTTTCTTCAGCGGTTTTTAATTCCAGCAGACTCATTTTCGAAGTGAGGCGTTCGCGTTCCTCCGGTGTGAATAAATGAATCGTGCCATATTCGCCGTCATATCCCGCGGCGATTTTGACTGCACCGGCGCGCACGCGCCGAATCCCTTCCGCCACCACGTTCCCGGCAACGCGTTCAATTTCTGCCAGTGGCGCTTCCCGTAGAATGAAAAGCTCATTTCCCACTCCTGCCAACAACTTTATAAAAATTTCTTCGACGGCTTTGGTTCCGGCTTTTTGATTTTTCGCTGCGCCGATAATTTCACCCAACGGTATCATATTTTCATAAGGCCGGCCGCGCGGTGATTTCTCGCCTTCGCGACGATTCGCCAGTTCTTCGACGCGCGCCATGACGCCGACGACAACCGGCTTCTTACAAACCGGACAATTGCCCTGATTCGCCCGCGTCTCACGGGGATGCAAACGCGCCTTGCAAAGACGATGGCCGTCGTAATGATATTTGCCTTCTTCGGGAAAAAATTCAATCGTCCCTAGAAAACCGGTATTTTTTTGATCTTTCAGCGCATTAAAAATGGCGGGATAAGAAAGTTCGGTATCAAATAAATTCGCTTCGCGTGCTAATTTTTGCGGCGAATGCGCATCGGAATTCGAAACGAGCACGAAACGGTCGAGCTGAGTCAATCGCCAATTCATCGGCGGATCGGAGGAGAGTCCGGTTTCCACCGCGAAAATATGCGGCGTCAAATCGGCGAAACAATCTTCGACGGAATCAAAGCCGCCTTTCGAGCCGAGCATCGAGAACCACGGCGTCCAAATGTGCGCGGGAATAAAAAAAGCAAAGGGATCGGCTTCGAGCGTGATCTCCAACAAATCACGCGAGTCGAGGCCGAGAATCGGCCGGCCATCCGAGCGAATATTGCCGATGGTTTCGAGGCGCGCCTGAATTTTTCGCGCCGTTGCAATACTCGGTGAAAAAATCAAATTATGAACTTTGCGAACTTTATCGAGCCGTTTGTAAATGTTGGAAATTTCCGTCGTCAACATAAAGCGCACTTCACCGCGGCAGACTCCGGGAACTTCCGGCTGTATGGCGCGGGCAAAATCCTCTTTCAACCGAAACAGCCCTTCTTCCGCCGGCTCCAATTTTTTCTCGACTTCATCCAGCCAGCCCGGATGCGTGAAATCGCCGGTGCCGGCAACGGTGACGCCCTTGAGCTGCGCCCACTTGTTGAGATGCTCGAGATCGAGCTGCTTACTGGTGGCGCGCGAGAAATGTGAGTGCAGATGGAGATCGGCAACGAATTTCATTTATTCTGCCCTGGGGGAAAAAATTATAGACAAAATGATTGGCGGCAAAATAATTAAGAGCTTTTAAAATTATTTGCCGCTAAATTTTTTGGTCTGGCTTTGTAAAATACCGGATGGTATGCTACAAAATGTCCGACAGAATTGCAAGCAGAAAATTCCGCTTGCGCCATTCATTTCTTCTTTTATTCTTTTAAATGAAATTGTGTGATTCAATCGGAAGGAGCGAAAATGAATTTCATCAGATTCTTCTCAACTTCGGCAATCATCATGATTGCCGCCATCGTTAGTGAAAAAAATAGCAATGGCAAAAACTTGCAAGTCTCGACGCAAAAAGTTCGCGTGCGAATTCAAGTGATGGCGGATTCGAGCAATTTTATTCAGGCAAATGTGGAAGTGGCGGCCGGCACTTCGGCGCGTGATTTGATGGATCGATTGTTCAAAATAAATTACGTCGATTTCACGCATCGGTTTGTCAACGGCATCGCCGGCTTTATGGTCGGCCCGAGAGAAAAAAAATTCTGGCGATTAGACATCGATGGGGAAGCCTCGGAAGTCGGTATTGCCGACGTCAAAATCAACAAACCGATGCGGATTCGGTGGGTGATGGCTGAAATAAAATAATGGAATGATTATGCCTTATCGCGATCACTTTTCTTTTGTATAAGCTGCTGCAAAACTTCCTCCCGCGTTTTTTGCTCCTGTTGCTGGCGATAGATGGCGGGCGGGGCGACGCGAATGCGGCATTGTGCTTCCGAAAGGCCGCAGCGCTCGCAGGTTTCATTCACCTCCATGCGCGGCACTGCCGGATCGTCCCAAAACCGCACTGTTTTTTTGAACGTATCATTAATTAAAAAGCCGAGGCTGATACTCGAGTTCGTTCCCTCCGTCAACGCGAGTGAGCGCGCCAGCGTGATCACGAAAAACTCGGCGTCGCTTTCGAGAAAGCGCGAGCGCTGGGCGGCAACGAGCGGCGTTTTGTGTTTGCCGTGCTTTTGTTTTTTCGCCAATTGTTTGAGCAAATTGATCGAAAGCCAACGCCGGCAATAATGCTCGTTCAAGCCGATGCCGTGCGGCACCAGCATGCGCGACATGTTCAGCTCTTTGGTCAAGCGATAAACCTCGCTGCCGGCTTCGTTGTTGAAGCGCAGATAAAACATTTCCGGCAAGTCGAAAAGTTTGGGCATGAGCTGGCTGAGGCGATAGAGAAACATTTCCGGCGTGGCTTCGTAGCGCCGCATCAGCGCCAGAAATTTCTCGCCGTCCCATTTCTCACTCCGAAAAAATCCGGACAGATCTTTTTGCAGCAAATCACGATTGATAAACAACGCGCCGGAGAAATACGAAGCTTTGAAATTGTTAAGCACCTGCTCGAACGACTCGACTTTCAGCCACGAGGAAGTCGTCGCCCGCTCTTTCAAACCGAGATAATGATAACCGATTTCCCGCCCGAGAATAAACGCCTTTTGCGCCGGCAGCAATCTGGGGTTGAGCAATATATGCGGTTGCTTGCCGTCGATCCAAATCGAGCGAAATCCTCTCAGCTCCGGATAATGCTTGAGATCGATTTCACCCAACTTATATTTGTATTCGTTCATCAAAACCGATTTTAGCCGATCAACCGCCAGCGGCGGCGCGATTTTCCAGCGATGCTCGTTCATAAATTTTGCCGCGGCATTCTCGAGATCCTCGAAATAGTTTTGGTGCATCTTCTGATACGAGCGCAGCGCCGCAAACAGAAATTGCTCCACGCGCATGTCATACGTCTTGCCGATCTCTAAAAACGTGCGAATCAACGCGCCGGCTTCCTGCGGCGAATGCGTGATGAGATCGATGATCTCGCGCGGCGCGATTCCGAAAAACTGAAAAGGAAATTCTTTGAGCAGCGGCGAGTCCAACAGGGTCGTGAGGGAGATCAGTTTGTCATCGACTTTCGTGGAAATTAATTCATCAAACGAAATATTCAGCGCTCGCGCCATCTCGATGATTTTTTCCGGCTTGGGATATTTCTTGCCGGTTTCAATCTCGCTGAGATAGGAGAATGACAAATTGGTTTTCTCGGCAAAGTCTTTCAGCGTGTAGCCTTTTTCTTGCCGCAATTGTTTTAATTTGATTCCTAAAATCATCCGCAAATCGTCGCTGTTCATGTTCTATCTCCGATAACTGAAAAGTTTTGAAGTACGACTAATTTACACAGGCGAACTGTCAAAATCCAGAAGAATTTCGCTTTTAGCGAAATATTTATCTTTAGCGAAATTTCGCTTGACATCGAAAAATTTTTTGCGTACATTTTTTCACAATCAATCACGCGATAAGGCCTTCAAACAAACCAAACCCAAAACGCAAGGAGAACAAAGATGACCCCGCGCCAACTTCTTGAAAACTGGGCCACTGACATGCGCTGGAAAGGCATCATACGTCCCTACCGCGCCGATGAGGTCCTCAAGCTTCGTGGTTCCGTCGAGATTAAATATTCTCTCGCCGAGCTGGGGGCAAAACGATTATGGCATCTCCTGCAAAACGAAGATTATATTGCCGCGCTGGGCGCATTGACCGGCAATCAGGCGATGCAACAAATCAAAGCCGGGTTGCAAGCGATTTATCTCAGCGGCTGGCAAGTTGCTGCCGACGCCAATCTCGCCGGACAAATGTATCCCGACCAAAGCTTGTATCCCGCCAACAGCGTTCCCGAAGTCGTCAGAAAAATCAACCAGAGTTTATTGCGCGCCGATCA
>Ga0247727_10014681_pt1 | contig 12967 bp, 16 predicted proteins | sample WisWelCaveWW1625_FD_202498 | JGI IMG/M metagenome (GOLD analysis project Ga0247727, IMG submission 202498) | Biofilm microbial communities from Wishing Well Cave, Virginia, United States - WW16-25 | ecosystem: Environmental > Aquatic > Deep subsurface > Groundwater > Cave microbial mat | place...
TAATTTGCCATTTTGTAAACCACCCTTCCATTGTAAAGTTCAGCCGGATAAGGCAGCGTCGTCCACAGCCGTTCCAATTCATCGACGGTCACGTCATCCCGTTCTTCAATGGGAATGGGCGCTTTAAGGGCAGCCATATCAGAAAAATTATACGCGACGGGAGTGGCAATAGTAAGTTGTTCCATAATTTTAGATCTCCGAAAAGCTTGTGCTGTTCTCTAACAGAAATATACTCAGCAGCGTGGTTGAAAGCAAGCGGATTTTTGTGCGATTATAAAAAGGCGCAGTTATAAAAACCTCTTGCTTTCCGCCTCCCGCTGTGTTAAATTTCTTCCACTTCCCAGACTGTTGGGCGACGATCTGAACAAAGCAATCAACGAGCGAGCGTTGCCGTTGGAAGAGCAAGATTTAAAACTCATTTTTAACGCCATCGAATCCGGCAGATGCCTGGCGTTTCTCGGCGCGGGCGCATGCACGGCGTTTCGCAGGCCGAGCGGCGAAGAGGAACCTGGCCTGCCCGCAGGCACGATTTTCTTTGGCGAAAAAGATTTGGTTTTGCACAAAATGCACGGCAGCATCGATGAGCCGAACAGTCTCGTGATCACCCAATCGGATTATATTCGTTACCTCGCCAACCTGCACGATCTCGGGAGCAATTCCGAAAAGTTGGTCGAGAATTAAATAACCTTGTTTTTTGACCGGATAACAGGATCGACTGGATTTTGTGAAATCCTGTAAATCCAGTAGTCCCGTCAAAAAGCAACTTTTGGGAATTGCGCCCCACGATCTCGACCGCGGCATGCCGGAATATTTTCGCAAAATGATGATTCCGCATCAATACGATTGTCGTGGTGGTCATTACTTCAAATACAAATCTGGCAAGCGACGGTTTGTCATCATAAGAATACCCCGACTTAACCGAGAGCAAAACCATGCAAAATATGTTTCCCTCTGAAGATATTTGCGCCAATATGAAAGGCTGTTGGAACTAGCTGAATTTCACCAAGCCCTAAACACTTCTCTGGCACAGGCTGATCGCGGTGAAGTGATTTCACATGAAGAAGCCCGCAGGGAGTCAAACCGTTGGATCAAGAAAACGGCAAAGTAAACGAATACGCGATTGAGTGGACAAGAGGCGGGCTTGATTCTCTGGGACGGATCATGGAATATATTGCTCAGGATAAGCCCGGCGCAGCCGAGAAGTTTCGAGATGAAGCTTTAAAAAATAGGAATACACCAAGGGTCGGAATCTTTAATCGAACCAAATTAATTTTTTGAGCCGCTTTAGTGGTGAAATGTTAAATCCCCTTGTTTCTCAAAACCATTTGCAATTGTTGCGCAAGACGGGCGCGGCAGGCACGAACGAATTCGACATCTTCGGATTCAATTGAGCACGACTCGGTTGAGACCTCGGCGAGCTCGGTCGAGCCGCTCACCGAAGACCGTGCTTGAATACAAAAAAGATGCTTACAGCATGACATGAATAGTAGTCCACTGCTGACTTCTGAGTCATTACTCAACGAACAGAAGGGCTGACTGTGCTACGCCCTCCGGCCCGACAAACACCTGCGTCCAATAGCGATAATTTTTCGTGCCAATCACCGGCGGCGTAACCGCAACCGGTTCGCCGAATGCGAGCTTCAAGCCGAGATAAGGCAAATTCACGCCGGCGGCGCGGCAGAGGGCGATGGTGCCGGAGGTGCGCGGATTAATTTCTAAAATTTTGGGCTGGCCGTCGGCGGCGCGTTTGAATTGCAGATTCGCGTTATAGTTCAGCCCGACTTTGCGCGCGATGTTTTCGGCGAGGCTGGCTATTTCCGGATCATCGACGACTTGACCTTGATAGGTTAGCCCGAAACGGACGCGGCTGCGTTCGCGGCAAACCGTGCTCAAAATCTCGCCGTTGGCAATGAGCAAGTCGACGCTGTATTCCATGCCCGGCAAATATTCGGTGAGCAACAGCGGCGGGATTTTGTTATATTCCGCGAGCAGCCGTCGTGCGTGCTCAAAGGTTATTGAATATAACGTCTCCTCCACTTTTGCCGAAAACAGCGCGGCGGCCTCGACGGCGTTCGGATCGAGAATGCGAAAACCGCGCGAGCCGTGCGCGATGCCCGGTTTGAAACAAATTTTTCGATTTGGATAATCGAGGGTTTTAACCGCCACTTCAAACGCATCTAAATTTCTCGCGACGGCAAATTCCGGCACGCCGAGATGTTCTTCCGCTAAAAATTCATGCACGCGAATTTTGTCGGTGGCAATTTCCAGCGCCGTCACCGGCGCGACGGGAATGACGATGCCGAGTTCCTGAAAGCCGTGTTTCTCTCGTGCCAGCGGCAGCAATTCAAAATCAGTGAGAGGGATGATCGCATCAACTTTGTAGTGCGTCGCAAGCTCGAGCATGTGCGGAATGTAATCCGGCGATTTTCCCGGCGGGACAACGGCGTGTTTGGGAGCGAGATGATAGCCAGCCACGTCGTTGTCCATGTCGACGGCGACAATGTCAATGTTGCGTTCGCCGTTTTCAATCAGGCAGCGAAAAATATCGGGCCAGCCCGGAGCGCCGGCGCCGGTTAAGATGACGGTGAGATCACGAAACTTTGGGGGAGTCATTTAAAATCTTTTTTTTGAACGCGGATGACGCGGATTTGGAGGATTTACACGGATAAAACAAAAAGCAAAAATTAGCATTGTGAAGCCAGCGGGCTTCGCAAACTAAAGTTTGCACTCCGGCTTTATATCGTTAAATCCATATAAAAAATAATCCGCGAGCATCCGCGTCATCTGCGTTATCCGTGTTCAAAAGCTTTTGATTTTGTTTTATAAATTCATCTGGCTTTAAACTCACGATCATAGTCTGCCCGTTTAACCAGAATTTTTTCGTACTGCACGATTTTTTCTTGAATGCGGGTGGTGACGGTTTCGCAGTCGTTGCGAATCTGCTGCTGCAACTTTTCCCGCCAATTTTGGCCTGCATTCACCCACCAGATGGGATGCGTGAGAAAGCAGTAATCGCGCCGTGTTGATAAATGTTCGCAGAAACAACCTTCGCGAAAAATGCCGTTGCTGTCGCTGAGATATTTAAACTGGCCATTGATGAATATCGGGTTGTACGCGTCATGCCGAACCTGCGGCGGGTATTCAACTTTTTGATGGCTTAACAACGGCAGATGGCGAGAAACGGCGATGACTTCGCGGCTGGCGAGCGCGGAGAGCAATTCAAGATCACGCGCCATGCCGTCGCGAAAGTCCCAGCCGACGGCTTCGTAATAAGTGGGATCGTAATGCAGGCCGATCTCGTGGCCCAATTCCGCGAGCCGGCGCAAATCCCGCGAGCTGGCGAGACTCACAGCGTCGTAAAAATCGCTGTGGAGCTGCACGAAATAAGTGGCACTGATGCCGAGCGCATATTCTAATTGCGCCATTGCCAGCGCCGGCGCCAAACCGCTGTCCAGATCGTGGCGGAGAATGATTACGGGTTTATTTTGCCGCGCGGTTTCGTGGTTGGCAAAGTTGGTGAGAGTTAAATTCTGCGCCGCCGTGGCGAGAATTTCGCGGTAGTGCTCTAAAGTGAATTGGCAGAAGGTTTTCATTTTATCGACGTTTGCAGAACTAAAAAAATGTCATGCTGAAAGCATCTTTTTTGTTCCCAGTAAATGTCTTGATTCCAAAAAGGATTCCTCCGGAGATACATCAAACTCTGGCGGTCCTTTATGACAATTCCCCGACATACAAAAACGCGTGCCCGTGAAATTCATTTTTATGATCACCGCAATCAATCTCGGCGCATTGATAACGCGGCAATCCAAACGCTTCAACAAGTTGTTCCTGCCGTTCAAAAAATTGGGTGTGGTAATTGTCCATGTACACGCGAAATTTTTGTTTCGGAACGAGCACGACGATTTTCCGGCGCGCGACGCGTTTCAATTCGGCGGCGGCGCGGGGCAAATCCTTGACGTGCTCGAGCGTGTGGCAACAGGTGACGTAATCAAACGTCTTATCTGGAAACGGAATATTTTCGGCAAAGCCTTCTCGCCAGACAATTGGCAAACCGGCGGCGCGCGCGCGTTGTTTGGCATATTGCAGCGCCACGTCGCTCACGTCAAGCCCGGCCACTTGGAATCCCGCTTGCGCCAGCTTGAGGGCCAACGTTCCCATGCCGCAGCCGACTTCGAGCACGGCGCCGGACTCGCCGAGTGCCGCGATGATCATCGCGGCATCGGTTTCTTCGACACAATCATTGCGATGATGTTTCCACACGGCATTATAAGCGCGCTGCCATTCGGCCTCCGAGAACGAACGAAATTTTTTGCGCCAATCGACCTCGAACCAACCGCCGTTTTTTCGCTGCAAGGTGCGGCGCGCGAAAAAGCGCTGGTTGACGGCGCCCAAGCCGTCGCGGGCCCAATCGGGCAGGGCGCGTTTGAATTTGAGATAGGCCGTGTGCAGAGACGACATGGTTGGTGATGGAAAAAATTGATCCCAATTTTATAAGCTACGGTTCATAATCGCGCGGCAGCGCTTCCGCGGCGCGTTGGGCGAACCAATGCCCGTAAAGAAAAAACGCGTAACCGTCGTAAGCGTAGCCGGCTTTATTCAGCAGCAGGTGATCGCGCTTGACCACCAGCCATGACGCCTGAGGGCCGCCGCGTTCCGGTTTATAGATGATTTGCAACGTGCCTTTAAAATTAAATTCGAATTCAGTGCGAAAAGCCGTGGGCAAAAGCATGGCGCTAAAATCGGTGATAGGACGGTTAAAGCGCTTCTCATTTTCTTCCCACGGCAAATGCCGTAAAATTTCAACCTCGTATCCTTCCGGCATGAGCCGCCCGGAAATGACCGAGGCGAGAAAATGGCGAAATGATCCCAGATACGTGGCGCGGCGATTCACCTTCCATTGGCGCGCCTCGTCGCTCGTGGCCGGCGGCATTTCTTCAAACCGCGGAATAAAAGCAAATTTAATTTCCTGCGCCGCCAAATAATAACGAAATTCCTGCACGATAAATTCGGCGCGATACCCCAGCCGCAGATTTTCGAGGCGCAACGGCCGGTTGGCGACGGCAATGAAACAATCCGATTCTTTCTCCATTGCAAAATCCAACACTTCCGGATTCAAAATTTTACACTCGCTCGCCTTATAATTATTTCCCCAAAACAGGGTGGCAAATTTTTGCAAATTTTTTTGCCACTCGCGATCCGGCGTGGCCAGCACCTCGATTTTCGACATTTCCAGCGGCGTTGCTTTCAAACGCAGATTCATCGTCACGTTGCCGGCGGTGATTCGCACCGGGATTTTCTGCATTTCATAGCCAAGCAACGACGCCACCAATTCATGCGTGCCCACCGGCACGTTGCGAATGACGTAGCGGCCTTCGGCGTCGGTGACGGCGCCGAACGTGGTGTTGGCGAGAAAAACGTTGGCCTGCGGCAAAACGTTGCCGGTCGCGGCGTCTAAAAGTTGGCCGGAGATCGCGAGCGCGGGCGAGGTTACATTTTGGCAAAGAACGAGAGCCGGACAGAGCAAAAGTCCGAGCAGGCCGATGTGGCGCGGCGAAGAATCAATACCCCGAAATAAAAACACGCAATCCATTCTCCAACTCAGGTTTAACGTCCATATTTTTGCAAAATCCGTTTTGCCACCGCCAACTTGTGCACTTCATCCGGCCCGTCGTAAATCCGCGCCGCCCGCTCTTGCCGATACCAATACGCGAGCAACGTGTCGTCCGTCATGCCGAGGCCGCCGTGCACTTGAATGGCGCGATCCAAAACTTTTTGCAAAACGTTCGCGACAAAAAATTTGATGAGCGAAATTTCATTGCGCGCGGCATGAGCGCCCTCGCGATCAATTTTGTGCGCCGCGTCCAGCACCATCAAACGCGCGGCGTTGATTTCGGCGCGACTTTCCGCAATCCAACTTTGAATGAGGTCGCTGGCGGCCAGCGGCTTGTTCGGCGCAAGCTGGCGCTTGACGGCATACGCACACATCATTTCAAACGCGCGCTCGCAAATGCCGATCCAGCGCATGCAATGATGAATGCGCCCCGGCCCGAGCCGCTCCTGCGCCATCGCGAAGCCGCTTCCTTCTGATCCCAATAAATTTTTCTGCGGCACGCGACAATTCTCGTAAATCACTTCAGCATGGCTCGCATAATCTTCGCCGGCATGTCCCATCACTGAAATATTGCGCACGAGCTTGAAGCCCGGTGTGTTCGTTGGAACGATGATCTGGCTCGCCCGTTGATGCGGACTCCGCGCGTCGGGATTCGTGACCGCCATCACAATCGCGAACGCCGCGCCGTCCGCCGAGGAAGTAAACCACTTGTGGCCGTTGATCACATAATCGCTGCCGTCTTTCACCGCCGTCGTGTTCATCCAGACGGGATTCGATCCCGGAAATTCCGGCTCGGTCATTGAAAAGCAACTGCGAATCTCGCCGCGAATGAGCGGCCCAAGATAAGTTTGTTTTTGCTCGTCGCTGCCGTGTGCCAGTAAAATTTCGGTATTGCCGATGTCCGGCGCTTGGCAATTGCATACAAAATGTCCCAGCGGCGTGCGTCCCATTTCTTCGCTGAGATGGGCAAATTCGGCGAGCGAAAGTCCGAGGCCGCCGTACCTTTCAGGAAGATGCGGCGTCCACAGGCCGAGCGCTTTTACCTGCTCGCGTTTTAGTTGCAAGATTGGCAGAAGTTCGCGAAAATTTTTTTGCAGGAAATCTTTTTCGAGAGGATAAATCTCGTTGTACAAAAATTTACGAGCTTGCTCAACAAACTGTTGCGCTTTACCAAATTTAACGGAATCCATGCAATTCGCTCACAATTCTTCGACTCTTCTCTTAGACGGTTTTATACTTGCCACTCGCCGCTTAATTTCTTATATTGTTTCAAAGGCGAGGTTATCGAATATGCAAGTCTCAATAAAAATTCAAAGCGACGGGCAAGCTGTTATTCCGGCCGAGGTGATTCATTCCATTGGCGGCCGGCCTGGCGCTGATTTGGCGATCGATTTGAATGCCGATCATGCAACGCTGCGGGTCGACAGCAATCGTGCAACGCCGCACCCGATTTACACTCAGGATATTTCTCCGGACAAATCGGTTCAAGGCTTTCTTGACGAGTACGAAAAAAAATATCGTATGGCTTCTGCTGATTTCTGGCAGAAGTATAAAGCCGGAGAACTGGAGTACGATGTTGAGTTCATAGATTGGGCCGGACATTACGAACACAAATTATATTTGGACACGATCGGCATTGATCCGAGAACCGTCACCTTTGAACGTTTTGAGCCGCAGGGGGAAAACGGAAGCGATGCTTCATGATTATAAAAAATATGCGGCTTTTATTTGCACCCTTGAAGCGAATTTTTCCAGCATTCAAAAGTCACAAGCCAACTGCTTCACGACCAAATACAAAACCGGCATCGCCCGCGGCGTCCTTTATTTTGCCAGAAATATTCGATTGTATTTTGTCGAACACCTCAATTTCAATCTCGGCAAAATTGCCTGGTACAGCTATGAAGTCTGGCACGGTAACCAGCAGTTCTATTATTATGATCCGCAGGAACATCCTGGCGTTGCTACGTTAGCCAGCACCCATCCACACCATAAGCATATTCCCCCAGACATTAAGCACCATCGCATTCCCGCGCCAGGACTTAGTTTTGATCAGCCCAACTTGCCATTTCTCATTCGTGAGATCGAAGAGAATTTATTATTAAAAATTTCTCCCTAAAAAAATGGTTGCACCTCATTCTTCCAATCGGCGATGGAAAAAGGTAGCGTTTTTTGACTTTTCGGCATTCTTTTCCATGAAGCGTATCAGCGCCGGGCTGATGCGAGTTTTGTAATAGCGCAGCGCTTCGTCTTCGTCGCTATACTTTTTGGGATAGCGCCATTCTTGCGGCTCGCCGCGGCATTCAACGTTGTCCCACATGTGAATAATGACGAAGAAGCCGGCTTCCTCCGGATCGTATCGAATGCCGCCTTTCATCCGCAGGCCATGAGACGGCAACCCGTCCAAATTTATTTCATCTTTGGACATGCAGCAGTTCTTGTATTTTTTCCCCGAGCCGCATGGGCAGGGATCATTGCGGCCAACTGAATTTTTGTTTTCCATTGGTGCGCTCCGTGTTTTTGCTGCAGACTGGAAGTCTGCGCTACGTTATTCCTTCGGCAATCCCTTCTTCGCAATCGTCGTCATCACCTCGCAAAAACGATCCAGTTCCTCCAGCGTCGTATAAACATTCGGCGTAATGCGAATGCCCTTGAACTCATCATGAAGAATCGGCACGGTAAAAATTTTGTGCTTGTTCATCAAATAATTGCTCACGGCCGCGGGATCCGTGCCTTCAATGTGAACGTTGCCAATCGCGCACGACATCGTATCGTCGAACGAAGTGTTGAAACGAACGTTCGGCAGCGCTTTCAAATTATTCATCCAGTAACGCGACAGATAGCGCAGCCGTTTCTCTTTGCGCTCGCCGCCGAGGCCGTTGTGGAAAAGAATCGCCTCGCCGATCGCCAGATGCGGCGCCGCGGAGTGCGTGCCGATCTCCTCGTATTTGCGAATATCACTCGCTTGCTTTTTATCCGCCGCCATCAACGGCCAGACTTTTTCGATTTTGTCGCGCTTCACGTACAACATGCCCGTGCCCTTGGGCGCAAAGAGCCACTTGTGCAAGCTCGTGCCGAAATAATCGCAGCCGATGTCGCTCTGCTTGAAATTGAATTGCGCAAACGAATGCGCGCCGTCGACGATCACCTCGAGGCCTTTGGATTTTGCCAGTTCGCAAACCGCTTTCACCGGCGTGATCTGTCCGGTGATATTCACCATGTGCGACATGAGAATCACTTTCGTGCGGCTGGTGATGCCCTTCGCAAATGAGTCGACGATTTCATTTAAATTTTTCGGCGGAATCGGAATCTTCACCAATTTCAAAACCAAACCTTCCCGCAACTCGCGTTGGCGCAGCGTCGTAAGCATGCGCCCATAATCTTGCGTGGTGGAAAGAACTTCATCGCCGGATTTTAAATCCAGCCCCATGAGCAAAGTTTCCAATGCCTCCGACGCATTTCGTGTGATGGCAATTTCCTCGCGATCACAACCGAAAATTTCCGCCAGCCCGGTGCGGATGGTTTCGACTTGCGGCTCCAAAATTTGCCACATCGTGTACGCCGTCACGTCTTCCTGCTGCCATTGATAGCGAATCAGCGACTCCGTCACAATTCGCGGCGAGGGCGAAACGCCGCCGTTGTTCAAATTAATGATCCCGCGTGTCACCGTGAACGCCTGCTGAATCTCAAACCAAAAGTCTTCATCACTCGCCACTTTGTCGGGCGACAAATGCGCGATGCGTTTCGTCGCCGCTTCCACGTCTTTGAATAATGCTGCGACCGACGACGATGCCAGCGCCATCAAGCTCACGCCTTTGCCCGCCGCGGCAAGAAATTGCCGGCGGTTGAAATCGTTTTGGGGTAATGAAAAAATTTTACTCATCCAAACCTCCTCGCGTTGTGAAGTTTGATCGGTGTTGGTTATCAGCAACGACATAAGATAATTTGGCAAATGGGCAAAAGCAAGAGGTATGATTGCGACTCCCTTCCCCGCTAAATTTTATCTTGACTCTGGAATGTAGCTTTGTTAATTTGATTTGACAAACTTGATGAGGTCTTTATGTCCGTACAGGCAGTCACTTTGAATTTGCCCGAAACGATTTATGAAAAAATCCGGCAAGCAGCGGAACGAATCCAGCGTCCGGTTGATGAAATCATGGTCGAGGCGGTGGTAGCCGCAGCGCCGGTTGCTGAAACGACGACGCCAAAAATGCAGTCGGTATTGGCGCACTTAGCCTATCTCAATGACGGCGCTTTGTGGCAGGCGGCGCGCTCAACCATGACAATCGCTCAACGCGAGCGGCTCGAAGCCTTGCATGATAAGCAACAGCAGCAACCGTTGGCTTCGGAAGAGCAGGCCGAGGAGCGGGCCTTACTAGCACTTTATCATGAGACGATTTTGATCAGGGCACAGGCGGCAGTGCTTTTGAAACAACGGGGTTATAATATATCCGATCCTCAACAATTTACTCCGCTCGAATGAGTTCACCATATATCCCAGCGGCGCTTCGTCTCCGCGTTGCAGAACAGGCGCGTTTTCGTTGCGGATACTGCCAAACTTCTCAACGGATTATCGGCCCGCTGCTCGAGATCGAACATCTTATCCCCAAAACCAAAGGAGGCACTTCAGACGAAGGCAATTTGTTTTTAGCGTGTCCGAGGTGCAATGGCCACAAAAGCAATCGTGTCGAAGCGGTTGATCCCGAGAGCCTAACAACTGTCCCCTTGTTCAACCCTCGTGCCGAATCATGGGAGGAGCATTTTGAATGGACCGAAGCCGGCGCCGTCATTCGCGGAAAAACTTCCAAAGGAAGAGCAACAATTGCCGCCCTGAATATGAACCTTCCCGATATTGTCGCGGCGCGCCGATTGTGGGTGTTAGCGGGGTGGCATCCTCCCGCCGAATGATGACGCGCCTTTATATTGTTGCGGTAAAATCCGCCAGAACGATTTCGGCGAAGAATACTTCATCATCACTTTTCACGATGATAACCCATGAAACCTAAAAAGCTTTCAAAAAATCTTTGCTCCATGTGCGGCAAGGGCATAACACACTTCGAAAAGCTGGATTACAAACTCAAAGATCGAAGCGGTTTGCAAGCCGCAAATTAAAAGATTTCAGAAAAAAAGAGGCGGCGGATTCGAAAGAGAGCGGCGAAGATCGGGGAATGGCTGTGGAAAATATAGACAGAACCCCATAGGCCTTGAGCAAATTTGCCTTATCCGGCGATGGTTTTTGCCAATCATGAGAAGTTTTCATGTTTAAAATTTAGGCAAATCTTTTTTGAATGTCAATCCCGAAGTCGCAATATAATGAACTAATCTTTCTTCCCTACCGTTTGAAAACTCGCCCGCACCGCCTGCAAGCCCACCCAAATCGCTGCGCGGTTTTGGCCTTCGATAGCGGCAAAGAATTGCAACAGCCACGCGCGATGCGGCGCGAGTTTTTCATTGTTTCTTTAGAAATCTTTTTATATATTTTTCATAGCGCCTCCGCCATGCTAAAACTTTTCTCAGCAATATCACCAGAGGTGATTTAAATATGCAAGCATACGAATTCAACATTCAAGCTTCTGAAAAAGGGGAATTACTGATTCCTTTGGAAATTCAAAAAATTCTTCAGGCTCAGAGAAAGGCCCGGATGATCTTATTAGTCGATGACGATGAGTGGAATCATCTTCCCAACTTGGTTTTTAAAGCGGAGCATGCGGACAAGAATGCTGCGTATGACGACCTGCCGGCTGGAGAAATTGCCAAATTAGCCGAGCACGGCGGCGCGTTCGATTTTTTGGCCGACCCCGATGAAGACATTTACAGCGACGAGGATTTGAAGGTGCGCTATCGATGAAACGCGGAACGTTTGTGCTCACTACGGCGAAATCGGAGAAGCGTCGGAAACTTTGCTCCGTGAAATCAACCTGCGTTTGCGCATCGCCCTGCAGCTTGATGCAAGATCAGGAAACGGTCAAAGCCTGACTGTTTAGAATAAACACAACGTCTCGCCTTACTTGCCTGCCACCGCTTTAAACTTTTCCCGCACTTCTCGCAACGCGGCGAGAATCGCCTCCCGACCGTCTTTGATTTCCATCGCGGCAAAGAGCTCCAACAGCCACGGTCGATACGGCGCGAGCTTTTCATTTTGGCTGATGAAGTGTTTGATGCCTTCGAATGTCCACCCGACTTTGAACGTATCGGGTTGGCTGGAGATGGCGGACTGCAAAATATCCAATAGGGTGGGATGATGCGGAAAATTATTGAATTTCTTTTTCAATCAGACAGGAGATTTCACTAATGAAGTTTGCCGCTAATTGATGCATTTCGCTCACGCGTTCTTGGGTAAATTCGATGAAATCGGTATAGTCCCCTTCGTGGCGTCTTTCAAACAGGTCCTTATAAAATTTTCCTAACTCATCTCGCACGAGGCCGGGTCGAACGAAATGTTTGTTGAAAAAGGAGAGCACGCCGGAATGTTTTGACGAAGCCAACTCACGGGTTTCTAATAATGCCGTAACGGCATAGAAGCACGCATAATACAACCGATTCACTGTTCCAATATATTCTTGGGTATCCAATAAAACTTTTGCAGAAGCGAGCGTTTTGCGGGCGCGCAACAATCTATGCTCGACTATTTCTTTTTGTTCTTCGGTCATATTGGTATCCCCTCCCTTGCGATGGCGCGGTACAACGGCGTGAAATTAAGCGGTCTGGAATGCCACCGTGAATTTTGCCGGACAATTACACTGATAATTTGATCGCTTTCAAGCTCGATTTCATAAACTTGATCACGGATAGCGCGTTCGAGTGGGTAAGTCACCTCTTGCGGCACCAGCACCAGCAAATCAATATCCGACTCCGGCGTTTCTTCGCCGCGCGCGACCGACCCGTAGAGAATCACCTCGGCATCCGGCACGACGCGGCGGATGGCGGCCATACACGCCTTGAGCAAGATTGCCTTATCCGGCGATTGTTTTTGCCAATCTTGATAAGTTTTCATGTTTAAAATTTAGGCAAATCTTCTTTGAATGTCAATCCCGAAGTCGCAATAAATGAACTAATCTTTACTTCCCCACCGTTTGAAAACTCGCCCGCGCCTCCCGCAAACCCGCCAGAATCGCCGCGCGGTTTTCGCCTTCGATAGCGGCAAAAAGCTGCAACAGCCACGGCCGATGCGAGGCGAGTTTTTCATTTTGGCTGATGAAGTGTTTGGCGCCTTCAAATGTCCAACCCACTTTAAACCTGGCTTCGACAGTTATAGGGCAAATTTTTTGAAAAAAGTGCCGTTTTGAGCTTGGCCCACGCCCTTCACCGGGAAAACCCGTAGGCACACGTTTTGTGCCTGGCTACTTGACTGCCAAAAAT
>Ga0247727_10014682_pt1 | contig 12967 bp, 12 predicted proteins | sample WisWelCaveWW1625_FD_202498 | JGI IMG/M metagenome (GOLD analysis project Ga0247727, IMG submission 202498) | Biofilm microbial communities from Wishing Well Cave, Virginia, United States - WW16-25 | ecosystem: Environmental > Aquatic > Deep subsurface > Groundwater > Cave microbial mat | place...
AGACGCTCATCAAGGAAGAAACGAAGAAAGAGTTCCCTGATGAGCCGCTCGAACAGCTTCGCTTGGCCGTCAACGCCGTCTTTTCCTCCTGGTTCGGGGCGCGGGCCGTCACCTATCGGCGCCTCTATGGGATTCCCGACTCGTGGGGCACGGCCATCAATGTGGTAGCGATGGTGTTCGGCAACATGGGGGAGACGAGCGGCACCGGTGTGGCGTTCACGCGCGATCCGGCCTCCGGCGGTAAGAACTTTTTCGGCGAGTGCTTGATGAATGCCCAAGGCGAGGATGTCGTAGCCGGAATCAGGACTCCGCTTCCGGTCAATGCGCTCGCCAAGAATGTACCGGAGGCCTACAAGGAACTGGAGCACACCTACAAGAAGCTCGAAAAACATTACCGGGATATGCTCGATTTGGAATTTACGATCCAAGAGGGCAAGCTCTATATGCTGCAAACCCGGGTCGGCAAACGAACCGGTATCGCCGCCGTGAAGATTGCGGTCGACATGGTCAGAGAAGGCCTCATTTCGAAGCAGGAAGCGGTGCAGCGGATTGGACCGGAACAATTGGCGCAATATCTCTATCCGATTTTCGACACGAAAGAAGAGTCGAAGTCCAATCCGCTGGGGAAAGGGCTCCCAGCCGGTCCTGGCGCGGCAGCCGGGAAGATCGCCCTCACTCCCGATCGGGCCGTGACGATGAAAGCGGCTGGTACCCGCGTGGTGTTGGTTCGCCAGGAGACAAGTCCGGACGATATTCATGGGATGAACGCCGCGGCAGGATTTTTGACGGCGCGGGGAGGGATGACATCCCACGCAGCGGTGGTCGCCCGGCAAATGGGCAAGGTCTGCGTGGCCGGCTGCGATTCGGTGGAAGTCCTGGACGGCCAGTCCGTTCGCATCGGGGCCAAAGTGTTCCGCGAGGGGGACTATCTTTCGATCAACGGTTCGACCGGTAATGTGTATGAGGGGGACCTGCCCGTCGTCGAATCTGAAATCATACAAGTCATCCAGGGCAAGTTGCATGCGAAGAAGTCGGACAAGTACCAGCGCTTCGCGTTGATTCTGTCATGGGCCGACCGCATGCGGAAACTCCGCGTTCGCGCCAATGCGGACGTCCCGGATCAGGCGAACATCGCGCGGGGCTTCGGTGCGGAAGGGATTGGACTCTGTCGGACGGAGCATATGTTCTTCGCCGAGGATCGCATCCCGATTATGCAGAAGATGATCTTGGCGCGAACCAAAGAAGAGCGAGAAAAGTTTCTCGATCAGCTCCTGCCGCTGCAAAAACAGGATTTCATCGGGCTTTATCGCGAGATGGCGGGCTATCCGGTCACCATTCGTCTGCTCGATCCGCCGTTGCATGAATTTCTGCCGAAGCGTGAAGACTTGATGGTTGAAATTGCGCAGCTGGAGCTGACCGGAGGCGACGGAGCCAAGCTCGAAGAAAAGCGTCGATTGCTCGCCCGCGTCGAGGAACTCCACGAGTTCAATCCCATGCTCGGGTTACGCGGCTGCCGACTTGGGATTACGATGCCGGAGATTACCCGCATGCAGGCGCGGGCCATCATGGAGGCTGCGTGCGAACTGGCCAAGGAAGGGAAGAAGATCGTCCCGGAGATCATGATCCCGCTGGTGGGGATGGTCTCGGAAATGAAGGCGCAGAAAGATTTGATTCGCGAGGCGGCGCAGGAGACGATGAAGCGGTACAACGTGAAGCTTTCCTATCTCGTGGGCACGATGATTGAACTGCCGCGTGCCGCCGTGACGGCTGATCGCATCGCGACAGAGGCGGAATTCTTTTCGTTTGGGACGAACGACCTCACCCAAACCACGTTCGGTTTCTCCCGTGACGATGCGGGGAAGTTCATCGATGTTTATCGAACTGCGAATATTCTGGAATCCGATCCCTTCGCGGTGCTCGATCGAGAAGGGGTGGGGGCCTTGATGAAGCAGGCCATCGTCGCAGGTCGGAAGACCCGTCCTGGGATTAAGCTCGGCATCTGCGGTGAGCACGGCGGCGATCCCAGTTCCGTCGAGTTCTGCCATGAACTCGGATTGGACTACGTGAGCTGCTCACCCTATCGCGTCCCCATTGCGCGGCTTGCGGCGGCCCATGGGGCCTTGGCCGAAGCTGGATCGAGCAGTTCCCTCCCCACGCGAAAGGTGTCAGGGTTTCGTGCGAAGGCGAAGAGGGCGACGATGAAGACCACGAAGACGAAGTCGGCTCTGCGGCCTCGCAGCCGATCGCGCGTCACGCGCAAGAAACGGTGACCGCCACCACACCGCACCGCCACTTCATGACCCTGGCGCTTCGCCTCGCGGCGAAGGGCCGGAGCAAGACCAGCCCGAATCCCATGGTCGGCGCCCTCGTGGTCAAGAACGGCCGCATCGTGGGCCGCGGGTATCACCACGGTCCAGGCCAACCTCACGCAGAAATTCTTGCGCTCAAGCAAGCGGGGCCACGCGCCGCCGGCGCGACGCTCTATGTTACGCTCGAACCCTGCTGCCATCTCCTCAAACGAACCCCACCTTGCGTGCCGACAGTCATTCAATCGGATGTGCGACATGTGGTGGTAGCGATGGCTGACCCCAATCCCTCGGTCAAAGGACGAGGGATTGCTGCGTTACGCCGGGCTGGGATCACAGTGACGACGGGTATCGCACAAGAGGAAGCTGCGCAGTTGAATCGCCCCTATCTCCACTGGGTGAGGACCGGCCGTCCCTACGTGATCCTGAAAGCCGGGATGACATTGGATGGAAAGGTGGCTACGGCAAAGGGGGAGTCTCGATGGATTACGGGTCCGCACGCACGACAAGACGCGCATCGACTCCGGAGTCAGGTAAATGCAGTGGTTGTCGGGGTCGGCACCGTGCTCAAGGATAATCCAGCGCTGACAGCTCGACTGTCTGATCGCCCACTCAAGCTGGCACCGCGGCAACCGTTGCGTGTCGTGCTCGATAGCAAACTCAGGACGCCACCGACGGCGACGGTCTGTGCCATGCAGGACCGAGCGAAGACGTTGATCGTGACCACCAGTCGTGCATCCCGGTCACGCCGACGTCCACTTGAACGGGCAGGGGTGGAGGTCGTGTCCCTCTCGACGAAGAACGGGCGGGTCTCGTTTCCAGCCCTGCTGACGATGCTGGGCAAACGCGGGATCACTTCCGTGCTCATCGAGGGAGGCAGCACCGTCAATGCCGCAGCGTTACGCGCAAAACTGGTCAATCACGTCGTGCTCTATCTCGCACCTACTCTTATGGGAGGGCAGGATGCCAAGGCTGTGATCGGCGACCGTAGTCCAAATCGTTTGGCCCAGGCACTGACATTGCGCCACGTCACGGTTCGCCACATCGGGAAAGATTTGATCGTGGAAGGAGATCTGTGAAGCGCAAGCTTCTCTCAGGCGTCCTTGTTGTGATCCTTGCCGGATTCGCCGATCGTGGAATCGATGCGGCTGCTGTAGCCCCCTCTGCCGAGATGAAGACGCAGGTCTTCCGCTACCTGGACAGCACGAATACGGACGAGGCAGCTCGTACTCTTCAGGCAATGCTGTCTGATCCAAATGCCACGATCGATCAGGCGATACGGATTATTCAAACCGAGCGGGACTATGCCCCGCAGCCGACCGGAACTATTCCCGACGACCGAGTCCAACGCTACAGCCTCTTCCTGAACGAACAGCTCATCGATTCTTCTAAACCGCTCGTCGTACTCACCAATGGGCAGGTGTCCTTCGAAGGTTCCGTGACGCCGTCGCTTGAGACATTGCTGCGGCAGGCGCGCCTGCGACAAGACTCCCGGCAACTCTTTCCGATCCATCTCGCCATCCAGGTTCGAAAGCAGCCGTCATGATCTCCGGGTGGTTGTGTTCGCGGAGAAGCGGCGCTCTGTCTTTGTTCGTCGTGATCGGGCTGAGTACGACCATCCACTCAAGCCAGGCCCAATCAGAGACCTGCTCCTTGCCGTCCCAGCATGCCGGGGTAACCTTTCCGATTGAAAAGGTCGATCCAGACTGGGCCTGCCGTCTGCAAGCGATTGTCGGCAACTACACAATCGCCAACAAGGTCGGCCCAATCCGAACCGGTTTGCCAGAATCGCTGTATCGCAACCTGCTGGATCGTCCACCTCTGGCAGCGGCCTTAATCAATCGCCTGGACCTTGGTTTGTATAAATCGGAGGCGAGAGGCCCAGGCCGCTTCTGGGGCCACGATGGCGAGGGGACCGAGGGGATCGTGCAACTAGTCTACCAGGACCGCACCTCCAGGATTTACTATCTCGAAGGATCGCACGACAGCCGGTTGCTCCCGCACATCACTGGCAAGGCGGTCGTGTTTTTGAGGATGAATCAGGTGAAAGACGCCAACGGGATGGAAGCGATGGACAGTACCATGGTCTCCTACACGAAGTTGGATAATCGCATCCTCTCAGGATTGGTCTCCTTGCTTCGCCCGCTAATCGGGGGGACCGTGACACGGAAGTTGAGCAAAGGGGTGAAAACTGTCAATCGATTGAGTCAGCTCATGCGGCAACATCCCGACCGTGTTCTGTTTGAAGCCATGGATCCGCCTGCCTTACCGGATGAGGACATCGCCTTCTTGAAACAGGCGCTGGAGAATCTGCCGCATTCCAGCGGCGCGACCCAATCTAGGACAACTGCACCATGACGACGTCGCGCAGCTTTACGTTGCTCTGCACCGTCGGCGTATTCTGCTTTATCAGCTACAACATGGTCCGGATGCCGGTGCTGGCGCTGTTCGCAGAATCACTGGGCGCCAGTCCCGAACGGATCGGGCTCATCGTGTCGGTTTCCACTCTTACCGGGGTGTTCCTCAAGCTGCCGTCCGGCGCGCTGTCCGACATCTACGGTCGGCGGTTCCTGCTTCAGATCGGCGTGGTGGCATTCGGGCTTCCGCCGTTTCTGTACCCCTGGGTGACAGATCTTGATCTACTGACCGCCTTGCGCTTCTTCCATGGGCTGGCCACCGCCATCTTTGCGCCGAGTGCATTGGCGACCGTGGCCGATCTCTATCGAGAACGGCGCGGTGCCGCGCTCGGCACCTACACGGCCTCAACGCAATCCGGTGCGTTACTTGGGCCGTTTATCGGTGGCTATCTGATCTATGCGTCTGGATTTCCCACTGCTTTCGTGACAGCCGGCATGTTCGGCTGCATCGCCATTGCCATTTTCTATAGCCTGCACCTCACACCGCCTCCCCCGCGCATTCAGGAGAAGGGGATGGCCCCGTTGATGGCGGAAATGTGGAAGGGCTTCAGGGTGGTCGCCAAGAATCCCAAGGTCCTCATTACCAGCTCGACCGACGCAGCCAAGATGATTGCGAACGGGGCCTTGATGGCCTTCCTCCCGCTCTATGGTGTCTCGGCTGGACTGAATCCTGGAGAAGTCGGGCTGCTGTTTACGGTCCAGGCCCTCACGTCGCTCGTCTCCAAGCCGATTATGGGCCGGGTGTCTGATAGCGTAGGGCGTCAGCCGCTCATCGTCATCGGCCTCGTAATCTGCGCGGCGACCTTCGTCTGTATCCCCCAGGTGTCGATGTTGTGGCTGTTATTGCTGCTCTCGGCAGGCTTCGGATTTGGCGAAGCCGTCGTCTCCTCCTCGTCGTCCGCGCTGGTCGCGGACAGTTCCGAGTTCAAGACGCTGGGGGCGGGAATGGGTATGCAAGGGACGATCGGAGACATCGGCCATGCTGCAGGGCCGCTTCTGGCGGGGATCCTGATCGCGCGCCTGAACTATGCCAACGCCTTTGCCATCATCGCCGGTCTGCAACTCGTCGCGGCGGCGGTGTTCTGGATGACGATGAGACGGACGTAGCCTTGCCCGTATTATTCATGAGCGTTTCTGCTGCAATCGCCAATGTCTGGGCGAGAGGCGAGAGGCTAGGGGCGTCCAGAAGGAATGTCTCTCCCTCGTTGGGCCTCTATCAGGCCATGGGAAAACCATTTCGGCACAGCAGGACTTCGATAGTCTGCACGTCTGGGACAAGCGCAGAATACCCTCGCAGGATGGTCAAAAAGGCCGTCCAGCAAGGCCGCAGCGAGTGAAGGGCCGAGGCCGTACCCTCTGGGGTACGTTGAGGGTCTGAACGATGCGAGAACGATGCTGGCGGGCTTTTTCAGCATCCTGCTATGCGATTTCGCGACGAACCGTCATGAATAATGCAGGCTGGTCCTATATAATGGGTCGGTGATGGGCACCATAGCGACAGAGAATATCGTCATTGGCACGCTGGCCGGCATCGGCGTGATTGTGCTGCTCGTGATGTTTGTTTATGTCGTTCGGCAAATGTTCAGTCAGAAAGGGGAATAGGCTCCTTGTTTGAGCTTCTCCAGGATATTCAAAATGGCCTCCGGCAAGGCCGCAGCGAGCGGCTAGCCGAGGCGTACTGTCTGTAAGTACGTCGAGACTAGGCGAGAAGCGAGAACGACGCTGGGGGCCTTTTTCAATATCCTGCCATGTTCACAGGCATCGTCGAAGAATTGGGCGCCATCATCTCGATCGACAAGACCCTCGCTGGAACGAGGATGGCGATTCTGGCCTCAGCCGTGATGGGCGACCTCAAAATCGGGGACAGCATCAGCGTCAACGGCACCTGCCTGACCGTGGTGAACAAGAGCGAACACAATTTCTCCGTGGAAATCTCTCCCGAAACATTGTCCGTAACCACCCTTGGGCAGCTCACTGCCGGCGCACCGCTGAATCTGGAACGGGCGATGAAGCTCAACGAACGGCTCGGCGGGCATCTCGTGGCTGGTCACGTGGACGGCGTTGGCACGGTTCGCAATCGCCAACAGGATGGAAACGCCATCCTGTTCACGGTCGAGGCCCCGCCGGAGATTTTGCGCCACTGTATCGTGAAAGGGTCCGTCACCGTTGACGGCATCAGCCTGACGATCAACCAGGTGACAGATCGTGGTTTCTCCGTCTCGATTATTCAGCACACTGCGAAGGTCACCACCCTGGGCCTCAAGCAAGTCGGCGATCAGGTCAATCTCGAATCAGATTTGATCGGGAAATACGTCGAACGGTTGCTGCAGGAACGGGGACAGCTTCCTGGCAAACCCACCCCCGTCATTGACAAGGACTACCTCCAAAAACGCGGACTCCTCTAACAGGATGCTGAAAAAGGGGGCGGGTAGCCTGGTCGTCCTCCTGCTCGCGGAACAAGGGAGGGGATGGAGCCTGATGATCTCCTGTGCTCGCGCAACGCGCGGTCGCGGACTCCCCTCGTTGGACGCGCGCAGTGGGAGATCAATTAGCCCCCATCCCTGAAGAGAGAACGAGCAAGCTTGGAGGGATCATCTGTAACCTCGTTCGACGCGCGCAATCGAGGATCAACCAGGCTACCCTTGAGGAGAGAACAAGCGAGCTTGGAAGGATTATTTAGAAGGATGAGGGTCGCTCGATGCGCGCAGTTGGGATCATCCCAGCCACCCCTTATGAAGTGATAGTTCACTGCGGCCTAGTCTGACACAAGGCGCGTCCCAGGGCGAAGAGTCTGTCTTGGCAGACTCAGGGCGGGTGGGTGAAATAACAGCCAGGGTTGGGCGGGTGAGAAGTGTGGACCTTTTGAGCATCCTGCAGTAAATAGTTTTTCCGCAGTTGCCACCAGGATGGTCGAGCGAGACTCGCGGGACGGGCGAGACGAAGTGGAAATCCGATCTGTCCATGTCGCGCTTTTCTCGCCAGTCCCGCTCGTCTCGCGCCAAGGACTGAGGCCTCTATGTCCAAACGTCTAACCGTAGATCGACTGCTCTCGAAGCTTGGAATTGCCTCCCGTGGAAGGAGCCAGGAATGGGTCCGTGCAGGGCGAGTCCGCATCAATGGTCGAGTCGTGCGTGATCCGGCCACGTGGGTCTTGTGGCCGAAGGATTCTGTCTCGATCGATGACCAACCGATTCAAGACTCGGTCAAGCGATTTTTCCTCTTTCATAAACCCAAAGGGGTCATCACGACCCACAGTGACGAAAAGGGCCGTAAGACGATCTTCGATCTGCTGCCGGCGATCCTGGGATACATGCATGCCGTCGGGAGGCTCGATCAGGCGACCAGTGGTCTCCTCCTGCTCACCAACGATTCGGCACTGTCGAGCTTTCTTACCGATCCGACCCATAAAGTAATGAGAACCTACCTGGTCTCCGTACGAGGAGAATTCACTGAGGCACAAGCCACAGAGGCCGTAGTCGGAGTGGTCGATGGTGACGAGCGCCTCCAGTGCCACAGCGTGAAAATTCAGAAGAATTCCGGACGCGAATCACATCTGGAAGTGGTCCTGATCCAGGGGAAAAACCGTGAAATCCGAAGACTGTTCAAATCGTTGGGGCATGAAGTGACCAGACTCAGGCGCATTCAATACGGTCCCTTCAAACTTGAAGACCTCCCGTCCGGTGCATGGCGAGAGATCCCAATCGAGGATGTGAGGCAGGCGCTTCGACTGTCTGGTTGATTTGGTTTATTTAGTTTGTTTCGTTTATTTGGTTGAACCAGACTGACCGGATAGACCGGACAGACCAGAGAGGAGCGGCAACCTCCTCTCTGATGGACGTTCTTTACTCGGTCGTTGCTTGAGCTGCAACGTCAAAAACCCTCTTGTAGAATGCCCGTGCCGCAGTCGATTTTTCGCCAGCTTTCATCTATCCTTCTCACGGTCCAAAAACAAATGTTTTGGGCAGCCGAAATAGGCTAACCGTTCCCGCAGTGTTTGCTGTGTGCGGACCGTCGAAAAGTTCCTTGTTCAGTGCTGAAAAAGCTTATAGGATTTTCCGCAACCGGAGTTCTCATTGGTGGAGATAGGCTGACCAATCTACTCAATAGTTATGCTCTGGAATTGCAAATGACACCTAAGTGGCGACAGTTCGAGAAGATGATTGCTCGGATTGAGCACACGATAGCACCATCGGGAGCAGTTGTCGCGTCGCATGATCGAATCCCCGACAACGTGACTGGTGAGCTTCGCGAAGTGGATGTGTCGATCCGCTACAAGGTTGGTACTTGCCCGGTGCTGATCACGATCGAATGCCGAGATCGTACTTCCGTCGCGGACGTGCGATGGATTGAGCAGCTCGCCGAGAAACGGCGTAGTATCGGAGCATCGATTACGGTCGCTGTATCGTCTTCGGGCTTTACTGAGCCTGCGATTAAGAAGGCGGCTGCGTTGGGTATTCAGGTCCGAATATTGACAGACGCAACTGCCGACGACTTCGTTCAATGGCTGAAATTCCAAAACGTCCAACTCGATGTTAGTGAATGGGCGTTGGCTGAGCTTGCTCTTGAACTCTACGACGCGCCTGCTGATGCTGAGCTCCTGCCGGCTTTCCAAGAGTCCTTTCGTCAGCATGGGCCTCTCGCACCGATATTTATTAGCAACTCGGATGGAAAACGGCACAACATTGAGAACATCTTGATCGAATGGCGAAAACGAAATGGAACTTTTTTCCCGACTGATCTCCCTTCTGACGGAACTAAGGTCCGTCGAAATCTGCATCAACCGCTTGGCCGAGGTTGTTTCCATGTCGAGACAACAAAAGGCAGCTACGATCTCCGTGTCATTCATATTGGACTATCGTTGTCTCGAACAAGATCGCAAATCCCCGTTGCGCGGTTTGCCGAGTACGCGGATTCCGGTTCAGTGTTGGTTCAAACGGCTGAGTGGAATTTGCAGGAGAACATCAAGCTGTCTCTGCATCGGGACCTGACGTCCGGTGAAACCAAGGTGAGGTTGACGTCAGACGAGGCATAACCAGACGCTGCAGCAGACGGCAGCCGCGATCCTCGTTTCTCGGAGTTCATTGGCTCACAGCGCGGCCGCTGCTGCTGAGCTTCAACGTTAGGCCTGCGTATATCAGTCTATCGGGAGAAGTAACGTGCCTGATAACGAGAGACCCCAGAGCTGGTGGCATACGGTGCCTGGCATCCTTACAGCTATTGCCACGGTTGTAACAGCCATTACAGGGCTACTTCTCGCCCTGAATCAAATAGGGGTATTTGAGGGAAACGAGAAAGCGCAAGCTCCCATTACGGGGCCAGACGACGCTTCAACTTCTCCAGCAAAACGCGCCCCGCAAATTCCGCCAAAGACGCCGCTAGATACGACAGCGAAGCCTACACACTCGCCAGCGGCGCCAACGCTCCCGAGTGATACCGGTCGTGAAAGTCCGCGCACCGCCCAGATGGACTACGACGCGGTACAAGCCCTGTATAGCAAGCACAAGTCGACCTATGACTGTACCGAAATCCGTCGCATCGTGGCGGAGATCAGTGAGTACGCTGGCAATCAACAGCCGGTCCCACAAGACGCTCGTTATAGTGTCAGATTTCCGTCGACGAAGGCGAATCCCACCATGGCGGACCTGGTCACTGACCGAATTACTCGGATAAGGAAAGGCAAGGCTGAATGCTTCCCGGCGAAGCCTCCTGTTACCGCTGCCCACCGTCCGCGCCCTGACAGCGCTCCCGTGCAAGTACCACAGCCGACCGACGTACTCAGGTCTGAACGAGATCAGATTGTCGGCTACAGGTGGATCTCGGAGGGTCCAGGTTTGGCAGTGTTCGAGGTTGACTATACGTACGACCCGGCTCACACGCAACCGATGTATGTTCGGGTCACCGTCCTTACCGGACGGCAGCCACTTGCGCAAGGTCTAACGGCGGCTCTGAACGTCCAAGGCCGAGTCCGAGTGGATGCAAGAAAGCGCCTGGAGCGGCCCACCACGTCGGAATACATTGAAGTAGTGTTGATGGAGGGAAACATACCCGTTAAGGTTGTTCAGTATCCTTTCGAACGCCGCTGGGGTCCTTAGGCGCCGTGACGTTGCACCTCGTCGGTACGTCTAGCGATACGTAAACAATCTTCAGCGTTGCAGTCGCAGGCCTACCCTCCGCATCAACGCGGAAGGCGGGAAACGGGGACATTCTGAGCTGCCCCGGGTTTCGTGGACACCAGGTTAAGAGTCACTGATCCGTTGCTCGAACGCCAGCGGAGTGAGATATCTCAGACTCTGATGCAATCGCTGGCGATTGTAGAATCCCTCGATAAACGCAAAGATCTCCCGGCTCGCCTCGTCCCGGGTCTGATACGTCTGATGATGCACGAGTTCATTTTTCAGGGTGCTGAAGAAACTTTCCGCCACCGCATTGTCATAGCAATTGCCTTTCCGGCTCATGCTCGGCGTCATCCCCAAGGTGGTGAGCTGCCGTTGATAGGCCAAGCAGCTATATTGGGCGCCCTGATCGGAGTGATGAATGAGGCCCGGTTGGACACGCCGTTGGCGCACCGCCATGGCGAGCGCCTCCAGCGTCAGGTGTTGATCGGGCTTCGCCCGCATGGCCCAGCCGATCACCCGCCGCGAATACAAATCGAGCAGCACGGCCACATAGAGCCAGCCGGCGCGCGTTGGGACGTAGGTGAAATCTCCGACCCAGACCCGATTGAGGGTGGTCGTCACAAAACATTGCTGTAACAGATTGGGCGCGGGCGGCGGCAGCTGATGGTGTTCGACGCTCACCCGGAACCGACGGACCCGCCGGACTTCGAGCCCCGCGAGTTTCCGGAGCCGGGCCACCCGATGGCGGCCACACCGAATCCCGCTGTCGTTCACCGCCCGCCATAACTTGATCGCGCCATACTCTTCGCGCGCCTGTTGATGCAGGTGCCGGAGCACCGGGAGAAGCCGGTGGTCCTCCGCCGTGCGGGCACTCACCGGTCGATCCCGCCAGGCATAGTACCCGCTCCGACTGACCGCGAGGGCCGTACAGAGGCGGGCGACTCGATGCATGCGTTCGTGAGTCCGAATAAACGCGTATCTCACGCGGACTCCCTCGCAAAGTACGCAGCGGCTTTTTTTAAAATGTCGCGCTCCTCGGTGACCCGGGCCAATTCTCGCTTGAGGCGGGCCAGTTCAGCGGCCGGTTCGGCTTGCCGGCCAGATCCAGGAAACGCCCCACCATGCGCGGCGACGTCCTTCTGCCATTTGTAGAGACGATTCCGGGGGATGCCCAGTTCACGGGCAATCTCGGTTGCCGGGCGTTGCCCGGCGTTCAGGAGCTGTACCGCCTGTCGCTTAAACTCGGGCGTGAACCGTCGACGCTGTCCCATGTCACACCTCCTCGGGAGCGCATCGTGCCCCCTTTTGAGGTGTCCGTCAAACCCGGGCTAGCTCACCCATCTCGAAGGCTCCGGTCAAGAGGGCATAGCCCATCGTGCACCCATCACTCCGTCAGTGGGACGGCGTGTGGGATCGTGGCATGTCCCGTCGCCTCCACCGCGATACGCGCCTCAGCCGGGAGCCGCACCCGATATTGTTGCAACTCGCCGCTGGCGTCGACAAGTTCCACTTGCTCCAGGACGCGGCCTCGATGATCGAGCCGTGTCACGAAGGACTTTGCCTTGTGGAGATCGATCCCGATATACTGGTTCACGGCTGCGCCTCCGGGTTGAGGGTAGTGCCCTCCCGTCCGTGGGAGGAAGCACCTTCGGAGCCGTGGCTCCGTGGTCCATCGAGACCGCATTCTACCTCGGCCTCGCAGGTGTAGCTGTTTCATTACATCAGAGCGCACTTCCAGTAGGTATGCACTCAAACCGGAGGCCGCGATATGAACCTGCTTGTTCGGCGTCGGGTTTTCTTGGACCGCCTTCACGGCGCGCTGTGGTTCCTGCCGACCGTGTCTGTCGTAATCTTCCTAGTGGCGGGGGCGGTGGTGTCACGCCTGTCAATCAGCGATCACTCCCCTTTGCGGTGGCTGGCCTTCCAGGGCACCCCCGAGGACGCCCGCCAGCTGCTGATCGTGGTGTCGTCCACGATGATCACGGTCACTGGTCTGGTGTTTGCGCTCACGATCATCGCCTTGCAGATCGCCTCAGGACAGTACTCGCCGCGGCTGCTGCGCAATTTCATGCGCGACCGCGGGACGCAGCTCGTGCTGAGCATCTTCGTGGGCGCCTTCGCCTACAGC
>Ga0247727_10014683_pt1 | contig 12966 bp, 14 predicted proteins | sample WisWelCaveWW1625_FD_202498 | JGI IMG/M metagenome (GOLD analysis project Ga0247727, IMG submission 202498) | Biofilm microbial communities from Wishing Well Cave, Virginia, United States - WW16-25 | ecosystem: Environmental > Aquatic > Deep subsurface > Groundwater > Cave microbial mat | place...
GTCGCGGTAGCGCGCGAACGCCTCGAACGCCCTCGAAGTCTCGCCCGGCAGGCGTGTCCACGGCTCCGAAAGCGCTTCCTCCAAGTGGATCATGCGGCGCGCCGCTTCGCGCGTTCGAGCCGTCGGGTCCACGCGGACTACTGGGGCAGGCTCATCGCTGCGCTCGGGCGGATTTCGTATCCGCAGACGTAGGCGCCGGCTACCTTGTGCGCGCAGCGTTGGATCTCGGCCTCGGGGAGGGCCTCCCGGAGAAATTCGAGCTCTGTGGTGCAGGCCTGACCGTAGCGGGACGCCACTGCCCAGATGGCGCAGCTGTGCAGGGTTATCCGGTAGCTGTCGTCGGGAAGCTTGTCGAAGTCGGCCAGATAGCCCTCCTCGTCGAGGATCTTGGCCAGGACCGCCACCTTCTCGTCGAGGCTCTTGCCGGCCAGCTGGTCTCGGGCCTGCTCGACACGCCGGCGGCGGCGGCGCTCGAACGCGCGGGGAATGAGCTCGGGGTCTTCCTCGTCGATGTGGCCGAGCAGCTCGACCGAGAGGTCGCCGGAGGCCTTGGCGAACAGGGCCTCGTCCAGATCGGTGCTGTGATAGAGATCGGCGGGCCGTCCGGGGCGACCTCTTTCCTGACGGGACGCGACCAGGCCGGCCGACTTGAGGGCGGCCAGGTGTGGGCGGACACCGCTCGACGTGATCTCCAGGGCCTCCGCCAGCTCGTCGGCTGACGCCTCCCCGCGCCTTTTGAGGACGACGAAGACCTTCCGCTGCGCCGGCGACAGGTCGGTCATGGTCGCGGTCACGGTCGTCGGCCGGCTGTCCATGGTCCCAGTCTACCTGGCCGTGCAGCTTTGAGCGAGATTACCAAGATCTTTCTTGGTAATCTCTGCTATCAGCGTATGCTGAGGATTGAGGCCCTCGCGGCCGGCGCAGACGGCCGCCCGCGGACAAGGAGACGATGATGCCCCTCCCCGCGATCACGAGGCACAGCACGATGGGCGAGGTTTTGGAGGCGTACCCGAGCGCGCAGCGGGCCTTGTTCCAGCGCTACCACGTCGGCGGGTGCAACAGCTGCGGGTATCAGCCGGGCGACAAACTGGAGGAGGTGGCCCGCGGCCACAACATTCTCGATGTGGACGAGGTGATCGCCTTCCTCGAGCATGCTGACCAGATCGACCGGCGTGCCCAGGTGAGCCCCGGGGAGGTGGCGGCGGCGTTGGGGAGCGACGACCCGCCTCGCTTGCTCGATGTCCGGACGCCGACAGAGTGGCGGCTGGCCCGGATCGAGGGTGCGACCCTGATGACCGAGGCGGTGGCGGAGGTCGTGATGCGCTGGCCTCAGGACACCCCGATCGTGTTCTACTGCCACCTCGGGCAGCGGAGCCTCGACGCCGCGTCGTACTTCGCCGGCCATGGCTTCACCGAGGCCCGGTCCATGACCGGCGGGATCGACGCCTGGTCGCTGGAGGTGGACCCCTCGGTGATCCGCTACGAGCTCGCGCCCGACCTCCTCGGCGGCGCGGCCATCCGGCCGCTGCGTTCGGCCGTGTCGGAGACCGAGGTTTGCCAGAGTTCGGACGGGGCGCGATGAGCGACGTGTCGAGCGACGTCCGCGACCTGGCGAACCGGGAGTACCAGTACGGCTTCGTCACCGACTTGGAGACCGACCTCGCGCCACGGGGGCTCAGCGAGGATGTGATCCGGCTGATCTCGGCCAAGAAGAACGAGCCGGACTGGCTTCTCGAGTGGCGCCTGCGGTCGTACCGCCACTGGCTCACGCTGGAGGAGCCCCGCTGGCCGAATATCCGCTACGGGCCGATCGACTATCAGGACATCATCTACTACGCCGCCCCCAAGCCGAAGGCGGAGTTGGCGAGCCTGGACGAGGTCGACCCCGAGCTGCGGGCGATGTTCGACAAGCTCGGGATCTCCCTCGCCGAGCAGGAGCGCCTGAGCGGTGTGGCGGTGGACGCCATCGTCGACTCGGTGTCGGTCGCCACGACGTTCAAGGAGAAGCTGGCCGAGGCCGGCGTCATCTTCTGTTCCTTCTCTGAGGCCGTGCAGAACCACCCGGACCTGGTGCGCACCTACCTCGGCTCGGTGGTCCCATACAAGGACAACATCCACGCCACGCTCAACTCCGCCGTGTTCTCCGACGGCTCGTTCTGCTACATCCCCAAGGGCGTGCGCTGCCCGATGGAGCTGTCCACCTACTTCCGCATCAACGCCGCGGACACCGGCCAGTTCGAGCGAACCCTCATCGTCGCCGAAGAAGGCTCCTACGTGAGCTACCTCGAGGGCTGCACCGCCCCAATGCGAGACAAGAACCAGCTCCATGCTGCGGTGGTCGAGCTCGTCGCCCTCGAAGGCGCCCAGATCAAGTACTCCACCGTGCAGAACTGGTACCCGGGCGACGCCGACGGTCGCGGCGGCATCTTCAACTTCGTCACCAAACGGGGCAAGTGCGCCGGCGCGAACTCCCAGATCTCCTGGCCCCAGGTCGAGACCGGCTCGGCCATCACCTGGAAGTACCCGAGCGTCATCCTCCAGGGCGACGGCTCGGTCGGCGAGTTCTACTCCGTCGCCCTCACCGCCAACCACCAGCAGGCCGACACCGGCACCAAGATGATCCACATCGGCAAGAACACCCGCAGCACGATCCTCTCGAAGGGGATCTCCGCCGGCCACGGCCAGAACACCTACCGGGGCCTGGTGAAGGTCCTGCGCTCGGCCGAGGGCGCCCGCAACCACACGCAGTGCGACTCGCTGCTCCTGGGCAGCGACTGCGGCGCGCACACCTTCCCCTACGTCGAGGTGAAGAACCCGACCGCGCAGGTCGAGCACGAGGCCTCCACCTCCAAGATCGGCGAGGACCAGCTCTTCTACTGCCGCCAGCGGGGCATCCCGGAGGAGGACGCGGTCTCGATGATCGTGAACGGCTTCTGCCGCGAGGTGTTCAAGGAGCTGCCCATGGAGTTCGCGGTCGAGGCCCAAAGGCTCCTGAGCGTGAGCCTGGAAGGCACCGTCGGGTGATGCTGCGGATCGAGAACCTCCACGCCAAGATCGGCGACAACGAGGTCCTGCGGGGCGTGAGCCTCGAGCTGAAGGCGGGCGAGGTGCACGCGGTCATGGGGCCGAACGGCTCGGGCAAGAGCACCCTCGCCCACGTGCTCGCCGGCCGCGAGGGCTACGACGTCACCGGCCGGGTCCTCTACGAGGGCCAGGACCTGTTCGCCCTGTCGCCGGAGGACCGCGCGGTCGCCGGTGTCTTCCTCGCGTTCCAGTACCCGGTCGAGATCCCTGGCGTCGGGAACCTTTATTTCCTTCGGACGGCGCTCAACTTTGTGCGCCGCCAGCGCGGGCTCGACGAGCTCGACGCGATGGATTTCCTCACCCTGGCCGAGGAGCGGATGAAGCTCGTCGAGATGGACCGCAGCTTCATGAACCGATCCGTCAACGAAGGCTTCTCGGGCGGCGAGAAGAAACGCAACGAGATCTTCCAGATGGCGATTCTCGAGCCGAAGCTCGCCATCTTGGACGAGACCGACTCGGGCCTCGACATCGATGCGCTCCAGGCGGTGGCCCACGGCGTGAACGCGCTGCGGAGCAAGGACCGCGCGATGCTGGTCATCACCCATTACCAGCGGCTCCTCGACTACATCGTCCCGGACCGCGTCCACGTCCTCGCGAACGGCCGGATCGTTCAGTCCGGCGACAAGGACCTGGCGCTCGAGCTCGAAAAGCACGGCTATGCCGGCCTCGAGCAACACGCGGCCTCGGACCGGTCCACGCCGGTAGGAGCGACGCCATGAGCACCGCGGCCGCCGCCTTTCTCGGGGGCCTCTCGCGCCTCGAGCCCCAGCCCAACGGCCACCATCCCGCCTGGCTCACGCAAGCCCGCCTGGCCGCCTCCGGGTGGGTGGCAGAGCACGGGTTTCCGACGCTCAAGGACGAGGACTGGCGCTACACGCGGCTCGGGCCGATCTTGGACGTGCCGTTCGAGCCCGCATTCCCTGGGATGGGTCACCGGCTGTCGTCGAGCACGATCGACGCGTTGGCCGCCGACCTGGGCGGCACGCGGCTGGTCTTCGTCAACGGCCACTTCGCTCCCGAGCTTTCGTCGTCTACCAAGCTGCCCGAAGGCGCCACGGTGACGAGCCTCGCATCCGTGCTGGCCGAGGAAGCGGAGCGTCTCGAACCGCTCTTCTCGCCCCCGTCCGGACAGCATCACCACGCCTTCACGGCGCTCAACGCCGCCCTCGCCGAGGACGGAGCGTTCGTTCACCTCCCGGCCGACACGACCGTCGACGAGCCGATCCAGCTCGTGTTCTTCTCGGACACCGGCGGGTCTCCCCTCGTGTCGAGCCCGCGGTCGGTGATCCTGGCCGGACCCGGCAGCCGGGTCGCGATCGTCGAGACCCACGCCGGCATCCCGGGCGACGTCTATTGCACCAACGCCGTCACCGAGATCGTCCTCGAGGAGGGCGCGCGGGTCGAGCACTACAAGCTCCAGGACGAGCCCGACACCGCGTTCCACGTCGCGCTGCTCGACGTCCGGCAGGGTCTCCGCAGCGGGTTCTCCTCGCACTCGGTCGCGCTCGGGTCGTCGATCGCCCGCCACGAGGTGCAGGTGAGCCTCGAGGCCGAAGGGGCGGAGGTCAACCTCAACGGCCTGTACATGCCCGGGGGCGACCAGCACCACGACAACCCGATCATGATCGAGCACACCGCGCCCCGCTGCACCAGCCGCCAGCTCTACAAGGGCGTGCTGGACGGGCGCGGCCAGGGAGTGTTCAACGGGCGCGTCATCGTCCGCCCGGGCGCGTTCGGCACCGACGCCAGCCAGACGAACAAGAACCTGCTCCTCTCCGACCACGCCGAGGTCGACACCCGGCCGCGCCTGGAGATCCTCGCCGACGACGTGAAGTGCACCCACGGCGCCGCGGTGGGCCGGCTCGACGAGGACGCCGTGTTCTACCTGCGGTCGCGGGGGATTCCCCACCAGGCGGCGCGGGGCCTGTTGACCTACGCGTTCGCGAACGAGATGGTGGAGCTCCTTCGGCTGGAGCCGCTCCGGGCCCGGGTGGAGCAGCTGGTCGCCAACCGGCTCTCGGCCGGAGGCGAGGAGGTCGCGAAATGACCGCGGTGCCGACGAGCGCTCTCGACGCGGGTCCCCTCCACCCCGCGGGCGCTCATCTCGACGTCGAGCGCGTGCGCCGGGAGTTCCCCATCCTGTCGGAGACGCCCTACGGCAAGCCCCTCGTCTACCTCGACAGCGCCGCCACGAGCCAGAAGCCCCAGTCCGTGATCGATGCGACCTCGCGCTTCTACGCAAGGGACAACGCCAACGTGCACCGGGGCGTGCATTACCTCTCCGAGCGGGCGACCGAGGCCTACGAGGGCGCCCGCGCCAAGGTCCAAGGCTTTCTCAACGCCGCCTCGGTGAAGGAGATCGTCTTCACGCGCGGCACCACCGAGTCCATCAACCTCGTCGCCCAGACCTACGGCAAGACCCGTCTCGGTGAGGGCGACGAGGTGCTCGTCACCGCCATGGAGCACCACTCGAACATCGTCCCCTGGCAGATGCTCTGCGAGCAGCGGGGCGCCCGCCTTCGCGTCTCGCCCATCACCGACGCCGGCGAGCTCGTGCTCGACGAGCTCGAGGCGCTCGTCGGGCCGAGGACGAAGCTCGTCGCCGTCACCCACGTCTCGAACGTGCTCGGAACCATCAACCCCATCCGCCGCGTCGTCGAGATCGCCCACGCCCGGGGCGCTCGCGTCCTCGTCGACGGCGCCCAGGCCGCACCGCACCTCGACATCGACGTGCAGGCTCTGGGCTGCGATTTCTACGCGTTGTCGGGCCACAAGATGTACGGGCCGACCGGCATCGGCGTCCTCTACGGCCGGGAGGAGCTGCTCGAGGAGATGCCCCCGTACCAGGGCGGCGGCGACATGATCGCCTCGGTCAGCTTCGAGAAGACCGTCTACAACAAGGTCCCCTACAAGTTCGAGGCGGGCACCCCGAACCTCGCCGGCGCGGTCGGCCTGGGGGCGGCCGTCGACTTCCTCGGCGGCCTGGGACACGAGGCACTCGCGGCCCACGAGCACGACGTCCTCGCCTACGGCCTCCTGGCGCTCTCCGAGTTCCCGGGCCTCCGGCTCATCGGCACCACCCCCGCCAAGGCCAGTGTCGTCTCCTTCGTCCTCGACGGCGTGCACCCCCACGACATCGGCACCGTCCTCGACCGCCAGGGCGTCGCGATCCGCACCGGCCATCACTGTGCTCAGCCCCTGCTGAGCCGATTGGGCCTGGCCGCCACCGCCCGCGCGTCGCTGGGCTGCTACAGCACGCGCCGGGAAATCGACGCGCTGGTGGCCGGCCTCGAGACCGTCCAGGACACCTTTCGATGAGCGGCGACCTCGGGGACCTCTACCAGGAAGTGATCATCGACCACGGCCGCCAGCCGCGGAACTTCCGCAAGCTCGACGGGGCCACCCAGGCCGAAGGCTTCAATCCCCTCTGCGGCGACCAGCTCACCCTCTACGTGAAGCTCGCCGACGGCCGCATCGCCGACATCGCCTTCCAGGGCGCCGGATGCGCCATCTCGCAGGCCTCGGCCTCCTTGATGACTACGGCGCTCAAGGGCAAGTCCGAAGTGGAGGCCCTCGCCCTGTTCGGGCGTGTCCACGCCATGCTGACCGAAGGACTCGACGGCAAGGTCCCGCCGGCAGAGCTGGGCAAGCTCGCGGTGCTGTCCGGCGTCTGGGAGTTCCCGATGCGGGTGAAGTGCGCCACGCTCGCCTGGCACACGCTGCGCGGCGCCCTCCAGGCGCCGGGCGAACGGGTCTCGACGGAGTAGGCGGCCATGGCTTTCGACCGACACACACCGATCGCCCTCGAGCGGGACTGCGACGCGACCCTGATCCCCGGCGGGGACAAGGTGACGCTGTCACGGGGCGAGTACGTGGCGGTGACCCAGGCCCTGGGCGCCAGCTTCACCGTCCAGACCGGCCGGGGTTACCTCGCCCGGATCGGGGCCCAGGATGCCGACGCGCTGGGCCTCGACGTCACCCCGGCCGACGAAGCACCGCCGGACTCCGGCCCGTTCGAACTGCAGAAGGTGATCGAGCAGCTCAAGACCGTCTTCGACCCCGAGATCCCGGTCAACGTGGTGGATCTGGGGCTGATCTACGTCTGCGACGCGCAGCCGCTCGGCGACGGCGGCCACCGGGTCGAGATCAAGATGTCGATGACCGCACCCGGCTGCGGGATGGGCGACGTGCTCCAAGAGGAAGCCCGCGCCAGGGTGCAGGCGATCCCCGGCGTCAGCGACGTCGACATCGAGCTCGTCTGGGACCCGCCCTGGGATCCGAGCCGCATGTCCGAAGCCGCGCGACTGCAGCTCGGGATGTTGTGACGGGGCGACACGGAGGCCGCTTGATGGAACCAAAGGAGAACACATCACCATGAAGGTCTGGATCGATCAGGATCTGTGCACGGGCGACGGTCTGTGCGAGGAGATCGCACCCGACGTGTTCACCCTCCTCGACGACGGCCTGGCTTACGTCAAGGAAGCCGACAAGGTCTTCGCCGACGCCAACGGCAACCCCCAGGGCGCGGAGGGGATGGCCAACGTCCCCGCCGGCCAGGAGGAGGCCGTGATCGAATCGGCCGAGGAATGCCCCGGCGAGTGCATCTTCGTCGAGACGGAGTAGCGACCAGTGCCGGGCGCGTTGTCCGAGCCGTCGGCTGACCAGGACAAGCTGCCGGGCATCCGCCACATCATCGCGGTGGGGAGCGGCAAGGGCGGCGTGGGCAAGTCGACCGTCGCCGTGAATCTCGCGCTGGCGCTCCAGCACATGGGCGCCCGGGTGGGGCTCGTCGACGCGGACGTCCTCGGGCCCAGCATCCCCGGCATGCTCGGACTCCAAACCGACCACCCGCCCGAGGCGACCGCGGACGGCAGGATCGTCCCTGCGGAAGGGCACGGCCTCAAGGCGATGTCGATGGGCTTGCTCCGGGGTGACGACAACCCGTCCATCTTGCGGGGTCCGATGGTGAGCAAGTACCTGCAGATGTTCGTCGCCGCCGTGGACTGGGGCGAGCTCGACTACCTGATCCTCGACCTCCCGCCCGGGACCGGTGACACCCAGCTCACACTGGCCCAGAGCCTGCCGCTGTCGGGTGCGGTCATCGTCACGACGCCCCAGGACGTGAGCCTCAAGATCGCCCGCCGCGGGTTGCGGATGTTCGAGACGGTGCACGTCTCCATCCTCGGGATCATCGAGAACATGAGCACGTTCACCTGCCCGCACTGCGGCCAGGGCACCGACGTCTTCCGCAGCGGCGGCGGCGAACGGATGAGCCGCCAGATCGGCGTTCCGTTCCTCGGGTCGCTGCCCCTCGACGCCGACATCGTCACCGGCGGCGACGAAGGACGCCCGATCCTTGTCGAGGCGCCCGCCTCGGTGTCGGCCCAGACCTACCTGGCGATCGCCACCGAGCTCGCCGGCCAGCTCCACGGGCTCCCGACAACCGCGCTGAGGCCGTTCTCGTGGACCTGGGACACCAACGAGGGCGAGCCGGCCTGGGTGGAGACCGCCACCCGCCCATCGGGTTCTCGAACCACGCCGATCGGTTTCCACCGGCGAGACCCGCGCACGCTGTCGGTGCTCTGGGAGGACGGGCACCGCGACGAATTCGACGTGCGGGACCTTCGACTGGCGTGCCATTGCGCCCTGTGCATCGAGGAGATGAGCGGGCGGCCACTTCTGGACCCAACGAACGTCCGACCCGACGTGGCCCCGCGCACGATCATCAGCGTGGGCAACTACGCCATCACCGTCAACTGGAGCGACGGCCACAGCACCGGGATCTACTCCTTCGAGCACCTGCGGGCCCTGGGCGAGCGCGACATGGCCAAAGTCGCCGAAGATGTCTGAGGTCCTGCCGGTCGATCCGACCATCACGATCCGCGCCGAGACGTCATTCGCCGACCCGGACACGTGCAAGTTCACGCTCAGCAGGGCGGTGCGTTCCGGCGGACCGTTCTTCTTCAAGAACAAGGAGCGGGCCGCGGGATCGCCCCTCGCCGAGCAGTTGTTCGCGCTTGTCGGTGTCGCCCACGTGCTCGTCGCCGACAACGTGGTCACCGTCGGGAAGGAGGCGAGCGCATCGTGGTCCGAACTGAAGTCGGCGATCGGAGCTGCCATCCGGGCACAGCTACTCACGGGAACGCCGGGCATCCTCGACCTCAGCCCGGCTATGGCCGGGCCCCCGGTCGACCTCAACGGAGATGTGGCCCAGCGAGTCGTGCAGATCCTCGAGCAGCAGATCAACCCGTCCATTGCGGCCCACGGCGGCCATGCCGACCTCGTAGCAGTAGAGGGCGATGCCGTCTATCTCCGCTTGAGCGGAGGCTGCGCGGGATGTGGGATGGCGGCGGTGACCTTGAGCCAGGGGATCGAAGTAGCGATTTTCGGGTCGGTCCCCGAGATCACTCGAGTGATCGACGTCACCGACCACGCGGCCGGCACCAACCCGTACTACGAGAAGGCCAAGAAGTGAATGAGGAAAACGTGATGTCCGTCTCCCCGGTGGCTGAGGAAGCCGTGCGCAACGTCCTGCTCGGGGTAATGGACCCGGAGCTGGGCGACAACATCGTCGACCTGGGCATGGTGCAGGTCATCGAGATCGACCCGCAGAGCGGCGACGTGGACGTCACCATCGCCCTGACCACAGCCGGCTGCCCGTTGCGAGCCCAGATCATGAAGGACATCAAGCTGCGCGTGGCCAGCCTGCCCGGAGTCGCCGAGGTGCGGGTCCACTTCGGCGAGATGACCACAGAACAGAAGAAGAACGTCATGGCCCGGGCCCGGTGGAAGGCGCGCGACAACGCGCTCGACACCGACATCCCGGCCACCACTCGTATCGTTGCCATCGCCTCGGGCAAGGGCGGAGTGGGCAAGTCGTCGGTCACGGCCAACCTGGCCGCGCAGCTGGCCCAGCGGGGCCTGACGGTCGGGGTGCTCGACGCCGACATCGACGGGTTCTCCATCCCCCGCATGCTGGGCGTGGAGGGGCGGGTCCAGGGGGTGAAGGACGAAGCCGGCCGGGCTCGGTTCGCCCCGCTCGAGAAGCCCGTGGGGCGAGGCCGGCTCAAGGTCGTCTCGATGGGCTCCATCGGGGGCACTGCCGAAGACCAGGCGATCATGTGGCGGGGGTTCATGCTGAACCGGGCCGTGCAGCACTTCCTCGAAGACGTGCGCTGGGGCGACATGCACTACCTGCTGATCGACATGCCCCCGGGCACCGCCGACATCCAGATGGGCCTGGCCCGCATGCTGCCCCGCACCGAGGTGGTGATCGTCACCACCCCGGCGCTGGCCGCCCAGCAGGTGGCGGCCCGGGCGGCCGACATGGCCCGCAAGGGCTACCTGCGGGTGGCCGGAGTCGTCGAGAACATGAGCGCGTCGGTGGCTCCCGACGGCGCCCGATATGCCGTGTTCGGCTCGGGCGGGGGCGAGCGGCTGGCCGAACAGCTCGGCGTGCCGCTGCTGGGATCGATCCCACTGGACCCGGCTGTGGCCGCCGGGGGCGACGCCGGTGAGCCGGCCGCGATCGCCGCGCCGCACACACCGGCGGCCCAGGCCTTCGTCGCCCTGGCCGAATGCATCGTCACCGAGGCCATCCCGCTCGTCGAGATGGTCACCTGCACCGCCCGGCAGTTTTTCAAAGCCGCCGGTCTGCTCACCCCCATGCCGGAGCCCGGGCTCACGGCAACCTCACAGACCCGACCAAAAGACAACGACAAGGAGCCCCTCCCGCGATGAGCACCACCGAGGTCACGACCACACCCGTCATCAACCTCACCGACAACGCCGCGGCCAAAGTCGCCGAGCTGCTCGCCCAGGAGGGCGACGACCAGCTGGCCCTGCGGGTCGCCGTGCGGCCCGGCGGCTGCTCGGGGCTCTCCTACGAGATTTTCTTCGACGCCGACACCGACCCCGAGGACCATGAGGCCGTGTTCGGCACGGTCAAGGTGAGAGTCGGCCCGACCAGCGCCCAGCACCTCGCCGGCGCGACCCTCGAGTACAAGGACGGCCTGCAGGGCGCCGGGTTCCACATCGAGAACCCCAACGCGGAGCGCTCCTGCGGCTGCGGGCAGTCGTTCGCGTAGCGGCTCCGACGATGAGAGTCTCGGACACGTTGGGCCGGCCTGTCCGGAACCTACGCATCTCGCTCAGCGATCGGTGCAACTTCCGCTGCACGTACTGCATGCCCGAGGAGATCTTCCACCGCGAGTACGAGTTCGTGGCCGGGGGAGTGCTCGACGGGATCGCCGCCGCCGCCGAAGCCGGGCTCACTCTCATCAAGATCAACATGCTGGTGAAGCGGGGGGTCAACAACGGCTCCATCCTCGACATGGCCGGGCACTTCAATGGCTCGTCACAGACCGCAGGCCTCCACAAGGTCGAGATGAGCTACCTCGGTGGCTGACTTGTGAGACCCGCCGGGAAGGAGGGCGCCACGGCCGTCACTGCCGTCTCCACGGTCGAGGGGATCAAGGCCGCCAGCAACCAGCTGCGGGGCACCATCGGTGAGGAGCTTTCCGACCCTACGCCGGCGTTCTCGCATGAGAGCCAACAACTACTCAGGTTCCACGGCGTCTACCAGCAGGACGACCGCGACGTGCGCACCGAGCGAAAGCGCCAGGGGCTCGACGTCGACCACATCTGCATGGTGCGGGTCAGCATCCCCGGCGGGATCCTGACCGCAGAGCAGTACCTCGCCATGGACACGCTGTGCGACGCGGTGGCCGGCGGCACCTTGCGGGTCACCTCCCGTCAGGGCATCCAGTACCACTTCGTGCGCAAGGGCGACCTCCACTCCCTGCTCGCCACCCTCAACCACCACCTGATCACCACCCTCGGCGCCTGCGGCGACGTGGTCCGCAACATCATGTGCTGCCCGGCGCCGCTCCCGGACCGGCAGCGGGCCGACGTGGGGGCCTACGCCCAGGAGGCGGCCCGCCGCTTCCGGCCTCGCACCCACGCCTACTACCAACTGTGGCTCGACGGTGAGCGCGCGGTGACGGCCGTGGAGCCCGGCGAAGCGCCCGACGAGGAGCCGCTCTACGGCACCACCTACCTGCCCCGGAAGTTCAAGATCGGCTTCGCCTTTCCCGGCGACAACTGCATCGACGTCTACAGCAACGACATCGGCGTCGTGCCCGTGCTCGACGGCGAGTCACTTCGCGGCTTCACGGTGCTGGTCGGCGGGGGCATGGGCAAGAACCACACCAACCCCGACACCTTCCCGCGGTTGGCCGACCCCCTCACGACGGCGCCCCCCGAGGAGCTGTTGGCGGTGCTGGCCACCATCATCGGCGTGCAGCGCGACCACGGCGACCGCTACGACCGCGAGCACGCCCGGCTCAAGTACCTGATCCACGAGTGGGGGATCGATCGGTTCGGGGCCGAGGTCGCGCAACGCCTGGGACGCTCGTTGCCCGCGCCGGAGGCGGTCGTCTTCGACGCCGCCGACGACCACCTCGGCTGGCACCCCCAGGGCGACGGGCGGTGGTTCCTCGGCGTCAAGGTCGAGAACGGCCGCGTTGCCGACCGCGGCGCCGTGCGGGTGCGGTCAGGGCTGCGCGCGGTCGTGGAGCGCTTCTCGCCCGGGGTGCGCCTCACAGCCCGAGAGGACGTCCTGCTCACCGATCTGGCCGACGGTGACCGGGAGAACGTGGAGGCGCTGCTGCGCGACCACGGCGTGCTGGCGGCCGAGCAGTGGGTCCCCATCAAGCGCAACTCCTTCGCCTGTCCGGCCTTGCCCACCTGCGGCCTGGCGCTCACCGAGTCGGAGCGGGCCCTGCCCGGCGTGCTCGACGAGCTGGAAGCCGAGCTCGACGCGCTGGGGCTCGGTGGGCTCGACGCCCACGTCCGGATGACGGGCTGCCCCAACGGCTGCTC
>Ga0247727_10014684_pt1 | contig 12965 bp, 10 predicted proteins | sample WisWelCaveWW1625_FD_202498 | JGI IMG/M metagenome (GOLD analysis project Ga0247727, IMG submission 202498) | Biofilm microbial communities from Wishing Well Cave, Virginia, United States - WW16-25 | ecosystem: Environmental > Aquatic > Deep subsurface > Groundwater > Cave microbial mat | place...
CATAGCCGTCGGCCTCGGAGAGATATTCTCGTTCATCCTGCCGGCGCTGCCGGGTCGGCCGCTATACTGGGGCGTGGTCATTGGCCCCATGCTGTGGATCGGCGCCTTCGTCGCCGCGCTGCCAATCGTCAATCCGGTGATGGTCGCCAACATTGAAATCATCTCCTTTGCATTGGCGAACGTGCTTTACGGTCTGACCCTCGGCTGGTGGATTGACCGCACGCCGATGATTCATAAGGTTACTAACGAAGTTCCTACTCCCGAAGTTCCTACTCCCACTAAAACAACTGAACACCCCCACGAGGTCGTCTGGCCGGAATGGGTGTATCCTTATCCGGCCGGCGCTATTGGCGGCTTACTCGGCGGAGTAGCCGTTGCTTTGGTCGGTATGAGTTATAGCCTATTTTCTGGCCTGATCAGCGGCAACGTGGCTAACATTTGGTTGCCGGTTAATGTGGTCGCCGCGGTCGTCTTGCGCGACATGCAGACCCGGTCGCCGGAAGAGTTGAGCCAGTTCAACCTGCTGGCCCTTGTCACTGGCACGGTCATTCACCTCCTCATAGCCGTCGGCCTCGGAGAGATATTCTCGTTCATCCTGCCGGCGCTGCCGGGTCGGCCGCTATACTGGGGCGTGGTCATTGGCCCCATGCTGTGGATCGGCGCCTTCGTCGCCGCGCTGCCAATCATCAATCCGGTGATGGTCGCCAACATTGAAATCATCTCCTTTACATTGGCGAACGTGCTTTACGGTCTGACCCTCGGCTGGTGGATTGACCGCACGCCGATGATTCATGTGGAGGATTAGCGCCAGACAATCTGCTACTTGACAAACACTGGGGTCTTTCAAACCTGTACGGTTCAACCAGCCACTTCCGAGGCATGCGGTTGCGTGGCTCGCCACATCTGAAGCAAACCTTTGAGCTTGCGCCGGAACTCAGCCGGGTCCTGCTGAATGGTTTCGTTTGTGAACTGGGGCAAGCGGTCGGCCAGCAGCGCGTTCATCTCATCCACCGTCAACCAGCCATGTCGTAGAAAGGCTATGACAGCGTGATAATCCGGCTCGTCGCCGCGCGCAATGAGCCGGAACGCGACACTGTACGGGTCGAAGTGATAGACCCCCAACTTGCCAAACTTCCCAGCGGGCCGGAGACGCGCCTCGTGGCCGGCCGGCAGAGGGATCACATCCCCTGGCGATTCCTCTAATAACACGTCTATCCCCATCTGGGCCTGGAGGCTGCGGACGGCCTGGGCAAAGGCGGCCCGATCGGCGGGCGCGACCTCGGCGGCGGTGATCACGATCAGCTAAAGGAGTTTCAATTCTCCATCAATAACAATTGAACGTCCTGAATCAAGCGGGCCATCGCCTCATCATCCAGGCCATCGTAATAGCCCCGGATTTGAGCCTGGTGATCCACCAACACAAAATGGGAACCGTGCAGAAAAGCATCGCCGCTGTGCTGGTGCTGTCCTTCGGGAACTTCCTCGACAGCAAGGTGGAAGGTATTTAGCGAAAGATCGTAAATGGCCTGCTGATCGCCGGTGAGGAAGTACCATCGCCCCGGTTGGGCATCAAAGCGCTGGGCAAACTCGGTGAGGGCCGCAGGGGTGTCGTTCTCTGGGTCAACGGTGATGGAGACGAGCCACACGTCCTCAGCCACGGTTTTTTGCAGCCGCGCCATCTCGGGCATGGTACGTGGACAGACCATGGTGCAGTTCGAGAAGAAAAAGTTGACAATCCAGATACGGCCCCTTAACTCCGACAGGCCGAATGCCTGCCCGGAGCGTTCGATAAGTGTGAAATCGCCCACCGTGCCATACACGGGGAGCGCGGCCTGAGCGGCGCCCTGCTGGCGGTACCATTGCCATCCCCACGCCCCGGCAATGCCTATCAGAAACACGGCCAACAGCACCCACAGCAGCGACGAAGTGTAAAGGCCGCCCGGGCGTTCTGAAGAAGGTTGCTTATCCACTAGCGGACCAATCGGCTCAACGCGTCATACGCTGGGGGCAACGCGACCAGGATAGCTAAGATGAACAGGATAAACAGTCACAGAATAATGAGCTTGTCCACCAACATCAGCCCCAGCAGCGCCGGCAGATAAATCACTGAGGCGAGATAGAACCGGCGGGCAAATAAGTTCGTTCGCGTCGCGGCGAAATACAGGCTCAAACCAAGAAATGCCAGCCCCAGCCCCAACGCGCCAAAGAAGTACACCGGCCCGGCCAGCCCGATAACCGTTGGCGCTAAACTAACTGGCAACAAGGCCAACGTGTTCAAGACGATCTGCCGGACCGTGCTCTCTCCGTCTGGGTCAAGCGTGGGCAACATAGGAAACCCGCCCCGGGCGTAGTCTTCGCGATACATCCACGCCAGCGCCAGGACATGCGGCAACTGCCACACGAACTGAATCGCGAACAACAACCAGGCGTCGGGGCCGAGCACACCGCGCGCCGCCGCCCAACCGCCGACGATGGGCAATGCTCCCGGCACCGCACCGATCACGGTGCTCAGTGAGGTCTTGCGTTTGAGCGGTGTGTACACAAACGCATAACTACCCACAGTCGCCGCAGCCAGCAAGCCCGTCAACTGATTGACCAGCAGTGTCAAATACAGAATACCCGCTACCGCGAGCAGGACGCTGAAGACCAACGCCTCGCCTGGCTTCAAACGGCCAGCCGGGAGGGGCCGGTGGCGCGTCCGCCGCATTCGCACATCCAAGTCACGTTCCAGCACCATGTTCAGCGCACTGGCCCCGCCGGCCACTAGCGCCGTACCGATCAGCAAGTGCAGCAATCGGCCAAAGTCGAGCGAGTCATGTGACCCAAGATAGAAACCGACCATCGCCGTCAGCAGGATCACCAATGTGATACGCGGCTTGGTCAGCTCCCAGAAATCGAGAAGCTTTCTGTGCTCCAAAGTTCCAAAAGTAGCTTTCATGTACTCTGTTTCCAGGCCTTCAGGGCTTCCAAAAAAACCCGAAGGTCCATGATGATCTTATTTAATCGGCGGCCGTGCCGGCGGCGACTGGTCCGCCATGCTCCTTCTCCGCCGCTGCGCCTTCGAGCGCACGATTCTGCGGCAGCCAGTCCTCGCTGACCAGAGGCGAACTGTATTCATAAGGGCCGCGATACACGGTGGGGGCCGTGAGGAAGTTATGCTCCGGCGGCGGCGAGGCCGTAGCCCACTCCAGCGTGTTGGCCTCCCACGGGTTCTCTACCGCCTTCTTGCCCCGGAACAAACTGCGGCGTTCGTCGAGCCAGGATCAAGAATGGAAGGGGTGTCGAATGAGACGGGGCAATTGGTGCAAGGCTCTCCCTCTTGCGCCATCACCGGAAGCGCGGCAACCAAGAGGGCAATCAGAGCAAAGGCAATAATGATCAAAGGGCGGAGTATATTCACAATCCCAACTTCTCCTCCGCTGGTGTGAACAGCGATCAAATGTGGTTGATTCTGAAATGAGACCTTCGGATTATATGCTATCGGACTATTTGCGTCAAATTGCACATATTTGCGCTACAACAAAACCGCCCCGATTCATCACCGGGGCGGTTTTGGAATTTGGGATTTTGGCATTTGGGATTTGGAAGTTTACTTCATCCTCTCCATCAACTTCACCAGCGACTCTTTTGAAGGCCGCAGGGCCGAGGGCGGCAGGTGGACCAGCGGCGTCTCCGGCAAGCGCTCCTGGTCGCGCAGGTCAACGCGGTTCTGGTCAATGTAAATCAGGCCGGTGACGAACTGTTGCTTGCGCTTGGCTTCTTCCAATAATGTGATGGCCGCCATACGGTCCGTCGGGTCGTAGGAACGGTCGAGCTTCTTCAGGACGATCCTCGAACCGTCCTGCAACTCCACTTCTTTCACTTCGCCTTCCTCGTAATCCACCGTAATTTCTTCGTAAAACGGAACGAAGGTGGCATCCACGATGCGCTCGTTGTGGGTCTTGCCCCACGAGTACGATTTAGTCGATTCTTCCTTGTCATTGAAGGTGACACACGGGCTGATGATGTCAATCACCGCCGTGCCTTTGTACGAGAGCGCCGCCTTGAGCAGGGTCGTCACCTGCTTGGGGTCGCCGGCAAACGAGCGAGCCACAAAACCGCAATCGGCCACAATGGCCTCCAGACACAGGTCAATCGGCGGCAGTTCGTTCACTCCGGCGTGCTTCAATTCCTGGCCAACGTCTGAGGTGGCCGAGAACTGGCCTTTGGTCAGGCCGTACACACCGTTGTTCTCGATGAGGTAGACCATCGGCGCGTTGCGGCGGACGGCATGCTTGAACTGGCCGAGGCCGATACTGCCGGTGTCACCGTCGCCGCTCACCCCGATGCCGATCAGGTCGCGGTTGACGACCATGGCCCCGGTGGCCACCGAGGGCATGCGCCCGTGCAAAGAGTTGAAGCCGTGCGAGCGGCTGAGGAAGTAGGCCGGGCTTTTGCTCGAACAGCCGATGCCGCTGAACTTGGCGACCCGCTCAGACTTGATGGACAGGTCGTAGCAGGCGTCAATGATGCGAGCCGAGATCGAGTCGTGCCCACAGCCGTTGCAGAGAGTCGAGTCCAGGCCTTTGTAGACGGCCTTCTCCAGGCCGAGCTTGTTCACTTTGGTGTTGCCTTTGGGAGCGCTTAGTGTTGTCATCTTAGGCCTCCATCTTCTCCAGAGTTTCGGTGATCCAGCGGGCCGTGAGCGGCAAGCCGTCGTTGTGGTTGAGCGGGAATACGCGGCCCGCCAGTTCGGGCGTGTCGAGGCGCACGAGCTGAGTCATCTGGGCGTCGGTGTTCAGTTCGACCACGTAGACCCGGTCGTGAGCGCGAACGAACGACTCCACTGAATCGGAAAGCGGAAGGGCGCGCAGGCGCAGGTACGAGGTCTTGGTGCCTTTCGCGGCCAAACGGCTTCGGGCTTCGACAATGGCCGGGTCGGTGGAGCCGTACCCGATGAAGCCGATCTCTGCGCCCTCAACCCGATCTTCAATGGGCGCCGGAGCCAGCTTGCGGGCCGTCTCAAACTTGCGTCCCAGGCGCTCCATGTTGGCTTCCCAGTGTTCGGGGCGTTCGCTGTAGAGGGCCGTTTCGTTGTGGCCGGTGCCACGGGTGAAATAGGCGGCCAGCGGGTGATCGGTGCCCGGCAGAGTCCGCCACCCAATCCCGTCGGCGTCCACATCCTTGTACCGTCCCCAACCGCCGTTGAGGCGATTCAAGTCTTCAGCCGTCAATACTTTGCCGCGATCCATTTCCTGCTCAGGATATTCAAACGGCTCGCTCATCCACTGGTTCATGCCGATGTCAAGGTCGCTGAGGACAAAGACCGGCGTTTGCAAACGCTCGGCCAGGTCGAAGGCGCGCCAGCCGAACTCGAAGCACTCTTTGACCGAGCCGGGGAGGAGGATGACGTGCTTGGTGTCGCCATGGCCGAGCCAATAGGTCTTGAGCACGTCACCCTGCGAGACGCGGGTGGGCAGGCCGGTGCTGGGGCCCATGCGCTGAACGTCCCAGATGACGGCCGGGATTTCGGCGAAGTAGCCGTAGCCGGCAAACTCGCTCATGAGCGAAATGCCGGGGCCGGAGGTGGACGTCATGGAGCGCGCGCCCGCCCAGCCTGCGCCGAGCACCATGCCCAGCGCGGCCAGTTCGTCTTCAGACTGGATGATGCTGTAATTAGGCTTCTTGGTTTCCGGATCGGTGCGCAGTCCTGGCAGGTAATCGTTGAGCGCGTCGGCCAGACTGGTGGCCGGGGTGATCGGGTACCAGGCGGCGAAAGTGACACCGCCATAGATCGCGCCCAGGGCGGCGGCGGTGTTGCCGTCAATCATGACCAGTCCCGTGGTGCCGTCCATGCGCTCGACCCGGAAGGGATCAGTCTTGGTGAGATTTTCTTTGGCCCAGTCCAGCGCGGCGTTGATCGTTTTGACGTTCGGCTCGATGGCTTTGGCCTTGCCTTTGAACTGCCAGTTGAGGCAGCCCTTAAGCTCTTCGATTTCAATGCCCAGCAAATAGGCCAACACACCCACGTAAGCCATGTTCTCGGCGTAGCCCCGTAGTTTGCCTTCGAGGCCGGAGGCGGTTGCCAGCTTGGCCGCTGGAATCTTGTAGAACGTCACGTCGTCACGGTTGGGTGTATAAGCCAGCGAATCGGAATACACGCACATGCCGCCCGACTCCAGCTTTTGCACGTCTTCGTAGACGGTGACCTTGTTCATCGCCACCAGAATTTCGGCGCGCACGCGGCGGGCGGTGAAGCCCTCTTTGCTGGCGCGGATGGTGTACCAGGTGGGCTGGCCCTGGATGTTGGACGGGAACAGGTTCTTGCCGCTCACCGGGATGCCCATCTTGAACAGGGCGCGCAGGATGGTGGCGTTGGCGGTCTGACTGCCCGATCCGTTTTTAGTGGCGATGGTGATCGAGAAATCGTTCACCACCGGCTCGCCCGCGCCAACAGTGACCGGGCTGGTTTGTGGTTCAGCAACACTCATTTCAATGCTCCTTCTTACATTTGTTTTCAGGCAACGGCGGCGACCCCGTTTCTCTCGCGCTCGTCGGGCGCAACCCGGTGGCGGAGCAGATTGGTGTGCTCGTCTAACAGGGCGTGGCCGGCCTCAGGATCGTCGTTCAAAATCGAGTCAACAATGCGTTGGTGGTAATCCCACACTTCGCGCAAATACTGATAATCCGAGAACAGGTTTAGCTCCACAGCTTCGTAAGCTTCCCAGTACGCTTCGAGCAAGCCCTTGACGAACGGGTTGTTGAGGCGGCTGAAAATCAGCAAATGCAGGTTCTTGTGCTCGGCGTGCGGGATTTGGATCGTCGCCCCGTTCAGCTTGGCCCAGGCCGACTGCATCAGGGCCTGCAGTTCGCGCTTATCGTCCTCGGTCAGCAGGGCCACCGCCTCGCGCCAAAAGCTGGACTCGATGTGGTTGCGCAAGGCGCTGAAGTGTTGAAAGTAATCGGGGTCAGTAGCCAGGGCAAACAGCAGGCTATAGCGGACGGCGGGCAGGAAGTTATAAGGCTCCAGGCGCATGCCGGTGCGCGGGCGCACATCCACAATGCCGAGACTGCGGGCTACTTCCATCTGCTCTCGCAGTTTGCCAACGCTGATATTGAGCCTGTCGCTGAGATCGCCCAACGTGGGAAGCTGGTCTCCCGGCTGATGGCCGTTGGCAACAATGTATCGCAGAAAATCGGACTCAAGTTCGCTTGGTTTCATAGCTTTACACGATTCGTTGTATTTATCAGATAAATCCGAATATTTGAATCTTAGGCGAATTTTATCAAGTTGTCAATCGGATGATTAGGCAATTAGGCAATGCGGAGAGTTTTTATGAAGAATTTTGGAGTTTGTGAAACTCAGAATGTGTCTGAAAACTCGTAGTTTAGGGCCTTGTGCCCGCCGCCCACAAGGGGCGAGGCTACGTTTTCAGACAGTCTATCAGGGCCGAAGGCTAAAGCTAATACCGCCCTGCCGCTATCGCCAAACTACGCTCATCCATTCGCGCTGGCTCGTTGAGGCGCAGGAGAAAGAGTGTTGTCCGGCCTATTGGCGTGTCGGAGGCCAGGCGCGCGTCCTCAAGACGGAAGTGCTCAGACCAAGTATCAGTACGAGGATGAAACAAGGGCGTCAAGTTGCCTGTCAGAGGATCGAATGAGGCTACGTCAGTGCCCTTGTGATGGTTACATCGCCAGCACACACGAGCCAGATTGTCGAACGTTGTTTGGCCGCCATGTTTACGAGCAATAATGTGATCGATTTCGGGCGGATAGAAAGAGAAACGATCAGGCATCCGGCAGTATTCACACCGCTCTTGCGCCCGCTCTATAACTTGCCGCCGTAGTTGAGCCGGGATGTCACGCACACCCATAGCTCAAGAAGCCGAAACCAAATACGGGAAAGCTCGCGCCTTGATCATAATCACAAGATGCTCGATGCGTTCATATTCGTCCAACTCTTGCTTTTCAAGGTCGGTGAGCGCGCCGGCACGGCTTTTATCTAGCAACTCCTCAAGTCGGGCCGCCATCTCTTCAGTCGGGCGAAACGCCAACACCTGTTCGGCGCTAGGGCCGCTAGCCAGAAACGAAAGGATATAAGCATAGACTTTCGCCGGAATCGGCGAGAGACGGTTCAGCCCCAGGGCAATGATTTCTGGTAATCGATCCCGCAGCGGAGCAATGCTCTCGGCAAGATCATCAGCAAGTTCAAGAGTGATGGTTGTCATTGCGCCTCCTCCTTGACAAGAGTATACCCTACCTCAACGTCAACGCATACTCCGTCAACTTCGGAATGATGCCGGCGGCGTCAAACGATTGCCACGACGAGCCGCCAGAGATGTTGAAGATCGTCGCCCCGATCACGTACGAGTCCTGCCTCAGCAGGCTGTCGTACCACGCCAACTGCTCCACGTAAAACGCGGCCGGGTCAGTCACGCCCAGTTCAGCACCCCAGTAGCCCCAAAAGCCCATCCAGCCTTGCGCATCGCTGTAACCGGGCCGCTGGCCCGCCCCGGCCCCGCCGTCAATGCCGGCCTCGGAGATCACCAGCGGGATGTTCAGGCCGCGCGGCAGTAAAATGTCGCGATACAAAAAGCGATAGCGCCCGGCTAGCGGCCCGCGATCCAAGTAGGCTGGCACTGCCGGGTGGCCGTAACTTTCCGGCAAGCCCTGCGCCCACCACAGATACATCGTCGGCGCGCCGTACTCGTGCGTGGTCAAAATTGCGCCGCACCGAATGCCCGCCTCCACCGCCGGGACGAACGCCTCAAACTGCCAAGGTTCCGGCGTGCCGGTGGAGAACGCGCCGATGGCCGCCTTGAGTCCGTGCTTCTGCATCTCGCACGCCCGCGCCGCTTCAAACACGGCGTACCACTCGTAGTTCGGGTAGGTCACCTCGTTCCAGCCCTCCCAGTAATCCACCCAGGGCGCGGCCTGATACTTGGGCAACCATGTATTCACAAAATCAATCGCCCGCTGGGCCGGGTCGCCGCCGCCGATGTTCTCCTGCGGCACCACGTAGCGGCCAATCGTGATCGTATTCGGCGAGAGGGCCTTCACGTCTTTGAGATAGCCGATGTCGTCTACGCCCTTCATCACCGACGGCTTCACCGCGGCCACATAGTCGAGCGCGCCGCCCGAGTTGAGCGTGACGTGGAAGCCCAGCTTGGTGGGGCCGGATGCGGGCGCCCGAGTGGGAAACGCATAAACCGACCACGTTGGACTTGGCCCGATGACCGGCCCCAAACCGCCAACTGAAACCGCCGCCGTCGTTGGAGTGGCCGGGGCCACCGTCACTGTTGGGGCGACGGTGGAGGTAGGGACGCCCGGTGCAGAGGTGGCGGTCACAACCGTGGGCGCAAGCGTCGTCGCGGACGCGAAGCGCGTCGCCGTTGGCACTGCAACGCCAGGGCCGGGTATCACTAAAGTTTGACCGGAATAAATGGCGTCGCTCGTCAAGCCGTTGGCCGCCTTGAGCGCGTCCACTGTTGTCCCAAACCGAATCGCCAGCGTAAAAAGCGTGTCACCCGATTGGACAACGTAGGTGGACGGGTTAGTTGGAGAAGCGGCGGCTACTGGAACATTAGTCGCAGTATCGGTTGGCAGAACAAGAACCGCGGTATTGGTCACGCCAGCAAACGGCGCGGCAGGGGTCTCGGTCGGCGGCGCAAACAGAGTCGGTTCAACCGTTGGTTGAATCGTCGGCGTGAGCAAGGCTTCCTCAGCCGGCGTCGCCGACAGCGTCGCCGCCGCGATCCGGGTCAACTCTTGCGGGATGGTGATGACGGCCGGGCCGGGTGAGCTTGAGACGGCGGCGATGGCCCACACGATCATGCCCAGCAGAATCGTTCCCAGAGTCACCACGACGACGATAAGGGTGCGTTCAAATTTCGACATGGCGATTATTGTACCCGAAATAAAACGAGCCGCCTCTCGCGTGAGAGGCGGCTCAATTGCTTTTCGCTCGCGGCGGATTGCCCGCTTCGCGTCCGCCGCCTCTGCCGCCGGGCGCGAAGCGGGCAACGCGAAGCGGAGCGAGAGCGATGTTGAGTTTACGGCGCAGTCACCGTCAACGTCAATATCATCTTGTTCGGGTGAACGCCACAGCGAATGGTGAACGTGCCAGGGTTGTTGAAGGTAATTGACGTCGTCTGGCCGGGGCTGAGCGTGCCTGCGTCGAAACCGGCGATGTCAATGTTGTTCGGGAACGAGAGGTACGGCCCGTGCTGGCTGTCGAGAATTGAAAAGACGATCTTGGCGCCAGCCGGGACGGTCAACTCGGTTGGCACGAACTCGAAGTTGCGCATGACGACCGTCACCGGGCCGGGCGTGGCGGTTGGGCCGGTGGTGGCGGTTGGCACGAGAGTCGCCTCGGGCGGCGTGGTGGCCGTGGGCGGGGCAGGCGTGGGCAGGATCGCCAGGTCGGCTTCGGTGAGCGCGCCCACCGCCGCCATATCCTGCGCGGCGAAGTAAAGCGTGAATGCGCCACCCTCATCCTTCGTGGCCTCAATTGTGCCGTTGCCATTTGCGTCTACGCCGGTGAGCATCTGCCCGGCAATGCCCGGAATGTCAACGGTGTGCGCCGTGCGTTCGGCATCGCTCTTGGCTTCGTGCGCGCCCAGGCCAAGTTCGAGCAGGCGCTTCGACCAGTCGCGAAGGTTTCCGGCCAGCAGAATCAAACGTTCGGCTTGAGCTTTGGCATTGTCGGTGGTGCTGGCCTCGGCCAGCACCGCGTTGGCCTGTTCTTCAATCCTGTCGGCGTAGTTGAGAATGCCGAAGCCGTCGCCCGGATCGTCCACGAACTGGTCGCCGTCAAAGTCAATGTAGTCCGGGCTACCCTTGCCGCTGACGATGGCGTATATGTGCTCGATGTGGCGGTTCATCGAATTGCGGTCGCCGTTTTGGGCGGCGTTGTTAATTTCGGTCGCGTGGTGCGTCAACTCTTCAGCCTGATCCAGCAGGCCCAGCGCGTAACCCTGATTGTTCGGGGCATCGCCCGAAACAGCCAGCAGAGCACGGGCCGGGCCAAGCGCGTCGTCGGGGATGCGGCCACCGAACACGATCTGGTCAGAGGGGTTCGTCGGCGTCCCCCCGGCGGCTTCCACCGTCACCAGGAAACCGGAATACTTCGCCACCAAGTTTTCGCCGTGCGGGTCAATGTAAATGAGTTGCGCGTTGTTGTCGCCGTCGGCTGTGAACGCGCCGAGCGGCAGAGGCGTCGTGTCCGCGCCGCCGGTCAGCCAGGCGAAAAACGAGCCGGTGACGCCGGTGGGCATGCTGGAGAGCGCAAGCTGAAACGAGTCATTGCGGGCCGCAACATCGCGGAACGTGCCAGCGCCGTTGACGCTGAGAATTTGCACATCAAATGGAATGGGCGTGGGTTGCGGCGTCTCGGTTGGAATCGTCACCGAGGTCGGCACGGCGGCCACCGCCCCGGCCTCCACCACGTGAATCACCCCGGCCATCCCGCTCACGCCGGGTGACCCGTGATATTCGCAGTAGTATTGATAGTCGCCCACTTTGCCGAACGTGATCTCGTTGGTAGAGCCTTGCTGGAAACCGAAAGACGGGAACTCGTCGTTGTCGAACGTCGCCGTGTGGGCGTCGGGATCGAAGTTCTGGAAGACGACGGTGGTACCCACAGGAATCGTCAACTCTTTGGGGACGAACTCGTAGTTTGCCAATGGGAGTGTGACCTTGCCGCCTTCGGCAACCGCCCCTGGTTCCGGGGTGGGGACCGCCACTTCCTCGCGCGGGGCAACGTACCACACGTAGTACGTGCCAAAGCCGAACAGCCCCACCAGCCAGTACAGGCCCAGCGTGATCCGCATCAAATTCTTCCACCATTTGACGCGTAGGGCCGGGGGCAGAAGCTGATTCATTCTGAGCAGGATGTAGATGCCGCACAATATCGTGATCAGGCCCAGCACGCCGTGAATGAATGAGATCAGAGTGTAGGCTTGCGTCAGGTTGGCCGGAATGCCCGGAATGACCTGCCGGGTGAAAGCGCCGCCCATGATGAAGATGACCAGAATAATATTGAAGAGCACCCACGTCGTCTGGTTGTACTGGTGCGCCGGAATGTTGCCCTGCCGGGCAAAGCCGTAACCCACCACCAGTCCGAGGAGCAAAATGATTTCGGCGATCAGGTTGATGTCGGCGAACAGGCTGGCGCGAGTGCCCAGGAAGCCGGGGGAGCCGCCAGCCTTGTTGGCAATGGCAACGGCAAAAAAGATGCTGGCTCCGATCAGCAGTACGCCAACTATGGCGGCAACCGTCACTTTGACAGACATGCTGGGAGAAGCTGGCTTCGATTGGTTTGACATTTGGGGGTTCTCCTTCGAAATTAGCGGTGCAACGATGAATTGATCCGATGAAATCCGAGTGGGTTAGTCTGGATTGTAGAATGATGGGCAGTAAATAGCAAATGGCGTGTAATGTTTTTCCGCCTCAGGAGACAATACAGCTACTAGAGCAAATTCCTGATCCATTTACGGTTCGCGCCGCAGTTCGCGAAGCGTGCGGCGCGGCGGCACGCTTCGCGAACTGCCGCCCCAACCGTAAACCAACCTGGAAACCGCTTTAGACGAGGGCTTGTGCAACCTGCTAACAAATCTCTAACGGAATTGGTCTTGACAGGCGAAATCCGAGCGTTATAATCCATTTCAGATATGAGGCAGAAAATTATGCTGGTTTGCATGTGTATGGAGCGGGGGCGCTAACCCACCCTTCGCTTCGAACCTTACTCAAAACTCACAGGCCAAATAGCGAAGAGTGGGCGCATCCCCGGAAAAGCAGTCCTTTCCGATGGAGCTTTTGCGTTCCGCTCTTTTTTTTCGCTATTTGGCCTTTTTGCTTAACACAGGACCTCAGGAAAGTTGGCCTCTAATTACACAACACAGTTCTCGCCAGGCCCATTTGGCTCATTTTGAGCCTGAAATCGGGCTTTTTCGAGCTAATCACAACTGTGTTCAGCAATTTATGTC
>Ga0247727_10014685_pt1 | contig 12964 bp, 11 predicted proteins | sample WisWelCaveWW1625_FD_202498 | JGI IMG/M metagenome (GOLD analysis project Ga0247727, IMG submission 202498) | Biofilm microbial communities from Wishing Well Cave, Virginia, United States - WW16-25 | ecosystem: Environmental > Aquatic > Deep subsurface > Groundwater > Cave microbial mat | place...
TTCCGGATCGCGGTTCCACGCGCCCTTGGTCCCCGGTTCGTTCGCTCCGGCGGACTCGTTGAGCGCCTTCACAATAATCTTGCGTACAGCGGCATCGACTTTCTCGCGGCCGGATTTGCCGGCCAGAAGCCGCATGTACTCGAAATCCTGCTGCCCGCGCCGGACCTGTTTGAGTCTCATGCTGGCGATGGGCCGGTCGCACTTCAGCAGTCCGCCTGGATAGAGCAGCATGCCCTTGCCCTGGTTGCCATTAGGACGGTTCAAGGGATTGAACCAGATTTCATTCGGCTTCGAGGGCAGCCGGTTATCTTCACTTTCGCCCTGGAATTCGGTGATGCTGTAATAGCAACTGAAGTCCAGCTTGTAGTGCCACGCAATCCACGGCCAGGAGCGCAAGTCCAGGCCGTCCTTGTCCAGGAGCGCCGTTCCAACGTAGGGCTCGTTGCCCTGGTAATAGCCTTTCCAATCACTCTGCCGGAGTTGGGCGTGCAGCGCGCCGGGATCGGCGCTGTTGGCCGACCAGAGCCAGCGATCCAGCAGGCCCGCGAAGCGTTTGATGAATTCTTCTGAGTAGGCTTGATGGTTTTTGGCGGGGTGCGGCAGGACGGCCACCTGCGTATGCAGCGGCGGCTGGGTGGCTTCCTTGAGAATGCGCGCATATTTTTCTATGGCGGCAAAATGCTCGGGCCGCGGCTCATCGGCCAGGTACACATACGCGCGTTCCAGGTCCCAGCCTTTTTCTTCCCAATGCTTGCGAATCCATGTTGGGAATTCAGCCCACGCCTTTTCGGTTGCTGGGAATTTTTTCTTGTCGCCTTTAATTCCCGACACGATGGGTAAGCGCCAATATTCGATGGGCGCCGCGTCCCGGCCGAAGATATTTTTCTTCGCGTCGAGCACTTTGCTCCAGCGCGCGTCGTAGGCCGTCCAGTCCACGGCTTCGATGGAACCTGCGGCATTTAAGGTGAGTTGGGGATAGAGCGAGGCGGGCTTATTTAAGGTTTCAAAATACATGTTGCCACAGACGAAACGATGCCGGCGCGCCAGCCGGAAGCAGGCTTCCTCGTACTGGGTTTTGGCCTCTTCGTTTTTGCCCAGCCAGTAGCCGCCCGCCGCCCAGATGTCCGGCGGGTTGCCGTTCATCAGGAGCAGGTTGTGCGTTTCCTGCGGCAGCGCGAAGTTCAGGACTTGAAGCCGCACCTCGAGCGTGGCGCAGGGCTTCCCGCCGGCCAGCACTTCAAGTTGCACGCGATACGCGCCGGCGGCGGCCTCTTCGGGAATGGACAGGTCCACCCAGACCGCCTGGACCCGGTCTTGCTCGATGGAAAAAGGAGGTCCGTCGTAGTCCGGCGTGTCCTGAACGTCCCACGGGACGAGCGCGTCGGGATACCAGCCCACGCCGGCCGAGGGCGCGTTTTGAGGCGCGCTGGGGCTTTTGACTTCCACGTACCAGGCTTTGAACAGTTCGAATGGCCGCGCGTGAAGCTTGCCCGGTCCCGTGAACTCCGTGAACCGCAGGTCCATTTCTTTGCGGCCCGCGGCGCCGCCTTCCAGGATAATTTGGAAGGCGACGACTTCGTTCTTGGCGCCAACGAGCGCGACGGTGCGGCGTTCGCTGTCCCAGATGGCGTTCTTCTTTTTCAACGCCGCAAGATCAAAAGCTTCGGTGGAAAAAATGCGCGTGCCTTCGCGATTGATTTTGTAGCCGTCCGGCATGGCGTAGCAGGGTAGTCCTTCCGCCGAGACATGCGCCGCGGTAAGGCAAGCAAAGCTGAAAAAACCAAGGAAATTTTGAAAGCGCAGCATGGAAAAACACCCTATCTGAAATAGTGCTCTATATCAGTTACACCGTAAAAAACTTTTTGGAGGAACAATTATGGGCGACGTCGTTCAGGCAGGACTTCGCACGCGCCCTTGCAGCCTAAAATCTTGGAAAGCAAGTATCTGTTACGACTTACTAATTTATAAAACACTTCCGCAAGGAACATGACGCCTGGAATCCACAAAAGCACCCAAAGCGGCCACATAAGTACAATATGCGAAGAGAGATAGCGGATCGCTCGCGCTGCGCGGTGGACCTTGCCTTGAGGCGTCAGCGCGTGCATGGCGGCGGCGAGGTCTTCGGGCTTGAGCTGCGGCGCGCGCACGGCGACCTCGGGGCTGGACAATGGTATAAAGGCCATGCGGCGGCCAAGATCCAGCCAAGTCAGCAAACGCATCTGAAACGTGCACAGGGGACACACATCGTCGTAAATGACGGCAATTCGGCCCGGCGGAACTTGGGCCTCGGTGGCAGGAACAACATTGGTAGTCATGCCTCTATTGTAGTTTACGGGTCCGCGCTTGCGCCACCAAAATTCAAAATGAGCATTCCAGCTTCCATATGTGGTTTACGTATTACGCTTTACGTTTTACGCTGCTTTCATGCCAATTACGCGCTCCGCCAAAACCTCCTCGCGCCTCCTCCTCGGCATCGATCCCGGCACGCGCGCGGCGGGCTGGGGATTGATCGAAGCCCACGGCTCGGCGCTCAATTTCATCGACTGTGGCGCTTTCACCGCGCCCGCGAAATGGTCCATCGACAAGCGCCTGGAAAGTATCTTTGCTGCCTACGAGCAATTGCTGCTGTTGCACCGGCCCCTGGCGGCGGCCCTGGAAGAAACATTCGCCGGCGTGAATCCGCGTTCGGCCATCGCCATGGGCCAAGGCCGCGGCGTGGCGCTCCTGGCGCTGTCCCGCGCCGGCGTCCCCGTGCTGGAACTCTCGCCGGCCGAAATCAAGAAAGCCGTCACCGGCCACGGCGCGGCGGGCAAGGACCTGGTCGCGCGCATGGTCTGCGCGAGGCTGAACCTCAAGGAAGCGCCGCAACCCGCGGACGCCACCGACGCGCTGGCGGCGGCCATCGCGCTGGCCCACCGCACGTCGTGCGGGCTTCCACAAAGGGTGCTGTAGGAAATCGCAGGGTTATGATACGAATCAATTAACGATCAGCGGCCCGGCAAGGCCCCACGCTCCACAAGTGTATTGACAGGTGAAAGATTGGGAGGTTCAACGATGCGCTTCGCCCTGGTCATCTGGCTTGCTTTAGCGGTTCAACCACGGCCAAATTTGGCGGCCGAAAGCCAGGATTTGCAGCATGCCGCGTGGGCCGGCAACACGAAAAAGGTGGCTGAGTTGGCGGCCAAGGCGCCCGACGCCGTAGCGGCTAGGGATGCCAACGGCTGGATGGCGCTGCATCACGCCGCCGCGATGGGCCACCTGGAGACCTGCAAGGCGCTGCTCGAATTGAAGGCCGACCCGAACGCCGCCGACGCGGCCAGCCGCACCGCGCTGCACTGGGCCGGCGCGCGCGGCGAGACGAAGCTGCTGGAACTGCTGGCGGGCCGCGGCGCCAACCTGGAGGCGCTCGACAAGGAAGGCCGCACGGCGCTGCATCACGCCGCATTGCACGCCCGCAGCGCGGCGGTGAAGTGGCTCTTGGAGAAGGGCGCCAAACCCGACGCGTGGACCACGGCCTGGCCGACGCAGGGCTACTCGCCGTTGGCCTTCGCCGTGATGGCCGGTGACCTGGACAGCACCGAGGCGCTGCTGGCGAAAAACGCCAGCCTGGAAGTCAAGGAAGGCTACCAGAACGCGCTGCTGCATTTCGCCGCCGGTAGCGGCGCGCTGAAGGTGCTTGAGCGCGTCGCGGGCTTGGGTAAAGCCGATCTTAATATACAGAATAAGCAAGGCACGACGGCGTTGCATCTGTGTGCCGCCATGTTGTGGAAGGAAGGCTGTGAGTTCCTGCTTTCGAAAGGGGCGAACCCCAATGTGCTGGACGGCGCGGGTAACGCGCCGCTGCACGGGCAGTCGGTCTTCAGCGGCAACCTGGAGATCGCCAACCTGCTGCTCAAACACAAGGCTGACCCCAACGCGCAGGGTGGCAAGGATGGCAACACGCCCTTGCACCTGGCCACCGCATGGGGCGGGCACGACGCCTTGATTCCAGTTCTGCTCGAAGCCGGCGCGGACCCCAACCGCCCGAACACGCAGGGGGAAACGCCGTTGCACGTGGCTTCGTCTTACTGTTACTTGGAAAAGGCCAAATTGCTCCTGGCCAAGGGTGCCAACGCGAATGCCAAGGACAAGAACGGCAAGACGCCCCTGGATGCGGCCAAAGGGTTTCACGCGGTCAACCAGGAGTACCTGAAGTTCCTTGAGCAAGCCATGACGAAGAAATAGCCGCGGGCATGTTGTCCCTTGGAGGGCCACTCTGTATGCGTAATGTCCTCAATCTGCCGCTTACGCTGATCGCCCTGGCGTTGGCGCCCTATCCTTACCCGCGGAGGATGCCGCCCAAAAAGACTGGGCAAAGTTGTATCCCGGCGGAATTGATGGGCAGGGCTATCAGGAAATTGTAGTCAAGAACAAGATGACCATGGAGATTCAGGGCGGCTTCCCCACGCCGAAGACCGCTCCCTACGGCGGGGGACCTTGGGGCGAAGCGGCCACCTTCAAGGTCGGCGACACGATCCAGATGGAATTTCACATCGGCGTGAAGGACGCGCCGGGCCTCAAGCTAAGCACCAAGGCCGTTCCCGCGCCCGAGCCGGTCCTGCAGCTCATGAAGGACGGCAAGGAACACAAAGTCGAAAAGTTCACGATGGGCGCGTGCTGAGGGGGCACGATGCCTTACGCCGTGAGCGTAACCAGCTTGATGCCGCCCGGAGAACATATCATTCGCGCCAACGTGGAGTTCCCCAAGGGGAACAAGCTGCCGGAGAAGGTCTTCAAAGCCATCATCGAAAATCCACTCTGGGGCAAGACGCCGCCCGACGAGGACGCCGAGGCCTTCAAGGCGGCGTATGCCGGCGCGAAGGTGGCCGTCTTCCAGGAGGGCTTCCCGGTCGAGGCGCTTAAGATCGCGAAGTACGACGGTACGGCCGACAACTTCATCCAAGGAATCAATCCCATCGCGGATCGCAGCCCCGACCAGCATAATTTCGGCGGCGACCCGGAATTAGGCATCGGCCATTACGGTCCCGAGCGGCGTATGCTCATGCGCTTCGACCTCGCCGCGCTCCCCAAGCTGGCGAAAGTCAAAAAGGCGCTGCTCAAGCTGCAGCTCCAACGCGGCGAGGCCCTGGAGCCGGTCGCGTATCCCGTGCTGGTTCCCTGGCAGGAGGGCAGCCATGACATCTACACCAAACAGGGCCGCGGCAAAGGCGACGTAACCTGGAGCGCGCGGGCCTTCCCTGACACACGCTGGGGATTGCCCGGCTGCGGCCAGCCCGGCGTGGACCGCGCCGCGCAAGGCGTTCCGGCCGTCAGCCGCGAGATCAAGACGCCGCGCGACAAGGCCGAGAAGGCCTGGATGTGCTGGGACCTGACCGAACCCGCCGCCGGCTGGATCGCCGAGCCCGCGAAGAACCACGGCGTGCTGTTGGTCAACCGCGGCTACGGGCACGGCGCGTTCCGTTCCAGCGAGTACGAGGACCCGCTTTTCCGTCCCAAGCTGATCGTGGTGTGGGAGTAAAAGCATTTTCGATTTCGGATTTTCTATTTTCGATTAACGGCAAGCCGAGCATGGCCCTGTTCAAATCGAAAAGCACAAGTCGAGAATCGAAAATGCCGCCATCCATTTTCGTATTTGTAGTTTTGCGCCTGCCGCTAACAATGCGCCTATGAGCGCAAAAACAAGAAATCCGTTGCGTGCCGCATTGGACAAAAACAAGCTCGTCTGCGGGCCGTTTCAGCTCGCGGCCGACCCCATGGTCACCGAAGTCCTGCTGGGCGAGGATTTCGATTTCGTGCTCATCGACGCCGAGCACCGCGCGCTGAACCCCGAATCGGTCGAAGGCATCGTGCGCGCGGCGCAAGGGTTGGACAAATCCGCCGTGGTGCGCGTCCGGCAACTCTCGCGCGGCGACATCCAGTACGCGCTGGACGCCTGCGCCGACGGAGTGCTCGTGCCGCTGGTCAACGACCGCGCCGCGGCCGAGCTGGCTGTGGACTTTTCGCGTTATCCGCCCGAGGGCGCGCGCGGGTATAACGCCGGCACGCGCGCGGCGGGCTGGGGCACGTCCGATTTCGCCGGCTACGCGCGCTCGGCCAACCGCGACGCGCTCGTGGCCGTGCAGATTGAAACGCGTGAGGCGCTGGAAAACCTGAATGAAATTGCGGCGGTCAAGGGCGTGGACATGCTGTTCGTCGGGCCCTTCGATCTGTCGCACGGCCTGGGGCTCACCGGACAACTCAACCACCTGGACGTGCGCGCGGCCATCACGCGAGTCTTCAAGGCCGGCCGTAAACACGGCAAGTGGCTGGGCGTACTCGCGCCCGACCCCGCCTTCGCGCAATGGTGCCTGGGCCTTGGCGTGCGCTTCCTCGCCTATCGTTCCGATGTAAGGCTGCTGAAGGCCGCCGCCGCGGCCAATGCCGTGGAAATCACCGCGTTGCGTAAACGGGTGACGTGACGGCGACGCATGACGCCCGTTCATGCGCCATAAGTCATGCGCCATCTGCTACTTTCCCTCAAGGCTCTACTTCCCTTCGGACGATGTTAAGAATGTATGGGGGGAACCACTTTTACCGCCGAGGCCTTGACGGCGGCGCATGGCGCCGCGCATTCCTCCGGCGCCAGCTTAAAAGCGTCTGAAACCGCTCCACAACGCACGCCTGCTGCAAACAAAATCCTGCGGCCCTGTTTCCGTCCACTGAAAATCTCACGGCGCGTCAGCGCGATTCTCGCCGAAGCCGCTCCGGCACATCCGGCTGCCTGGATCATCGCGGCGGCGGAAGGCCAGGCCGAACGCTCCGCGCGCGGGAATCCGCCTCACGGCTGGATTGAGGCATTGAGTGATTCATTTGGCACTGCTCCGAAAAATACGCAGCTTGCGGCGTGCCGGACGGCATTGGCGCGAGGACTGCCTGACGCAGCCTGGACCGACTACGCCCTTTTGGGCACGCTGCTTCTGGCTACCCGCCGCCACGCTTGCGAGCGCCGCAGCAAACAGTCCGGCCGCGCGGGCCGCCAAAGCCAGCCTTGCGTGTACACGCCAACGGCGCTGGCGCGCCAAATGACCGCCGGCGTGCTCGGCGGGGCCATGCGGGTGGTCGATCCAGCCTGCGGCGCGGGGGTCTTCCTGATCGAAAGCTTCAAGCGCGCCTTCGAGCGCCGGTGCGCCGGCGGTCAGGAACCTCTGGACGCGGCAAACAGTGTCCTGCGCAATGAGATCTCGGGAGTGGATATTGATACCGAGGCGCTGGCCCTCGCGGCCTTTGCTTTGCGCTCCGCCGCGTATGAAGCCTCCGGCCTGCGCGAAAACGTCCCACTCGACCTGCGCGCGGCGGATGCGTTGCAGCCCCTGCCCGGCTTGGATGGTCGCGCGGATGTGGTGCTCGGCAACCCGCCCTTCGTGGAAGGCCGCGGACTGGACGACGCCGAACTGGCCGCCCTGCGTGAACGCTTCACGTGCCTGGCGCAGGGAAAAGTAAACCTGTTCGCGGCGTTCGTGGAGCGCGGCCTCAACATGCTGCGGCCGGGAGGCGTGCTCTGTTTCTTGTTGCCTGCCACGTTTCAGCGCAACGAACGCTATCGCACCCTGCGCGAATTGCTGCTGCGGCACACGCTGGAATCCATTGAACCCGTGGAAGGGCCGGCCTTCGACGACTGCGTGGTCGAAACCGTAATTCTGCGCGTTCGGAAGCAGCCCCCCGCGCGCGGCGCGCGCGTCGCTTTGCCGGGCGGACAACGGCCGCAGCGCGCGTTGCCGCTGGGGCCCACGTTGCGCTTCTGCACGCATCTGCCGCCGGACTTGAGCCGCCAAGTTGATGGAATGGAACGCCGCGGCACGCCGCTCGGAGATCTATTCGAGGTGCGCGACGGCATCTCCACGGGCTTTCAGCCGTTTCCACGCCGGCTGCTGGGCCGCGTCGAGGATCATGTCTTCATCGCCGATGACGGAACCCGCGCCGCCTTCGACCCGCTTAAGCATATGAAAGTCATCGACGGCGCCGAGTTTCACGCCTATACGCCAGTGCGCTGGGAAGGCCGCTGGATCGAGTACGACAAGACGCATGAACATGTCCCGCCGCACCCCGGGCGGCCGTTCAATTGCCAGCTCCGTGAGCGCGCCATCTTTGACCGATCCGAAAAGCTGCTCACGCGCCAAACCGCCAAGGGTCTTATCGCCACGGTGGACCGCGAACGCTATTTCGTCCGTAACTCGGTGCACGTCACCTTCATCAAACCGCCGCACCTGCCCCCGCGCCCGGGCACGCCCGAACGCCGCTCACCCGCCGGCGTGTGTTTAACGCTGGAAAGCGGACGCCGCGCCAGCGACCGTTTCGCGCGGCAGTTCTCGCTCCCCGCGCTGTGCGCGTGCCTGAACACGTCCTACTATGAACGCTACTATCTGGCGGTGACGGGCGAGGGCGGCAAAGTATTCCCGCAAGTGCACATCGCGGACCTCAAGCGCCTCCCACTGCTGCCGGAACTCTTGCGTACCGGCGGCGCGCTGGAGGATCTAGGTGAAGAACTTTTCAAACTCCACGCGCCCGGACAGAACGCGGGCGAGCGCATTGCGGAGTTGAAACGCCGCGTGGAAGAACTGTTGAAGGCAGCGTTTGAAGGTTGAGCGCATAAAAAACGGCGGCTTACGCCGCCGTTTACCATGACCGTCAATACTCAATCTATTTCTTCTTATCCAGGTACTCTTCCCAGTGCTTGACATCCTTGCCGAAGGGCTGTTCGTTGATCGCCTTCAACGTCTTGACGATGGCCTCGAGCATGTCATCGGAGGGCTTATTGATGGGCCTCATGCGGTTAATCAAAACTTCCGTGGCGCGCTTCTGCTGGCCTTCGAATTCCTTCTTTTTCGGGTACAGATAGCGCAGGGAGAAAATGGCGGAGAGCATCACCGCGTCGGTTTCCCTGGCCTCTTTATCCTCGGAAATCTTGAGCGGCTCGATCAGCATGTTGGTGCACTTGACGATGGCGCCCTGATTGGGCCGGGCATTCTGCCGCGCCAGCACGTCGCCCAGGGCCTTCATGGCCACCTGGCGCAACTTGGCGCGGTTCTCGTTGACGATGGCATTCTGCTTCGGATCATTCGCGAACGCTTTGATGGCGTTTTCCAGCGCGTCGAGGCCCTGTTCGTCGCCCAGGATGCCCAGGGACTCGATGGCCGCCACCAGCAGCTTCGGCTCATTCTCGGTGTTCAGGATCTTGGTAATGTCGCCAATGAGCCCTTCAAGGCCCTTGACGCCCTGGACCTTCAAGCGGGCCAGCGCCTTCAGCGCGTCCGCGCGCAGGTCCGGCGGGTACTTGGTGTCGCTAACGAACTCGGTGATCTTCTTCACCATCACGAACGTGATGAGTTCGGGATTATCCACGGCGGTCAGCAGTTCCGAGAACGCCTGAACCACGGCGGTCTTGAGCTGTTCGGACGGCGGTGGGACCTGATTCAAGATGTCGGTCAGCACGCCAATGCCCTTGGGGTCGCCGAAAGCTCCGATGGCGCCCACGCACATGATGCGCAGGAGCTCGGATTCGGTCTTTTCGGCGGCCACTTTGGAGATGGAATCAAAAGCTTCCTTGTCCTTGAGGGCCGTGCGATCCAGGGTCAACCGGAACGTGGAAAGCACGGCTTCTTTAACGAGCGTGTTCTCGGCCTTGTCCTTTAGAATGGCCATGAAAACCTCAATAAACTTGTTCTTGGCCAGATGATCCTGTTTGAAGAGGCCGTCCTCCAGCTTACCCAGGCCCTCAATGCACTCGATGCGCACGAAAATGTCATCGTTTTTATCCTTGGCCACGTCCAGGAGGGCTTCGATCACCTGGAAGTCGCGCACCTCGGCGGCATTGGACATGCCCGCCAGTTCCTTCGCGCCCGTGGCACGGTCTTCGGGCGGCGCGGACTTACGCTTCAGAACCTTGATACTGTCCGCCGGCCGCAAGTCCTTTTTCTGATTGCTCGGCGCGGCGCCGGCCGCCAGCTTTGGCGCGGCCAAGCCCAAGGCCAACAGGAGGCAAGCCATCCGCAGGACCTTGCCGGAATGAGCACGAGTCAGCATGGCGGTTCCCTCCCGAAACAAGCGCCAACCCCGGCGCGAACGGCCGGTGCGGCTCTTGCAAATTTAGGGCTGCTATTGGGTTTGTAAGGACGCCGGCAAAGGCTGTCAACCCGAAAACCCGCCGTCCAATTTCAGTTCCCCTTCGCCAAGTATTCTTCCCAGGCCCTGATATCGGTTTCAAAGGGTTGTTCGGTAATGGCCTCTAGCGTCTTGGCGATGGCATTCAGCATTTCCTCATCTGGTTTGTGCGCAGGCTTCATCCTCGTAACAAGCGCTTCCACCGCCCGCCTGTGTTGTGCCTGGAATTCCTTCTTGTTCGGGCAAAGGTACTGCAGCGAAAAAATGGCGGCCTTTTGAACTTCATCCGCCTCCATTTTATCATTTGGTGTGGTGCCGACCTTAATGGCTTCCAACAGCATGTCTGTGCATTTGAAGATGGCCGCGGCGTTGGGTTTTTGATTTTGCCGGGAAAGCACTTCACCCAGGGTATCCATGGCCGTCCTGCGGATCAGAGTGCGGTTTGCCTGAATCAAGGCATCGGCATTCTCATCCTGCGCATAGGCGCGCAGGGCATTCTGCAAAGCTTCCAGTCCGGATTCGTCGCCCAGGATGCCCAGGGACTCTACGGCGGCGAGCAGCAGTTTCATTTCGGTTTCTGATTCGAGGATTTTCTTGATGTCATCCACGAGTTTATCCACGCCCCGGACGTTTTTTGCTTTGAGCCTGGCCAGGGTTCGCAATGCGTTCCCACGCAAATCGGGAGGGTATTTGCGGTCCGTGGCAAATTCGGCAATTCGATTTATCGTCACGACACCGAACGCCTGCGTGCTTTGCATGTTCGTGAGCAACCGCGAGAAAGACCTTACGACGGCGGACTTCAGCGGTTCGGTCGGCGGCGGAGTTTGTCCAAGCAATTCGGCCAGAACCGCGATGCTTCTTTCTTCGTTGAATGAGCCCACCGCGTCTACCGCGCCAATGCGGACCAGCGGATTCTCCTTTTTGTCTTCCGCAATGCGGACTAATAATGCAAACGCCTTGTCGTCCGCGAGAACTTTTCGACTTTGGGCATCACGGAAATATTCCTCTATCCTCTTGCGGACTTGCGCGTTTTCCTGCCTGTCCTTCAGCGCCTCGATGAAGGACTCCATACAACGGTCCTTGGTGCCGGGTGCGCGGCTTTCCAACCGCCCCAAGGCCCTGATGCACTCCTGACGGACGAAGAAATCTTCATGCTTGTCCACGGCCGATGCCAGCAGCACGGAATCCGCACTGAACTCAAGAACTTCGGATCCTGTTGCCGTACTCCCCAGGAGTACGGCCATGCTCGCCCGTTCCCGCGCCGGCGCGGACTTGTCCTGCAAAACCTTGAGGGCGTCTGGCGTGCGTGTTTCCTGCTTTTCAGTGCCAGGAGCGCCGGCAAGGACCTCTTGCCGCGCCCCTTGCAGGAGAACCATCCCAAGGGCCAAGCTGAGCAGTTCAAATCGGCGTAGGCGCATGATTGGACCTCCACTTTGGAAACAACGGCACATGAGCACACGCAGGTGCAGGCCGCGTGTCTGCTCATTGGTTAGGATGCCTTTGGTCCGCACGACGTGACCGAAATCTGGAGAATTGCCGAGGCCTACAGCTTTTTTAGGAACGCCACTGCTTCGCGGTAGCGCGCGTAGCGCCGCTCCAGCTTGCGGAATTCCGGGCCGTGCATACAGCGCCGGCCGTCCATGCGGCGGCCTACGCCCAGGTGCTTGTGCAGCAATTCGTGGTACATGAGGTAGTCGAGCACAAATAAAGGCACGCGTAGGTCGTCGAAGATACGGCTGGCAATCAGGCGGTCGGTGCGGTCCTGGTAGGTGCCCAGGATGCGCCGCGAACGCTTGGGGCTCCAGCACAGTTTGGGCTTGGCCAGCTTGCCATCAAAATAAGCCGTGTTCACGCGCTCAAAACTCTCGTCGAGCGAGCGGAAACGTCCCGGCCCTGAACGCGCGCGCGGGCTGGCGCGGCGCGCGCCGGGCAACTCAAAATCCTCGGGCCGGATGTTCTGGACGAAAGCGTCGTAAGCGGCACGCTCCACGTTGCGCCGCGCGGTGCGCGTGCGGCACAGCATCAGGTGCGCGGCTTGCAGAAAAACTTCCGCGCCGGCCTCACGGAAGCGGCTATGAAAGCGCACCAGCGCCGTGGCGTCGGGCTGGATGCGAAAACTGTACAGGGTGGCGCGAAAGGGCTGAAACAGCACGCGCACGCCCCGAACATTGCGGCAGCGGCGCTCCCGGGCGGCCCGCAGGAACATCGCGCCCGCCAAGGCTTCGGAAGCTGGCGCGGCGGCTCCTGACCCTGGGCTCCTGGCTTTGGGCTGCGCAAAACCATCGGCTGTTGCAACTTTGCTTCCGGCCTTTGACTTCTCACTTCTGACTTCTAACTTGCCGTCCGAGGTGGATGCAAAAGGCAGCAGCAACTGCGCGGCGGCGCTGGGGCCGAAAGTTTGGCCGGTATGCTCTACCATTGGCATGAAATTGGATTATAAAGGGTATTTGGGCTTTGGCCCGAAAAAAGAGCAGGAGGCCGTCGGATGCGGTCGCGCAAGCGCAAGAAGTCCCGCAGCAGCCTCTCCCAGGATATTCAGAAGGTCTATGCGAGCGGCTTTGCCTCGTGCGTGGTCGAGCCCATCGAACTTCCGTTCGAAAACGAGCAGAACTTTGACATTGAGTTCTGCCAGCAGATCCTTTCACGCGACTCGAACCATGCCGAGGCACTGGCGCTCTTGGGCGAGGCCTACTCCAAGCGCGGCGAATACGCCAAGGGCCTGGAAGCCGACTTGCGCCTCAGCCGCCTCAGCCCGGACAACGAAGTGGTGCAGTACAATCTGGCCTGTTCCTATGCTCTGAACGGCCAGAAAGAAGAAGCCCTCGTC
>Ga0247727_10014686_pt1 | contig 12964 bp, 9 predicted proteins | sample WisWelCaveWW1625_FD_202498 | JGI IMG/M metagenome (GOLD analysis project Ga0247727, IMG submission 202498) | Biofilm microbial communities from Wishing Well Cave, Virginia, United States - WW16-25 | ecosystem: Environmental > Aquatic > Deep subsurface > Groundwater > Cave microbial mat | place...
CGGTGAGCGGGGCGGGAGCGCTCGTCATGCCTTCCATCAGGTGGCCGCCGCGCAGCACGTAGCCCGGCGCGTGGGCGAGCCCGAACAGCACGCTCATCAGCAGCAGCGCGGCGGTCTCGCTCCGGAGCCACGCCGCGAGGCGCGTCTGCAGCAGCACCCGGAACAGGAACTCCTCGGTGAGGCCCGCTTCGAGCGTCATCCACAGGAACGCGAGCGGCGCGACGAGCAGCACCTGCCCGAAGATCCACCCGATGTCGCCCTCGAGCGCGCGGATCAGCGTCGGCCCGCGGCCGACCGTCGCCTGCAGCGCCAGCAGCAGCGCGGCCATGACGAGCAGCGCGCGGAGCCACCGAGCGTCGGCGAGCTGCGCGCGCCAACCGTTGGTGAGCTGGAGCAGTTGGCGGCCTCCGTAGCCGAACCGCGCGAACCACCAGGCAGGCAGGGCGACCATCGTCAACAGCTTGACGATGAGGATCGCGCTCTCCTCGAGCCGTCCGTCCGGCGTCGCATCCTTGATCGCCGAGAACCCCCAGCCGAGCACCGCCACCGCGAACACCGCCAGATACGCGAGGATCACGAACGACTCGCGACGCGGCTGCCCGACCGGAGGGTCGGCGGGCGTGATGCCGCGGGTCGCGACCCACGCCGCAGCGGAGAAGCCGAGCCCGAAGATGAGCAGCACGGCGAGCGATTCGCCGGCCTCGAAGCCGGGGTCGCGGCCGAGCACGACGAGCGAGGCGCCGTAGGCGAGCGCATATAGAAGGACTGCGCCGATGGCGAGGGCGCGGGGGTTAGGCTGTCGCATGCCCAACGAGCGTAGCCGCTGGCACCCTGTGCGCGGCACCCACCTTTCGCCGAGGCATGCACTCGTGATCAAGCGAAGCCTTCTTTGGGTCGCGGCCCTCGGCGTGATGCAAGTGCATGCGTGGCAGTGTCAGCCGATGAGCGCGGTCGTCGCGGGATCTCCGATCGTGTTCATCGGACAGCCGCGCGTGCTCCTGCGGCGCGGCGCGCTGCTCGCGCCGGAGCCCCGGCTCGCCGGCACGCCGGCGCGCTACGACCTGGTGCGCTTCGCGGTGGTCGGCTCTTATAGAGGCGCATCGATCGGCGCGACCTTCGACCTGCTGTGCCCGGCCGACGAGGTGCGTTGCTCCACCGGCATCGAGCGCGAGCACCGTTACCTCTTGATCGCCCTGCCGGCGGCGCCGACGGCGGCCGACCCCCGATCCGTGCTGTGCCGGATGGTCGATGCCCAGGCACGCGACGATCCGAACGATCCTGATGCGCCGCGGCTGCGCGTGGTGCTCGACGCGATGACGAAGGGCTAGAGCAGCTGCGGTGATTGGCGGCGGCCGACCTAATCGGGGCGGCATCGTCCGAGTTGGGTACGCGTTCCCACCCTCGCGCCGAAACGCAAAATGATCGCCAAACAGAAGTGTGAACTGCGTCACATCGAGCGCAGTTGAAGGCATCATCCGCACCACTTTCAGCCGCCCTCATCGGGGAGAGCCTCATGAAGAACCACTGCATCCACGCCTCAGCTGGCGTCGTCGCACTGCTGTTCGCGTTCGGCGCCCACGCCGGCGCGAGCAACGGCGGGATCACCGGCGCGATCTTCACCACCAACGCGACCTGCGTCGACGTCAACCAGAACGTCTTCTACGCGGACAAGCAATCGGTCTACCTCAACGGTGGGCCCAACACCCAGGGTGGCGGCCCAGGCCACGCGCCCGCCGGTCTGCCCGACGGTGAGTACTACGTGCGGATCACCACGCCCAGCATCAACGGTGAGAACTCGCTGCTGCTCGGCACCAGCATCGGCACCGCCGACGAGACGCCCTTGGTCGTCGCCAACGGCGTGTTCGCCGAGTGCTACCAGCTGTGGTCGATCCTCATCAAGGCCAGCGACCTGACCCAGGGCTACGACGACACCAACAACCCGGGTGGCGAGTACAAGGTCTGGGTGAGCCGGGCCGCGACCTTCGACGAGAGCTTGTCGAAGACCGACAACTTCAAGGTCCGCTACGACGCGCCGCCGCCGCCGCCCGAACTGGAGAGCCACGTCGTGGTGACCAAGTTCTACGACGCGAACGCGAACGGCGTGAACGACGATGCGCAGCCGATCGCGGGCTGGCAGATGACGATCGCCCACCTCGAGCACGCCTGGGACGACAAGGTCCAGTACACGCCGATCGACCTGATCACGGATCCCGCCGACTACCTGGTCAGCGAGAGCTCCGCGCTCGAGCCGAACTGGCGTCACACGACATCGACCAGCGACCTGTTCTCGCTCAGCGAGGGCGAGACGCACGCCAGCGACTTCGGCAACCTTTGCCTCGGCGCGGGTGGCGGCCTGACGCTCGGCTTCTGGTCGAACAAGAACGGCCAGGCGTTGATCGGCGCGGGCGACGTCGCGATGTTGCAGGCCCTCAGCCTGCGCGACGCCGGCGGCGGCAACTTCGACGGCGGCAAGTCCGCGATCAGGACCTGGCTGCTGAAGGCGACCGCGGTCAACATGGCGTACATGTTGTCGGCGCAGCTCGCGGCGATGGAGCTCAACGTGTTCAACGGCAACGTCAGCGGCGATGCGCTGGTCGAGGCGCCGGGGGCGACGAGCGGCAACGCGCTGGGCTACGCGACGGTCAGTGCGCTGATGGTGGAGGCCAACGCGGCGCTCGCGGCCTACGGCTACACGCCGGACGGTCACCCGCAGCGCGCCTACCAGGAGCGGTTGAAGAACGCGCTGGATCGCGGCAACAACAACCTGAACTTCGTGCAGGGATCCGCCTGCGGGTTCTCGTTCTGATCTCGAGCTGAAAGCGGACGATGGACGACGAGGGGGCCACGAGGCCCCCTCGTTCTTTTCTCCCGGCAGGATCGCGCGCTGAGCTTGACCGGCGCGAGGATCGCCGACGGGGTCGGGTCGTCACGCCACCTATACTGCGCGAGCCCCGATCAAGCCGTCACAGGGTCGCGCGGAGTGGACTGGCCCCAACTCATCGATGAGCTCAACGCTGGCGCGACCGTCGTCACCGCGAACGACCGGTTGGCGCGCGCGCTCGCGCAGGCGGTCGCCGAGCACAACGTCGCCCGGGGGCTCACGGTCTGGGAGACGCCGAAGGCGCTCACGCTCGCGGCGCTGCTCGATCAGCAGTCCGAGGCGCTCGCCGCGAGCGGCGACCCTTCTGCGCGGCGCTGCATCGAGCCGCACGAAGCCGACGCGCTGTGGGAGCGGATCATCGAGGATTCGATCGCGCGGGTGCTGCGCGAACAGAGGTTGCTGCAGCTCCGCGCGCTGGCGAGGTCGGCGAACGAGGCGCGCGGCATCGTGCTGCGCCATCGGTTCGCGCCCGGGCCGCTCGCCTATCCGGTCGGCGAGAACGCGCTCGACGCCCGCGAGTTCAGGCGCTGGCACGAGGTCTACGCCAAGCGTCTCGACGAGCTCAACGCGACCGACGCCGCGGCGCTGCCCGACCTCATCGCCGCCGCCTGGTCGCGCGAGCTCATCCGACCGCCCGAGCGCGTGATCTTCACCGGGTTCGACGAGTTCACGCCGCAGGGCATGGCGCTGATCGACGCGCTGCGCTCGGTCGGCGTCCGCGTCTCGACGCCGGTGCCGCTCAGCGCGGCGGCGCCCGAGGGGGCGCCGCCGAACCACGCCACCCGCGTGGTGCTCGACGATGCGTGCGGCGAGATCGAGCGCGCCGCGGCCTGGGCCGCGGCCTTGCTCGCGGAGGCTCCCGGCCGGCGCCTCGGCCTCGTGGTCCCCGACCTCCAGAAGCATCGTCAGACGGTGATCGATGCGCTCGACGCGATGCTCGCGCCGGACGCGATGGTGCTCGGTGGGGCGGCGTCCGGCGCGCCGCGTTACAACCTCTCGCTAGGCCGGCCGCTCGGCGCCTGGCCGTTGATCGCCGATGCGCTGCGCCTGCTCGCGCTCACGCATCACGAGGTCGAGTGGCGCGACGCGAGCGTGGTGCTGCGCTCGCCGTTCTTCGCGCTCGACGCCGACCGCGCCGCCGAGCTCGAGCTCTGGCTGCGCGACCAGCTGCCGGAGCGCTTCGCGCTCGAGGCGCTCGCGCGTGGGGTTGAGGCGCGTGAGGAGGGGGCCGGTGCCGATGCCGGAGCGACGCGGTCCGACGCTTTCCTGTCGCGTCTCGTGGCGCTGCGTCCGGAGGCGCGCGACCGGCGGGTGCCGAGCGCGTGGGTGGGGCATGCGAGCGCGGTCCTCGAGGCCGCCGGCTGGCCGGGTCCGCGCGCGCTCGACGGCGCCGAGCGTCAGACGCTCGGGAAGTGGGACGCCGCGCTGCGCTCGGCGTGTCGGCTCGATGCCGCGCTCGGCCCGATCGTCTGGAGCCGGTTCTGTGAACGGCTCGCCGCGATCGTGGATGACACCGACTTCCAGCCCCAGGCGGGTCCCTCGGGCGCGCTCGCACCGATCCAGGTGCTCGGATACCTCGAGGGCGCGGTGCTCTCCTTCGACGCGCTGTGGGTCATGGGCATGGACGATGAGTCCTGGCCGCCCGCGGCGCGCCCGAACCCGTTGCTGCCGCTCGCGCTGCAGGTCGAGGCCATCGCGCCCGGGGCGAGCGCGGCCGAGCGTCTGGTGCATGCGCAGCGCATCACTGCCCGCCTGCTGGCCGCTGCGCCCAAGGTCGTCGTCTCGTCGCCGGCGCACGAGGGCGACGCCGAGCATCGACCGAGCCCCTTGATCGCACACCTCGCGGTGCGCGACCCGAGCAAGCTGCCGGCGTTCGTGCCGATCGAGCACCACTGGGGCCTCGCGCAGGCGACCGAGCGTTTCGCTGACGCGCCGGTGCCGCTCGTCGTCGACGGGGTGACGCGCGGCGGCACGAGCCTGATCCAGCATCAGGCGGCGTGCCCGTTCCGTGCCTTCGCCCAGCACCGGCTCGGTGCCGAGGCGCTCGCGCAGCCGACGGACGCGACCGATGCCGCGGCTCGCGGATCGCTGGTCCACGAGGTGCTCCACCGCGTGTGGGATGAGCTCGAGGACAAGGCGACGCTCGACGCGGCGACGCCCGAGCATCTCGCCGAGCGCGTGAAGCAGCACGTCATCGCGGCGATCGGAGACGCCGCGCGCGAGGCGCCGTCGCAGTGGCCGCTGCGCCTCAAGGCGCTCGAGCAGGAGCGGCTCGTCGCCCGGATCCTGGAGTGGCTCGCGGTGGAGCGGGAGCGCGCGCCGTTCGCCGTGCAGGAGACCGAGCAGTGGCACGCGCTCGCGGTCGGCGGTCTCCTCCTCAAGGGCAAGATCGATCGGATCGACGAGGTGCTTCTGGACGGCGAGCCCAGGCCCGTCTACATCGACTACAAGACCGGCGCGGTGGACTGGCGCAGGTGGCTCGGCGCGCGGCCGCAGGATCCCCAGCTGCCGCTGTACGCGGTCGCTCTCGCCGATCGGGACGGTGGCGAGGCCGCCGGCGTGCTGTTCGCCAAGGTCCGGGTCGGGGACCACGGGTTCGCGGGCGTGGCGGCGGAGGCGGGGCTCGCGCCCGGCGCCGAGCGCTGGCCGCCTGAGAAGCCGCGCGGCGACGCGGTGAAGGGCGCGCTGTTCGCCGCGCCCGACTGGTCCTCGCTGAAGCGCTACTGGCGAGAGAACCTCGGGCGGCTCGCGGCCGAGTTCACGGCGGGGGTCGCGACCGTCACGCCCGAGCGCGACGCCTGCAGGCACTGCCATCTGCAGGCGCTGTGCCGGATCGATGAGCTCGGCGGCGTGGACGAGGCGGACGCGGCGGAGCCGGGCGATGCCTGACCGCCACCCGCACGACCGGCAGGCGCGCGAGACCGCGCTCGACCCGACGCGCTCGTTCATCGTCCAGGCGCCGGCCGGTTCGGGCAAGACCGGCCTGCTCAGCCAGCGCTTCCTCAGGTTGCTGTCGGGCGTGGCGGAGCCGGAGGAGATCGTCGCGATCACCTTCACCCGCAAGGCCGCGGCCGAGATGCGCAACCGGATCCTCGATGCGCTCAAGCGTGCGGCGGGTCCGCAGGACCTGGCCGACCGCGGCGATTGGCAGCAGGGTCCGTACGCGAAGCGCACCCGCGAGCTCGCCGCGGCCGCGCTCAAGCGCGATCGCGAGCAGGGGTGGATGCTGCTCCAGAACCCGCAGCGGCTGCGGATCCAGACCATCGATTCCTTCAACGCGGCGCTCACGCGCCAGATGCCGCTGCTCACGCGGTTGGGCGCGCAGCCCAAGATCGTCGAGGACGCGCGCGAGCACTTCATCGAGGCCGCGCGGATGGCGCTCGAACCTGGCGACGACCTCGTCTGGGACGAGGCGTTGAAGGCGCTGCATGCGCACCTCGACGGGAACCTGGGCCGCGCACGCGAGCTGATCGCGACGATGCTCGCCTCGCGCGACCAATGGATCTGGCACCTCGCGGGCGGGGCTGAGGCCCTGTCGCGCGCGAGCCTGGAGTCCGCGCTCGAGCGCGCGGTGCGCGATGAACTGGAGGTGGTCCAGGCCGCGCTCCCCGCCGCCGCGTTGGCGGAGGCGTTGGACCTCCTGCAGATCGCGGCGAGCAACCTCAAGGGCACGGAAAAAGGGGTCGAACTCAATTTCCGTGCGGCCGTGGAGATGCTGGCCTCCGTTCCGGAAAATGAGTTCGACCCCTTTTTCCGCAGCACGGCCTCCCTGCCCGTGTGGCGGGGCCTCGCCACGCTGTTGCTCACCGGTGATGGCACGCTGCGGTCGCCGAAGGGCATCGATGCGAGGCTCGGGTTCCCGGCGGACGCCGCGAACAAGGCGCACAAGCTCGCGCTGCAAGGGCTGGTCGTGCGCCTCGCGGACATGCCCTCCGGAGCGCAGATCGCCCAGCGCCTCGCGCGCGTGCGCCTCCTCCCGTCCACGCGGTACCCCGAGGACCACTGGAAGCTGCTCGGCGCGCTCGCGGACCTGCTGCCCCGCGCGGTCGCCGCGCTCGAGACCGTGTTCGCGGCGGAAGGGGAGGTGGACTTCGCCGAGGTGAGCCTGCGTGCGCTCTCCGCGCTGCGCGACGGCGAGCTCCCCACCGACCTCGCGCTCTCGCTCGACCACCGCATCGGCCACCTGCTGGTGGACGAGTTCCAGGACACCTCGGTCAACCAGATGCGCCTGCTCGAGCGCCTGACCGAAGGCTGGGCCGAGGGCGATGGCCGCACCCTGTTCGTGGTCGGCGATCCGATGCAGAGCATCTACCGCTTCCGCAAGGCCGAGGTCGCGCTGTTCACCTGGGCGATGGCCCACGGCATCGGCACGGTGCCGCTGACGACCCTCAAGCTCACCGAGAACTTCCGCTCGCAGGCGCCGCTGGTCGGGTGGACCAACGCGAGCTTCGCGGCGCTGTTCCCTTCCGAGGCCGATCCCGCGAACGGCGCGGTGCCCTTCGCCGCCGCCACCGCGCACAAGCCATCCGAAGGCGGCGAGTCGGTCACGATCCACCCGCTGTTCGACCCGGGCACGTCCGATGGCGGCGCGGAAGCCGTGCTGGTCACGAAGCTCGTCCAGCAGGCGCTCGCAGCGGGCCACGAGTCGGTCGCGATCCTGGTCTCGGCCCGCAACCACCTGCGCGCGATCATGCCGGCGCTCAAGGCGGCGGGCATCACGCCGCGCGTGACCGACATCGAGCCCTTGCGCGAGCGGCCGATGGTGCGCGACCTCGTCGCGCTCACGCGCGCCCTGCTGCACCGTGCCGACCGCACCGCCTGGCTCGCCGTGTTGCGCGCGCCCTGGTGCGGCCTGCCGCTCGCGGCACTGCTCAAGCACACGCAGCACGAGCCGCTCGAGACCCCCGACCAGCTGCGCCTCGCGCGCGTCGAGACGGTGTTCGCCGCGGCCCGCGCCCAGCATCGCCGCGTTGCGCTCAAGCGTCTGGTCGAGGGCGCCTGGCTCGCGCTCGGCGGACCGGCCTGCGCCCGCGACCCGGAGGACCTCGCCGATGCCCGCGCCTACTTCGCGTTCCTGAGCGAGCACGACGTGGCCGGCGACCTCGACGACCCCGCGTCGCTCGACGAGCTGATGGCGGAGCTGTTCGCGCCCGAGGCCCCGGATGCGGACAAGCGCGTGCAGGTGCTGACCATGCACAAGGCCAAGGGCCTCGAGTTCGACACCGTGATCCTGCCCGGCCTCCACCGACCGGGTGGGAAGGATGAGCCCGCGCTGCTGCGCTGGCTCGACCGCCCGAACACGGGGAGCGGGCACGAGCTCGACCTGATGATGGCCGCGCTCGCGGCGACCGGCGCGGACCGGGATCCGATCTACGCCTATGTGGGAGAGCTCTCGCGCCAGCAACGCGCGGCCGAGCAGCTCCGGCAGCTGTACGTGGCGACCACGCGCCCCAAGCGCCGCCTGCACCTGATCGGCGCGGTCACGCTCGCGAAGGACGGCGCGAAGCTTCCGCGCACGGGATCGTTGCTGCGCGCGATGTGGCCGATCGTGGGCCCGACCATCGAGCACGCCGCCGCTGACCAGGTCCCCGGTGGGCGCCCGCTCGCGGGCGATCCCCGATCTCCCGCCCAGCATTTCCGTCGTCTGCCCGCGACCTGGACGGCGCCCGCGAGGGTGGGAGCCCCCTTGGGGGCGACCGCAGCGAATGAGGCGAGCGACGAAGATGACTACATCCCGTTCGACTGGGTGGGGCAGACGACGCGCGCGGTCGGCATCGTGGTGCACCGCCTGCTGCAGCGCATCGCCGAGGACGGCCTCGAGCGCTACGCCGAACCGCTGCTCGAATGGGACCCCGACGACCCGTCTTCCGTAGGAGCCCCCTTGGGGGCGACTCCCGATCCCCGCACGCTCACGAAGCGCGCCACGCGGATCGCCGACCTTTGGCCCGCCGCAGAAGCGTTGTTGGTGCGCGAAGGCGTCGAGGGATCGGAGCGCCCGAAGGCGCTCGCGCAGGTGAAGCAGGCGATCGCGCGCACGCTCGCGGACCCGACCGGGCGCTGGATCCTCTCGCCGCATCAGGGCGCGAGGTCCGAGTACGCCGTGGCCGGGGCGATCGACGGCGAGGTGGCGCAGGCGCGGATCGATCGGACCTTCCTCGCGAACGCGGTGCGGTGGGTCGTGGACTTCAAGGCGTCGACGACAGAGGGCGCGGGGCGGCTCGAGTTCCTCGAACGCGAACTGTCCCGCCACCGCGTGCAGCTCGCGCGCTACGCGACGCTGCTCGCGGCCGGCGGGGGGCCGCCGGTCCGGGCCGCGCTGTACTTCCCGGCGCTCGGCGCCTGGAAGGGGATGGACGGATGATCGTCCGCTGGTCCCGCCGCGTCGCCGCAGGAGCGACGCCCTGCGCTTGGCGCTAGCATCGCTGTCCACGGGAGGTCGACCATGAGCAAGAAGATCATCGCGGTGTTCGGCGCCACCGGCGCCCAGGGCGGCGGCCTGGCCAAGGCGATCCTCGGCGACGCGTCCGGCGGGTTCGCGGTGCGCGCGATCACGCGCGACCTGGACTCCGACAAGGCGAAAGCGCTCGCCGCGGCCGGCGCCGAGGTCGTGGTCGCCGACGTCGACGACCCGGGTTCGGTCGGGCGCGCGCTCGAGGGCTGCTACGGCGCCTACTTCGTCACCTTCTTCTGGACGCACTTCTCGGCCGAGAAGGAGATGGCCGAGATCGAGGGCTACGCCCGCGCCGCCATGGCCGCCGGGATCCAGCACGCGATCTGGTCCACGCTCGAGGACAGCCGCCGCTTCTACCCGCTCTCCGACACCCGCATGCCCACGCTCCAGGGCAAGTTCAAGGTGCCGCACTTCGACGGCAAGGGTGCTTCCGACCACTGGTTCACCGACCTCGGCGTGCCGACCACGTTCCTGATCGCGTCGTTCTACTGGGACAACTTCATCCACTTCGGCTCGGGGCCGAAGGCCAACCCGGACGGCACCTACACGCTCGCGCTGCCGCTCGCCGGCGAGCGGATGTCGGGCGTCGCCGCCGAGGACATCGGCCAGGTCGCCTACGGCATCTTCAAGCGGGACAAGGCGCTGATCGGCAAGACCGTGGGCGTCGCGGGCGAGCACCTCACCGGCGCGCAGTACGCCGCGATGTTGGGCCAGGCGATGGGCAAGACCGTGTCCTACTTCCCGATCACGCCCGCGGCCTATCGCGCGCTCGGGTTCCCGGGCGCCGACGACCTCGGCAACATGTTCCAGTTCTACGCCGAGCACGCGGCCGAGCTCATCGAGACCCGCGACATCCCCAAGGCCAAGGCGCTGCACCCCGGGCTGATGGACTTCGCGGCCTGGCTCAAGAAGTACGGCAGCCAGATCCCGCGCTGAGCGTCCCGCGCGCCGCCGGCGGTCGGTGCGTCCCGACCCCGGCGGCGTCCTCCGACTCGGCTATGACTCGACCCTGATCTGACGCGGCTGCTTGCGCGGGCTACTTCCTCGGGAAGGGCAGGATCATCGGCACTTCCTTCTGGTAGGCCGTGTACTTGTCGCCGAAGCAGGTGACGAGGTCGCGCTCTTCGAGCTGCAACGCGATCAGGATGTAGCCGGTGGTCGCGAGCGCGAACACCAGGTGCCCGACGGACATGTCGGGCGTCGCCCAGAACGCGATGACGAAGCCGAGCATGATCGGGTGGCGCACCAGCCGGTACAGGAACAGCGTCTTGAACTCGAGGAAGCGGTACTGCTCGCCGCGCAGGTTGAGGTAGACCTGCCGCAGCCCGAACAGGTCGAAGTGGTTGATCAGGAAGGTGCTCACCAGCACCGTCACCCAGCCCAAGCCGCACAGCGCCCACAGCGCCAGGCGCGCGCTCTCGGACTCCACCGTCCACACGCTCGCCGGCATCGGCTGCCAGGCCCAGTACAGGAGGAACAACAACAGGCTCGCGAGCAGCACGTAGGTGCTGCGCTCGACCGGCTGTGGCACGAACCGGGTCCACCACTGCTTGAACCCGGGCCGCGCCATCACGCTGTGCTGCACGGCGAACAAGCCGAGAAGGACCGCGTTCGTGATCAGCGCGTTCAGCAGCGAGGTCTCCGCGCCGTCGTCGATCCCTTTCGGGACCCAGCGGTTGGCGATGAAGCCGATCGCGTAGAGGAAGCTGGCGAGGAAGACGAAGTAAGCGACGACGCCGTAGATCGCAGCGAGCAACTTGCCCATGACGACACCCCCGTTCGGCTGCAGGGAATATAGTCCATGCCGGGCACGCCCGCCCCGAGCCGAGGAGCCGTCGATGAAGTACCAAGGCAGCTGCCACTGCGGTCGGATCAAGTTCGAGGTCGAAGGCACGATCGACTCGTTGTGCGATTGCAACTGCTCGATGTGCCGGCGACGCGGCGGGCTGCTGTGGTTCGTGCCGCGCGCCCGCTTTCAGCTGCTCACTCCCGAAGCGGACCTCTCGACCTACCGCTTCAACAAGAAGCACATCGCGCACCGCTTCTGCGGCGTCTGCGGCATCGCGCCGTTCGGCGAGGGCGCCGACCCCAAGGGCGATCCGACGGTCGCGGTCAACGCGCGCTGCCTCGAGGGCGTCGACTTCGAGGCTTCCAAGGTCGTGAAGTACGACGGCGCGAGCCTCTGAGCCGGCCGCGATGAGCGCCTGTTGCAGCGGCGGCTTCCTCGCCGCCGCCGCCCACAACTTCGACGCTGCCGCCGCGACCGCCGAGCTCGAACGCTATGCGCGGCAGGGACCGCTGCCGTCGGCCGCCCTGATGCGCGATGCGGTGTTGGCGCAGGGTCCGGTCCGATCGGTCCTCGACGTCGGCGCGGGCGTCGGTCCGCTCGCGCTCGAACTGCTCGCGGCTGGCGTCCCGCGGGCAGCGCTGGTGGACGCGGCGCCGGCCTTCGTGGAAGCCGCGCGGAGCGCGATCGCCGTCCGCGGCCTCGACGCGCGCGCCGAGGTGCGCGAGGGGGACCTGGCCACGCTCGCTCCCGCGCTGCCGCGCTTCGATGCGGTGGTGATGGACCGCGTGGTGTGCTGCTACCCCGAGCACGCGCCGTTGCTCGAGGCGGCGCTCGGCCGCGCCGAACGCCTGTTCGCCTACTCCTACCCCCACGACCGCGGCTACATGCGGCTCTACGACCGGCTGCTCAACGCGCAGCGCGCCTGGCGCGGCAACCCGTTCCGGACCTTCGTCCACGACCCGGCGGCGATGGCGGCGCTGATCGAGGGCGCCGGGTTCCGTCGCGTGCACCGTGTCACGACGCTCGCGTGGTGCGTGGACACCTACCTCGCGGGCGCGCGCTGATGTCCGAGGGGCCGTACGCCGCGAGCGAGCTCCTGCGCCTGCTCGAGGCGTACAACGCCTGGCTCTGGCCGGCGCAGCTGCCGGCGCTTGCCCTCGGCGCCTGGCTCACCTGGGTCGCGTGGCGCGGCACGGCCACGCAGTTCCGCGTCGCCCTGGGGCTGCTCGGCCTCGTCTGGCTGTGGATCGCCTGGGCGCTCCTCGATCAGCGGCTCGCGCCGCTCGACCCCGCGGCGCCGTACGGCGCCTACGGGTCCGCGATCGAGGGCGGGCTGCTGATCGCGCTCGCGACGCGTTTCGGCGCCGACCTCGGCGGCGCGTCGTCGCTGCGGCGGCTGATCGGCGCGGGGTTCGTCGACACCTCGGTGACGGTGCTGCCGTTCGCGGCGCCGCTGTTCGCGATGGTCTTGAGCGCGGACGGCGACCCGCACTGGCGGGCGGCCGCCGTGTTCGGGGTGACGCCCGATGCCACCGCGCTCGCGACGCTCGGGCTCGTGGTCGCGCTCGGTCGCCATCGGTGGCTCGCGGTCATCCCGCTGCTGTGGTGCCTTCAGTCCGGCGCGATGCTGTGGGAGCTGGGGTTCGGGCACGCCTGGGTGTCACCGGTGCTCGCCGCGGGTGCGCTCGTCGTGCTGCTGTGGGACGCCGCGCCGCGCTCGACCCGGAACATGTAGCAGCCGTAGGCGTCGTTCCGCGCGTGCAGGTAGGCGACGCGCGGGTCGGCGAGCAGCTCGCCGATCACCGTCTCCACCGGGCGCCGGCCAGCATGCGCCGCGGCCACG
>Ga0247727_10014687_pt1 | contig 12963 bp, 11 predicted proteins | sample WisWelCaveWW1625_FD_202498 | JGI IMG/M metagenome (GOLD analysis project Ga0247727, IMG submission 202498) | Biofilm microbial communities from Wishing Well Cave, Virginia, United States - WW16-25 | ecosystem: Environmental > Aquatic > Deep subsurface > Groundwater > Cave microbial mat | place...
AACGCGCGCACGAAAACGGATTGCGCGTCATCCTCAATCCCGCGCCCGCGCAGCCCATCCCCGATGAATTGATCTCGCTCACGGATTTCATCATTCCCAACGAAACGGAGTTGAGTCTGCTCACAGGCATGGACGTGAACGATACTGCATCCGCTGAACAGGCGGCGCATAAGTTATTGAAGCGCGGCGCAAGGAATGTGATTGTAACGATGGGAAGGAAGGGGGCATTAATTGTAGACAAGTACACAAGTAAACACGTAGACACGTTTGAAGTAGATGTTGTGGACACTACAGCCGCAGGCGACGCGTTCATTGGAGGTTTCGCCGCCGCGTTGCTCCAAGACAAATCGTTGGAAGAATCAGTTCGTTATGGCTGCGCGTGCGGAGCGTTAGCCGCGACAAAATTCGGCGCGCAACCTTCATTACCCACAAAAGAGGAAGTCGAGAGACTCCTTAGCCGATACCCGCAAGGTGAACAAGTAGACGGGTAAACGGGTAAACAAGTAGACAAGTAGACAAGTAAACAAGTAAACAAGTAAACAATTCTCCAATCCTCTAATCCTCATCCTCCAATTACCAATCACCATTTACCAATTACCCCATGAACCGCATCCTCCTCGACACCGACCCCGGCATTGACGACGCGCTGGCGATCTTGCTCGCCATCGCTTCGCCTGAAATTCAACTCGAAGGCATCATCACCGTGCATGGGAACGCCGATGTGGAACGAACAACCATCAATGCGCTCTCGTTGTTGGAACTCGCAGGCAAAGCGGATATTCCCGTTGCCAAAGGGTTTGACCTGCCGCTGGTGCAGCCATCCCTGCTGGCGCTGGACACGCACGGCGACTCAGGCCTGGGGTATGCCATACTTCCAGAACCGCGCATCAAGCCTGTCGGTCAGCATGGAAGCGATTTTCTGATCGAGCGGATCATGTCAGACCCCGGTGAAATCTCGTTGGTGGCTGTCGCTCCGCTGACAAATGTCGCTGTGGCGATTCGCAAGGAGCCGCGCATCGTCAGGGCGTTGAAAGAGATCATCATCATGGGCGGCGCAGTGCGGCATCACGGCAATGTCACGCCGATGGCGGAGTTCAACGTTTATGTTGATCCGCACGCCGCGCATATCGTTTATCACAGCGGGATCCCGATGACGCTTGTGCCGCTGGACGTGACCTATCAATGTATTCTCACGCCCGAAGATGTGAAGCGGTTGAACAAGATTGATTCGCCCATCACAAAATTCATTGACGACTCAACACGCTTCTACATGGAATACCATGATGAGTACCAACATATTGAAGGCTGCGCCATCAACGATCCGCTTGCGCTGGCTTTGGCATTTGCGCCCGAACTCTGCATCTACGAAGAACATTATGTAGACGTGGACATTTCGGGCGGCGTTTCGATGGGCAACACCTTCGCCGATTTTTATAAGCATTACAAAAAGCCCGCTAACATGAAGGTGGCGCTCGGCGTGCGGGCGCGGGATTTCATGGAATTGTTTTTGGAGCGGATGGAGGGGCTGGCGCGCTCAGTTGGGGTCTCAGACCCCAACTGAGCCATAGTCTCGTAGATTTCCGAAGTCTGGATTGGGTGAAACAAATCCGCGTATGTGGTGTTATAGAAGTCAAACCCAAAAGGAGAAGAAGGAGAAAATGCCATGTTAGAAAACATCAAGAAAGAATTCAGCACGAGGACGCTTGTTCTCATCCCGATCGCGATTGTAATCAATATTACGGTTGGGCAGTTGGTATATGTCCTGAAATTGCCGATTTATTTAGACAGTATCGGAACCGTGCTTGTAGGCGCATTGGTCGGTCCATGGGCTGGAGCGGTAACGGGCGGATTGGCGAACCTTTTATGGGGCGTGGTTCCGCCTCCGCTGCAAAACGCATATTCGGTGCCGTTCTTTTATGTAGCCATTGTGATCGGTTTGATGGCTGGCTTCTTCGGCAAACGCGGCGTGTTTGAAAAAGAGTCGCCACGCTGGCTATCGGTGGTGATCGGCGCAGTGTTCTTTTTCGCGCTGACGTTGTTTGTTCTCGCCTTCGTTAATATAGATACATCCGCCGGATTTCCTGTCTACCCCAGCATGAAAGAACTTGTCGCCAAGTATCTTGTTGTATTTGTTTTAGCGACAGCAGTCGGCGCGGCGATTGGTTATTACCTCCTTCAAAATGGAGGCTACACTGGTCTTGCGGGTCTCGCAACCGGTCTGGTCGCCGCTGTGATTTCGGCTCCCACATCCGCCAAACTTTTTGGCGGCGTAACGGGCGGTGGAACGGATTTGCTCGTGGCGGCTTTCAGAGCAGACGGCGGATCGCTTTGGGCGTCCGTCCTGGCACAGGGTAGCGTTTCCGATCCATTTGACAAGATGTTGTCATTTATGGTGGTTTGGCTTATTCTGCGTTCGCTCCCTGTAAGATTTAAGGCGCGTTAAGATACGAATCAACGCCATGGATTCACTCAGTATTTATGCAGCCCGCGCAAGCGGGCTGCATCACCTAAACCCAATCACCAAACTTGTACTTACGTTATGTCTCATGCTCTGCGGATTGATCCTGCCCGGCATGTGGACGAGTTACCTCATACTATTATCAATCCTCGTTCCGCTTGCAATTTGGGGGCAGGTACTACGCCGATTATCGCAATTGGTATTTAGCGTCAGCCTGCCGCTGATCGTATCGGTCTTTATTATTCAAACTTTATTTTGGGGAAAGGGAACTCCATTATTCGAAATCGGTCCATTTGCCCCCAAACTGGAAGGGCTTTTATTTTCCATCACGAGCGCGGGACGTATCCTCTTCATCATGGGAGATTTTATTCTTTTCTCGCTTGCCACCCGCCCGGATATGTTGATGATTTCACTGAAGCAGGCCGGTCTGCCGGGCGGGCTGGCTTATATCATCGTCACCACCCTGCAACTCGTTCCAAGATTTGTTACAAAAGCCAATACGATTTTGGACGCGCAGCGTTCACGCGGCCTGGAAACACAGGGCAACATTCTCGTGCGCGCCAAAGCCTTGCTCCCGCTGGTTCTGCCGTTGGTAATTGGCAGTCTGGTGGAAGTGGAGGAACGCGCCATCGCCATCGAAGCGCGCGCCTTCAATTCAAAACATACAGAAACCAGCCTGATCGAGATTCCTGACTCGCAAGCGCAAAAACTCGCGAGGATCGGATTGGTATTCGGCGCGGTTCTGGTAATCGTATCAAGGTTTATATGGCTATCGTAAACCTGCAAAACGTCACGTACAAATATCCGCTCACAGATTCGCCCGCGTTGCAAAACATCAACCTGCAAATCAACGAGGGTGAGTTTGTCGCAGTCATTGGACCGAACGGCGCGGGCAAGTCTACGTTGTGTTATACGATTGCGGGATTTGTTCCGCATTTTTTCAAAGGCGAGTTGACAGGCACAGTGGAAGTCGCGGGCAACGAATCGAGCAAATCCAGTCTGCATGAATGGGTGTTGAACGTCGGCTTGGCGTTTCAAAATCCGTTCAACCAGATCAGCGGCGCGAAGTATACGGTCTTTGAGGAGATCGCCTTCGGCTTGGAGAATACCGGCGTGCCGCGCGAGGAAATGATCCAACGCGTGAATGACGCGCTGAAATTGACAGGCATCAGCGATCTGGCGGATCGCTCGCCCTATTCCCTCTCCGGCGGACAACAACAACGCGTCGCGCTGACCTCGATCCTGGTCATGCAACCCAAAGTCCTCGTTCTTGACGAACCAACCTCGCAGATGGATCCGATTGGGACGCGCGAAGTGTTTGGCACAATCCGCGCGATGGCGGAAAATGGGATGACTGTGATTCTTGTTGAACACAAAGTTGAATGGATCGCAAACTTCGCGGACAGACTTATCGCATTGCATGACGGAGAGATATTGCTTGAAGGCAAACCGCAGGAAGTGTTGACATCCGATTTGTTGTTGGATAAAGGTTTTGGGATTTCGCGGTATACGTCCGCGGCGCGGAGGGCAAGAGAGTTGGGATTGTGGAAGAAGGAGAATCTGCCTGTCACGTTGGATGAGGCGGTGGAGGGATTTGCGAAGTAAAACGATTAACCGCGAAGAGCGCAAAGAACGCAAAGGCTTGTAAAGGTTTTTCTTGGCGACCTTAGCGCGCTTTGCGGTTCAAAAGGAATTTTTATCTTGTGAACATCGAAATCTCCAATCTCCAATTCTCCTATCCCACAGGCGTTCAAGCCTTGCGCGGCATCTCGCTGACGATTGATTCGGGCGAACAGGTCGCCATCGTCGGTCAGAACGGCGCGGGGAAAACGACTCTTGTGAAGCACCTGAACGGGTTGTTGCAACCAACTTCGGGCGAAGTCCGAATCGGGGATTGGGATACGCGCGAACATTCGGTGGCGAAACTCGCGCGGCGCGTCGGCTACGTCTTCCAGAATCCCGATGAGCAGTTGTTCTCGAAAAATGTCGGGACGGAGGTCGCGTTCGGGCCGAAAAATCTTGGGTATTCCAGCGAGCAGATTCAAAGTCAGGTTAAAGACGCGCTGGCGCTGACGGAGTTATCCGATAAAACGGAGACGAATCCGTATGATCTATCCCCCACCTGGCGCAAGATGGTCGCCATCGCTTCGATCATTGCGATGGATACGCCCATCGTCATCTTCGACGAACCCACCACCGGACAGGATGCGGCGAACATCGCGCGCATTGCCAACGCGATTAAAGTTTTGCGCGAGCGCGGCAAGACCGTGATCACGATCACGCACGACATTGATTTTTGCGCCGAAAATTTCGAGCGCGTCATCGCCATGTCGCAGGGACTGGTTCTGCTCGACGGAAAAGCAAACGACGTATTGGGACAGGAGGAGATTCTCGCAACCACGTACGTTGACCCGCCGCAACTGACGCGGCTGGGAAAGAGGCTGGGGTTCAAAGCAACGGTACGAAATGAGGCTGAATTTCTATTGGCGTTGAAACAGCGTCCATCGTCATATTGAATCGAATACGTCATGCTCAGGCTTGCGCCCAAAGGGTATAATTTTCATCGGCAATATCCATATCCATCTTTGGTCTCAGTTTTGCTATGGCTCAATTCAGCGGGCTAATGTAAAATTGAAACATCGGAGCAGGCATGAGCGCTTTAGAAGTCAAAGTATTCGACAGCATGGAAGAAATCGCCCCCGAAGTATGGGACGGCATCGCCGCCGGGCGCGGGTTTCAGAGTCACCGCTGGTACATGTTCGGCGAACGCGCCATGTCGGACAGCAAACCCACCTACCTGATCGCATACGATGGGGATAAGGCGCGCGCCGCCGCGGCGTTATTCCGCGTGCGTAACGAACCCCTGCCACTCACGGATGCCGCCCGGCAATTCATGGAATCCGTTTTCAAACAACGACCCCTGTTGATCTGCCGCTCGCCGTTTGCCAATACCTCCGCCCTGCTCCTGCCCGGCGAGCCATTGCGCGATGAAGCGTTGACGGCCCTGGCGCAAGCCGCGCAGAAACAACTCAAAAAACAACGTTGTTCATTTCTCGTCTTTGATTTCATGCTTACCGAACAATTGAAATACGCGGGCTGGCCCTCCGGCTTCGAACCCGTCGCCATTGCGGAACTTGGCACCTACATGCCCATCGAATGGGAAAATTTTGCGACATACCTTGAATCGGAGAACGACAAAAGGCGGCAGTATTACAAAAAGAGCGCCGAAGAGGTGGAGAAATACGGACTCGTTCTTTCCAGGCATACCGCCGTCTCCGATATTGATACCGCCGTCAGGCTGATCGGCAACGTCTCCATCTGGCAGGGTTCGGCGCTCAACCCGTGGATGCGCGGCTTGCTTGAAAATTTTGAGATGGCTGACGGGACGTGGCTCGAACTTCGCAAAGACGACAAACTTGTGGGGTGCGCCGCGGTGTTGCGCGATAACAAATTCCAACTCGTCACCGCGCTCGGTCTCGAAGACGACGTCCCCGGCGGATATTTTTACCTGCTGTACGTCGCCTTGCAGGAGGCATTCGAACATAAGATACGGCTTGTCCGCTTTGGCACAGGCTCCTACGACATCAAACGCGAACTCGGTCTCCACCTCGAAGACACCAATCATGCCATGCTCGCCATCCCCAGCGTCAAAACGCGCGCCGCAAAAACGCTCGCCGCCGGATAGACCAAAAATCGGCAATCACCGTCCCGAAGGTTGTAGAACGCAACCGTGTTTTCCGGGAAAACCTTCGGGACGTTTACCGAAATTGAATCTATAAACTCATAAGGCTTACTTTGCAGTCCATAAAGATTCTCGACGAAGACATGGGGGGATTTTTGCATCTCGTTCGCAGGAAAAACCTTTAGGGTTTGAATTTCAAACCAGCCCGTACAGGAGACGACTCTTGTCCGCTTACAATTTGACCGATCGTCCGCTTCCGACTCCCCGATACCTGCCGCGCCATCGAGAAATTTATGCTTCCCTTTGAGCGTTTTTTGGAGCTCCCAACCCAGGAGGTCGCCGAGCTCGTCAAAGCGACGGGGCATAAAGTCTGCGTGTTCCCGGTCAACGGCACGCGGCGCTGGTTCATGCTCGAACACGGCGATAAAATCAAGGACGACTTCTTCAAAGCCTACATGGACGAAGCCATCCACAACCACGTGGACTTGTGCAGGCTGTTGTTCGACCACGGCGTCCAGACCGTCCTTGCCCCGGTCTTTGGGCGCGAACTCATGCGGCGCGGCGACGAATACACCAAACGCGTCGGCATTGACGGCCTGGTGAGAACCGCCACCGATAAAGTTTATCGCGACTTCTTCCAGCAATACAACGTCAAAGTCCGTTTCTACGGCGATTACCGCGACGTGTTATCCGGCACGGAATACGAATACGCTTTGAAATCCATTTACGATCTGACCGAAGCCACAAAACAAAATTCAGCCCTCAGCCTGTTCTTCGGAGTCTTCGCCGATGAAGCGACCGATACCATCGCGCGCCTTTCGGTGGAGCATTACCTCGTGCAAGGCTCCATACCGGACAAGGAAACGCTCATTAGAAAATACTACGGCGAAGACCTGCCGCCCGCGAGCATGTTCATCGGCTTCGACAAATTCAGCGTCTTCGATATGCCGCTCCTTGCCACCGGCGAAGAAGACCTATACTTTTCCCTCAGCCCCTCGCCATACATGACCCAGCGTCAATTGCGGGCGATCCTTTACGATCACATCTACGTCCGCAGGACGCCCGAACCGGATTACACTCAACTGCCGCAAGAGGAACTCGCCTGGCTGAGAGAATATTATCGAAAGAATAAGGATTACGCCTTCGGCGTCGGCAAACTCAAATTCAACCTGTGGTTTCCCGAAATTGAGAGCGACGTATGACAGACCTCATCGGACAACTCATCGAAGAGATCGGGCCCGGTCACATGGCAAGCACCGCCTACGATACGGCCTGGGCGGCGCGCCTCGGCGAAATTGACTGGAACCTCAGCAGTCACGCGCTTTCATGGCTCGCAGAAAACCAACTCCCCGACGGTTCATGGGGCGCGCCCGCGCCGATGTACTACCACGATCGCGTGATTTGCACGTTAGCCGCGATGATCGCCCTCAATGTCCAGGGCCGGCGCGGGCACGATAAATCTCAAATCGAAAGAGGCAAACAAGCCCTCGAACGGATCGTGGCAGGCGCCACGCAGGGACTCCAGTCCGATCCAAACGGGGCGACCGTCGGCTTTGAAATGATCGCGCCCACGTTGACGCACGAGGCGGAAAAACTGGGCATCATCCCGCATCAGGGCAATCGCATTTTGGGGCGCTTATCCAAATTACGCGCTAAAAAACTTTCGTATCTTCAGGGCAAGATGATTTCACGGCAAGTGACCATGGCCTTCTCCGCGGAAATGGCCGGCGCCGACGGCCAACACATGCTGGATATTGAAAACCTGCAAGAGGGCAACGGCTCGGTGGGAGTCAGTCCCTCCGCCACCGCGTATTTTGCGACACACCTCAAAAAGGGCGACGCGGCGGGCTTGAAATACCTACAAAGCATCCTCAAGCCGGATGGCGGCCTGCCAAACGTCGCGCCGTTCGACGTGTTTGAAATCGGCTGGACGTTATGGAACCTGAGTCTCATACCCGGGTTGAGCCAGACTGAAAGAATCAGGAAAAAACTGAAACCGTTTCTTGATTTTCTTTCCCGCGCCTGGCAGCCAAAAGCGGGGGTTGGCTTTGCCGCGGGCTATTCGGTGAAAGACAGCGACGATACAGGGCTTGTTTACGAAACCCTGTTGCGCTACGGAATCGAAAAAGACCTTGCCAGCGTGTTGATGTATGAAGAAAAGGATCACTTCCGCTGTTTCGACCTGGAAGCCAACCCGTCCATCAGCGCGAACATTCACGTACTTGCCGCGCTGCGGCAGGCGGGCTTGAACGACAAAAATTCATCGGTGCAAAAAATCATCCACTTCCTGCGGAGAGCGCGCGGGGCGCAACCCTTCTGGCTGGACAAATGGCATTCATCGCCATACTACGCCACATCCCACGCCGTCATCGCCTGCGCGGGCCTCGCAAACGACGCCGTGGAAGAATCCGTGCAATGGATTCTCAAGACGCAGAACTCGAACGGATCGTGGGGCACCTATCTTCCCACCGCCGAAGAGACGGCTTACGCCATCCAGGCGTTATGGATTTGGAACCAAAGAGTCGCGCATATTCCAAAAACCATCCTGAAAAACGGCGCGCGCTGGCTCAAGGAAAACATGGACCAACCCTATCCGCCGCTCTGGATCGGCAAGTGCCTATATAGCCCCAACCTTGTCATCCGCTCGGCGGTCATCAGCGCGCTGGCGCTGGCTCAGTAAGAACCATGAATAAATTTTTCGATTCCATCCTCAATGTTTCCGTCCCGGACCCCGACGACGCGCGCCGCCGCCGGGTCTTGAACATCCTTTTGCTCGGCACGCTCGCCGCCACCATCATGGGGATTGCGGCAATTGTTTCAAGCTACATCGTAAGCGTGGAATTCAGGAACATCGAAAACCAGCGCCTGCTGTTAGGCATCGTTGGCCTCACGCTGGGCATGATGTTTATCTACCAGATCAATAAACGCTGGTCCGGTCGCTGGGCGGCTTTGCTCTACCTATTGCTTCTCACCGCAATCTTCACCGCCACCGACTCGCCGGAGGAACTCTCCAACGGGCGTTCGCTTTTCGTCTTCACGCTTCCCATCGCCATGGCAAGCCTGATCCTGGTTCCCGCCGCGAGTTTTCTCTTCGCAGTGATCAGCGGCGGGATTATCGCCGGGCTGGCGCTATCCATCAACCAATCCCCGAATACTTTTGCAATGATAGGTTTCTTCCTGCTGGCGCTGGTCTCATGGCTCTCCGCCCGCAGTCTGGAAGCCGCGCTCAAAGACTTGCGCGTCATCAATGCCAACCTCGACCAGGAAGTCATCGAACGCACGCAAGCCCTCACCCTCTCGCTGGAGCGCGAACGCATCGAAGCGGGGCGCAACCAGGCAATCCTCAACTCCATCGCCGACGGCGTGATCCTCTTCGATAGGCAATGGAACGCCATGCTCGCCAACCCCGCCGTGAAAGGCATGTTGGAACTTCCGCTCGAACAAATTGTCAGCAGGAATTTCCGCGAGTTAATCGAAAGCCCCAGGCTCGCGCCTCAAAGCCGCGCGTTGTTGTACGCCATGATCGAACATGATACGCAGCCCATCGGCTTCCGTATTATGTGGGGCGAGAAGACCATCTCCGTCAGCGCGGCGCAGGTCTACGATAAAAGCAGGGAAAGCGACTCCCACATCGGCACCGTAACCGTCTTCCGCGATTTCACACGCGAAGCCGAAGTGGAAAAACTCAAGAGCGCCTTTGTCGCCATCGTCTCGCATGAACTGCGCACGCCGCTCAACGCCATCCTCGGTTACGCCGAAATGTTCAAGGAGGCGGTGTACGGTCCCATGAACGACAAGCAGGTCAACATGGCGGAGCGCATTATGAAGAACACACAGCGTCTGCTCGGCTTGATCAACGACCTGCTCGACCAGGCGCAGATGGAGGCAGGCAAACTGACCATTCACATCAACCCGTTGAAGCCCGCCGAACTGCTCGACACGCTGCACGGGCTGATGGATAAAACCGCTTCAGACAAACGCCTGAGGCTGACCAGCGAAATCGAGGACGATCTCCCCGAAATCCTGCTCGGCGACGCCGCGCGCCTGCAACAGATTCTGGTCAACCTGGTCAATAACGCCATCAAGTTCACCGACCAGGGCGAGGTGCGCGTGAAATTCACCCGCGCCGACGACGCCAAATGGGGCATCGAAGTCGAAGATACCGGTCAGGGGATTCCGGAACGGGAATTGCCGTACATCTTCGACACGTTCCGCCAGGTGGAAGGCGCGACGACGCGCATCCACGGCGGGTTTGGTCTGGGACTCGCCATCGTCAAACAACTCGTCACCTTGATGAGCGGCGACGTCAATGTGGCAAGCGAGGTGAACGTTGGGACGAGATTTATCATCATATTACCGCTTGTCATCCCCTGATAAATTCAGACCTTAAAGGTCTTGCAGACCTTTAGGGTCTCCCCACCATAAGAACCGGAGGAAGCAATGAGCGAACTCGCGTTGATCATCGAAGACGACGAAGACCTTGCCAGTATCTTTGCCGAAGCCTTGCGCGGCATTGACTATGAAGTGGAACACGTCGCGGATGGAAAAGTCGCCGCAGAAAGGCTGAAGAACGGCGCGGCGCCCTACCTGATCCTGCTCGACATGCACCTGCCGCACATCTCCGGCGGCGATCTATTGACGAACATCATGAAAACGGATGAGCGCTACAAGGACACCATCATCATCATCACCACCGCCGACGCGCGCATGGGCGAAGCCTATAGCGACCAGGTGGATTTTGTGATGATCAAACCCATCTCATTTATGCAACTGCGCGATATAACGGCAAGGTTGAAACCAAAGAAATAATTAAGCAGCGCTCCGGGCGATGCGACATTCATGTCGCTTTGACTGGCCGGGCGATATAAATATCGGGTTACGAGATTGGCGGTTAAGTTAATCGTAATAATGCGGATGGCAGGAAAACTCCTCGCCGGATGGAGTTTCTATAGTCACGGGGTAATCTGAGTCTACGACTTTGTACGCGTCCAAATCTTTTTTGATTTCAAGGAAAATATTATCAGCGGCGAAGCGCGAGAAATGAAAGGATTGCCAGGGGAGTTTGCGCTTATCCTGTTCGCGCTCGTAGCGTTTGCAGAACAACGCCGCCCCCACTTTCTCGCGCACCTCCACTGGCAGGGACTTGTTCTGGAACGCGTCCGCCAATGCCGGCGCGGCGTCATCCGACAAGTCGAGAAAATATTGCGCGTCCAGAGCGACGCGTCCCTGCGTGAGGGAGTCGTCCGCACTGCCGCGCAGTTCACGCTGGACATTTTGCCTGACGATGAACGCGTCCACGTTCAACAGGTTGAGCGAAACCACAAACCCAAGCGACGCAAGCAGCATGGCGAGTCCCGCCATGCGTTCGCGGCGCGTCATTTCGAGAATCACCACCACAACCAGTAATAACGCCAGCCAAATCATGAAAACGTGTGTGTATGTGCGTAGACGAGAAAACCCATACGCCGATTCGTATAATACCAAACGCTGGAACGCCGAGACCAGCATCACGATGACCAGTCCCACCAACACAACGCCAAGCGTGGAAAATGTCCGTCGTTGCGTTTCGGTCTCGCGGCGCGTGATTGCGCCCAAGCCAAGCAATAATAACAAACTGAAGAATGCCACCATCACGAGTTCGCCGAATCCTTTGCGGGCATATTCAGAGTAAGTGTAGCCTTCGATATGGATATTCGCCTGACCGCCAAAAAAATATTGGAATTGAATCGCCACAAACGCGACGAACAAGATTGTCACGCCGCCCAACACAATCGCGGACTCGGTGAATCCCAGAAACGGCGCGAAGCGCGGCTTCTCCTCATACGGCTCGTTCGATTTTCGCGCGGCGTGCAGGAACGTCCCCGCGAGGGCATACGCAACTACAAGGATCAAAACCAACTGAATAATATATTCGGGCAAATTTTCCAGATTGAACAACTCGATGAATTTCTTGAAGCGTTCGGCAAAGATGGGATCGGCGGAGGAAAGCAACGCGGCAAAGATCGCGATGACCGGCAACGCGATGACAACGCCGCGCGTAACTGCCCAGAAGGACGACATGCCCCGCTTCTCGTTCAGGGACGGCTGATCGCGTTTCACCTCCGCCGCGAATCCAATCGGACGCGCGATCATGCTGAGGAAGAGGGTCAGGTAGCCGAGCAGGTAATCAATCAGCCCAAAATGAATCCATTGACCGCCGATATAGGTAATGGCGAAGACCCCCATGAGGAAAAAGGTCATCGTGACGGACAGGAACACTGTTATGGGTTCTTCGCGGAGAAAAGTCATGGATGAAAGGAAAAGGATCGGGAGCAGGATCAAGCCTGCCCGTCGCGTGAGGCGAAGCCCGTCTGCCTGCAAAAGATAAATGCCCGTGACGAGACAAAGGCTCACGAAGAGAAAAAAGTTGACGCCCGCGGGCTTTTTCCAAAATAGAAAATCAAAGGACCAGCCGAGCGCGACGACGAGGAACCAGAAACGGTTTGGGTTGGCTTTCATGCAATGCTCCTAATTGAGTTTCGCCAAGTATCGCCCTGAACGACTTGCGGAGACTCTCAAAAGGTATCAGAAAATATCAGTGGCGCAATTTGGCAAATTGCGCCACGGGGGAATTACAATTTGATAAGAACCGTTTTTCGCCTATTGACATCCGAATTGAAGTGTGACATACTTTTGGCATTGATTGGGGCAAGACAATTGAACCGCCATCCTTAAGAAAGGAGGAGGTGATGTCTAATATGGATAGTAGTATCAAACCCAGCGCTGTGGCATCCCTCCTCAAGTAATTGAAAAGGAAGCCGCAGCGCGCCACGGAAGCCATCCA
>Ga0247727_10014688_pt1 | contig 12963 bp, 9 predicted proteins | sample WisWelCaveWW1625_FD_202498 | JGI IMG/M metagenome (GOLD analysis project Ga0247727, IMG submission 202498) | Biofilm microbial communities from Wishing Well Cave, Virginia, United States - WW16-25 | ecosystem: Environmental > Aquatic > Deep subsurface > Groundwater > Cave microbial mat | place...
CTCGGGGGCATGGTCGCCTCCTCCCCACCCGGGGGGCTCCCGCAGGCGGCGGCCAGGAGGGCCGCACCGAGGAGAGCCGACGGCCGGACGGGGCCTGCGGTCACGGGAGGAAGCCTACCGCAGGCGGTCGCGGCTCCCGCTCTTCTGCCGCCGGTTCCGGGGGAGGGCTAGGATGCCCCCGTGCAGGACTACCAGCGGGCCTTCGTGGACTTCCTGTGGGAGTGCGGGGCCTTCCGCATCGGGACCTTCACGCTGAAGAGCGGGCGGGTCTCCCCCACCTTCGTGAACCTGGGGCTCGTGGAGGACGGGCAGGGCCTCCTGCGCCTGGGGGAGGCATTCGCCGGTCGCCTGCTGGACGGGGTCGGCCCCGACGGCTTCGACTGCGTCTTCGGGCCCGCCTACAAGGGGATCCCGCTCGCGGTGGCCACGGCGGTCGCATTGGCATCGCGGGGGATCCGCAGGCCCTACCTCTTCGACCGCAAGGAGCGCAAGAACCACGGGGAGGAGGCCTCGGCGAAGGCCGCCGCCGCCTCGCTCCTGGTCGGCCACCGCCCCGCCGACGGGGAGAGGATCGCGCTCGTGGACGACGTGCTGACGGACGGGGCGACCAAGCGCGAGGCCGTGGACCTCCTGCGTTCGCTGGTCCCGGGCGCCCGGTTCCCGGCGCTGGTAGTGGCCGTCCACCGCGAGGAGGTCGGCCCGGACGGGAAGGACGCCTGCTCCCGGTTCACCGCCGACACCGGCGTCCCCGTGTTCCCCGCGGTCACCATGACCGAAGCCCTCGGCCACCTCGAGGGCGCCGGGCGCATCGCGAAGCCGGACTTCGCCCGCTGCCTCGACTACCTCGGGACACACGGGACGCCCGCGGCGAAGGCTTGGGCAGCGGCGCGGAGGTAGGGAGAAGAGGGCCAACGGCTGGAATCGGCGCAGCGAGCTGCGCCGCTACTCGCGCCAGGCCTTCCCCTCGAGGTAGGAGGCGTGCCGGCGGCCGAGGCCCTCGAGGAGGGCCGGGTCCCTCCGGGCCGCCTCGAGGCGCGCCGCCTCCTCGACGGTGCGCAGGGCCTCCTCGAAGCGGCCGACGGCGGCGAAGGAGGCCGCCAGGGTGTCGAGGACGAAGGGGTCCGTGCGGCCCGCCTTGGCCGCCATGAGCTCCGCCGCCTCGAGCGCCCCGTCCGGGTCCCGCAGCGCGTCGTCGCGGGAGGTGGCCAGGATCCAGGCCAGCCCCGTCAGCGCCGGGACGTCCTCCGGGTCCGCGGCCAGCGCCTCGCGGTAGACGGACACGGCCTCCGCCGCCTTTCCCTCCGACGCCAGCGTGGCACCGAGCAGGCTCCGGAGCGCCGTCGCGCCCGGGGACCTCGCGATCCCCTCGCGGAGCACCGCCTCCGCCTCGGCCGGCCGGCCACCCTCCTGGAGGAGACGGGCCAGGTTCGTCCTCGGCGCCGCGGCCTTCGGGTCGAGGCGGATGGCCTCGCGGAACTCCTCCTCCGCCTCCCGGTCCCGGCCCAGCGCCCGCAGCGCGACGGCCAGGTTCCCGTGGATCTCCCCGGAGGCCGGGGCGAGGGACGCGGCCTCGCGAAGGACCCGGACGGACCGATCCGCCCTTCCCGTCCGGAACAGGACCTCGCCCAGCGTCTGGCGGATCCAGGCGGCCTTCGGGTGGGCCAGCGCCGCCGCCTCCAGCACCGCGACGGCCGCCCCGGGGTCCCCCGTCTCGAACAGCAGGTAGCCCAGCTTGGCCGGGAACCGCGGCTCCCTCGGGAAGTCCACCATGGCCCGGCGGCACTCCGCGATCGCCTCGTCGAGCATCCCCGACTGCTCCAGGACCTGGACGGGGTTCATGCGGGCGGGGAAGTAGTCCGGCTTGAGGGCCCCCGCCGCGCGGTAGGCGTCCAGGGCCCCGCGGATGTCCCCCTTCCCGGCCAGGGCGTCCCCCATCACCGTGCGGGCCATCACGCTGGCCGGCATGATCGAGAGCGCACGGCGGCAGCAGGCGAGCGCCCCGTCCGGGTCCCGTGCCTCGAGCCGGCAGGTCGCGAGGTTCCCCCATGCCTCGTGGTTCCGGGGGTGGATCTCCACGGACCTGCGGAAGAGGGGCTCCGCCGCCGCCCTCTCCCCCCGCATCACCATGAGGTGGCCCAGGTTGTTCCAGGCGATCCAGGCGCCCGGGTTGCGGTCGAGCGTCTCCCGCCAGAGCGTCTCCTCGTCTCCGTACATGCGGCACTGGAGTGCGGTCATCGCCGCCAGCGACCCGAGGAGGAGGGACGCCCCGGCGATCCCCGCCCCGCGGACCGCCGCCCCGGCGAGGCCGGCCGCCCGGGCGAGCCCCGCCCCCAGGAGCGCGAGGAGGGCGGCGCTCGCGTGGTACTGGAAGTGGTCCGCGACGAAGGAGTAGCGGAAGGGGAAGACGTTGAGGAAGCCGAGCGCGGGGAAGAGCGTCCCGGAGAAGGCGAGCGCGGCGGCGAGCGGCCCGCGCCCGATCCGGCGGCCGAGGGCGAGGAGGGCGGCCAGGACGCCGAGCGCCGCCGCGGGGAAGAGCCACTGCCACGCGGCCCCGGCGTCCACCTCCCAGCGCGGGTAGATGAACATCAGGTCCGTCGGGAAGGCGAGCTTCCCGGCGTAGAACCAGAGCGCCCGCCCCGCGAGCACGACCCGGTCCGCGGGGCCCAGTGCCCACTCCTCCCCCTCGGCTCCGACGTGCACCACCTCGAGCCAGGCTGTGTGGAGGCCCGAGGCGATCCCCAGGGCGAAGAACGGGAGGAGGGGGAGGAGGTCGCCGCGCCCGATGCGCCCCCGCTTCCACCAGACGAGGACGAGCGCCAGCGCCGGGAGCGTGGCGGTGACCGACTTCGAGAGGAGGGCGAGGGCGAAGAAGGCAAGCGAGGCGGCCCAGGCGCGACGGCTCCCCCGGCCGCCCTCCCCGGCGAGCCCGGCGACGCGGAGCCAGGAGAGGAGCGCGAGGAGGTAGAAGAGGCCCGAGAGGACGTTCTTCCGCTCGGTGACCCAGGCCACGGACTCGACGTGGACGGGATGGACCGCGAAGAGCATCCCCGCGAGCCACGCCCCGGGGACCTCGAGGCGCCGGAGCACCCGCCACAGGAGCAGGGCGTTGGCCGCGTGGAGGAGCACGTTCACGAGGTGGTACCCCAGGGGCCGCAGCCCCCAGAGCGCGTGCTCGACCCAGAAGGTCGTGAAGACGACCGGGTAGTACTGCGGGGTCGAAGTGGGGCGGAGCCAGAGGTCGCGGAGCCCGGAAGGCTCCCGCAGGACCGGGTTCTGCGTCACGTACTGCGGGTCGTCCCAGATCCAGCCGTTGAAGAGGGCGGGGAGGTAGGCCAGGACCGTCGCGAGGAGGATGGCCGCCGCCGGGAGCCAGCCCTGCCAGGCGCGGCGGCCGGGCGCGGGCGGGATCGCGGTCTCCATCGCCCGCAGGATACGGGGAGAGCGCCGGGCGGCCTACGGTGCCGATCCCTCCCGGCGGAGGCGCTCCAGGCGCGGGGCCTCGTGCCCGGCGAGCCACTCGTCCTGCCGGAGGATTTCGTAGGCCCGGGCGAAGCGGGGCCGCGCCTCGTCCCGGCGGCCGAGGAGAAGGAGGGTCTCGCCCATCTCCTCCTGCCAGTAGCCGTCGGCCTCGTTGGCCGCGGGGTCCTCGCGGTGGATCCTCTCGAGGGTATCGAGCGCATCGCCGGGCCGGCCGGTCGCGCGCAGCCCCGTGGCCACGGTCCTCCTGCCGATCCGCAGGTCCGTCTCCCCCATCTCCTGCCGGACGGCGACCCCCTTGCGCCAGAGGTCGAGCGCCTTCCCGAACTCGCCCCGCTCGTAGTGCGTCCAGCCCGTGTTGTTGTAGAGGGGTCCGAGCCAGCCCCGGGCGCGCCGGTCGGCGGAGGCCTCGGCGTCCTCCATGGCGCGGTAGGCCCAGCGCAGCGCCTCCTCCGGCTCCTCGACGAGCGCCACCATGTGGGCCGCGTCCAGCGCGAGGACCGCGAGCCCGGCCCCCCGTGAGGCCCCGTAGGCCTCGCGGAAGAGCGGGTTGGCCTTCGCGGGGGAACCGGAGGAGTTGAGCGTCCGACCCCGCTCCAGGAGGTACCGGACGCGGACCGCGGGCGGGTTCGAGGGGAGCCGCTGCTCCACCGCGTCCAGGATCGCGTGGGCCTCCTCGAACCGGTCCCGGAGCGACATCGTCCGGGCGACCTGGGTGTCGGCCTCCAGCGCGTAGGGCTCGTCCCCCGCCGCCCGGCCCCGCGCGGCGGCCTCGCGGAACCGGCCCTCGGAGGCGGCGAGGTCGTCCCAGTCCCAGAGCGTCCCCAGGACCGGGAGGTCCGCCTTCGGGCCCGGCCCGCCCGTCGTCTCCGCCATGGCGCACCCTCCGAGGAGGATCGCCGCCGGAGCGAGGATCCTCGCGACCCCCATGCCGCCTCCCTCCCGTCCGTCCCCATGGTACGGACCGGCCCCCGCCGGTCCGTGTAGACTTCCCGCGTCCCGGTCGGGAAGGCCGGGAGGGGGGAGGCCGGCCCGATGCGGCTCGCCGCGGCTCTCGCGATCCTCGCCGCCGCCGCCTCGGCCCCGGCCGGGGACGACGCCGGCGGCGGCCCGCGGGCGGTCCCCCTGGCGAAGCCCGAGACCGTCTACCGGATGCTCGTCCCCGGGACGGCGGACTCCCTCCTCTCCTCCCCGCTCCTCGTGGTCCTCCACGGCGCCAACGACACCTCGGACAGGTTCATCGACCGCTGGGTCGGGCCCGCGGGGGCCCGGGGCTGGATCCTCGTCGCGCCCCAGGCGCGGGGGCTGCGCTGGCTCGACGCCGACGGCGACATCGTGCTGGCTGCGCTGGAGGACGCCCGGAAGCGCTGCCGCGTGGACCCCGCCCGGGTCTGCCTCGCCGGGGCGGGATCCGGGGGGCTCATGGCGACCCGGTGGGGGCTCGAGCAGAAGGACCGCTTCGCCTGCGTCTTCGCCCACGGCGGCCTGCAGGTCCGCGGGGGGCTCAAGGAGTCCGCGGGGAAGGTCTCCGTGCTCCTTTCCTGCGGCGAGCGGGACGAGTTCCTGGAGGAGGCCCGGAGCGCGGACGCGGAATTGCGGAAGGCCGGCGTGGACTCGGAGGTCGCCACCTGGCCCGGAGCCGAGGGGGACGCCGCGGGGCCGGAGGTGGTCGAGCGCGCCTTCTCCTTCTTCGAGGAGCGGCTCGCGCGGCCCGCGGCGCGGCTCGCCCGGTGCGTCCGGGCGCGGAAGGAGAAGCGGTGGCCCGACGCGGCGCGGGAGTGCGCGGCGCTGCTGGGCGAGGGCGTCGAACGGAAGTTCCGGCTCGAGGCGGAGAACGAGCGCCGGGCCATCGAGTACGCGGGCGCGGACCTCGTGCGGAAGGCGGCGCTCCGCGCCGGCCGCGAGCCCGCCGCCGGGAGGAAGGACCTCGAGGACCTCGCGCGGGCCTTCGAGGGGCTCGACGCCGCGGTCCGGGCACGCGAGGCGCTGGCGGAGATCGACGCCGCCTCCTCCCCACCTTCCGGCACGCCGCCGGCCGGGCCCCGCTGACGCCGGGGTCGGACCGGGGTCGCGCCCTCCGGCTACTTCCGGATGTAGGAGGCGTGGATCGCGGCGTCCTCCGGCGTCTCCTCCCGGAAGACCCGGTACTCGTAGCCCATGATGATGGAAGTCTCGAGTACTCGGCGGCGCATGGAGCCGCGGAGCGCCTCGTCCTTCCCGGCGCCCTTGCCGGCCTCGGCGAGGAAGGCCCGCACGGCCTCCGCACCGGTCGGCGGGGGGGTGGCCGCCCCGGGCCTCTCCGCGAGGACGGCGTCGAGCGCGTAGGACTCGACCAGCTTCCGCGCCATTGCCCGGAACAGCCCGGGGGAGGCGTAGGTCTCCACCCCCACGACCCTCTCGCCGATGGCGACCGCCATCCCGACGGCCCTCCCTCCCTCGAGGACGCGGTCGAGTAGGGCATGGACGGCCGCGTCCCGGCGACCCACCACCTCCTTGTTGGAGAGGACGGAGTTGTATGTCCCGGTCGCGGAGGGCATGAACATCCCGCCGGCCGAGCCCTGCAGCTCGATGTCCTGGTTGACCTGCGCGACCTCCGCCCAGACCCTCTGCTGGTCCCCCTCCGCCTGGATGGCTCGTTTGAGCTCCGGGCCGTTCACGAGGGCGGTGTTGGAGGTGAACAGGATCTCGCCGCGTCCCCGGTAGTCGCCCTCCGCCTGCCACCTCCCGTGCTCGACGCAGAAGGCGGCCAGCGGCTGGGGCGCCGCGTGGGGGGGGACGACGAGGTCCTGCGCCACGACCCGGTCCTGCTTCCCGCCCTTCACCACGTCCCCCGCCTGCAGGAAGAGCCAGCGGTCGGAGCGGTTCTCGAGGACGAGCTCGTTCACCTGGGCGGCGTCCCGGCCGTCCGCCGTCCCCTTCTCCGCCATGACCACGGTGCCCGCGCCGAGGCCCTGGTCGAGCGAGAGGAACTCCCGGGCGTCGGTCGCCTCCCCCGAGAGGGCGAAGAGCGCGAGGCTCCCGTGGACGAAGGGGCCGGAGAGGACGAGGTCCCGGGATCCCACCCGCACCGTCTTCGCGGCCGGGGCCGGGGGCTCCGGCGCGGGCGAAGGGGGAGCCGCCGACGGGCTCCCGCAGCCGAGGAGAACGGCGAACGCCGCAGGAAGCAACGCGGACGCGACGCGCATGGCCCACCTCCCGGGGGACTCGCCTCCCCTGCCCCTTGGACGGGGGAGGGGCCGCGGGAAACCCGCGGCCCCGGGCGGGCCGTGACCGGGCGGTGACCCGCCCGGGCGCGGCTACTTCTTCCGCGTGTAGAGGAGCTCCATCATCTTCCCCTCCTCGGGCCACTGGAGGCCCTGCATGTACATCTCGAAGAGGATGGTGTCCGGGCCCTTCTCGGTCAGGACCTCGCGCATGCGGTAGCTGTTGCCCAGGGGGTCGGGCATCTCGCCGAGGTAGACGATGGCCCCCGAGGCGTCCGGGTTCCCCTCGCTGTTCATCACGCCCGTGCCCATGGAGTCGAACCAGGAGGAGAAGTACACCTGCCGCACGTTGTCGTAGCCCGCCACGCCCATTCCCTGGAAGGTCATCCCCATGAAGGCGCCCTCGTACTCCTGGATCTGGTAGCGGCCGCCGAGCACCATCCGGATCTTCGCCACACCCGTCGACTCCGTCGGCGGCGCCCCCGGGGCCATCCACATCCTCCCCGCGACGTCCCAGTCCCCGCAGTGCCGGGCCATCCGGGCGTGCGGCTCCCCCGGGTTCATGGCCTTCATCCAGGCCGCGTTCATCTCCTCCTCGGTCGGCGCCGGGGGCGCGCTCGCGCACCCCGCCCCGACCAGGACCGCCGCCCCCAGCAACGCCCACGCGCCGCGCATCGCTTCCCCCCCTCTGTCCGGCCGGGCACCGGTCACCCGGCGGATCGCGAATCTACCCAAAGGGGCCCCGGCGGCCCCTGTACAGTGCGGCCATGATCCGACCGCGGCGATTCCTGCTCCTCGCCGCCGCCGGGCTGGCCGCCGCCTGCGCCTCGATCCCCGGGAAGGAGCCCGTGGACGGGGTGCTCGACGCGCGGCTGGAGCGCGTCGCGACCTTCGAGGACATGGTCGAGGACCTGGCGACGGTGCGGATGGTGTTCGTCGGCGAATCGCACACCAACCCCGAGCACCACGAGATCCAGCGCCGCATCCTCGCCGCACTCGCGGACCGCCGGCCGCACCTCCTCCTCGGGATGGAGATGTTCGAGCGCCCCTACCAGCCGGTCCTCGACCGCTGGAGCGCGGGGCGGTTGTCCGAGGAGGCGTTCCTGCGCGAGGCGAACTGGTTCGGGCAGTGGAGCCGCTGGGACCTCTACGGGCCGATCCTGCGCCTGGCCCGGGACCGGGGGATCCGCGTCGTCGCGCTGAACGCCGAGCGCACCGTCATCCGCGACGTCAACCGCGCGGGCCTGGGCGGCCTCCCTCCCTGGGAGCGCGCGAAGATCCCCTCCTTCATCGACACCTCGGTCAAGGCCCACGAGAAGTCCATCCGGGAGGTCTTCTCCGCGCACCCGGGGATGGAGAACGCCGAGGAGCGCTTCCGCCGCTTCTACGAGGCGCAGTGCACCTGGGACGAGACCATGGCCGAGAGCGCGGTGCGGGCGCTGGCCGCCGACGGGCGCCCCGACGCCGCCATCGTGGTGCTGGCGGGCGCCATGCACGTGAAGGACTTCCACGCCATCCCCGAGAGGGCGCGGCGGCGCTGCGGCCTGGACTACCGCGTCGTCTTCCCGACGGAGCGGGAGGGGTTCCCGAAGGGGGGGATCGCCACCGGGCCCGGACGCCCCGCGGACTACGTCCTCTTCACCGGTCCCTCTCTCGACCCCGGCTCGCCGCGGCTGGGGGTGTCGCTCCGCGGCGGCGACGCGCTCCTGAAGGAGGTGGCCGAGGGGACGGCCGCCGCCGAGGCGGGCCTGCGGCCCGGCGACCGCCTGCTCGCCGTGGACGACCTCCCGGTGCAGGACGAGGTGGACCTCAAGCTCGCGCTGGAGGGGAAGGTGCCGGGCGACCGGGTCCGGGTCCTTTGGACCCGCGAGGGGACCGCCCTCGAGGGGACCGGGACGCTGACCGCGCCCCCGCCCTTCGCCCCGCCCCCGGCGAAGGAGGCCGCGCCGGGGAAGGCCCCGGGGCAGTGAAGCGGGTCCGCCTCCGCACGACGCGGGCGGGAGGCCAGCCCATCGTCTTCCGGAAGATGGTGGCCGCGGTCGACCCGGGCACGGGGAACGGCGAGGCCGTCGAGGTCGTGGACGACCGGGGCCGCGTCCTGGGCCGCGGCTTCTACAACCGGCAGTCGGAGCTGGCGGTGCGCCTGCTGGAGCGCGGCCCCGGTCCGGACCTGGACGCCGCGTGGCTGCGGGCGCGCCTCGCCTCCTGCCTCGCGCTCCGCCGGGAGGCCCTCGGGCTGGAGGCCGCCACCGACGCCTACCGCGTGGTGAACAGCGAAGGGGACGGCCTCTCCGGGCTCGTCGTGGACCGCTACGCGGACGTCCTCTCGATCCAGGTCCTCGCGCTGGGCTGGTACCGGCGCGCCGTCGAGGTGAAGGACGCCTTCCGGGCGCTGCTGCGGCCGCGCGCCGTCGTCGTGCGGAGCGACCCGGAGGTCGAGAGGATCGAGGGCTTCCGCGTCCTCGGGGAGGCCGGGGAGGATGCCCGCGCGGAGATCCGCGAGCACGGCGTGCGGTTCCTCGTGGACCCCGCCCGGGGGCACAAGACCGGCTTCTTCCTCGACCAGCGGGACCACCGCCGCCGCCTTGCGGAGCGGGCCCGGGGGAGGCGCGTGCTCGACCTCTTCTGCTACACGGGGGGGTTCTCGCTCGCGGCGGCGCGGGGCGGCGCGGCCCGCGTCCTCGGCGTGGACCTCGACGAGGAGGCCGTGGCGGCGGCCCGGGGGAACGCGCGCCTCAACGGATCCCCGAAGGCGGTCTCCTTCGAGCACGCCGACGCCTTCGACGCGCTCCGGGAGGCGGAGGCCGGGGCGTGGGACGTCGTCGTCTGCGACCCGCCGAAACTCGCCGCCTCCCGCCCGGAGATCCCCGGGGCGCTGCGGAAGTACGAGGACATGAACGCGCTGGCCTTCGGGAAGGTCGCCCCGGGCGGGTGGGTGGTCTCCTGCTCGTGCTCCGGGCTCGTCCCCGAGGGGGAGTTCCTGGGCGCGCTCGGCCGGGCCGCCGTCCGCTCCGGCCGCGAGGTCCGGATCGTGGAGATCGGCGGCGCCGCCCCCGACCACCCCTGGGCCATCGCCCACCCCGCGGGGCGCTACCTCAAGGTCGCCTGGAGCGTCGTCTCCTGACCCCACCCCGGAGGCGGGCGAGGACGTCCACGACGGGGCGGACGGGAATCGCCATGCGATACGGTACTCCGGGTGCCGTACACTGCCGCGATGCCGGCTCCCCAGCGCTGCGACCACTGCGCGTCGCCGACGAAGCCCGGCGAGGCCTACTGCTCCGGCTGCGGCGCGGTCCTCTCCTGGAGCACTCCCGGCGGGGCCGTGCCGCCCGCGGCGAAGGCCTTCCTCCTCGTGCACCTCCCCGGGGGGATCGTCCGCAAGGAGGCGCTCGCGAAGCCGCTGGTCCGGGTCGGCCGGGGGCGCGACTGCGACATCGTCGTGGACCACCCCCGGGTCTCCCGCCTGCAGGCCCTCCTCGAGATGCGCGAGGGCTCCTTCTGGATCTCGGACGCGAAGAGCAGCGGCGGAACCTTCCTGGGCGACCGCCCCGTCCACGCCCCCGTGCGGCTGAGGTCCGGGGACTCCTGCCGCCTCGGCCGCGACCCCGAGGACGCGGTCACGCTGGTCTACCACGAGGAGGCATAGCGATCGCCGGGGCCCCGCGGTAGTCTCTCCGCCTGCAGGAGCACCGCCGCGAGGGCGGATGGGCCCGCCCGGGCAGGGGAGGGGCGTCCCCGATGGGGTCGTTCGGCAGGATCCGCATCTTGGACGGCAACCACGCGGGGTCCACCCACGACCTCGACTCCGGGACCTACACCCTGGGGCGCAACCCCGCCTCCACCATCCACCTGACCGACCCGACGGTCTCCAAGGACCAGGCCCGGGTCACCTGCGGGGCGCGCGGCGCCGTGCTGGAGAACATGAGCCAGCGCAACCCCACCCGCATCAACGACCAGCCGCTGGCGGACACCCACATCCTCCGCAACGGGGACCGGATCGCGCTGGGGCTCGTGAACCTCTCCTACGAGGTCTCCGCCTCGGCCACGGTGCTCGACGCCCCCCGCGAGGAGCCTCCGCCCCAGGCGGAGGTGGGGCTCCACGGCACCCGGGTCCTCAGCCGCCCCTGGATCGTGATCCAGAAGCCGGGAGAGCCCCCCAAGCAGGAGCTGCTCTTCGCCGACGTGATGAAGATCGGCCGGGCCCCGGACTGCGAAATCCGGGTGGACTTCGCCACCGTCTCCCAGCGGCACGCCCAGCTCGAGCTCAAGGGCGGCCGCTACTCCATCGCCGACCTCGGGAGCACCAACGGGACCTCCGTCAACGGCAAGATGGTCGAGGGGGCCGTCGACCTCACGGACGGGGACATCATCCGCATCGGGGACCTCTCGGGGAACTCCGTGGCGCTCACCTACCACGAGGAGGGCGCCGAGGTCCGCGACGCGCTCAGCACGGTCGCCATCCGCCGCCTCCAGGTGGAGGGCAAGGACTCCTTCGTCCTCGGCCGCGACCCGGCCTGCGACGTCCACCTCGACGGGAGCCTCGTCTCCTGGCGGCATGCCCGGGTGGACAAGGAGGCCGGCGGCCACGCCATCACCGACCTCGGGAGCACCAACGGGACCTTCGTCAACGGCCAGCGCGTCAAGGGGCGCCGCGCGCTCAAGCCGGCCGACATCATCCGCATCGGGGCCTACAAGTTCGTCTACACGGCGTCCGGCTTCTCCCAGTCCTCCAGCGCCGGCCGCGTCCGCGTGGACGGCGTGAAGATCCGCCGCTCCGTGGGCCGCGGCAGGACCGCCCGCGTCCTCCTCAACGACATCTCCGTCACCGTCCAGCCGCGGGAGTTCGTCTGCTTCGTGGGCGGCTCCGGCGCGGGCAAGTCCACCCTCATGAAGGCCTGCGCCGGGATCTTCTACGTGGAGGGCGAGGTCCTGCTCAACGGCGAGGACCTCCGGGCCAACTACGACGCCTGGAAGGCGATGCTCGGCTACGTGCCCCAGGACGACATCGTCCACGGGGACCTCACCGTGGACCACGCGGTGCGGTACTCGGCCCGCCTGCGGCTGCCCAAGGACACCCGGAAGGAGGAGATCGACCGGGCCGTGGACCGCGTGCTCGGGGACGTGGAGATGCTCCCCCACCGGGACAAGCTCATCCGGTCGCTCTCGGGCGGCCAACGCAAGCGCGTCTCCATCGCCGTGGAGATGCTGTCCGAGCCCTCGCTCTTCTTCCTGGACGAGCCCACGAGCGGGCTCGACCCCGGCCTCGAGAAGAAGATGATGTACATGATGCGGCGGCTGGCCGACGGCGGCCGGACGATCATCATGGTCACGCACGCCACGGCGAACATCACCCAGTGCGACCACGTGGCGTTCCTCGCCCGCGGCCGGCTCGTCTGGTTCGGCCCGCCCGCGGAGGCGCTCAAGCACTTCGGCGTGCAGGACTTCTCCGACATCTACACGGAGATCGAGAAGGACCCCGAGGGGCTGGAGAAGAAGTACCGCGCCTCGGACGCCTGCCGGAAGTACATCGTGGAGCGGCAGAAGGTCCTCACGGGCCGCAAGGCCGAGACGGGGAGCATGCCCGCCGCCCCCCCCGAGCAGCCCCGGTCGGCCGGCGCGCTGCGCCAGTTCGGGATCCTCACGAAGCGCTACGCGGAGCTCGTCTTCCGGGACCGGCTCCTCCTGATGATCCTGCTCGCCGTCATGCCGGTCATCGGGCTCATGCTCTCGGTGCTGGCGAAGCGGGAGGACCTGACGGGGAAGACCCAGGCGGAGATCGAGGCCTACTTCAACGAGAAGGCCGATTCCCTCGCCACCTACACCGTCGTCGGCGACGCCGAGAAGCTCCTCTTCATGGCGGCCCTGGCGGTCGTGCTCCTCGGGCTGTTCGGGGCGGCCTACGAGATCGTGAAGGAGCGCCCCGTGTACCGCCGCGAGCGGATGGTGAACCTGCGGATCGGGCCCTACCTGCTCTCGAAGGTCTTCGTCCTCTTCGGGTTCGCGCTGATCCAGTGCGCGGCGCTGCTCGGCGCGCTCTGGCTCGCCGTGGACTTCCCCGAGAAGACGGCCGTGTTCCGGGGCTTCGCCATGGCCATGCCGCTGGAGCTCTACGTGACCCTCCTCCTGACGGCCCTGGCCTCGATCCTCATGGGGCTCTTCGTCTCGGCGATCACCCCGAACTCCAACACGGTGATCTACATCATCCTCCTCGCCGTCTTCGGCCAGATCCTCCTCACGGGGACCATCTTCAAGCTCCCGGACGTGGCGAAGCCCGCCTCCTACG
>Ga0247727_10014689_pt1 | contig 12963 bp, 12 predicted proteins | sample WisWelCaveWW1625_FD_202498 | JGI IMG/M metagenome (GOLD analysis project Ga0247727, IMG submission 202498) | Biofilm microbial communities from Wishing Well Cave, Virginia, United States - WW16-25 | ecosystem: Environmental > Aquatic > Deep subsurface > Groundwater > Cave microbial mat | place...
GTCCAGCTCTCTCTCGATCGCCTGAAGCAGACCCTGGCCGCCGCGGGCCTGGACTTTCGTCACCTGGTGTTCGTGAACCCCTATCTGACCCGGCAGATTCCGATGGAGGTCATGAACAAGGTCTACCCGCGGCACTTCGAGCACGGCAACACGCCGGCGCGGGCGACCATTGTGGTTTCTCACCTGCCGCATGGGGCGAACATCGAGTTCACCGGAGTGGCCATCGCCGACCTGTCCCGCCGCCGCGCCGCGCGGCCCAAGAACATGGCCCCCAGCCCCACGGCCAGCCCTTGCGTGTGGGCCGGCGACACGCTCTACTGCTCGGCCAAGGCCGGCTTCATTCCCGGACCGAACGGGGGCATCTATGCCGACAACGTCGAGGACCAGGTCCGCCAGACCATGCGGAATCTCCTGGACGGGCTGGAGGAAGCCGGCCTGGACTTCTCCCACGCGGTGGCCACCAATGTGTATCTGGACAACCTGGAGGAGTTCGCCCGGATGAACGGCGTCTACGGCAAGTACTTCCCCGCCGCCTCGCCGCCGGCGCGCACCACGGTGGGACCGCTGGCGCCCGTCGAGCGCGCGCGGACGGCGTCCGGCCACTTCCCCAAGCTGGAGGAGATTTCTCTGGTCGCCGTGCGGTGAATGTGGGTACGGTTGCCCCAGATCTTATGATTACCGCATCGGTGTCGGAAACGCGCCGTCGGCTGAGCGAGCTGATCGACCAGGCCCGTCGGGGCGAGGAGGCTCATCGAGATGGCCGCGTCGGAGCCCAAGAGACCTCCCGCACCCCGGCCGCTGCTCGACGTTAACCACCTTGCCGCGATCCCCGGTTTCCACAGCCGTGCCGCTGAACCAGATGGCGCCGGGCGGAAAGCTGCTAACCCTTCGGCCCGGACCCGGAGTCACCCTGACTCGCGCTCCCGCCGCCCTTTCCCGGCGCCCCGAGCTGCTGCAAGATGTTGGGGAGCTGCAGCCCGAGCGCTTCCAATTGCTGTAGCAGACTGAAGACCACCGCCGGACCGGTGCGGGCCAAGCGCGCGAGACCGCTGCCGCTGTCGCCGGAGCCGCCGTTGCCCTGATCGATCACCACCAGCTTGTCGATGTTGCCCAACGGCGCGGCCACGGCGCCGAAAATCCCGGCCGACGCCTGCAGGATGGCCGGCAGCTTCTCCAGCACTGTCTGCAGCCGCGCGGCGTCGTTGAACTGCTTCCAGGCTTCGGCCTTGCTCAGAATCGCGGCGGCCTCGGCCACGCCTTGCGCCTCGATCGCCTTGGCCTGGGCCAGGCCGATCGCTTCGATCTTGGCCGCTTCGGCGCGTCCTTCGGCTTCAATGGCCGCCGCTCGCCCAGCGCCCTCTTTGTGGAGCTTCTCCTGCTCGGCTTCAGCGAGGGCGATCAGGGAGGCTCGCCGGCCCTCGGCCTCCAGGACCTGCGTCTGCTTTGCCGCCTCCGCCCGAACCACCGCCGCCTGCCGCTCCGCCTGCGCCGGCTTGATCACCGTGGCCTCGAGCTCCTTTTCTTTTCGCTGGACCTCCTGCTCCTGAACGGAGATCAGTTCCTGCGTGCGGGTCTTGTCGACCCTGACCTCCTCGGCCACCACCGACTGCCGCGCCCGCGCCTGGGCCAGCGGTCCGGCCTGGCCGGCCCGGGCCTTCTCTGTCTCCACCTCCGCCGTGTATTGCGCCTGCCGGATCTGGAGGTCCCGCTGCGCCTGGGCGATCTCGGCCTCGGCGTTCAGCTTGGCCCGCTCCCCATCCTGCAAGGCCAAGGACGACTTGATTTTAGAGTCGCGCTGGGCCTCGGCTTCACCGATCGTGGCGTCGCGCTTCACCTCCGCCGTCCGCCTCCGGCCGAGGGCGTTGAGGTAGTCCTCCTCGTCGCTGATCTCCTGCATGGTCAGCACGTCCACACCCAGGCCCATCTTCTCCAGGTCGGTGGCCGCCTCCGTGGTCAGCTTCTGGGCGAAGCTCTGGCGGTCGTTGTTGATCTCCTCCACCGTCAGGGTACCCAGGATCGAGCGCAGGTGGCCCTCCAGGGTCTGGAAGATGACGTTCTGAATCTGCTGGTGGGTCATGCCCAGAAAGCGCTCGGCGGCGGCCTGCAAGGAGGTGTCCTCGCTGCGGATCTTCACGTTGGCCACCGCCTTGACCGACACCGGAACGCCTTTGAGGGTGTAGGCGCGCTTGATCTCGAGTGGAATGGTCATCACGTTCAGCGACAAATACTCGACCTTTTCGAGCAACGGAATGCGCAGAGCCGCGCCCCCTTTGACCATGCGATAGCCCACCAGGCGCCCATCCGGCAGTTTGCGCTTGCGGCCGCTCAGCACCGCCACCGCGTTGGGCGAGACCTTCAGGTAGTTGCGGCTGAACAGCCAAGTGGCAATGAACAGCGACAGCACCACGAACAGAACAATCAGAGGCAGCGATAACTGGGAAAGCTCAGTGAACATGCCATACCTCCCGCGCCGGGCGCCGGGCTCTATTTTCGCCGGACGATGAGGGTCCCGCCCAGCACCTCGGCAACCTGCACCACGGCGTTCTCCGGAATCGCTTCCGAGTCCTGCGACCGGGCGATCTTGTCGATCAGCTCCTCGCCGACCTGGCAGCGGATCTGCCCCACCCCGCCGGCCGGAATCGCCACCACCACCCGCCCCGTCTGGCCGACGATGTCAGCGCTGCGCAGCTCGCTGGAGGCCTGCTGCCCGTACAGGAACCGCGCGAAGGCGTAGATCAGCGAGGCGAAGAACATGCCGCTGACAAACCCCAGACCGGAGCTGGCCAGGGTGGAAAGCCCGTAATGGGCCCCGATGGCGCCGAACCCGCCAAACGCGGTCACGAAGACGCTCAGGATGCGCGTGCTGAAGAATCCGGGCCCGCCGTGGTCAAGATCGTGGGAGAGGTCCGTCCCCAGATGCTCGAAGATCTCCCCGAAGATCAACGAGATCAGCAGAAACACAAAGCCCAGGGCGGCGATGGCCAGGAAAACCAGAAAGGCGGTGGGCTGAGCGAACCAATCCCCCATCTATAGGCCTCGGAGTGGGTGAGTCTACAAGAGCGGTGCGGGGAAGTCAAATTACTGCCGGTACAGGAAATAGGCCGCCACTTGCTCGGCGACCCGTCCGATGGCCTCCTCCAGCCTTTCCCCGGATCCGTAGTGGTTGGCGGTGAAGACCGAGAGCACGACGGTCCTGCCGGGAGCCTCCAGCACCCCGACGTCGTTGGCGATGTAGGGCAGAAAGTCTCCCGTCTTGTGCGGGACGCGCAGGCCGGTCAGGAAGCGCGGGATGCGGGTTCGATAGAGCTGCCCGCGCAGGATCTCCAGCATCCGGTTCGACGACGCTTTGTCGACCAGGGTCCCCTGCTCCATCCTCTCCAGCAGCCAGCCGATCTCCCGCGGAGTGGACAGCCCGAAGGGATGTTTGGCGGCGCGATGGAACTGCTCCGCGTTGGGGGCGGCGCGCACGGCCTCGAACCAGGCTCGCGCCGGGGCGGGGGCCCGGGTCTGCTTGAGGCCGAGCGTTTCCATCCGCCGGTTGACCGCCTGCGGTCCCCCCACCAGGCGGTAGAGCGCGTCGGTGGCGGTGTTGTCGGAAACGACGATCATCAAGGTGATCAGGTCCTTCACCGTCAGCACCGCTCCCGGGTCCAGGCTGCGCAGCACCCCGGTGCCGGGGATCACATCCTCTTTCGACAGCGTGTACTTGTCGGATAGACCGAGCTTGCCCGCGCGGACTTGCTCGAAGACCTCGACCAGGAGGGGGATCTTGATCACGCTCATGGTGTCCATCTGCCGGTCGGCGTCCAGGGCCAGCTCCTCGCCGGTCTGGAGGCACTTCAAGTAGACGCCCCAAGTGGCCTGGACGTTGCGAGTGGTGCGCTCGATCGAAGCGCGCAGCCGGTCGAGCGGGGCGGCGGGGGAGCGGGGAACGGTTTGGGCCGCCAGAATCGCCGGCAGCGCCAAGGCGATGCAAAACCAGGGCCTCATACTCGGGCAGCATACCAGGCGCAAGGGATGGACGCCAGCGCTGATCCAGTGCAGCCAGTACAGGGGACCTGGCCGGCGCCGCTGGCGCCCCCGGCGAAGAGTAGCCTGCCAAAAGCGCGGCCACCTGGGGTAGAATACTGGACGCGGACCGGCGCTTGAGCAAGCCCCGTTTCGACGTGGAAGAACCCGCCTTCGCCGACCTGGGTGGAAGGCGCGCTATCGTCCCCGGCGATCCGGCCAAAAGCGAGATGATTCGCCGCATCACCTCGGCGGACCCGGCGGTCCGCATGCCGCTCGCCGCCGCCGGCCCTCCCCTCACTGATACCCAGGTGGCCCTGATCCGCCGCTGGATCGAGCAGGGCGCCCGCTAGACAGAAGCACTGGTCGTTGCTGACGCCGCGGCGCCCGCCGCTGCCGGAAGTACGAGGCGCCCTATCTGAAGCGGCTGGCCGATCAACAGACTCCGGTCTGCGTCCGGCTGCGCGACAATCAGGAGTTGAGGGGCTACATCGAATACTACGATCACTCCTTCATCCGTCTGACTCGCCGCGACGCCCCTAACAGTTCATCTTCAAGAAGGAGATCAAGTACATCTACGAGGAAGGCGCGGCCCGGCCGCCGGCAACCCGGCCCGCCGCCGCGCCGGCAGCGCCGCGCGGCCGCGTCGTGCGGCGTCCGCGCAAGCCCCGCGCCGCCAAGCCGCCGGAAGAGCCCGCCCCGGAGCCGCCCCCCGGGGACCAGCAGTAATGTACTCTACATACCTGTCGGCCGCCGCCGAGATCGCGCGCGAGGCCGGCGCCCTGCTGATCCGCTTCTTCGAGCGGCGCGTGGCGGTCGAGTATAAGGGCGACTACGATGTGGTCACCGAGGCGGACCGGGCTTCCGAGTCCCTCATCGTCGAACGTCTCCGGGCGCGCTACCCTTCCCACACTCCATCGTGGCCGAGGAGGGTTCCGGGGTCGAGAACTCCTCCGACTTCGTCTGGTACGTCGATCCCCTGGACGGCACCACCAACTTCGCTCACGGCTTTCCCATGTTCGCCGTGACTCTGGGCTCGAGCATGCCGGCCGGCTCGTGGCCGGCGTCGTCTACGACCCGCTGCGGGAGGAGTTCTTCTCGGCGGAAATCGGGCAGGGATCGTATCTGAACAACCGCCGGCTCCGCGTCTGCCGCGTCAGCCGCCTGGCGGAGAGCCTGCTGGCCACCGGCTTCCCCAGCAAGAACCGCCACAAGGACGTCAACGTATACTTCTACCACCAGGCGGCCATGCTCGCCCACGGGGTACGCCTCTGGCCGGCTGGACGGCTTTTGGGAGTTCCGCCTCAACCCCTGGGACGTGGCCGCGGGGTTGCTGCTCATCCGGGAGGCCGGCGGGCGCTACAGCGACATGCGCGGGGCCGAGCACCGGCTCCGTGGTCCGGAAGTGGCCGCGTCCAACGGGCTGATTCACGACGAGCTGATCGCGCTGTTTGCCGACGTGTTCGCCAATCGGCCCCGCGTGCCGCTGCCTGGGGTGTCTGTCGGCGCCTGATGCCGGGCGCCGCCGGATGAAGAGTAGAGATGGCGGCTGAGGCCACCACCCTAAGACCGCCTCCTTGAAAGCTGGAAGGCGAAATCGTGCTCATAACGCCTGGCGTTGGCCCCCGGACGGAAGGCGTTCGTCTGCCTATTCCGGATCTCCGTCGTTGTGCCGGCGTGAAGCGGTAAAACAGAGAAACCCGCCAGAGCCGATTCCACAGATGCAGTTAGACAGGTCAACAGTTGTTCCTTGCGCAGCCTCGCGCCGCCTATCCGCACAACGAGCACAGCCTTTGACGCCAGGAGCGGTGCACAGCCCGACCAGGACTCCGTGAGGAATCTCCAGTACTTCTCGTTATTAGTATGCCGGTCGTCTCTTGCTGATCCCCGAGTTGGTCGAGCAGGTCCGCCAAGGAACCACAATCGAAGCCATTGATCTTCCCGATAGTGCGTGGTGTCCAAGTACGGAGGAGATGTCACGATCAGCTTCACGCTGCCCCGTAGACTTGGAAACGCGCTCGCGGCTCTCCGCGCATCTGTCATTCTTACGGTCCCTCGAAGCGCAGCACCGGGCTGCGAAAGACGGAACCCGCACAACCGCCTGAGGATCATAAACGCGTCCCGTTCGGGGGGAAGACATTTCTTGCCGGCCCACCATCGCACAGAGTACTCGGGCTTGGTGCTGATGGTCCGCGGCATGCGGTTGCTCAAGCAGTTTGGGGACTTGTGGGACTCGCCGTGAAGGCACCCCAGTGCAACGGCGGCAATGAACCGATCGACGCGAGAGGTTCGCCACTGCAATTGCTCTCGAAGAAAGAGAATCTGCAACAAGGTGCTCTCATGAAAGCACGCGGCGAAGAAATCATCCGCGGGCGCAACCAGGTTTGGTGTCTCATTCCCATTCTCAAAGAGCTGATGGAGTTGGTCCAATCTGCCAACCACGGACCGCAAGCTCGGTGGGGCGGCCTTGGCGCCCGCCACGCAGGCGGCGACTGGATTGGTATCCGTGCCGGCGGCAGGCCGCCGGTAAAGGATGCTTTCCAGCACCGTCGTCCCACACCCGCAAAAGGGATCGAACACGGTGTCTCCCGGCCGCGAGTAGGCCAGGAGCTGCTTGGCCACGAACTCCCCGGGAAACGTGGCGAAGTACGGGCATAGTGCGTGCAGCGGACTCCTCATTTTTTCCACTCTGCGCGAAAGAGCCTCACGGTCTGCGTAACCCAGTCGGTTACACTGGCCAGCCGATCGGCGGTTTCCACTCGTTGCCTCGCTTCGGCGGGAAAAGTCAAGCACGTCCCGGCCAGGTGGGGAATACGAATTCGGTCAAAGATGATGCCGAAGCGTCTCTCCTCGAACCAGAAGCGATGCCGGAGGGAAGACGTGAACGTGCCGGCCTTCGGCTCCTCCAGATCGTGATGCATGGGAAAGGGGATGAACATCGCCGGCGTGGCGTGCTGCGCCGGAGGTTCGGCAAACCATGCGCCTAGTTGCGCCATGTATTCAACGACTGATTTCTCCTTCCAGTTCCGGCCCGAGGCGCACTGCCCAAGCAGATACAGTTTGCTCGGCATTTGATCCGGCATCTCGCGCCAGGCGATGACATCTATCCCGCCATCTTTGAGCCCCTTCGGCATTCCCTCCGGAACAGCTTCCCGCACTTGGCCCGCCCCGAATCGGTGGAACGCCTGGCGAAGGGCCGGTAGGAACGCGTCCCCGCTCGCGCGGGGGAATCCGAACGAGGACACCTCCCCGGCCAGGAAGCCTCCGGCGGCTAGACAGGCGCAGATCTGGAAGTTGACTGCAATTGCTTTCTCCAGTTCCTTCAGTTCATCCCCGCCCTGGACTTGGCCCGAGCGAATAGCTGACGCGAGCAGGCAAAAGAGATAGATGTCGCCTCCGGCCCTTCCTGGTCCACTTGCCGGTTCGAATGTCAACGTGCAGCTCGGGGCCTCCACCAGGAAGGGGTAGGCGTTTCCCAGACAGCCTTGGCGATAGCGCAGCTCATCGAATGTCGTGGCGACCACGTGCTCCTTTTGAGATTCGACGATGTACTCGTCCAGCGGTTCCCCATCCGGTTCAGCAACCATCCAATCGGAAACGACCGGGTCTGCGGACAGGTCGAGCACGCCAAGCAGCGTAGCCCCGCCTGACTTCCCACGTGACGAGAAGAGAGAACTGAGTTCCAGGAAGTCCGCACGCTGGCTTCTGGTGTCGGCTAGCAAAGGCCCAGCAAGCGTGGCCATTACGATCGATCGACCTTTCGCGCCCGCATCACGAGCAAAAGGCTGTCTGTCGTCTTCTTCAGGCCCTCTGCAACGTGCAAGAGCGTAGCGTCGCCGTCGTAGTGACCAGACTGCCCCATGGCCTCTTCGGCGTGCCCGGCGGTCAGCATCAGGGACTGCTCAAACCTGGTCGATAGCGGCTCCACGCGCTCATACGCTCTCTGCAGGTCACGAGTCGTGAGCAACATTCGCTTGGCCTCCGGGTTGGCCAGGACCTTGCTCAGCTCATTCAGATTCGGATTCTGGCTTTGAATGATCGTCGGTTCACGCTTTTGCTCCTGCCCATAAAGCCAGGACATGAGTGTGGCAAGGTTCTCCCGATGCTCCGGTGCTATGGGGTTCGCTTGAGGGGGCGCCGAAAGATCTTCCGTTTGCAGACCGAGCATCTCTCGGACGGAAGCTCGGGTGATCGCAGTATAGAGATGCGAGAAAGCGAAAGTCGTTTTCGAGATTCTACTGACGTCGAACCCATCCTGGATAGCTTGCTGCAGGACATACCAGCCGTTGACCAAGCGTCGCACAGTGTTGTGATTGTCTCCCAGCGTGCGGCTAATGGCCGCGATATCCCCGCCGTCCTGAAACCACTGGGCAGCATACTTCGCTTTGGCCAGCGCGTCCCACTTGAGGGGACCATTGATATGCTTGAAGCCGATGAAGGCGCGCGCATCGGAGCGCTTGGCCACCCAGCGGACGCGAACCGTCCGCGGCAGGGGTCTCGGGTGCGCAACCTCGGGAAGTGAGATCTTGAGCTTTCTGCGGATCGCTTCCTTCTCGATGAGCCGGAGAGCCGCGAGCCGGCGATTGCCTTCGAACACAACTGCCGTCTTTCGCTGCACGATCAACGGTTCGAAATCCACGTATCCGGCGGAAAGGATGGATTGAATCAGTTCGTCGACGTCGCCGTGGTCGTAGAGATACTGAATGACTTGAAGCTCGTCTTTGAACTGCTGATCGATGAAACGCGGGTTCTGCAGATCGAACCGCAAGTCGGAAGGGGGCTTGAACCCCTGGTCTGCCGGGGGGTCGTTTTGCGCCGCAGGCGTCTTCTTCCTCATGGCTTCGTCCTCCCGCTTTTCTGCTTGCTGACGGACCGGGCAATCCGTGCGTTGCTCGATCCCCGAAGGACGAAGGCTATTATATCGGAGGACGCCAGTTCCAAGGGAAGGGATCCTTCCTGCCATTTTCTGCCAGGCCCAGGCGCGAGAGCCCGCGCGACCGATAATAGGCGCGGCGAGGCCAACTGAGGTAGAATAGCGCTCAGGCCGACTTGGCCTATGACCCTTCGTCCACGCCGAGCCCCGAGGAAAGCAACCGTGCGGAGCTTCGCCGCCGCCGGCTGCCTCGCCCTGGCCGCGCTGGCGGCCCCGCCGGCGGATCGCCCGGTCGAGTTCAACCGCGACATCCGGCCGATTCTGGCCGACCGTTGCTTCGCCTGCCACGGGCCGGACGCGAACCGGCGCTTGAGCAAGCTACGTTTCGACGTGGAAGAAGCCGCCTTCGCCGACCTGGGTGGAAGGCGCGCCATCGTCCCCGGCGATCCGGCCAAAAGCGAGATGATTCGCCGCATCACCTCGGCGGACCCGGCGGTCCGCATGCCGCTCGCCGCCGCCGGCCATCCCCTCACTGATACCCAGGTGGCCCTGATCCGCCGCTGGATCGAGCAGGGCGCCCGCTGGCAGAAGCACTGGTCGTTGCTGACGCCGCGGCGCCCGCCGCTGCCGGAAGTCCGCCGGCGCCAGTGGCCGCGCAACGGGATCGACTGGTTCGTGCTGGAGCGGCTGGAGCGCGAAGGACTGGAGCCGTCGCCGGAAGCCGAGCCCGCCGCCCTGCTCCGTCGCCTCACCCTGGATCTGACCGGACTGCCACCCACTCCGGCCGAGGTCGACGGTTTTCTCCGCGATCCCTCCCCGGACGCTTACGAGAAAGTGGTCGACCGGTTGCTCGCCTCCCCGCGCTACGGCGAGCGGATGGCCATCCGCTGGCTCGACGCGGCCCGCTACGCCGACACCAACGGTTACCAGTCCGACGCCGAGCGCCACATGTGGCGCTGGCGCGACTGGGTCATCGACGCGTTCAACCGCAACCTTCCTTTTGATCGGTTCACCGTCGAGCAGATCGCCGGCGACATGCTCCCCAACGCGACGCGGGAGCAAAGGATCGCCACCGGGTTCAATCGCAACCATCGCGGCAACGGCGAGGGCGGTATCATCCCCGAGGAATACGCCGTCGAGTACGTCGCCGACCGTGTCGAGACCACCGCCACCGTCTGGCTCGGCCTGACCTTGGGATGCGCCCGCTGCCACGACCACAAGTACGACCCCCTCACCCAGAAGGAGTTCTATCAGGTCTTCGCGTACTTCAACAACGTGCCCGAAAAGGGCCGGGCCAACAAGTACGGCAACTCGCCGCCGGTGGTGCAAGCGCCGACACGGGAGCAGCAGGAGCGGCTGGCCGAGCTGGAGCGCGACCTGGCCGCGGCGGAGCGTCACTTCTCCGCCCTGCAGCCCGAGCTCCAGGCGGCGCAACGCGCGTGGGAAAAATCCCTCGCCGCTTCCTTGCCGCTCGACTGGTCGGTCAGCGACGACCTGCTGATCCACTATCCTCTGGACGGCGATGCCGCGCCCTGGGTCGCGCCCCAGCGAAGCGGCAAGACGGTCACCGGCGGCTGGCAGCAAGGCGAGCCGGAGTACGGGCCGGGAAAACTCGGGCAGGGCGCCCAATTCGACGGCCGGCGCTTCCTCGACGGCGGCGACGCGGCCAACTTCGGTTTCTACGACCAGTTCACGTTGGCCGCCTGGATCCACCCAACCGCCGCCAGCGGGGCCGTCCTCACCCGAACCCAGGACCTGCCGGAAGGCGACGGCTGGGGCTTGCTGTTGAAAGACGGCAAGGTCCAGTTGAATCTGGTGCAGCGCTGGCTGGACGACGCGCTCCGGGTGGAGACGGCGGACGCGCTGCCGCTGAATCGCTGGAGCCATGTGCTGGTCAGTTACGACGCTTCCCGCGTGGCCGGCGGCGTCCGGTTCTACGTCAACGGCCGCGCGCAGAAGCTCAAGCCTCTGCTCGACGAGCTGAACCAGCCTTTCACGGTCAAGGAGCCTCTGCGGATCGGGGCCGGAGGCGGGCCGGAAAACCGGTTCCGCGGCTGGATCGATGAGGTGCGCGTCTACCGACGGGCGCTGTCGCCGGAAGAGGCGGCCGTCGTCGCCTTCGCCGACTCGATCAACGCGATCGCCGCGCTGTCCGCGGGGGCTCGCCTCCCGGCCCAGACCGATAAGCTTCGCTGGTGCTACCTCGAGCGTTTCGCGCCCGAACCCTGGCGCCAGACCTGGCAGAAGCTGGTCCACCTCCGCCGGGAACGGGCGCGGTTCCTGGAGAGCCTTCCCACCGTGATGGTAATGCAGGAGCAGGAGACGCCCCGCGACACATTCCTTCTGATTCGCGGCGCCTACGACAAGCCCGGCCCGAAGGTGGCGCCGGGCGTGCCGGCGGCGCTCCCTTCCCTGCCCCCGGGCGCGCTCAACAACCGGCTGGGATTCGCCCGCTGGCTGGTCGCCCCCTCGAATCCGCTCACGGCGCGGGTCGCGGTGAACCGGTCCTGGCAGATGTATTTCGGCGCCGGCCTCGTGCGCACCGTCGAGGATTTCGGCTCGCAGGGCGACCAGCCCAGCCACCCGGAGCTTCTCGACTGGCTGGCCACCGAGTTCCTCGGCCTCGGTTGGGACCTCAAGGCGCTGCAAAAGACTATAGTACTCAGTGCGAGCTATCGACAGTCTTCGCGCCTCACGCCGGCCCTTCAACAGAAGGATCCCGAGAACGCCCTGCTGGCGCGCGGTCCGCGGTTCCGGTTGTCGCCGGAGATGGTCCGGGACCAGGCCCTGGCGGCGGCCGGACTCCTGGTCGAGAAGGTCGGCGGTCCCTCGGTGAAGCCGTACCAGCCCGCGGGTCTTTGGAAAGAACTGTCCGGCGGGGAGGATTACAAACAGGATCACGGCGAGAATCTCTACCGCCGCAGCCTGTATACCTTTTGGAAGCGGGCGTCGCCTCCGCCATCCATGATGACCTTCGATTCCGCCGGCCGGGAAGCCTGCGTGGTGCGCGAGGCCAGAACGAACACTCCGTTGCAGGCGCTGACGTTGATGAACGACGTGACTTACCTGGAGGCCGCCCGCGCCTTGGCCCAGCGGATGCTGAGCGAGGGCGGCGACACTCCGGAGTCCCGCATCGCCTTCGCCTTTCGCCTGGCCACCTCGCGGGCCCCGACGCTGCCGGAACGCCAGGTCCTGCTGGGGAGCTTCCATAACTATCTGGACCGCTACCGAACGGATCCCGAGGCGGCGCGGAAACTGCTCAGTCAGGGCGAATGGAAGCACAACCCGGAGCTGGACGCCGGCGAGCTGGCCGCCTACGCGGGCGTGGGCAGCCTGATCCTGAACCTGGATGAGACCATCACCAAACAATAACGGCGCGCTCGAGCCGCTCGCCGAACGCCGGCTCCTTCTGTCCCGGCGGCACTTCTTCGGCCTGCGGAAGTTCGGGCCTGAGTCTCAGAAGAACTCCGTTTCGGCGCCCACCAGGTCCGCCCCCAGCAGATTCGCCGCCTCGCGCTCGACCAACTGCAGAGTCTGCTGGACGCGCAACCGGTCGCCGGCCAGCGTCACCACCCCGACCACCGCCCGCTGCCAGCTTTCCTGGGAGTCGATCTCGGCCGCCGCCACGTTGAACTTCGAGCGCAGCCGGTCCTTCAGGCTGCGCACCACCTGCCGCTTGTCTTTCAGGGACTGGGAGTGGGCGACGTGTAACTCGAGAGTCAGGACGCCAATCGTCGCCATGGCCGCGCGACAGCGGTCTGGATGGTTCTACAGCAGGGCTTCGCTGGCCACTTTCACGTTGACGAAGGCCTCGATGACGTCGCCCTGGTGGATGTCGGAGTAATTGGTCAAGGACACGCCGCACTCCAGGCCGCTTTTGACCTCCGCAGCGTCGTCCTTGAAGCGGCGCAGGGAAGCCACCTTGCCCGTGTAGACGACGACGTTGTCGCGCAGCAGCCGGACCTCGGCGTCGCGGATCAGGCGGCCCTCTTGCACCTGGCACCCAGCCACCACGCCGACCTTGCTGATCCGGAAGACCTCCCGCACCTCGGCCTTGCCCAGCGCCGTCTCCCGGATCACCG
>Ga0247727_10014690_pt1 | contig 12963 bp, 15 predicted proteins | sample WisWelCaveWW1625_FD_202498 | JGI IMG/M metagenome (GOLD analysis project Ga0247727, IMG submission 202498) | Biofilm microbial communities from Wishing Well Cave, Virginia, United States - WW16-25 | ecosystem: Environmental > Aquatic > Deep subsurface > Groundwater > Cave microbial mat | place...
ACCATGCCGAACAGAGTCAGGGTGTTGATCGAGTAGCCGAGCAGCAGCAGGCCGGCGAAGGTGCCGATCAGCGACACCGGCACGGCGGCGAACGGGATCAGCGTCGCGCGCCAGCTCTGCAGGAACAGGTACACCACCAGGAACACCAGCAGCATCGCGATCAGCAGCGTCTCGACAACCTCCTTGATCGACACCTCGACGAAGCGCGTGGTGTCGTAGGGAATCGAATAGGCGAGGCCCTGCGGGAAACGCTTGGCGATCTCCGCCATGGTGCGCTTCACATCGCCTGCCACTGCCAGGGCGTTCGCGCCCGGCTGGAGAAAGATTCCGACCAGCGTGGCGGGTTTTCCATTGATGCGGCCGATGAAGTCGTAGTCCTTGGAGGCGAGCTCGACCCGCGCCACGTCTTTCAGCCGCAGCGCGGAGCCGTTGGCGTTCGAGCGCAGGATGATGTCCTCGAACTCCTTCGGTTCGGCGAAGCGGCCCCGCGTGGTGATCGTGTAGACGAGCTCCTGGCCCTTGGGCGCGGGCGACTGCCCGACCTTGCCGGCGGCGAATTGCGCGTTCTGCTCGTTCAGCGCGCGCAGCAGGTCCGAGGTCGTCAAGCGGTGCTGCGTCATGCGGTCGGGCCTGATCCAGATGCGCATCGCGTAGTCCTTGGCGCCGAAGATCTGCACGTTGGTCGTGCCCGGCACGCGCTTGAGCAGGTCGAGGACGTTCATGGTCACGTAATTGGACGTGAAGACGTCGTCGTAGCGGCCCTCAGGGGAGTAAAAAGCGAGCACCTGCAGGAAAGCGGAAGAGCCCTTCTCCACCGTCACGCCCTGGCGGCGCACCTCCAGCGGCAGGCGCGGCTCGGCCTGCTTGACGCGGTTGTTGACGTTGAGCGCCGCCTTGTCGACGTCGGTGCCGATGTCGAAGGTGACCTGGATCTCGACCACGCCCTGGGAAGTCGAGGTCGAGCTCATGTAGATCATGCGCTCGACGCCGTTGATCTGGTTCTCGAGCGGCGCGGCGACCGTCTGCTCCAGCACCAGCGCGGAGGCCCCCGGGTAGATGGCGCGCACGGTCACCACCGGCGGCGCGATCTCGGGATACTGGGCGATCGGCAGCACGCGCATGGCCGCGAGGCCGGCCAGGATGATGAATACGGACAGCACGGCCGCGAAGATCGGCCGGTCGATGAAGAAGCGGGAAAACATTATTTCTTCTCGGCGATCTTCACCGGGGCGCCGGGCCCCAGCTTCATCACGCCATCGACGATCACCTGGTCCCCGGCTTTCAGGCCGGCGGTGATGACCCAGTTCTCGCCCGACCACTCGCCGGCCTCGACCGGGCGCGCCTCGGCCTGGCTTTTCTCGCCGACGACATAGACGAATTTCCCCTGCGGCCCTTCGAGCACGGCGCGCTGCGGCACGACCACGGCGTCGGGCCGCGCCCCGCCGCGCAGCACCACGCGCACGAATTGCCCTGGGCGCAGCGCGCCATCGGCGTTCGGCAGCTCGGCGCGCGCCTCCTGCGTGCCGGTGGCCGGAGAGATGCGCACATCGGCAAAATTGAGGCGCCCGCTCCTCGGATGCAGCGTGCCATCGGCGAGCCGCAGCTGGACTTCGACCTTGCCGTTCTTCGGCAGCGCCAGGCGGCCGGCCTCGACTTCCTTTTGCAGCCGCGCACGCTCGTTGTCCGGGATGCCGAAGTTGACCCAGATCGGGTCGACCTGCACCACCGTCGTGAGCAGCACCTCGGGCCCGGACACCAGCGAGCCTTCCGAGCGCAGCGCGCGACTCGTCACGCCGGTAACCGGCGATTCGACCCTGGTGTAGCCGAGGCTGAGCCGCGCTTCCGCCAGCCGGGCGCGCGACGCTTTGGCGTCCGCGGCACCGATCGCCTCGGCCGATACCGCGTCGTCGTGCTCCTTCTGGCTCACCGCCTTCTCGGCGTAGAGCGGCTTCAGGCGCGCGGCCTGGCGCGCCGCCTGCTCATGGCGCGCCTCGGCGGCGGCGACATCGGCTGCGGCGCGCGCGAGCGCCGCCTCGAACGGTGCCGGGTCGATGGTGAACAGGGACTGCCCCTGCTTGACCCGCTCGCCCTCGGTGAAGTTTCGCGACACCAGGATTCCAGTGACGCGCGCACGAACTTCGACCTCGCGCGAACCGGCGGTCTGGCCGACGTACTCGAAGGCCACCGGCAGCGGCTGCGGCGCGACGGTGATGACCGTGACTTCGGGCGGCGGCATGCCCGCGCCGGGGCCGCCGTGGCCGCCCTTGTCGCTGCCGCCCGAAGGACCGCAGGCAGCCAGCAGCAAGGCAAGCGAAGTCAGGGAAAACTGTTTGATGCGCATGGGTATTTTCTGCTCGAGTGACGCGCGAGGGCCGGAATTCTACCGCGGAAAATTAAGCGGATTGTTGCAGTGGAACGTGATTATTCACGTCCATTGTGACCCCGGTGCGCGCTACAGATGCCAGGTTTCCGCGGGCACGGACTTGAAATCATCGTGCTGCATGTCGAAGTACTTGACCGGCGCGTTGATGAGCCCCCGCGGATCGACGCCGTCCAAGCAATTCACCCTGACCGCGTAGAACTCATCGCCCTCGCCGTCGCCGCCGCGCAAGAACGGCCGCACGCCGCATTGCGCGCAGAACATGCGGTGGATCGCCTTATTCCCGAACTGGTAGTCCCGCAGGTTCTGCTCACCGGCGAGCAGCCGGAACGAGGCCGCCGGCACGGCGGCGATGTAGCGGAGCAGCTGGTTCGGCCCGAGCTTGAGATATTCGCCGCCGAAGGAATGGCTCTGCCCGGTGGTGAAATTGGCGAAAGACATTTTGAACCTGCCTCCGACCCTGGCCTCCAGGCGATGCACCGTCGCGGCGAATCCGTTCGTGCAAGCCATTTGGCCAAGGCATCGGCATTCAGGAATGCGCGATACTCCCTTTCCGGCGGCGCGCGCAAAACACGGTGCAGCCGAACAGTGTTTCCAGCCATGATTCTTCTCCCTTTGTCTTTGCTTTCAGGCCGCGGCGCGCTCGAGCGCGCCGATGTCGAGCTTCTTCATCTGCAGGATCGCCTTCATCACCTTGTCCGCCTTCGCGCCCTGCATCAGCTTCGGCAGCACCGTAGGGATGACCTGCCAGGAAACGCCGTACTTGTCCTTGAGCCAGCCGCACTGCTGGACTTGGCCGCCGGCCGCGAGCTTTTCCCACACCCGGTCCAGCTCCGCCTGCGTCTCGCAGTTGACGACGAACGAGACGGCCTCGGTGAACTTGAAGATCGGCCCGCCGTTGAGCGCGACGAATTTCTGCCCGTCGAGCTCGAACTCGACCGTCATGGCCGAGCCCGCCGGCCGGCCGCTTGCCTGCGCGGCGGATTCGCCATACCGGGAAACGGCTCCGAGCTTCGAGTTCTTGGAGCTGGAGACGTAGAACTTCGCGGCCTCTTCGGCCTGCTCATCGAACCACAGGAACGGCGTGATCTTCTGCATGGCGGCTAGGCAGGGGCTTTCGGCATCGACTGCATGGCCTTCCGCATCTCTTCCGGGGTCACGTCGCGCAGGTGCGTGGCGACCGACCAGTGGTGGCCGAAGGGGTCCTCGAGCTTGCCGTAGCGGTCGCCCCAGAACGTGTCATCGAGCGGCATGGTGACCTTCGCACCGGCCTTGACCGCGCGCTGGAAGGTCGCGTCCGCGTCCTCGACATACAGGTGCACGGTGACCGGCGAGCCTTTGAGCGCCTTCGGCCCGAGCGCGCCCCATTCGGGCATTTCATCGACCAGCATCACGGCCGAATCGCCGATGCGGATCATGGCGTGCATGATCCTGCCGTCGGGGCCCGGCATGCGCGCCTCTTCGACCGCGCCGAAAGCCTTCTTGTAGAACTCGATGGCGTTCGCGGCGCCGGCGCAAATCAGGTGCGGGGTGACGCTGCGCATTCCATCGGGAATCGGGTTGACTTTGGGCATGGCCATCTCCTGGTAGCTGGGTTGGAAAAAGAAGACCGCGTGACGCGTGCGGTGGCTATTCGCGGTTCGGGGTCGAGATCGGGGCGAGATGCGCGTCGAGGCGGTCCACGGTCTGTGCCCAGCCCTCCGGCATCCCTTCGAGCATGGCGGCCGCCTCGGCGCTCGGGCCGCTGGCGGTGGCGTGCACCGTGAGCGTGGTCTTGCCGGCGCGCTCGGTGAATGTCACATTGATGACCTCTTCGAGGCGGGCGATTCCCCTGGCGTCGTCGGCGGTGCAGGCAATCACCAGCCGTTCGGGCGCCACCACCTCGCGATAGCTGCCGCGCACGTGGTAGTCCCTGCCGTCGGGCGAGCGCATGACGAGGCGAAAGGCGCCGCCCGGCCGGGGATCCGCGTCGCAGGACGGGATGGTGAAGCCTTTCGGGCTGAACCAGAGCGCGAGGTGCTCGGCCCTAGTCCAGGCGGCGAAGACCCGCTCGCGCGGCGCATCGAAGACGCGCGTGATGTCGACCGTGCGTTGGTTCACTTTTCGGCAAGCGCCTTGAGGTTGGCCAGGCCGGCCTCGAAATCCTTGCCGATCATCTTGTCCATGTTGAAGAACACGCCCATCAGCTTCGAGACGAAGTTGGCCGGGCCGAACATCGCCCAGATCACCGTCGTCGCGTCGCCCTTGCGGTCCATAGTGAACTCGGCGGTGTTCTGCGCTTCGAAGGGCTCGAGGAAGTTCAGCTTGATGACGATCTTCGACGGTGACTCGACTGCGACGATCTCCATGCGCCCCTTACCGACGTTCTTGTCGCCGTGCCACTCGTACACCGCGCCCTTTCCGGCCGTAACGGCGCCGAAGGTCCGCTTCATGGCCGGGTCTTTCCTCTCGTAGGGCGACCAGGCGGCCCAGGCCTTCAGGTCGTTGATCTGCGCGTAGATTTTTTCCGGCGGCGCCTTGATGCTCGCCGAGCGCTCGACGCGGAAAACGTCGGGTTTCAGCGCGGCCAGAACGAGCACGCCGGTAAGCGCGGCCGCGAGGACGACGCCGAGGATGATGACAGCCTTGATCATGAATCAGCCCTTCTTCAGGTAGTTGGAAAATTGTTCGAAGGTTCCGCTCCAGCCCATCTTCATGCTGTCGCGGCCCTCGTCGAAGGTCTTGCGCTCCAGATCCGTCGAGCCGTCGACGGGGAGCCATGTCACGGTCACCTCGGTCTTGCCGCCCAGGTCCTTGAAGGTCACTGTGGTATGCATCTCGCGCGGCCAGGTCGGGCTCATCGGATGCACCGTGGTGCCCCCATCCTTGTCCGAGAACGAATTGATCCACACCAATCGCTCCGGCTGCTTGATTTCGCGGTAAACAAACTTGCCCCACATCTCCTTGCCGTCGGGCATCTCCAGGCGGTAGTGCATCGTTCCGGCCGGCCGCAAGTCGAGCTTGAGTTGCTTGACCTTGAAGTCCTTCGGTCCCCACCACTTCTTCAGGCGCTCCGCCTCAGTCCAGGCGGCCCACACTCGGTCGCGCGGCGCATCGATGACGCGCGAAATGACGAACGGCTCAGTTTTTTTCATATAGATCGTGGTGCCGCACCCAGGACATGGTGTGCTGCAGCCCCTCCTCGTCGCGGCCTTTCGGCGCGATGTCCAGCCAGTTGTAGGCGCCGATCATCAGGTCCAGGCCGCGCGCATAGCTGGAATAGGTATGGAAGACGACGCCCTGCGCGTCCTTGAAGAACGCGCTCGCGCCGGGGAGTTCCTCGCCGGTGAACGCCATCTCGCCGTAGTTGTAGGCCATATTGCCCTTGGCGCGTTCCTCCGCGGTCGAGGACACGTGGAAATCGTAGTTGAAGTCGTTGCCGTGCGACGACAGCCATCTGAATCGCCAGCCCATGCGTTTCTGAAACGCCTGGATCTCCGCCAGCGGCGCCCGCGACACCGCCGCGAAGCTTACGTCGCGCGCCGCCAGGTGCGGCAGCGCGCCATCGAAATGATCCGCGAGGTACGAGCAGCTCGGGCAACCCTGCGCCCAGCCCGGTCCGAGCATGAAGTGGTAGACGATGAGCTGGCTTTTCGCGCCGAACAGGCTGGCGAGCGGCGCCTTGCCGTCGGGACCGTCGAAGACATAGTTCTTCTCGACCCTGACCCAGGGCAAGCCACGCCGCTCGCGCGCCAGCTCGTCGCGCTGGCGGCTGAACGCCTTCTCCTTTGCCAGCAGCGACTTGCGCGCCGCCAGCCATTCTTCTCTCGGCACGATTTTGTTCGGCATGGCGGATGCCTAGAGGTCGACCATCACCTTGAAGCCGCCGTAAATCATCCGCTTGCCGTCGAATGGCATCTGCTTCGGATCCATCATCGACGCCAGGCGCTTGTCCTTCATGACCTTGGCGAGCACGCGGTCGCGGTGCTTGCGATTCTTGTAGACGATCCAGGAGAACCAGACCGCCTCGCTGCCTTTCAGCTTCACGCTGCGCGGGAACGACGTCCACTTGCCCTTCTTGACGTCGTCCGCGATGCACTCCTTGTAGTCGAGCGCGCCGTGCTCGCGCCAGACCTTGCCGGCCTTGCGCGCCATCGCGCGGTAGGCCACCAGGTTCTTCTTCGGTACCGGTACGATGAATCCGTCTACATAGCTCATGATTGCATTGCTCCTTTCAAGATTGCTTCGAGCTTGTCCAGCGCGCCGTTCCAGCCCTGCTCGTGGGTAGGCTGGTTCGCAAAGTCCAGGTAGCCCTCGTGCCGGAGCTCGAGCTGCGTACCCTGGTTCGAGGGGCGGAGGTCCACTGTCACCAGCGACTCGTGCCCGGGCTGGTTCTTCCATCCCCAGGTCATCACCAGCCTGCGTTCGGCGACGACCTCGCGGTAGATCCCGGAGAGGTCGAACTCCTCGCCTTTCGCATCCACCATCAGGACGCGAAAGCGCCCGCCGACCCGCACATCGGCCTCGGCCAAGGGTATCGAGAACGAAGCATCGGGTCGGAACCATTGCCCCAGGGCTTGCGGGTCGGTCCAGGCGCGCCAGACTTTTTCCGGGGCATGCGGGTAGTCGCGCGTGACGAGCAGCACGGGCGGCGCACCCATGAGGAAGCGCTCCAGCTTGACCAGCGATTCGGTCCAGCCGCGCCGGTGGCCGTCGCGCGCGGCCTCGTCGAAGAACTGCTCGTGCAGGAATTCGAGATCGGTGCCGCCGCCGGCCGGCTTGAACAGGATCGTTACCTGCGATACGCGCTCGGGCGTGCTGTTCGGCCAGCACCAGGTGAATACCAGTTTTCGGTTCGGCACCACCTCGCGGTAGATGCCCGCGCACTCGTGCTCCGTGCCCTGCGCGCCGCCGAACACGATGCGGAAACGCCCGCCGACGCGCAGGTCGAGTTCGGCGAGGGAAACCGGCTCCTCGCCGCCCGGCCCCCACCACTTCGCTACCGCCTGCGGGTCGGTCCATGCCCGCCAGACTTTCTCCGGCGCGACGGGGTAGTGCCGGTTGAGGGCGAGCGAGGGCTTGTCCTTGAGCCTGGCTTGTTCCATGTCTGCAACTCCTCTTGCTGGTAAAGGTAGCGGGCGAGCGAATCGAGCTTGTCGCTCCAGAATTTTTCGTAACGCGACATCCAGGCCGAGGCCGTCTTCATCGGCGTGGCGGAGAGCTCGCAACTCACCACCCTGCCCTCCTTCGCGCGGGCGATCAGGCCGGCGTCCTCGAGCACGCGCAGGTGCTTCATGAACCCGGGCAGCGACATGCCGTGCGGTTCGGCCAGTTCGCTGACCGCGAGGCTGCCGCCGCTCAAGTGCTCGAGCACGCCGCGGCGCGTGGGGTCCGCCAGCGCGGCGAACACCCGGTCGAGGACGGGTTCTTCATACTTAACCATACGGTTTAGTATTAATCAGCGCGGCCGACCTGTCAAGGCCCCTAGAATGCCTGCGTGGACTCAAAGCCTTACGCGGGCCTGACCCCGGACAAGGTGCTCGATGCACTGGAGAGCGTCGGATTTCGCGGCGATGGCCGGCTGCTCGCGCTCAACAGCTACGAGAACCGCGTCTACCAGGTGAGCCTCGAGGATGATTCCTGCGTGGTAGCGAAGTTCTACCGGCCCGAGCGCTGGACCGACGCGCAAATCCGGGAAGAGCACGCGTTCTCGCTGGAACTTTCCGGGCGCGAGATTCCCGTGGTTTCGCCCCTCGTGACGGAGGGCCGGACCCTGCATGTGCACGAAGGCTTTCGCTTCGCGGTGCAGGCCCGGCGCGGCGGCCGTCCCCCGGAACTCGAGGACGAGAAGGTGCTCGAGTGGATCGGCCGCTTCCTTGGCCGCATCCATGCGGTCGGCGCCGTGCGATCCTTCGAGGATCGCCCCGCGCTCAGCGTGGCCACTTTCGGCGACGAACCGCGCGACTGGCTGCTTGATTCGGGGCTGCTTCCGGCGGATTTGAAGGAGACGTGGGTTGCGACTGTCGATCTCGCGTTGGACGGGGTGGAGAACCATTTCAAAATGATAGAGGCCAGGCAGATCCGCCTGCACGGCGACTGTCACGCGGGCAATATCCTCTGGACCCATGAAGGGAATCGCGCAGAAGCGCTCGGCGGCCCGCATTTCGTCGACCTGGACGACGCGCGCATGGGCCCGGCGGTGCAGGACTTGTGGATGCTGCTCTCCGGCGACCGGGAAACCGCCGCAACGCAGCTGAAAGCCCTGGTCGACGGCTACGAAAGATTCCATGCCTTCCAGCGCGAGGAACTGCGCCTCATCGAACCCTTGAGGACGCTGCGGCTGCTGCACTACTCCTACTGGCTGGCGCGGCGCTGGGACGACCCGGCCTTCCCGGCCGCCTTCCCATGGTTCGGCACGCAGCGCTACTGGCAGGACCGCATCCTCGAACTGCGCGAACAGACCTCAGCGATGGAAGAGCCCCCGTTGCCCGTATAATTCACGGTTTTTTCGCCTCGCCCAAGATGCTTCTCTTCGCCGCCACCGTCTTCACCAGCGCGTTCCTGCTGTTCCTGGTGCAGCCGATCATCGCCAAGCAGATCCTGCCCTGGTTCGGCGGCAACGCCTCGGTCTGGACGGTCTGCATGGTGTTCTTCCAACTGGTGCTGCTCGGCGGCTACGCCTACGCCGACGCCATCGTGCGCAGGCTTGCGCCGCGCACGCAGGCGATCGTGCACAGCGCACTGATCGCAGCAAGCCTGGCTTTCCTGCCGATCCTCGCTGCCGAGAGCTGGAAGCCGGCGCCTGACACCGAGCCGACGGCGCGCATCCTGCTGCTGCTCGCGATGACCATCGGCCTGCCGTACTTCCTGCTCTCGACGACCGGGCCGCTGGTGCAGGCCTGGTTCGCGCGCAGCTATCCGAGCGCTACCGTCTATCGCCTGTTCGCGCTCTCCAATCTCGCCTCGCTGGTGGCGCTGGTCGCCTACCCGCCGCTGATCGAGCCGGCGATCTCGCTGCAGGCCCAGTCCTGGACCTGGAGCGCGGTCTACATTCTGTTTGCCGCACTGTGCGCAGGATCGGCCTGGATGGCGTCGAAGCATCCTGCAGTAGCGAAAGATTTTGATTCAATTGATAAAAATAACGAAACAGAAGAAACCAAGCCCCGCAGCATCGACTACGCGCTCTGGCTGGCGCTGTCGACGCTCGGTTCGCTGATGCTGCTGGCGGTCACCAGCCATATCACGCAGAACGTGGCTTCGGTGCCTTTCGTCTGGATCCTGCCGCTGGTGCTGTATCTGCTGTCGTTCATCCTGGTGTTCGACGTCGGCGGCGGCCGCGGCAGGAGCGGCTGGTACGCGCGCATCTGGGCCCTGCCGCTGCTGTTCGCGCTGCTGGCCGCGATGGCCTACACCCTGTCGCTGAACCTGGGCGTGATGAACATCCGCACTTCGATCGCGCTTTACTGCGCGGGACTGTTCCTCGCCTGCATGTTCTGCCACGGCGAGCTGGCGGCGATGCGGCCGGCGCCGCAGTACCTGACGCGCTTCTACCTGATGATCTCCATCGGCGGCGCCGCCGGGGGCCTGTTCGTCGGCCTGCTCGCGCCGCGCATCTTCAATGTCCACCTCGAGCTGCCGCTGGCGCTGATCGCCTGCGGCGCTCTCGCGGCCTCGCTCACCTGGCGCTCGGCGCAGTCTGGATCGGGTTTTCCTTTAGGAAGAAAAATTCTGTTCGTGGCGCCGGTGGCGGCGCTCGCCGTCACCGCGTTCGTCAGCTGGCACGCCTGGGAATACCTCGACTACATCCGCTCCAACGCGGTAGTGATGACGCGCAACTTCTACGGCACGCTGCGCGTGAAGCAGGTCGGCCGCGGGAACGATCCGGCGACCACGCGCGCGCTGGTGCACGGCGTCATCAACCACGGCTGGCAACACGTGGACCCGGCGTTGCGCAGGGAACCGATCAGCTATTTTGGTCCCGGCTCCGGGATCGCGCGCGCGCTGGCGTTCTACGAAGGGCGGCCGCGCCGCGTCGGCGTCATCGGCCTGGGCGTGGGCGTGTTCATGGCTTGGGGCAGGCCGGGCGACTACTTCCGCATCTACGAACTCGACCCTGACGTGGTCAGGATCGCGCGCGAGCAGTTCTGGTACCTGTCCGACTCGCCGGCGAAGATCGAGGTGGTCACCGGCGACGGGCGCCTCAGCATGGAGCGCGACCCGCCGCAGAAATTCGACCTGATCTCGGTGGATGCCTTCTCCAGCGGCTCGATTCCGATCCACCTGCTGACCCGCGAAGCGCTGCAGGCCTACCGGCGCCACCTCGCGCCCGGCGGCGTGATCGTCTACAACGTCACCAACCGCTTCGTGAAGCTCGCGCCGCTGCTGAAACTCGTCGCCGAAGCCGAAGGCTTGAAGATCCTCCTCATCGGCGACGACCCCGCCGAGGACAAGTATTCGGGCACATCCTACGTGCTGGTCACGGAAAACGAGCAGCTGTTGGCGGACAAGCGCTTCGGGGACGCCGAGACCATCGAGCCGATCCCCGGCCTCGAGACATGGACCGACGGCTTCAACAACCTGTTCAAAGTCGTGCGCTAGCCGTCATTGCGCTGAAACCCTGAACGTATTCGCCTGCTACATGCCGGCGTCGTAGAAGAACTCCTCACGCACGATTTTTCCATTGCGGACCGTATAGAGGCCGACCTCGTCCATCTTCATTCTCGTTCCGGAAGGCTTGTTCGTCACGTCGTACTGGAATCCGACGACAAACCGGTCGTCGTGGGGCCAGGGGCCCGTCACCGAGGCGGAATGCACCTCGTGGTTGGCAAGCCACCACTCGCCCTTGCCCTTCACGGCCGCGAGGCCTTTCGCTTCTCGCTGCATGCCAGGCATGGCAGCGGCTTCCACGCTCACCACGTCCTGCGCGAAGAGAGTGTCCAGCGCCTCCATGTTCTTCCCTTGCCTGCAAAGTTCCGCCAGCTTTTTCGCAATCTCCATCGTATTCATGTGATTTCCTTTCGGCTCGCATAGGCGCAAATGATCGCACGCTCAGTCTAAAGTATTCGTTCACCTGTCGACACTGACAAGCCTGGCGGACGGGATCCTGACGTTTACCCAGACCGTTTTCGCGCGGCCGACCGACGGGCATTCGATCGGCGCAGCGAGGATTTCCAGCCCTTGACGGTCTGCCGTCACGCGCAATACCGGCTGTGGCGTCCCGTCGGCCTTGAATACCGCGGCATCGATCACCTTGCAATCCACGGATCCGTAGACCAAGGCGTCCTGCCTCACCACGACCTTGTTTCCAGGCTTGACCGGGTATCCCGGTTCCGAGATCGAACCCGAAGCCGGTCGCCACCGGTCTGCACTGCGCCGGCCCAAATACAACCAACCCTCGGACATCTCGGAGCCATGAGCCGCTCCGATCCCGAAAGCCCGCAGGGCGCCATCCACTCCCTCGCTACCTGCCGCAAGACCGGCGGCAAGCAGCAGGCCAAACATCACAGAGCCGAATTTTTTGGTCAGCGTCAATTCCCTATTCGTCACGGAAATCTCCTCATGCATTAGGTCGAGATGCCCACATTGTCGGACGCGGTTCTGCGTCCGGGTGGGCTGCGCTGTTAAGCGCCCTTAGATGAAGACTGGTAGGCATTCAGCTCCCATTCCGCAAGCGGAGTCTTGCCAGCGACGGCCTTCGCCGCCGCAATCACTGATTCGTACTCCGAAGCGTCCTTAATCTTGGTCCAGGAAACTTGCTGATCATCTGGGAGATACTCGATGATTCGCCTGTCGAGAGGACAATGCGGGGGCATTGGAATTCGACGAAGGCACCAAAGATGTTAGCGCTAGCTCCAGCCTCTCGTGAAGCCGCGTACGTTGGTCGTCCGGTACCTCTTTGGCGTAGACATTGGCTCGTTGGAAACTTGCGAGACGACAGGACGCAAGGACTTGAGCATACAGAAACGTCCACTTTTCTTTAAACAATCGCATGTCTGCGGTATCGAGCACTTCGATGTCTCCTTGCTTCCAAACGAACTTGTCCTGCGTCATTGTCCTTAGCTCCGGCTCTGGGGCGCTTAACGTCCGCAGCCACCCGCGCGCGCAGCGCGGCAGCAAATGAACCGCGACGCCTCGCGCGCGTCGGCGTGGGCTGCGCTGTTAAGCCGCAACCTGCTCGTAGGAAAACTGCGGAATGCCGGCACGCTGTGATGCGTGCTCTACTGTGATGGCGCAGACATTGCCTTGAGCATCAATGTCGAGGACGGTGTTTTCATCGAGGTCGCGTGTCTCCGCGACAGGCGCTTCCTTGAACTCGATGAGCAGCGTGTCAGTGTCCTTGAAGTAGCGGATTCTCATGGCGTAAACCTTCGATCGAAGAACGCATTGTGGACCGTTTCGCCGTCGGAGAGAAGTACCACCCTGAGATAACGGTTCTCCGCCTCCGGGACGGCGATGTCCCGTAGCGTGTTGAACGGCGGGTGTGGGTGACGGCGCAGACGGTATGCAAATGGCGCAACCGGTTTCTTGAGCGCCGGCTCGACGGATTGCTCGATGAGCCGCGGCCGGGTGCACCGCGCAAGATCGGCGACGCGAAGCTCGAGGCA
>Ga0247727_10014691_pt1 | contig 12962 bp, 11 predicted proteins | sample WisWelCaveWW1625_FD_202498 | JGI IMG/M metagenome (GOLD analysis project Ga0247727, IMG submission 202498) | Biofilm microbial communities from Wishing Well Cave, Virginia, United States - WW16-25 | ecosystem: Environmental > Aquatic > Deep subsurface > Groundwater > Cave microbial mat | place...
ACGAGTGTAATTTTGAAATCAGAACAGAGTCTGAAATAGATATAGTTCAAAAAGTGAAAAAGCATATGGAAGAAGCACGTGATAGATATGCCAAAAGAGCATATCATATAGATGAGTAAACTGTAAGGTTCAACATAAAAATTAGATCCATACCGCAGACTAAAAGATTTTAACCACACCAAAAGATAGGATCGCCGTGAGACTTCTTACACTTGACGATTTAGAAACTAAAGGAAGAACTGTTTTTCTTCGTGTTGATATGAATTGCCCCATAGATCCCAAGACCATGGAAATAATTGAAACAAGTAGGATACGTGAATCCACGGAATCGTTGAAAGATCTCGAAGGTGCAAAAGTTGTAATAGCTTCGCATCAGGGAAGAGTTGGAAATAAAGACTATACAGGAATGGAGAAACATGCAGAAGTGCTTGAAAAAATTCTTGATCGCTCAATAAAGTATGTTGAAGATACAATTGGTTCTGAGGCTCAAAGAGAAATAAAAAACATGAAGGATGGAGAAATACTTTTGCTCGACAATCTAAGGCTGTGTGCTGAAGAAAATTATGAGTTTACACCTGCTGAAGCGTCTAAGACTATCATGGTAAGCAGACTTTCCAAGCTCTTCAATCTATGCGTATTAGATTCTTTTCCAAGTTCGCACAGATCACATCCTTCTATAGTGGGATTTTCACATATTTTGCCTGCCTGTGCAGGAAGATTAGTTGAACGTGAAGTACGTAAGCTTGATGAAATAATGACTGTTGCAAAAGCTCCACATGTTGTAGTACTTGGAGGTGCAAAGGTCATGGATAGATTGGAAGCGATAAAAACACTAATTCAAAGTGGAAGAGCAGATCAGGTCTTACTTACTGGAGTTATTGCAAATGTGTTCATGCGAGCACAAGGTAGATTAAAATTCCCACTGGGCATAAAAAGAGAAGAAGAGGTCGTATCAAAAGCTCATTTGCTCATTGATGAGTATCCTGATGTCTTTTCAACACCTTCCGATATAGCTATAGAAAGAAATGGAAAGAGAGTAGAGATGGATGTAAGAGAACTCGATAAAGGTGACCAAGTATTAGATCTTGGCCCAAAAACAGTTGAACATTACATGAAATCAATACGTGGCGCAGGAACAGTTTTCATCAGTGGTCCAGCAGGATTTTTTGAAAATGATAATTTCAAGTTCGGAACAGAAAGTCTTCTTTGTGGTGTTGCAGATTCTTTTGCTACGACAATTGTTAGTGGAGGTCACCTTACTGCTGCGTTAAAAAGATACGGCCTTGCAGGAAAGATACATCACACCAGCACGGCAGGTGGAGCACTGGTATTATATTTAACAGGAGTAAAACTTCCAATGATTCAGTCTCTTGAAGAGGCTGCGCAAAGATACAGATCTAAATAGCTGCCTTACAGGAAGGGCATGTTCTTTCTTCTAATTTACCAATGTGAATTTCATTATTGCATGAATTACAATTTGTTTTTTCTACTTCTCCAAAGAGTTTGAACCATTGTGTTGTAAAGTTCTGTGCTATAGGTCTAAGGAATCCATCCTGATGCAGTTTATCAAAAAATGGTTTCATATCATCGATTATTAGAGATTTGGCAATATCTTGAGTTTTTAATATTTCAAAAATTTCATCATTTGTGAATCGCAGACTAGTATCACCAAATGCATCAAAGATGATCTTTCTTATTTGTAAGAGAATTGGAGTAGAAAGTACATTTAACAATTTAGAACAAACCTGACGCTTCTTCTTTTATTTTATCAGCAGACGTAGCATCGTTTAGCTTTTCTGAGACATATGAGTAGATACCATATTTGAGTACTTTTAGTGAAAGAAGTGCGCATTTTATTCTAGCAGGGCCAAGATCTGGAAGTCCAAGGTTTTCAAGGATGTCTTCTTTTGTTAGTTTTTTAACATATTCAAAATCTTTTCCCATGATTAATTCAGTGAGCATAGATGCACTTGCTTGACTTATTGCACATCCTTTGCCTGTGAATTTTACATCAGAGACTTTGTTATCTTTTAGATTAATGTGCATCTCCAGCTCGTCTCCACATAATGGATTACTGTCACGTTTTGATATGTCTGGATTTTCTATTTTACCATAGTTTCTTGGATTTCTATAATAATCTAGTATGATTTCTCTGTAAATGTCTGCACTACTCAAATTCTAAATAACTCCTTTGCTCGATTAAGTGATCTGATAAAAACATCAACTTCCTCTTTTGTATTATAAATATAAAAGCTTGCGCGGGATGTTGCAGAAACATCTAATCGTTCCATCAAGACTTGAGCACAATGATGACCAGAACGTATTGCAACGCCATCTTCATCGATTATTGTTGCGAGATCGTGTGGATGTATGTCTCCTAGATTAAATGAAATAACTCCGCCTCTCTTTTTCATATCAGGTGTACCGTATAGTTTGATTCCTTTGATTGCAGACATTTTTTCTAAGGCATATTTTGCCAATTCAATTTCATGTTCTCTTACTTTTTCCATACCTATATTTTCCAGATAATCTAGAGCTGCTGAAAATCCGATGACATCTGCAATATTAGGAGTTCCAGCTTCAAATTTGTACGGCAGATCATTCCAAGTTGTCTCATATTTGTGAACTTCTCTTATCATGTCGCCACCACCGTTGAATGGCTGCATGTTTTCTAGTATCTCTTTTCGTGCCCAAAGAACTCCCACACCTGTTGGTCCAAGCATCTTATGTGCCGAAAATGCAAAAAAGTCACAATCTAGCTTTTGTACGTCGACTTTCAGGTGTGGAACTGATTGCGCTGCATCAACTAATACTTTAACTCCTTTTTTATGACACCGTCGAATTATTTCTTCTGCGTTAGTAATAGTACCAAGAACATTTGACATATGACTGAACGTAACAAGTTTTACTCGCCCTGTGTCAAGATATCCATCAAGTTGATCAAGTATTAATTCACCATTATCGTCTACTCCAATGTATTCTAGTTTTGCTTCTTTTTCCTTTGTCAAGAGTTGCCATGGCACAATGTTACTGTGGTGTTCATATTCTGTTGTTACAATAATGTCACCTTTTTGGACATTTTGTCTTCCCCAAGAATATGCAACCAAGTTTATTGCTTCTGTGGTTCCTCTTACAAAGATAAGTTCTTCACGATTTTTAACATTGATGAATTTTGCAACTTTATCTCTAGTAAGTTCGTATGCAGCTGTTGCTTCTTCTGCAAGCTGGTGTACTGCTCTATGAATATTAGAATTGTAATTAAGATAATAATTATGAATTGAGTCTATTACTTGAATTGGTTTTTGTGTTGTTGCTGCATTATCAAAATACACAAGATGTTTATTGTTGTGAACTTTGCGTTGCAGAATTGGGAAATCCCTTCTAATATTTTCAATATTTATTGTACTGGTTTGCAAGATTTAGTCTACCTCGATATAGATTTCGTTTTGTTCTATTTTAACATTGTAGGTTCTAAGTGGTTTTTCTGCGGGAGGATTTTGCGGCATTCCAGTTTCAAGATTAAAAACTGATAGATGTAGAGGACAAGTAATACATTCTTCAGTTAGGATCCCATTAGAAAGATCAGCTTCTGCATGTGTGCATATCCTATCAGTTGCGTATATTTCACCATTCAAATTTGCTAAAAGAATTTTCTTGTCATCATAATCAAAACCAAACAATTCTCCTTTACCAAGTTTTTGAATACTACATGCCTTTACCCATTTTGACAACATATTCACCTGTATTTGTAGTGGCTTTCAAAAATGTCAGTTTCACGATATCTTGTTTCTTCTACTTCAAGTATCGCCTTTAGTTGTTCGTCTGTTTTTATGGTAAGATCACGGCCAAGCCATTTGGAATCAATTAGGTAATTTATCCAAGCTCTTATCTGGTAAGACATCTTTCTTGATAGTGGTTCAAGAAATCCTTCTACTATGATTTTTTGCGCTTCTGATTTATCAAGGCATCTGGAAGCAAGATAGAATATTTGTTCATCATCAAGTTGTGCAACTGATGCAGCGTGTGTTGCCTTTACATCATTGGTAAATATTTCAAGTCCAGGGATAGAATCTGATTTAGCACCTTTATCAAGCAAGATGGAGTGTCCTGCCAAATATGATTCTGCATGGTGAGCGTTTTCTTCAATTCGTATCATTCCCTTAAACAGAGATTTTGATGTGTCTTTTAGAACAGATTTTTCTAGAACTCGCCCAATCGTAGATGGAGCCAGATGTGTTAGGTTGGATGTAATGTCAAATGATTGATTTTTGTTCCCAAAGACAACCTCTGTATCATTTGCAGTAGCACCAATTTCTCTTAGATAATTATCAATTTTGTATCTTGAAAGCTGTGCTCCAAATAATCCCAGATACCAATTCATTCTAGCATCACGTGCAATGTTTCCTGCTCTTGTGGAAAAGTTAATTGCATTTTGTGCCATGGCCTGTAGAGTAACAATGTCAAGTTCACTGTTTTGTCTTGCATTAACATCCAGTAGTTCAAGATATGCTTGTTGTTTTGTGTTGTTTGGCGCATAAAGTTCCTGAACTATAGTAGCTTTACTGTTTTCTTCTCCTATTATGATATTTCGTGAAATGGTGGATGTGCCATCAACAGAGAGCGATGAGATCGCGTGTATTGGTTTTTCTAAAATTAAATTTCGTGGAATATAAATGAAGAAACCAGAGTTGAAAAATGCGTTGTTTAATGCAATAAACTTGTCTTTTTTAGGATCTGTTGATTCAAGGGATTTCTTGATTTTATCACTGTATTCTTTGATTGCTTCTTGAATTGAACATATGACTAGTCCCTTTGATTTTAGATCAGATGGGAGATTTATTTTGTGAATGTTGGTACCAATCTGTATTACGCTTGCATTATCTGAGATCTCAGACATTCTGTCTTTTACAAGATCTGGAATGGTGCTATCTGAGCTTAATGAAAAGGAAATTTGATCATGATCCATCTTGTTTGCATCAGAATACTTGTTGTAAAGTGGAGATACCTCTGCAGGAAGTTCTTTGTAAATTGCAAAAGAATTTTTCCTATAATCTTTAAGCCATGTGGACTCATTGTTTGCAGCTGAGATTTCGTCTATGTGTACTGAATCAAGTTTGGATAAAACAAAAGAAGTCATGTCATGTCAAATACAGAGAAGCGCAGTCTAACCGACTGAGCCATCCATTTCAAGTTTTACTAATCTGTTGAGTTCGACGGCATATTCCATAGGGAGTTCTTTAGTAAATGGTTCGATGAATCCGTTTACAATTAGAGTTAATGCATCCTCCTCGGAAAATCCTCTACTCATGAGATAGAAGATCTGTTCGTCCCCTATCTTTCCTACAGTGGCTTCGTGAGTAACTGTAGCGTCTTCTTGGTTTATCTCCATGTATGGATAAGTATCTGTCTTTGAAATATCATCTAAAAGTAATGCATCGCATCTCACAGAAGCTTTTACGTTTGTTGCGCCTTTTGCAACATGCAATAGTCCGCGGTAGGTTGTTCTTCCATTGCCCCTGCTTACAGATTTTGATGTAACTCTTGAGGTAGTATTAGGTGCTAAATGCACCATCTTTGCGCCAGTATCTTGGTGCTGGTTCTTTCCTGCAAATGCAATAGATAGTGTTTCTCCGTGTGCTCTTTCTCCCATCATGTAAATTCCTGGGTATTTCATTGTAAGCTTGCTTCCAATATTTCCGTCAATCCATTCTACTCTTGCACCTTCATAAGCATAGGCTCGTTTTGTAACGAGATTGTAAACATCATTGCTCCAGTTTTGGATTGTTGTGTATCTGAGCTTTGCATTCTTTAATGCTATAAGCTCTACTACCGCAGAGTGAAGTGATTCAGAGGAATAGACTGGTGCAGTGCATCCTTCTATGTAATGCACTTCAGATCCTTCATCTGCAATAATTAATGTTCTTTCAAATTGTCCAATGTTTTCTGCGTTGATTCTAAAGTATGCTTGTAATGGAAGATCCACTTTAACGCCAGGTGGAATATAGATAAAAGAACCTCCACTCCAGACTGCACTATTAAGTGCTGCAAATTTGTTGTCCTCTGGAGGAATTATTTTTCCAAAATATTTTCTAAAGATTTCTGGTTCCTCTTTTAGAGCACTGTCCGTGTCTAAAAATTTAACACCCTGTTTTGTCAGGTCATCTCTTAAATGATGATAAACAACTTCTGATTCATATTGAGCTCCTACACCTGCAAGGAATTTTTTCTCTGCTTCTGGAATTCCTAACTTGTCAAAAGTATTTTTAACATCAGCTGGAACATTATCCCAACTCTTTTCGGTCTTTTCAGAAGCCTTTGCATAATAATAGATATTGTTAAAGTCAATTTTGCCTAGATCGCCACCCCAATTTGGCATTGGTTTTTTCATAAAAACGTCATACGCGCGTAGTCTAAAGTCAAGCATCCACTGTGGTTCTCCCTTTAGTTTGCTAATTTCTTCAACTGTTCCACGAGAAAGACCTTTTTTGCTGAGATATACATACATCTCAGTAGAGTCCTTGAAATCGTATTTACTATAATCCATATTGAGGTCTTCAGTTGCCATGCGCTTCATAACCCCGTTATATTATAAATAGATTCTACCACTGCTCCGAGTTGTACAGCGGAGTAGGTCAAGCTAAATAGGTCAAGCTAATTAAAACAATTTTTTATTGTTTCAAATGCACCAGCAATTGTGTGAACATCTGCAACAATTGGAGTTAGACCAAATTTTTTTAATTCATCTGCAGTGAATGGACCTATTGCAACTACTTTTATCTTTTGTAAATTTCCTAATAGTGTTTTTTCATCAGAATCCATTAACATTATTTCTAAAAATGCGTTGACTGATGATATGCTTGTAAATATCACACCGTCAACTTTGTTGTTTGAAAAAAGTGCACGAAATTCATTCCATTGCGATGTATCTCTGAACGAACAAACATCATAGAGATGGATCTCTTTTACTTGTAACCCAATTTTTTCTAAGAGTTGTGCAAGAAAAGGAGTAGATGCACCACTTCTTGGAATTATTACTTTTTTTCCTTCTGCATTTAGTCTTGTAAAAACTTCGCCAACACCTACTGATGAATATCTTTTTTGTGGCATGTAAGTTACTCTAATTCCTTCTTGTTCAAGCGCAGCTTTTGTTTTGGGTCCTACTGCTATCACAGTAGTATTCGCAACTGCGAGTTGAAGCTTTTCATACTTGGAAACTTTCCTTGCAGTATCAAACAAGAGTTTAACTGCTTTTGAGCTCATAAATACAGAAAAGTCTGGATCGTCATTTTTTATAGCATCCAGAAATTCCTCTACTATCTTTTCACCCTTACTTACAAGTTCTATTGTAGGAAGAGGTATCGGTTTCGCGTTTGCCTTTGTTATCAAGTGGATGAACTCTTCTGAATCTTCCTTAGATCGAGTTATTGCTACAGTTTTTCCAGATATCATTTTCTCCAACCTATTATTTCTGATAAATCCACTACCTTGCCTACCACAATTATTGAGGGGGGTTTAATCTTTGCCTGATGTACTTTCTCAGAGATATTGGAAAGATTTCCCTTTACCATTCGATGTTTTGAGGTAGTACCATTTTGTATTACGGCAACAGGGGTCTTTTTGTCCAAACCCCCTAAGGCAAGTTCCTCACAAATTTTTTCTAATCGTGAGAGACCCATCATGATCACTATTGTATCTACTGAGGTTGCAAGCTTTTTCCATTTTACAGATGTTTTTGTTTTTTTAGCGTCTTCATGACCTGTTACAAACACAACAGAAGATGCATAATCCCTATGTGTAAGTGGAATTCCAGAATATTCAGCAGAACCAATACCAGACGTTATACCTGGAATCAATTCGAATTTTATTTTGTTTGCTCTAAGAAATTCTGCCTCTTCGCCTCCTCTTCCAAAGATAAATGGATCACCACCTTTGAGTCTAACAACATTTTTTTTCTTTTTTGCAAACTTTACCATAAGATCATTTGTAGCGCTTTGGTGCTTGTAATCATCTCCGACGTCTCGACCTACGTAAATTTTTTCAGTTCGCTTTGGAATCATTAACAAGATTCCTTTGCTTACCAATCTATCATAAAGCACAACGTCTGCTTTTTTGATCGTCTCTACAGCTTTTAATGTGATAAGTTTAGGGTCACCAGGTCCTGCTCCAACTATGTAGACTCTCCCTGTCATTTTTTATTCCATTCCTCTACTTTTTCTCTCCAGTTTTTTGCAAGCTCAGCTACTCCTTTTTCTGCAAGCTCTAACGCAGCCTGTTTTCCAAGTTCTACTGCTTGCAAAAAGTCTCCTGTATGTTCTACATTAATGGATTTGCTACCATCAACAGAATATACGATAACATTGAGAGTCAGTTTGTTACCTTTTTTCTCTGCTAATGCACCGACTGGAAATCTACAACCAGAGTCTACAAAAATGGAGAGCGATCTTTCAGCTTCTACTGCGTATCTTGAATCAGGATCTTCTATTTTTTTTAATATCTCAATTAAAGAATAATTGTCTTTTCTTGAGACTATTGCTATTGCACCTTGCCCAGGAGAGGGTGGAAAATCCTTTGTCGAGAGTTTTTCAAACTTTACGTCAAGCCCTAGCCTTGAAATTCCAGCCTGTGCAAGAACAACAGCATCAAATTCATCCTGATTTATTTTTCTTATTCTTGTTTCTATGTTTCCTCTAATTGGTTTTACGATAAGATCTGGTCTTATTCTTGATATCTGCACAGCTCTACGAAGACTACTTGTTCCAACCTTTGCGCCTTTTTTTATTGTTTGAAGTGTACTATTATCTTTAGAGATAAAGATGTCATTTGCGGCTTCTCTTTTTGGAATACATGCCAAAACAAGATCATTTGATAGTTCAGATGGTACATCTTTTAAACTGTGAACTGCAAAGTCAACCTTTTTTTCAACAACTGCACGATCAATTTCCTTTTCAAATATCCCTTTTTGATTAATGGTAAAAAGAGGTCGTGCATCTGTATCACCTTTGGTTTTTATTGTAACAATTTCAAATTCAGTTTCTGGTGATTTTTTTTTCAGCTCTGAAATAACCCAATTGGTCTGCGCAAGTGAAAGCAGACTTCCTCTAGTACCTATTTTATATTTCAACTCTTCACCGCTTTGAGAGCTTTATCATATGCGTCTATTGTTTTATGCAAGTCATCAAGTGTGTGAGCATCAGATAAGAATACAGTTTCAAATTGAGATGGTGCTATGAAAACACCATTGTTTAATAAGGATTTGAATAGTTTTTTGAATTTTTTTGTGTCAGATTTTTTTGCTGATACATAATCTGTAACTGGTGTATTTGTAAAAAAGATCTGAAACATGGAACTTATGGAATTAACTTGGTGAGGAATTTTCATATCGTTCGCTAAATCCTGTATAGCTCTTGCAAGTATGGTACAAAATATGTCAATTTTTGGATAGAGTCGGTTTTTGTATTTGTTTATGGTTCTGACAGAAGATATTGCTGCTGCTACAGAGATAGGATTAGCTGCATATGTGCTTGCTTGGTACACTTTTCCTTCAGGCGCAAGTTGATTCATGATGTCTTTTCTTCCACCAACTGCAGCAATTACAAAACCATTACCAAGTGCTTTTCCAAGTGTCACGATATCAGGTTTTATAGAAAAATATTGCTGTGCTCCTCCAGGCAACATTCTAAATCCAGTTACAACTTCATCGAATATGAGCGGTACATCGTGTTTCTTTGTTATTTTTCTAATGTCAGAAAGAAAGTTTTTTTGGGGTAAAACAAGACCCATGTTTGCTAAGACTGGTTCTACAATAACACCTGCAACATCTTTTTGTTTTTCAAGAACAGAATCTAGATCTTGTGAGTTGTTATATTGTACTACAAGAGTGTTTTTAGAAACTTCTTCTAGTCCCCCCTCTGAAATAGATATTCCATTATGTGCTGCTCCAGAACCTGCCTTTACAAGCACAGAGTCGTGTGCTCCGTGGTAGCAGCCTTCAAATTTTACGATCTTTTTCTTTTTTGTGAAACCACGTGCAAGTCTTATTGCAGTCATTGTTGCTTCGCTTCCTGTATTTACTAGTCTGACCTTTTCCATGGAGGGATAATTTTCTCTAATCAATTCAGATAATTCCACTTCAAGATCTGTTGGCGCGCAATACAGTGTGCCTTTGTTCAATTGTGATAAAACAGCTGAAACAATCTCTTTTCTTCTGTGACCCAAAAGCAATGCGCCATAGCCATTGCAAAAATCAAGATAATGTTTACCATCCACATCCCATATTGTATTTCCCTTTGCTTTTTTTACAAAAAAGGGATATGGATCATAAAATCTAACTGGGCTGTTTATCCCTGAAGGGATGACTTTCTTTGCACGCAAAAAGAGATTTTTGGAATTTAACATTGCATAAACGTAGACTAGATATTATTATAATCTATGCTAGAAATTCCTCTTTGTATTAGAATATATTTTTGACTAGATCAGATGATTTAGAGTTTACCTGCTTCACATTTAGTTACTACATCATCGCTGGTATTTTCTCCAACGTTACAAGAGTCATGATCATCGCCACCATCGATAATATCGAATCCAGAATTACCGTTTATCTTGTCCTCTCCAGAGCCGCCTCGTATTATGTCGTTCCCATTATCACCGACGATCTTGTCTTCACCATTATTTCCAAAGATAATGTCATCCCCATCTCCTGCAATAATACAATCATCGCCTTCTTCTCCACTAATAATATCATTACCTGTTAGACCAAATATCAAATCAGCCAAGTTTGTGCCTGTTAATGTATCATCATCAGGTCCACCAATTATCGAATTATACGATGATACTGGTTTATTACATGCCTGAACTGTTATTATCTGTGTAAGGTTTTCAGAATTACCAAACTGATCTGTTACATTCCATGTTACTATTGTTTCACCAAGTGGAAAGACGGATGGAGCATTGTTTGTAATTGTAGGATTAGAATCAATGATGTCTGTTGCGGTTGCTTTGCCAATTGATACTATTGTTTCAAGTGATGTTGCGTCTATTATAACATTGTCTGGTACTGACAGTTTTGGAGATGTCATGTCGATCACAGTTATTGTCTGAATATCACTTGCAGAGTTTCCTGAAGGATCAGTTGCAGTCCATGTTACTATTGTTTCACCAAATGGAAAAGTATCTGGTGCATCATTGGTAACGGAAGCTATTCCCATAATGTCTTTTGCTGTTGCGGTTCCAACAGATATGACATTGTTTGTCAAAGATGTTGCTTCTGCTACAACATTTGCCGGTGCAGTTATTTTTGGAGATGTCATGTCGATCACAGTTATTGTCTGAATATCACTTGCAGAGTTTCCTGAAGGATCAGTTGCAGTCCATGTTACTATTGTTTCACCAAATGGAAAAGTATCTGGTGCATCATTTGTGATAGTAATTACACCTACAGCATCAGAAGTAGTAGAATTACCAAGTGTTACAAAGTTTTGTAGTGGATCTGTTGCTTCAACAGAGATGTCTTCTGGTGACAAAACTGATGGTTTAGTAGTATCTACAATAGTTACTGTTTGTGATGCAGTAGATATGTTTCCAGCTGCATCTGTTGCAGTCCATATTACTATTGTTTCTCCTACTGCAAATGCGGCAGGTGCATCATTTGTGATTGTTGTTACACCAACGTTATCGTCTGCTTTGGCATCACCAAAAGACACGATATTATTAGTTTGGGATGATGCCTCTATTGTTACATCATCTGGTATTATTATTGTGGGTGCAGTAGTATCTATGACAGTAACTTTTTGTGCATCAATTACAGAATTTCCTGATTGATCTGTAGCAGCCCAAGTAACTATTGTTTCACCAAGTTGGAATGTAGGTGGAGCGTTGTTTGTAATAGATGAAATGTGTAACAAATCATTCGCAGTTGCTTGTCCTATCTCAACAGGGTTGTTTGTTGCAGACACTGCTTCAATTACAATATCAGCAGGCACAGTCAATACTGGAGATGTAGTATCAACAACAGTAATCTTTTGAATAGCCGAATAAGAAAGTCCTGAAACATCGGTTGCTGTCCATGTAACAGTTGTTAATCCAAGTGAAAATACGTCAGGTGCATCGTTTGTGATTGATTGAATGCCAACCAGATCTGACGCTTTGGCTTCACCTATATTTACAATGTTTGCTGATTCACTTGTAGCTTCAACAGTAATAGTATCTGGAGCTTTTAGAATTGGAGATGTAGTATCTTTTATCATCACTTTTTGTGTTGCAGTAGCAGTGTGATCTGTTGTATCAGTTGCAGTCCATGTTACTATTGTTTCTCCTAATGAAAATACGTCAGGTGCATCGTTTGTGATTGATTGAATGCCAACAAAGTCTGCAGCTGTTGCTTGACCTAAGGTTACTGTATTTTGCGTTGCCGATGTTGCTTCTGCTTCAATATCAGATGGAGTAACTATTGTTGGAGTTGTTGTATCTACTACTGTAATCTTTTGCGTTGCTACTGCAGAGTTTCCAGTTGTGTCTGTAGCAGTCCAAGTTACTATTGTTTCACCAAGTTGGAATGTAGATGGAGCGTTGTTTGCAATTGTAGGATTAGAATCAATGATGTCTGTTGCACTAGGTATACCTATTGAAACAGTATTTTCTGTTGGAGATAAAGCTTCAAAGATAATATCATCTGGTGCAGTTACGGTTGGAGCAGTAGTATCAACAATAGTGATTTTTTGAGTTGCGCTAGCAAAATTACCATGATTGTCTATTACTGTCCAAGTTACTATTGTTTCACCAAGTTGGAATGTAGATGGAGCGTTGTTTGTGATAGATGATATTCCTATGATATCGCTTGCGTTGGCTTCTCCAATAGAAATAGTATTACCAGATGAGCTTGTGGCTTCTACCGTGATGTCATCTGGAGCAGTAATGATCGGACTTGTTGTATCTCTCACAGTAATAGTTTGAGTAGCATTAACAGT
>Ga0247727_10014692_pt1 | contig 12962 bp, 11 predicted proteins | sample WisWelCaveWW1625_FD_202498 | JGI IMG/M metagenome (GOLD analysis project Ga0247727, IMG submission 202498) | Biofilm microbial communities from Wishing Well Cave, Virginia, United States - WW16-25 | ecosystem: Environmental > Aquatic > Deep subsurface > Groundwater > Cave microbial mat | place...
TAGCGCTTTCCGGTTTTAGTCCGGATGGCAAGGCAGCTTTCAGTACTTCACCTTCGGTGCAGAAATAATAAAAGGCAAGCCAGGAAAATCCCTGAAGTTGAAGCGGACGAAGAACCGGACCCTCATCGAGTATCCCATCAATCGTTTTCAGTTTGCCGAGAATGAGAACATCTTTTTCATCCCTGACGGATTTGATCACTCCTGTGTAGAGCTTTTGCTTTCCGAATTCGACGAGGACGCGCATCCCGGGTAAGGCTGACGAATTCAAAGGATCCGGAATCCGGTAATCAAAATTGGACCGTACAGGCAAAGGCAGTATCACTTCGGCAACGAGACTCAATCGGATTCTCCTCCTTCCTTCATTCTGACATTTTTCAGGAACAGCTGATTGATACCATTGGTTTCCATTCCTTCTATTCCTGGCTGCACGAGCCGAAATATTTGATCGAAGTATAGTGGAATAACCGGCTGATCATCAAGCATTTCATCTTCCATTTTAATAAAGGAAACTGCACGCTTTTCTATTCCTGGAATTTGAACAGAAAGCATGAACAGGCTGTCAACGGAGGCATTCCGGTATCGCATCCGGTTGGCGCCGGAGGGAGGAATTTCGGCAGAATGGAACAAAATCATGAAGTTCTCCGGATCAGGATAATCTGCAATCCAACTGCCACGCCAAAGGCCAATGTCACCTTTGGAGGCAAGTTCGCGCAAAGCAGGTCCCTGCATGTTGTCAATATCACAAGGAATCCCGGCTTGCTGCCAGCTCTTTTGGATGAATTCCATCACCTGCTGATACTTTGCCGTTGATTTCAGGGAAACCGGAGGAAAATTTTTCCCGCCGCGAAATCCGGCATTTTCCAGCAGTTGCGCCGCCAAAACAGGATCAAACCTCAAAACTTGCCTTTGTCCTGAAACGAAACCCGGCATGCCATCCGGAACAAAACCTGTCGCTGCGATTCCGGAATTCTTCAGAATCAGATTGGCAAGTTTTTTCCGGTCAATCAACAAGCTCATTGCTTGCCTCACCTTTGGGTTGAGCAATGCAGGATTGTTTGCCCCCGCCATCGTTTCATTCGTTTGAAAAGCCAGGAATTCCACCACAAGCTGAGGTTCTGTCAAAATATTATATTTTTCTGAGTATGATGATTTCACTTTGCCGTCATTTCCCATCAATTCGTCGCGGAATGATTCATCCAATCCATTGATGAAATCGAATCTGCCTTGCGTGAATTCGATGAAAGCCGACAATTCGCTGCTGATGAATTTCACCGAAACCGCATCGGGGAACGGAAGTGATTTTCCCTTTTGCTTTTGAAAATAATGTTCGTTTTTCAGAAGGATCAGGCTCACATTCTCGTCCCAGGATTTCAGACGGAAAGGTCCTGTCCCGACCGGATTTTTCCTGAATTCATTCCCGAAGTGACTGACGGCTTCTTCCGGCAAAGCCAGGCAGTAAGTCATGGACAATTGAGAAAGGAATGGCGGATAGGGATTGATCAGCTTGATTTGGAAAGTCGAATCATCCATAGCTATAAATCCGGAAACATGATCTGCCGCCCCGGAATGGAATTCGCTCACACCTTTTACCTTTCCGTTGAATATCCACATCCCCGGGGAGGCGAGATTCCGGTCGCAGATGCGCGAAAAACTATACACAAAATCCGCGGCTGTTAATTTCCTTTTTTGGGAATTCCAAAAACCTTCCAGGGGATGGAAAAAGATATCATTTCGCAGGTGGAAAACATACATCCTTCCGCTGTCTTCGATTTCCCAGCTTTTCGCAGCAAGGGGCACAATTTGGAGAGATGTATCGAGTTCCAACAAGCCGGAATACAATTGTGCTACCATCCATCCGGAGGCCTGATCTTTGGCGAAAGCGGGATCAAGAGTAGCACAACCGGCAGGGAGATTCATCCGGAAAATGGCAAAGGCCTCATCCTCACTTTCTCTGTGTCCACAGGATGTTAACAGGTAGAGTGTGCATAAATAGACCACGCGATAGTACCTTGCCGGAACGATGTTTTCTATTTTTGCCAAAATCGGAGAAGGCCTTATTTGGCCGGAAATTGCGAAGAAATCGAGGCAAATGAAATGAAAACCGGCATTTGCAGGAGAATCAGTTTACCAAAGGATCAAACAGGATGGGAAAAGTAATAGCAGTTGCGAATCAAAAGGGAGGCGTTGGCAAGACGACCACCGCAATCAATCTTGCGGCAAGTCTCGCGGCCCTGGAATTCCGCACCCTTCTTGTTGACACCGATCCCCAGGCAAATTCTACAAGTGGCGTCGGTTTTGATCCGCGAAACATCACGACATCAGTTTACGATTGCATGATTAACGATGATCAGGCGGCTGAAGATATTATTCTGAAAACAGAGATCGCGTTTCTCGATATTATGCCTTCCAACATCAACCTGGTGGGCGCCGAAATTGAACTGATCAATCTTCCGAACCGGGAAAAGAAAATGCGGACTTTGCTGGAGCCGCTGAAGAAGGATTATGCATTTATCATTGTTGACTGCTCCCCTTCACTTGGTTTGATCACGGTCAATGCCTTGTCGGCCGCAGATTCGGTTATCATTCCGGTTCAATGCGAATACTTTGCCATGGAAGGCCTGGGAAAACTTCTCAATACCATTAAGATCGTTCAGCAAAGGTTAAATACGGACCTCGAAATTGAAGGAATTCTCCTGACGATGTTTGATTCGCGGCTTCGCTTATCCAACCAGATCGTGGAGGAAGTTTCCGCTCACTTCGATTCTATCGTTTTCAAAACCATCATCCACAGGAACACCCGCCTCAGCGAAGCGCCCAGTTTTGGTTTGCCCGTTCTGTTGTTTGACGTGGAAAGCAAAGGATCTCACAACTACATGAATCTGGCGCGGGAAGTTCTCCAGAAAAATGCAATGACACTGCTTTCGGTCAGCGAATTGTCGGAAAACTGAGCCTTTTGCCTTCAGGGAACATCTATAACCGCCTCGAAATCTGTGTTTTTAGTGGTTCCCATCATACCGCCCCGGAAGTTTCCGGGATTTTTCTCGTCGCGGTTTGATTAAATTTGAGGTCTTACTATCATGTCAAAAGACTTAAAGAAAAAGAGAAGGAATGCACTTGGCAAAGGTTTGAGTGCACTCCTCGACGATTCCGATATGACCATCCTGCCCAAGCCAGGTCTCGTTTCCGCAGGATCAGTGTCGGAAATTCCCATTGATATCATCGAAACGAATCCATATCAGCCCCGTCAGAACTTCGACCTGGTTGCTCTGGAGGAATTGGCAACTTCCATTCGTTCACAGGGATTGATCCAGCCCATTACCATCAGAAGATTGAGCCAATCTGCTTACCAACTGATTTCCGGCGAGCGGCGATTGCAGGCATCAAAACTCGCAGGAAAAGTGACGATTCCGGCCTATATACGTACGGCGAACGATGAGCAGATGCTGGAAATGGCCCTGATCGAAAACATCCAAAGAGAAGATTTGAATCCGGTTGAAATTTCGATGGCCTACGAACGCCTGGTAAGCGAACTCGATCTGACATTGGAAGAACTTGCCGCACGGGTGGGAAAAAAACGTGCGACTGTAAACAATTACATCCGTTTGCTGAAACTCCCGCCCGAGATTCAAATCGGGTTGAAAGAGAACAAGATTTCCATGGGTCATGCACGGGCCCTGCTCGGGTTGGAACATGCCGATCAAAGATTGTATATCTATCGTGAGATCCTCGAAAAGCAGATTTCCGTCCGTGCGGTAGAGGAAGCAGTCCGAAAGATGTCGGCGAAAGCGCCATCCAATAAAATCCCCAAACCGCCGGTCGGCAGAAAGTCGCCTTTCATCAGCGACCTCGAGGATCGCCTCGAAGAGAAATTTGGAAACCGGGTCATGATCAACCAGCAAGGTTCAGGAAAAGGTGAAATCAAAGTCACCTTTGATTCAACTGAAGATCTCAATCGCATCCTCGGGATTCTGGAGCTTCGATGAAGCTGTTTCCATTCATCCTGGCAATTCTGATCTGCCTTGCATTCAAGACGGAGCCGGCTATGGCCCAGGTGGAAACACCAGATTCCAACGCAAGGGTAATTTTTGGCGAAGACACGATTCATCCTGATTCGATTGGCGCTTTCCTGCTGAAAAAAAGATCAGATCCGGCTTTGCAAGACTCGTCCGGAGTGATTCCGGATTCGATATTGGAGATGATCAGGGAATCAAAAACAGAAGAAAAAAAGTTCAGACGTGGCAGAACCGAATTCAGTCCGCGGCAAGCCTGGGTGCGCAGCATGATCATTCCGGGATGGGGACAGGTTTACAACCGCCGCTTGTGGAAAGTTCCGATCGTCTATGCCGGATTTGGCGGAATTGCATTCGGGATCATATATCAGAATAAGTATTATCAGCAGTACCGGGAAGATTACAAATGTTCTGTGGATACATCCTGCACCGAATGGGGCGCGGGCGATCAGCAGGTCTTGCTGAATGCCAGGGATTTTTACCGCCGCAACCGTGATTTGTTTGCGATCGGCGCCGGATTGTGGTATGCTCTGCAAATGCTTGATGCTTATGTGGATGCACACATGAGGGGATTCAATGTATCGGACGATTTGTCACTGCATTGGGATCCGGATTTCATGCTGATTCCGGATCAACGCAGGATTTTCCTCGGAATGAACCTAACACTCACGATCAGATGAGCCTCAGAATCTTGCTTGCCGGATACGGAAAAATGGGTCAGGCTGTCGAAGTGGAAGCGAAATTGCGCGGCCACAAAATTGCGCTGGTCATAGACATGGAAAATGCCGATGAGCTCAGCAAGATCAGCAGGGAAACGGCAGATGTCGCAATCGAATTCACGGCACCCGGTGCGGCTGTCGGAAATTTCCGGAAAATCCTTCAAGCAGGTATTCCGCTTGTTGCCGGTACTACAGGATGGCATGATAAATCGGATGAAATCAAAAAGCTGGTGGAGGAAATGAATGGCGCTATGGTATATGCATCCAATTTCTCGCCGGGAGTAAATATTTTATTCCTGATGAATAAAAAGCTGGCGGAGCTAATGAATCGTTTTAAGGGATACGATCCCTTCATCGAGGAGAAGCACCACCGGAACAAGAAAGACGCGCCGAGCGGCACGGCACTGAGCCTCGCCGGTTCCATTTTGGAAACCCTGGAAAGAAAAAAGAAAATCGTTCATTCCGAACTTCAGAAGCGCAATCCTGAAGAAAATGAAATATCTGTGAGTTTCACCCGTTCCGGTGAGATCATTGGTGAACACACTGTCGGCTACGTTTCTGAAACGGATGAAATCCGGATCTGGCACCGGGCATACAACCGGAGAGGATTTGCCCAGGGGGCCGTACTCGCGGCGGAATGGATCGCAGATCGTCGGGGATTTCATAATTTTAGCGAAATTATTGAACAGCTTTGACCTGTAAGCGTCTGATTCCCGATCAACAACCCGAAATTCCATGGATCTGAATTACCATCTGATTACCACATTGCCTTGTTACATTCTGCTGAGTCTTGGATTGATGGGACTCTTCCGAAAGGCAGGTGAAGAAGGATGGAAAGCATTTGTACCGGTCCTGAACATGGTTGTCTGGCTGAAAATTATTGGCCGGCCAAAATGGTGGATCATCTGGTTCCTGATACCGGTGATCAACATGATCATGGGTGTGAGCATACTCATTGACTTGCTGAGATCATTCGGAAAGGAAAAATATTGGGAGCACATCCTGGGCGTACTTGTGCCATTTCTGTTTCTTCCATATGTGGCCTTTAACAAAAATGACCGCTACGAAGGCGCCTGGGTAGAAGTTGGCAGACCGAAAGCAACGAGGAAATCAGAAATCCGGGAATGGGCAGATGCCATTTTGTTTGCGGGTTCTGCCGCCATGATCATCAGAACTTTTCTGATGGAAGCTTTTATGATTCCCACAACCTCGATGGAAGGTTCGCTGCTTGCGGGCGATTTTCTCTTTGTCAGCAAGTTTCACTACGGGGTCAGGTTGCCTATGGTGCCATTTGCGATTCCGTTTATTCACAATACCATTCCCGGAACAAATACAAGGTCTTATCTTGAATGGCCCTCGCTTCCATACAGTCGTTTATTCGGAATCCGGGAAGTGGATAGAAACGACATCGTTGTTTTCAATTATCCATTTAACGATGCTGTTCCTGACAACAACCAGGATTTCACGGTTGAGATTCCGAGTATGAAGCAGAACTACATCAAGCGTTGCGTGGCAATCGGAGGAGATACGCTGACTGTATCCAATGGTGTGGTTTTCATCAATGGCAAAGAATCCTGGAAGCCGGAATACCTGCAGTTCAATTACTGGGTATTCGCTGATCCACCCGGATTGAACACAAAGTTTCTGCAGCAGATGGGATTCCGGACCGGCAGAAATGATAACAATCACAATTTCTATGATACCGAATGCAAGGAAGGAAGCCGGATGGTGTACAGCGCATCGCTGAATGACGAACAATTGGCAAAGATCAAAGCGCTGAAACAAGTGGTAAGAATAGAACCACAGCTTCAACTTTCATCTCAGCCCAATACTCACAAATTTTACGACGGGGAACACAACAATTGTCCATATGCGGTCCCTTCTCCCCTTTTTCCGGGTTATGGAAACAACGGAAAGGGAGGAAACAGCAGGGACATGAACGGATGGAATCTGGACAACTTCGGTCCGCTGTACATTCCGGAAAGAGGCAAAACAATCACATTGTCAAGGGCAAACATTTTCAATTACAGTCGTGTGATCGAAGAATACGAGAAGCACAAACTGCAAATTGAAGGAAACCGCATCCTGATTGATGGTGTGGAAACCACCGAATACACATTTGAAATGAATTATTATTTCATGATGGGTGACAACCGGCATTCCTCCCTCGATTCCCGCTATTGGGGATTTGTGCCGGAAGATCACGTCGTGGGCCGGCCCTGGTTTGTCTTGTTTTCCTATGAGGAAGGCATCAGGTGGAACCGGGTAATGGCTCCGATCAGCAATTGGGAAGAATAAACTCTCCCTGATCTGACAGGATTATGTCAAGATGAAAAGTATTGAGTACTTGAGGGCCTTACTCGCCCCCGGCGTCACCTTCCACGTGATCGTGCCTTTCTTCGTTGAGGGACTCCCAACGGGCATCCTGGAGGTTGCGGCTACCGTAAGTGCTGATATGCGAAAACCAATCGGCATTCACGGTGATGCTCTTGGGAGCTACAGATTTGGCATCGCCAAAAGCCACAATGCGCATCGGATCAATCTGTTCGCCGAAGATGCGGCATTCAAAATGAAGGTGAGACCCTGTGGAGTGTCCTGTATTTCCGCCAAGTCCGATCACTTCGCCGGATTTCACTTTCTGACCTTCTTCTACCTGGATTTCAGAAAGGTGGCCGTAAACGGTTTCCAATCCGCCGGAATGACAAATGACGATTGCATTGCCGTATCCGCCGCAATAGCGGGCAATTCGGATGATGCCATCCATGGCAGCCATGACTTCGTCACCGGTTTCCAGGTCGAGGTCCACTCCAAAATGGAAGTGTGACCCGAACAAACGCCGCGGACCGAATCCGGAAGTCACCATTCCGCCAGACGGCATCGTGAAAACATAACCATTTCCGGGATCATTGATCAAGTAATTGATGGATTCGCGGAACTGCGACATGTCAATCTTGTACATATTCAATTCATAGCTGTCCCATTGGGCGGCACGGTTGAGTTCCGGATTCATCCGGGTTCCGAGATCCCGGGAAAGAATCGGCTTAAACAAAGCCCCGGCATCCACATTTTTGCCACCAATCCGGGCAATTGTATCGCCGGTTTGGGTTCCGCCAATGCCGTCATCTCCGCCTCCGCCGGCATAAGTCGAGGAAAAAACTGCCACTAAAAGTGACGCCAACAGGTAACGCCGTACCAAATCATTGGATCGTTTCAATTGTGCCTGGTTTTTGGTTTCAGACTTTACAGTCTTCCGGCTTCTGTCCGTAGGGCGGTATTGCAAATTTAAAAACTTAATTCAAAATAAAAAGTATCCACACGAAAATTTTTGGATTCGGGACTAGGACCTGGTTTTGACCCAAAATATGCGATTTTTCGCAAATTCAAGGCTTTGTTAGGTCATTCGGACTCAAAAAAGTGTGGAAAACAAAGCGAATAAGAATACCTTGTGTGCCTAAAAACTTAAAAAACCGGGTCCTTTTTCTGAAGGTTTGCGAATCTTTCACAGGGTATCGAAGAACGTGATTCCCGGGTTCCGGCGGCAAATTTAATCAAAGACGGGTATTAACGAAAATTTGATTTCATGGTTCAGCGTTATATTTGAAACTTCGAAATCAACCAAATTATGAGGCTTCGTCTGTTTGCCCTCCTCTTTGCCGGATTCCTTTCCCATTCCGCCAGTGCTGACCATCTTCTCATTCCGATGGACAATGTGCAGAATGATCACCTCAAGGCCTATGGTGTCGCTTATTGGGTATTGCAATACGGTGTGGATGTGGACTGGCTCCTGAATTACCGCGGCGGAAGCTTCATGTTCATCTTCTCTCCCTTGTTCGAAACCGAAATGCAAATCCGGAACATTACCTATGAGCGGATTTCCACCGCAAAATCAAATTCCATCCTGGAACACGTCACATCCAACGATGTCAACATGGATGCCGTCAAACTGGAAAAGGCTCCGAAGATCGCTGTCTATTCTCCTAAAAATAAGCAACCCTGGGACGATGCTGTAACGCTTGTCCTTGCTTATGCAGATATTCCTTATGATATCATCTATGATTCAGAAGTTCTCGATGGAAAACTGAAAGATTACGATTGGCTTCACCTTCACCATGAAGATTTCACCGGACAGTACGGAAGATTTTACGCGTCCTATCGCAGCCAAAAATGGTATCAGGATGAAGTTGCCGAAAATGAAGAAGTCGCGGCAAAATACGGATTCGCGAAAGTCAGCCAATTGAAACTCGCAGTCAGCCAGCTCATCCAGGCTTATACTGCAACCGGTGGCTTCCTTTTTGCCATGTGCTCTGCAGCAGATTCTTATGACATTGCTCTTGCAGCCGAAGGCGTTGATATCGTTGACCACATGTTTGACGGCGATCCGCCGGAACCCGGCGCACAATCAAAACTTGATTTCAACAAGACTTTCGCATTTACCGGATTTTCACTTGTCATGAATCCGATGGTATATGAGTTCTCTGACATTGATGCCAATTTCAACCGTCAGGTGCCGAAGGAAATGGATTATTTTACCTTATTCGATTTCTCGGCGAAATGGGATCCCGTTCCTGCCATGCTTTGTCAGAATCACGAAACCACTGTGAAAGGTTTCATGGGACAAACCACTGCATTCACAAAAAATTTCATCAAGAAGGAAGTTCTGATCATGGGCGAACTCAGGGCTTACAATGAAGCAAGGTACATTCATGGAAATTTTGGCGAAGGAATGTGGACATTCTTCGGAGGGCATGACCCGGAGGACTACCAGCATTTCGTCGGAGAAGAGCCGACGGATCTGAATCTTCATCCCAACTCACCTGGGTACCGCCTGATCCTCAACAACATATTGTTCCCTGCTGCCAGGAAGAAGAAACAAAAGACTTGAAAATCGAGTAGGCATGCGGGCCAGAATCAAGGCGGCAGAATGCCCTTGAATCAGATCCGGAAGCCCGGCTCATCAAGAACAATTACGATCGTACCTGCCTGGATTGTGGGTTTGCTTGGCATGTGGATAATGGTTTGTGGGAAAAAAATCACACCACATAATTGCTTCTCAAAAATGAAGCCTGCAAGCGAATTCCATGGCCGGATTTAGGCACAGTTTATGACGAATATGGTTGGAAATACCGCTTTGCAAGCAGAATTCGCTGACTTCCTTCAGGTTTCCTTACCCTTTTTTAAATCCTCATCAGACTGCCCCATTTCCGCAGAAAACAGGGTGTTTCTACCGGCAAAATCAATGCTCCGTTTGAACGTAGTTGAAAACACGCTTGATTTTGATTGATATTATCATGAAATTCATTCAGTTGCCGACCATTTTTGTTTTTCATTCATAGATAACCTTTTCAGCCATGTTAACCAGATTGCTTGCCTCACTCGCATTGATTTTTACCTTTTCTGTATTCGTTCCCTCGATTTCCCAAAGCCAGACAACTGTGCTTGCCCATCCCGATGGGATGAAACTGACAGTTGACAAGACATACAACATGCAAGATGTCTTTGATATGCTGATGTGTATTTCTGCCGGTTATTATCCGGTCCTTTCCAATCCGCAAAGGGCAATTGAAGCCTATTACAATGGGGAAATCAAACTGATGAAGATCTCGAATCCCGGTTGGGATTTCGCCATTATTTACAAGGGCGAATGTATCATCATCGCAGTTGGTGATATGCATTATTGATACCTGATTTCCGGTTCCAACCGGATCCGGGCCTCACAGTTCCGGGGAACGGAAAACGATTACAATTTGGACTGATTCGCGCCGGAGGCTTTCTCCTCTTCTGTCAATTCCATGCGCTGGTGAAGACGCTCAAATCGCACTGCTTTCACTTCGTGCCAGGGCTGACGCCTGAACCTGCTTTCTGACCAGCAGATCAGATCCAACTGATTGTTCATGTTGTTTTCGTAATTGTTTTTCACAATCTCTGTGAAATCGGCATTCATCCTTTCGAATATCGATACTCTCTTGTCGTTGTCGGGCTCAGCCGCCAGCCGCTTCAGGTAACTCAAAGCAGATTTTTCGAATTCGAGCAAACGGTCACGCTTGTATATGTACCGGTGTGCTGCTTTCCATTTGTATTCGAGCAGATCGAGATTTCCAAGTTCAAAATGGATCAACAAATTCATGATCCGTGCAAGTGATTGCATATCGGCGAAGGCTTCCACCCGCGGTTCGTTGAGGAAAGCATTGATCCAGGAAAGTGCCTTTTCCGGCATTTCCGCTACCAGGAAAAAATAAGCGGTGAGATAATAGAGCTGAAGTTCCGTTCTCTTCTGCATCTTTCCCCGGAATTTTTTCAATCCTTTCTCAAAGGATTCTACAAATTGCAATCCGCCGCTGATGTCCCCGATGTTGAGGCTGCCGGCGATACCGCACAAGTGGTATTTCTCAAATACCATCCGTTGCGCAGAAGACATGCGTGTATCGAATTCCTTCAAACGCCTCAACCGGTCTGCTGCCAGTCCGAAATGGCCGGTCCGGTGGTAGTGAATCCAGGTCAATTGCAGCCTTTCGATGTAGATTTCATACATCTCAGAACGGATGGCCGGATTTCTGTCAAGGATCTCGATCACCATGTCGGAACCTTTGTTCAGTTTATCCGGTTCCATGCTATACCCATATTCCAGGTTTCGCAGCAACAGGTAATTGACTTTCGCCCTGACCGAAAGGGCCCGGGTGATGTCCTCCAGCAGGGGATCTTCAAGGAGTTTCCTGACTGCTTTCAGTTGAGACTCTACCCGCACATTGGAGAATGAGTAATAAAAATGGTAAGATCTGTTCCATAGATGGCGGTAGGCTACGAGATTCGTTACCTTTTCCAGCGTCACTTTCTCCTCAAATTCAATTTCCCTGATATTGGCCTCAAATGCCTTTGTATTGAGTGATTGCCGCAGTATGTAACGGTCATATTCCAGAAGTTGCAGGTATTCATAAAACCTCTCCTGTGTTTTTGCCTTCTCCTTGACCTTTCGCAACAACTTTCGTGCATGAGCATACAGATTCTTGTCAATGAGAATTTTTACCTGGAAAACTGAAGTAGAAAGCTCCCCTTCTTCTTTTTTGTAGTAATGCGAAAGGGACTTCAGGATCAAATTGTACAGATAATTTTTCTGCACAGCGATCTGTCGTACAAATGCCTCCCCCTTGAATTTCGATTTGACCTTATTCTCATCGTATTCTTCCTGGCAGTCAACGATGTCAAACAGCTTCACATACTTCTTGTTTGACGAAGTGATTTGCGTCAGCAATTTGAAATTGCGTTTTTCACCTTTCGTCAATGAGCGAATGAGTTCAAACAGAATGTCAGTCCTGGCCAATTCCTGGTATTTTATTTCTAAAAACCGTTGAAGCGCAATGCTTTAACCAAATTTTCAAACGATCCTGCCACGGTATATTCCTAACATTTCCCTGCAACATGATTTTTGGCAGGTCGCGGTTGAACTTATATTTGTCATTATTGGTTTTAGTTTACTTTTCTTTAGTGGTTATTTATGAATTGGAATCTTCGGCCGGGGTTTGGAATCTGTTTCCATGCCAGGTGAGATTTCTTGCTCCGGCCAGGTTCTGATCCATTAACTTACGACGAAAACAGGCAGAAACCAACGGCAATTCAGCTGAAATATCAACCAGCCAATTTTGAAATAATACAGTAAAGAACAATCTGAAGGGGGTCATTGAGAGCGTCTTTCAACCAATTCTAAAGTTCTTTTGTTTTTTTAGACGTTTCCGGGCCCGCTTCGGGTTTTCTTAGATTTTGAGCCCCCAATCTACTCGTTTTCATTCAATTCCGGTGTCAAATCCTGCAAAACTTGCGGGATTGCCCAAATCTGACATTTCATCTCCTCATGTTCGCCTTTTGACTTGATTGGCAGATTTCGGATGTCCATTTTTGCCTCATGGGTGCATTTTATTCGCGCGAAGAGGCAGAAAGCAGGTTGACTTTCTCCGATGGCTGGAAATTCAGCAAAAATTCGATCACCAAAGACTTTGTCTTTAAAGATTTTTCTGCCGCTTTTGCATTTATGACGATGGTTGCGATCGAAGCAGAAAAGGCAATGCATCATCCCGATTGGTCCAATACCTGGAATAAGGTTTCCATCACCCTGAGCACGCACTCCGCCGGCGGCGTTACCGATCTCGACCTGAAACTCGCAGAACAAATAGACAAAAAGGCGAAGCAATTCGCCAAATGACTGGAGCGAAATTCCCTAACTTCGGATCATGAAAATCATCAT
>Ga0247727_10014693_pt1 | contig 12961 bp, 9 predicted proteins | sample WisWelCaveWW1625_FD_202498 | JGI IMG/M metagenome (GOLD analysis project Ga0247727, IMG submission 202498) | Biofilm microbial communities from Wishing Well Cave, Virginia, United States - WW16-25 | ecosystem: Environmental > Aquatic > Deep subsurface > Groundwater > Cave microbial mat | place...
TCACGGCTCCACAATAGCCGGCGGCTCGGCGCTTCGATCAATTGCACGTTCAAAATCAAACGATCCGCGTCTGCCGTTACGGTGGAGCTGATCAGTGCGCCGACTCCATACACCTGTGCCAGCTTAATCACATCGCCGCCCAATCGCTCCACTTCAAGATTTGTCGGCGGCGCCATGGTTTCCAGTCCGGGGATCTGAGAAAGATGTGTAGACAGTGCGTTTGGAACCGCATCTGTGAGAAACTGGTTTTCCTCGCTTCCGAAAACTTTACTCGGCAGAGTGACAATTGCACTGATCTTTCCAGAAACTAATTGAGGTTGAGATCTAAAAACATTAGCGAAGTAGAATGTGGCTGCAATTGCTATCAGGGCAGCTGCCGCTATTCCCAGTTTTAGATTGCGAGAATTCATCCGGCGTCGCGGTCGTCTGCTCGAGTTGTCCACCGCAGATGTGAACATCGATGGTGTAGCCAATACGCGCAACTCCACCAGCAGGTCTTTCACGGACTGATAACGATTCTCAGGATCTTTCTCAATGCATTTCAGAATCACGTGCTGCAGTTGCGGAGACAAATCCTTCCGGATTTCTACCGGAGGAGGCGGGATCTCATGCAGAATTGCATCGACCAGTGAAATTGGCTGTGTCTGAACGTGCGGACGCCGGCCAGTCGCCATTTCGTAGAGGGTCACTCCAAAAGAGTAGATGTCGCTCCGTCCATCCACCGAATCCGTTCGTAATTGTTCCGGGGACATATAAGGAACGGTTCCGATCACCATGTTCGTTTCGGTGCTCAGATGGGCCGCCGGTTCATTCCCAGGCGGGTGCAATAATTTCGCGAGTCCAAAGTCCAGAACTTTGACCACACCTTTCGGAGTCAATAAAACGTTCGCCGGTTTCAGATCTCTGTGTACGATTCCCATCGAATGCGCTTCATCAAGCGCTGTTGCGATCTGCATGGCGACCTGAATGACGTCTTTTTCGGACAGTTGGGCTTTTTCGAGTGTGTTATGCAAATTCGTGCCGGAAATGTATTCCATCACAAGAAAATCCACACCTTCCTGCGTATCGAAATCCAGGATCGTCGCAATATTAGGATGATTCAACCTGGACAACACCATAGCTTCTTTGCGAAAACGTTTGCGACTCGTCTCGTTCTCCAGAGCTTGAGCCGACAGAACTTTGAGCGCTACCTCACGATCCAGTCGCTCGTCACGCGCACGGTACACATCACCCCATCCTCCCGCGCCAATTTTGTCTATAATTGCGTACCGCCCGAGTTTTTGACCAATCATGATCCCTGCCAATATACCATGCCTGTTCAGGCGCTCTAAGGAGCGCAAGCATCCTTGCCTGCATTTAGGAGCGCGGACTTCCAGTCAGCATTATGGGCTGCAGGCTTCTTGCCTGCTTCGCATGAAGTGTAGAAACTCCAGCGCGGGCTTCCAGTCCGCTACACGGCAGGCCGGAGGCTGCGCTCCATAATGCAGGCGAGGACGCCTGCGCTCCACATAGAACCGCGAGACCGGTTATGTCCGAAACTGTTGTAGAATGGCTCAGAACAGGAGGTATGAGGGTATGTTTTGTCCATCGTGCGGGCGTCAAAATTCCGATCAGGCTAGATTTTGCGATTCCTGCGGCAAGCCTTTGCCGCCTCAGGTTCAACCACCGCCACCACCACTTCCTCCGCCTCCACCTCCGTATCCGCAGCAACCTGCATACCAGCAGTATCAGCAGCCGGTCTATCCACCTTATCCCCAACCGCCTGCATATCAGCAACCTGCTGCCGGTAAGAAAATGCACAAAGCAATTTACATGACTTTCATCGCAGGCGGATTCCTGTCGTGCGGCCTTCTGACACTGTGGGGCGCTGTGGATAGCAAAGTGGATGAGCTGCTGTATTTTTCCTGGATGCCGCTCATCCCTGCGCTCATCATGCTGTATGTGATGATTTACAAGATGTGGGCATCGATTCAGGACGGCATGGCCAGAACATCTCCAGGAAAAGCCGTCGGAATGCTTTTCATCCCACTGTTCAATCTCTACTGGTTATGGCAGGTATTCTGTGGTTGGGCACAGGATTACAACGCTCATCTGGAACGCAACCGCATAAACGCCCCCAGAATTTCGGAAGGACTGTTCATGACTTATGTCATCTCCAGCTATGTGTGCTTTCCCGTAGCTCTGGTGCTTTTGTTTGTCATCGTGAACGCAATCTGTAATGCGGTAAACGCGCTTTCCAGGCCCTGCTGATCAGTGTTTGCACAGAGATTCTTCTGCCCGGGCAGCACCGGTCCTATGGTTAATGAGTGGAGGGACGGTTAAATGCACACAATGAGATTCTATTGTGTAATTGCGATGCTCACATGCCGTGTGTTCCTGGCTGAAGCCGGAAACGACAGCAGTGCACTGACAATTGAGGATGCTGTAAAGCAATGGGTACCGCTCTATGAAACCGGAGACTTAAGCAGCATCTCGCATTTGCTGCCAAAAAGACTTCGTGAACGGCAAGAGAAAGTAGAAACGGCTGTAAAACAACTCAAGGAAGCACACGCGCTTCTGGAACAGGTCCTGGTAAGTAGATATGGAGTCGCAAAGAATGGCGCTTCCTATTTAAGTGATGCCGGGGTTGCATCAGATAAACACGCAGCCTCCGGCGAAAGGGTGCAATTGATTGTAAAAAACAAGACCAGGGAAGATGAAGTCTGGAAACTGGAAGTTGAGATGTTCAGATTTTCTTCGAATCATGAGTTGGCCGAATCAACTGTGGAGGAGTGGCAGGCAGAAGAAGAAAATGGTTTCTGGAAAGCCTGGCGGAGCGAGATGGAAACAAAATGGTTGAGCTCAGAATTTGTTGAGAAACAAATAGTTCTACTCCGGAAGGATCTGGATCTGTATCAGCAGGCCGTGGTTGAAGTACGGAACGGAAAATATCCGGCCGTAGCGGACGTTCAGAAAGCGTATCCTAAAATCTATTGGAAAACGAAATAGGATATACAGGCTTCTAGTTTAAACGGGAACTATAATCATTCTTTGGCACGGCAGATGGCGAGATCCGGTCACAGAATCTTCAGCCACTTTGCGAGCAATCCGGTTGAAACTGAAGATATTGCGCCGCTGGTCATGTCCCACAGGAAAGCAAAAGCGCTCCTCAAAGATTCTTGTACCATTATGGTAAGATGACGGGCTGGTATTTCAAGCATGGCTCTTTCCGAAAAGTTGCTCGGTCATTTCCCCGGTGATGTTCGAATGCGGGGCACTCAGTACTTCGGCGCCAAACGGGTTCGATTCAAGTCGGGCAATGATCGCCAGGTGGTGGCTGTTGTTCAGGGGCATCAGAAGTACCGGCTCCGCATTTCGCTGGAAGACGGGTCGGTCGTGGTTTATTGCAACTGTCCCTACTACAGCGATGTTGGGGCGTGCAAGCATCTCTGGGCCACTATTCTTGAAGCTGACAGGTTGGGCTATCTGAACGCTTACAACCCTCGAACCACTGTTCAACTTATTGAAGAAGGGGACGAGGCGGCAGAGGATCGAATAGAAGAGGAAGAAGAAGCGATCCTTTTTACCTCAAAAGCCCCCGGCGTGCGCCCGCAGCATGGAAATCAGCTGCAATCATGGAAGACTCAACTACAGTCAATTGGGCAGAGTTCACAGCCGAAATGGTCCTCAACGTGCCGGCTGATTTATGTGATCGATGTGCAACGAACACTGACAGAGCAACGATTGATCGTCCACCTGCTGATGCAGGAACGGAAAGTGGACGGTCAATGGCGTAAGCCACGAAAACCGGTGATGAAACGCTCGCAGATTGCGACTCTTCCGGATCCTGCAGACAGGCAGATTCTAGCGCTGTTGAGCGGCTCTCGCGACCAGGCAGATTACGGTTCCTATTATTACTATCAGAATTCGTATGATTCGGTCACAAGCCTGTTTTCGCTCCTTTGGCCGCTTCCGCGAATGGTCCTTCCCCTGATGGCGGAAAGCGGTCGTTGTTTCATTCAAGCTAACCCGTATGATGAGAATCCGCCGCCGATTGAGTGGGACGCAGGAGAACCGTGGCAATTTCTCCTGCGCATCCGAAGGAACCTGGAAAGGCCGTTGCATTATGAGGTAAAAGGATTCTTCTACCGTGGCCAGGAAGAACTGAATATGGAAAAGCCGCTGCTTCTTCTACAGGGCGGATTGCTATTCACGGGAGAACGAGTCGCCCTTCTTGAGGACGTCAATGTGTTCCAATGGATTTCGCTCCTGCGCCGCAGCGGCTCTCTGCAGGTTCCGGAAAAGGAGATCGGCCAGTTTCTTACGCAAATGTTCAGCAAAGCCGATCCTCCGCAGCTCGATCTACCTGCTGAAATTGCTTACGAAGAGATCCGGACAAAACCAGAACCGGTCTTAAAATTTAAAAAGAGGCGGTATGCGGACCGTCCTGCCGGGCAACTCGTCTTTCAGTATTCCCCCGACTGCAACGCTGCGGAAACGGATCTCCGGCAGTTCCTGTTTGCAGGCAATAGCGGGAAATGTTTTTTTCGCAACAAAGAATTTGAAGAAGCCGCCAAACAAAGACTACGTGATCTGGGATTTCGATTTTCATCCGGAAACTACGGGGAACCGTCCGTGTGGGAAGTCCGGCCCACGCATTTTTCCCGGGCCGTGCGCCTGCTCACGGATGAAGGTTGGCGTATTGAAGCGGAAGGGAAAATATTTCGAAATCCCGGAAACTTCAAGATACAGGTCACGACCGGCATCGATTGGTTTGAGCTTCACGGTTCAGTGGATTACGGCGATACTACAGCAGAGCTTCCCGAATTGCTGGCAGCGCTAAAACGGGGCGACAACACGGTCCTGCTGGATGACGGCACTTACGGCATGCTTCCCGAAACCTGGCTGCAGAAATATGGAATGATTGCTGCGCTGGGAGAACAGCATGCGGACCATCTTCGTTTTAAGAAAACTCAAGTAGGAGTTCTCGACGCGCTGCTTTCCGCTCAATCGGAAGCGAATTTCGATGAAACATTCGCCCGAGCGCGTCAGGAAATCCTTCGCTTTGAAGGAATTCAACCTCTCGAGCCGCCTTCCGAATTCAACGGCGAGCTTCGACCGTATCAAAAGGAAGGCCTTGGCTGGATGCAGTTCCTGCGCGGCTTCGGATTTGGCGGGTGCCTTGCCGATGACATGGGACTCGGCAAAACAGTGACCGTGCTCGCTTTGCTGGAAGAACGCCGCAAACTCCGTACACAACAAAAAGAAAAACCGCAACCGTCCCTGGTGATTGTTCCCAAATCGCTCGTTTTTAACTGGAAACTCGAGGCCGGCCGCTTTGCTCCTAAACTCAACCTTTTGGATTATACAGGAGTGCTCCGAAGCGACTCCAACTCGCATTTTGGAGACTATGATGTGATCATCACTACCTACGGGATTTTGCGCAACGATGCAGTGCTGTTTAAGGACACCCCGTTCGATTACATCATCCTGGATGAGGCGCAGGCAATCAAGAACGCCGATAGTATTTCTGCGAAAGCCGCCAGGCTTTTGCAAAGCAACCATAAGCTTGTATTAAGCGGAACTCCGGTGCAAAACCATCTCGGAGATCTGTGGAGCCTCTTTGAGTTCCTCAATCCCGGAATGCTGGGGGCTTCTTCCGTCTTGAAGTTGAACGGTTCGATGGCTCGAAATCCGGATGAGGAAACGATCCGGGTACTGGGGCGCGCGCTGCGCCCTTTCATTCTCCGCCGGACTAAAGACAAGGTAGCTGCCGAACTTCCCGCAAAGCTGGAACAAACGATCTATTGTGAAATGGAAGGCAGACAACGCCGGCTGTATGATGAGTTGCGAAACCATTACCGCAATTCGCTGATGACAAAAGTCGATTCTGAGGGTATGGCAAAATCCAAAATACTTGTGCTGGAAGCGTTGCTCCGGTTGCGACAGGCCGCCTGCCATCCCGCTCTGATCGACAAACAGCGAATCCAGGAGCCGTCGGCAAAACTGGAAATGGTTTTGCCGCAGATCAAGGCTGTTCTGGAGGAAGATCACAAGATCCTTGTCTTTTCGCAGTTTACAAGTTTTCTTGCGATCTTTCGCCATCATCTGGACAAAGATGGTGTCCGCTATGAGTATCTTGACGGAAAAACAAGAGACCGCCAGGCAAGAGTCGAGACATTTCAAAATGATCCCGCCTGCAAACTATTTTTGATCAGCTTAAAAGCGGGAGGCCTCGGCCTCAATCTCACCGCAGCCGAATATGTTTATCTGCTCGATCCATGGTGGAATCCTGTCATCGAAGCTCAGGCCATCGACCGCGCCCACAGAATCGGCCAAACGCGCGGCGTTTTTGCGTATCGCATTATTACCCGCGATACCGTTGAGGAGAAAGTCCTGCAATTGCAGGATTCCAAACGCCGGCTTGCCGATTCAATCATCAATTCTGATAACAGCTTGATCAGAAGCCTGGTCCGCGAAGACCTCGAGCTGCTGCTCTCCTGACCAGTTGCGTGGGTGCGTTCAATCGCGACTGCCGGAGTCAACTGCGAGACTTTTCCACCTTGTATTGCCGTTTCCGGAGATGTTCGAGCGCAATTTTCATCGCATGTTCGAGATGTTCAACCAATCGAGCTCTGGCTCTCTCAGGATTCCGTTGCCGGCAAGCGTTGAGTATTTTTCTGTGGTCCTGCTGAAATGCGCAGGTGAAAATCATCAATGATCGATTGACATTATGGGAGCGTTCTACCAGGTTGCGCAAGTTTTCAACAAGTGCTCGCTGCCTTGGCCTTCCGGCGGGGGCATACAGAGCAGCATGAAATGCCCGATTTAAAGCATCTTGTTCTTTCGGGTCCTGTTCCAGTTCGAGCGCTTCGTGAATTCTTTCGGTCTTTCGCAATTCATTCGGGGTGATGACTCGCGCGGCACGATAAATTAAGTCGCCTTCAATCAAAATCCGTAATTCATAAATTTCCCTTACCTCGATCAGTGATAGTTCGGTCACCACAGCTCCGCGATTTGCATAAAACATAATGAGGCCTTCAGCTTCCAGCCGGCGCATCGCCTCACGCAGGGGAACACGGCTGACTCCGAACTGCGCAGCAATCATCTCCTGCGTCAAATCTTCTCCTGGCCCGAAACGACCCTGCCGGATCGCGTCACGCAATGCATCTGCAATCAGGTCGGTAGTCGTTTGTCCGCGCGGTAATTTGGATTCCCCGTTCATGATTCAACTCTCGAATCAGGTGGAATTACAGTTTCGGGTTCACAGCGGATTGAAAAGTTTACGGAATTAGCTATAAAACAATGCCGGTGGGCTGTTTCATGCAGCTCATTGCAACGGTTGAGATCGGCTCCGGATTTGACTGCAACTCTGGGCTTTAAAATAACTTCTGTAAAGCGCCCACCGCCATCTTCCGATTCCAGCATTTTGCCGGCTGCTTCATCCTCATATTCGGTTACTACGATGCCCGCGACAGCGCAAAGATGCAAATACCAGAGCATGTGACAGGCTGAAATAGCCCCGACCAGCAATTCTTCCGGATTGTATCGCGTCGGGTCGCCCCGGAATGACGGATCAGATGAACCCGGGATTGCGGGCTTTCCCTGCGCTGCGAGTCGATGGTCCCTTTTATAGGCAGTGTACGAAGACGTGCCGCTGCCGAGATTTCCCGTCCAGTAAACGTTGATCAAATATGAATGCTCCTTAACTGTCCTCATTCATCCTCCTTACGTGAACTATATGTATCATTGCATAATTGTATACAATTATGCAATACCGGCAACTCCTGACCCGGACGAGCCGCAACCCGACAGTCGTATTCAAAGTGCAGTCGAAGCCTGTGCGTGCTACAATCGGTTGCACTCAGGAGACACAGATGTTACATCATCCAATGCATATTGCTCGTTTATGGATTCTTTTCATGTGTTTGTTGCCGGGAGGTTTGTATGCAGCGGCAACACATCCGCTGGACGCCCTCGATGCGCCGGAGATTACGGCGACCACAGCAATTCTGCGCACTGCGGGCCACGCAGATGACAACACGCTGATTGCGTCTATCTCATTGCTGGAGCCCTCGAAAGCTGATGTGCTCAGTTGGAAAAAAGGGGACCCGGTTGCGAGAAAAGCGAAGGCCATTTTGCGGCGCAACGCGACAACATCTGAGGCGGTAGTAGATCTTAGCGCAGGCAAGGTGTTATCGCATCGGGAAATTCCAGGCGCGCAGGCGTTCATTACGTTTCCCGAAATTTTATCCGCGATCAAAGTCACCACAGCAGACCCTCTGATGCAGGAAGGTTTCAGAAAACGCGGGATCACGGATTTTGAGAAGCTTTTCTGCGCGCCACGTACGGCCGGCAATTTCGGGAAAGAAGTTGAGAATACAAAGCGGATTGTGAAAGTCGATTGTTTTGACATTCGTGATATCCGGACCGATGTGTTTGCGAATCCAATCGAAGGTCTTTTTGCGACAGTGGATCTCGATCATGGCAAAGTTCTGGAAGTGACTGATCTGGGGGTCGTTCCTGTACCCGGCGGCAATTCGGAGCTGGATCCTGCATCGATCGGAACGCAGAGAGAAGTCAAACCGGTTGTGCAATCCATGCCGAACGGCAGCAATATCACTTTCGACGGGTCGATGGTACAGTGGCAAAACTGGTCGTTTCATGTTCGATGGGACATCCGTGAAGGCGTGGTTGTATCCCTTGTGAAATACACGGATGGCGGAGCAACACGATCAATTTTGTATCAGGGTCATCTTTCAGAAATCTTTGTTCCGTATCAGGATCCAACGGAAGGATGGTACTACCGGAATTACATGGACGAAGGTGATTACGGGTTTGGGACAACAGGTTCCGTTTTGATTCCCGGAGCGGATTGCCCCGCTTCGGCAACATTTCTTTCGCCTGTGATGGCCAATGTTGCCGGCGGCGCGGACATTCTGGACAATCGTGTGTGTATCTTTGAGCGTTCGCCCGGAGAGCCGGTATGGCGCCATTACGACTTGATTACTCAGGCTCTGGAGAGCCGTCCTGCTATAGAACTGGTGGTCCGTTACATCGCGACCGTCGGCAATTACGACTATGTAATGGATTGGGTGTTCGATCAAAAAGGCGGCATTACATACAGAGGCGGCGCAACCGGGGTCGATTCGGTGAAAGGAGTCAAAGCGCAAACATTGAAAGATGAAACGGCAATGGAAGACACGGCATACGGCCCGTTGATTTCACCCGGACGGGCAGGGATCAATCACGATCACTTCCTGTGTGTTCGCCTTGATCTCGATGTCGACGGGACCTCCAATACCTTTATGCGCAATCATCTTGTACCGGAAAAACTTCCGGATCCAAAGAACCGTCGAAGAATCTGGAAAACAAAAGAAGAAATCGCAAAAACTGATACGGATTCAAAATTCCGGCTCAGCTATGAACGTCCTGCGATGTGGCATGTAATGAATATGCACAAAACCAATGCGCTCGGATATCCGACCGGTTACATGATTCATCCGGAAGGGAATGCTCTTCCACTTGTGGAAACCGATGATCCGGCGCTCAGTCGCGCGCTATTTGCCAACTATCATTTGTGGGTCACACCACATTCAGCTGATGAACGTTACGCAGCCGGCGATTATCCGAATCAATCGGCTCCTGGTCAACAGGGATTGTCCGTTTGGACCGCGAAAGGCCGGAAGATTGAAGACACGGACATTGTGCTCTGGTACACAATGGGCTTTCATCACATTCCCTCATCTGAAGACTGGCCTGTCTACAATCTTGGCTGGCATTCGGTTACCCTGAAACCGTACAACTTTTTCGATCGTAATCCCGCGCTCAATGTCCCGAAACAGCCCTGAAGATATTCACGATGACAATGTCATGTTTGTCCCGTGCTTTGTTGAAATCATGCGCAACGCCACAGGAAGTCACCGATCGCCTTGACCACATCAACGAGGCGGTCCCAATCCACCGGCTTCGTAATATAGCAATTGGCGTGAAGGCTCCACCGGTTCAGTCGACCAGGTGGTTGCGGATCGCGTAAGTGGTTAATTCGGCGTTGCTCTTCATTCCCATTTTTTCCAGGATTCGGGAACGGTACGAACTGATCGTTTTTACGCTGAGGGAACGTTCATCGGCAATCATCACTGATTGTTTTCCCGGAAGCAATCATACACAGAACATGGTGTTCGCGGTCGGAGAGAGCTTCATGTGGAGGCTTTTCACTATTCTTTTTCCAGTGTGAAGGCCAGTCTTTCCGCCACAGACGGGCTGATGTATTTTCGCACTTCCCGGATTTTTTTGACGGCCTCAACCAATTCTTCCGAGGCGCTCTGTTTGGTCAGGTAACCGGAAGCGCCTGCTTTGAGAGCGCGCACTGCATATTGATCTTCCGGATGCATGCTGAGAATCAGCACCGGGAGGCGGGGTCGTTCCTCCTTGATTTCTTTGAGGGCATCGAGTCCGCCTCTACCGGGCATGCTGATGTCCAGGATGACGAGATCCCAATCTTGTTTGCGTACGAACTGCATTGCTTCTGCCGCGCCGGAAGCTTCTCCGACTGTGAGCCTTCCAAAAGCTTCGGTCAAAATATCTTTCAAACCTCTGCGCACGATGGCATGGTCATCAGCGATTAAGATTCTCATTGTTTGACTGACACTGGGATCTGCAAGGTCACGGTCGTTCCTATTCCGGGAATTCCAGTAAAATGAACCTCTCCCCCCAAAAGAAGAGCGCGTTCCTTAATTCCAAGGAGCCCATGAGACTTCGAATCAACAATATCATTTTCCGGGATTCCTTTGCCGTTGTCTCTGATTTGCAGAACTTCTCTCAGCCAGTGATCTTCCGGCGATAGAAACCCAATCCGTAAATCGCCGGCGCTTCTGCAGCGGCCAAGCGTACCTCCGGTTTATCGTGCTTCAATCCACGGTGATCGCCCAATCGCGCCAGTGCGTGCGCGCATGCTGTAACAGATGATTCATCGAACGGGTACCGCCCGGGAAAAGTCATTGTGTCCGGTGGATCGCTCGAAATGGATCCTGATTCTGTTTCGTACCCATGCAGCAATGCCTCCCGGCCTGCGTCACTACCCAGGTCTACAAGTGCGAGCGCAGTAGCGAGCCGAACTTTTGACCGCGCGGTGCGAGCCACCGGTGCGAGAGCCACGATTCTTCGACAAGAAACTGGTCCGGAGCGGAGAGTTTGTTCTGAGGAGTACGTTCCCCGGCGCAGAAACACACCGGCAGGAAGGCCGTCAGCATCACACACAGAACGAGCCCGATCCGGTAACTCGATACGTTTCGCTTCATAAACCGCATATGCTGACTAAGGTAACTTTCTCAGAACCCCAATCGAGATAGTCTACAATACCACCATGCGAACTATCACTGCCAGGTGGTCAACTGCCTGGAAGCTGGTCGCTTTGTGTGCGTTAGCACTTGGAACGCTCTACGCTTCGAAGCTGTGCATCCCTTTGCGTTTCATTCGGGAAGAGATTCGCATACAGGCCCGCAAAGGCAGCATCGAGGTTAGCGGGCTCTACGAATATCTCTATGCGGGTAAGAAACCGAGAGAGATACTTTTGTTTGCTCCATTTCCAGTTGACGAAGGAATGAAATTCGCTGATTCCATCATCATTGAAGAGGCGGGGGAATCAGGGCCATTCGTGCGGGTCCCGACGAAAAGACTTTTTAACAGAGTGTACTTTCCCATCGATTGCTTTCCAGGAAGAAGCACAATTGTCAGATTGCGATACACGCAAAGGGTTGAGGGGAACACATTTACGTACATCCTGACCACCACAAAAAGCTGGAGACAGCCAATTGAGGACGCTCATTTTGAGATTTCCGGAATTCCGGGCAGTCAACTGGTTATTAATTACCCCTTTGACAAGGATCACGACATCTATCGAGCTACTTTTCGCAATTTCTTCCCGCAGGTCGATCTGAAGATCACACAAATCGGGGACATATGAGAAGGATACTGTTTTGCGTCGCCGCACTATTGTTGTGTGCCGGCAACGCATCCGCAAACAATGGGATTGGATTGCAGGCTATGGCCGCATCCGGACTTCTACTTCCGATCGGGTATCTGGTTTTGCTTGTTACCGGAACGATTGCAGCGTTGAAAGCAGATGGGAAAGACATAAGTCTCGCATGGGTATTCATTTGGACGTTTGTGTTGCTATTAGGCGCCGCCGGAATCATGGAGATTTTCCTTCTGTTTTTGCTGCTCATCGCTTTCTTCTGGTTCCGGATCGCTTACTGGATGTGCAAGTACGGGATTCGCCAAATCAAGGGCCGCAGTCCTTTCGACCATCCAAGTTCCGTGCCTGGCGCGGTCAAATGCTTCTGCGGATTCCTTATGGTTCCGTTGTTCTGCTTCTATTTGTCAATTGATTTGTTCAGTATTCAATACACATGGGTTCCTTTCAATGAGGTTCGTATGGCGTCTGGCTACGTGAGGAATACGTGGAATTGGGAGGAGTGCTTAAGAAAGAGTAAGGGAACCTATGATTCTCCTGAACAAGTTCGAGCGGGCAACAGTGGCCTTCTCAAGTGTGGTGATTTTACTTATTCGGAGGAAAGTGTGAACCGGAAGATTTCGGACCTATGGACGATCCACTTTGAACTCGGGAAAAACCAGGACCGGTATCGCGTAATTCTGAAAAACAAGCGGCTGCACGCCACCTTTCCTTATTCGGTCATGTTCCCCTATCATCCTCTCCATGTTGCTTTTGACCAGAGTGGTGAACTGCGGTTCTCAAAGTCCTTGAGCAGTTCCTGGGATCAAATGAAAGTGGTGCCAATGCCCATATCTAAAATGGAAGAATACGATCTCGACTTGTATGATGCATTAAGATCTGAGAATTAAGAGGCGATGAACAACTGCTTACGCTCCGATCTTGAGCAAAGAGGGGCTGAAGCTAACCGTTGGATCTCCTGAATCCTGCATTAACGAAATGACAACATCCGGGTTTTTCCGTTCAAAG
>Ga0247727_10014694_pt1 | contig 12960 bp, 8 predicted proteins | sample WisWelCaveWW1625_FD_202498 | JGI IMG/M metagenome (GOLD analysis project Ga0247727, IMG submission 202498) | Biofilm microbial communities from Wishing Well Cave, Virginia, United States - WW16-25 | ecosystem: Environmental > Aquatic > Deep subsurface > Groundwater > Cave microbial mat | place...
AGCCCTCATTGCGGCGGCGACTTTATCTCATCGCTACATTTCGGACCGTTTTTTGCCGGACAAAGCGATCGACTTGATGGATGAAGCCGCGGCTCAGCTCCGGATGGAAATTGACAGCCTGCCGCGGGAAATTGATGAAGTTGAAAGACGAATTCTCCAGTTACAAATAGAAAGGCAGGCGCTGATCAAGGAAGAGGACCCGGGATCCAGACAACGACTTGAAAAGATCGAGCAGGAGCTTGCCGATCTGCAGGAGCAAAGCCGCGGCATGAAAGCGCACTGGCAAAAGGAAAAGGAGCTGATCGGAAAAATCCGCGAGCTCAAGGAGAAAATTGAACAGGCAAATATCGAGGAACAGGCGGCGGAACGAAGAGGCGATTTGAATCGCGCTGCGGAGTTGCGATACGGAACTCAGGTGCAATTGAAAAAAGATCTCGAATCCGCCAACGAAGCGCTCGCTGATTTACAACAGAATCAAATGATGTTGAAAGAAGAAGTGGATGAGGAGGACATTGCGCAAATCGTCTCTCACTGGACAGGAATTCCGGTGTCTCGAATGATGGAAAGCGAAATCCAGAAGGTGATTCACATGGAAGAGAATTTGCGTGAGCGTGTAATCTCACAGGAGGAGGCTCTGGAAAAGGTGGCCAATGCCGTGAGGCGTTCGCGCTCCGGTTTGCAGGATTCCAATCGCCCGATCGGTTCCTTCATTTTTCTTGGTCCCACAGGTGTAGGAAAGACTGAGCTGGCGCGGGCTCTGGCGGCGACTCTGTTTGATGATGAACGGGCGATGGTCCGGATCGACATGTCCGAATACATGGAAAAGCATGCAGTTGCGCGACTCATTGGAGCGCCCCCGGGTTATGTCGGTTATGAAGAAGGCGGCCATTTGACTGAGACGATACGAAGGCGTCCGTATGCCGTCATCCTGTTTGATGAAATCGAAAAGGCGCACCAGGATGTGTTCAACGTACTGTTGCAGGTCCTGGATGACGGCAGAATGACGGATGGTAAAGGCAGGACCGTTGATTTCCGGAACTCGATCATCATCATGACCTCCAACCTGGGCAGCCACACCATTGCCGAAACCCGGAACGAAGAACGGATGCGAACCGAAGTGATGGAAATCGTAAGGCAACACTTCAGACCCGAATTCCTAAACCGGATTGATGACATTGTCATTTTTCATCCTTTAAAGCAGGAAGATCTTTCACAAATCATAGACATCCAGTTAAGGTACTTGCGCAAGGTTCTCGAGCAAAAGCACCTGACATTGAATTTGACGGACCGGGCAAAAGAATTTTTGGCGCGGGTTGGATACGATCCGGTCTACGGAGCGCGTCCTTTGAAACGCGCTATCCAGCAATACATACAGAATCCGCTTGCGGTCGAGCTGCTCAGAGGATCGGTCAGTGAAAACGATCACGTGACGGCCGACTATGATCCCGTGGGAGACACGCTGGTCTTCCAGGCTGTAACTGCGTAAGTGGGAGGTCCCCAAATTCGTGGAGACAGGCCTCCGTGCCTGTCCTGTTGCTCGTCGACTGCAAGCCCGCAGGCAGGGACGCTTGCCTGCTTCGCACGAAATGCAGAAACTCCAGGGCAGGCAGGGACGCCTGCCGCCACGCTTTGATTGATTTTTTGTCAAATGGCTATTGATTTTTGGATGCCGATTCCGTTATAATAGTCCATTAGCACTCTTCTCAATTGGCTGCTAACAGCCGTCTGGTGAGGTAATGAACTTTTACATGTTTTAGGAGGACATTCTATTATGCAGATTCAACCGTTACACGACAAAGTGGTTATTCAAAGAACGGAAGACAAGGAAGAAATGCGGGGCGGAATCATTATTCCTGATACCGCAAAGGAAAAGCCTCAGCGCGGAAAAGTTATCGCTGTGGGAAAAGGAAAGTTGTTGGAAGGCGGAAAACGCAGACCTGTATCTGTCCAGCCGGGAAACAATATTCTCTTTTCCAAATGGGCGGGAAATGAAATAAAAATGGATGATCAGGAGTACCTGATTCTTTCTGAAGACGAAATTCTGGCTATTATCGATTAACTGTTTGGAGGATCTATGGCAGGAAAAACTATTAAATATGATGAGGATGCGCGAAATCATATTTTGCGCGGAGTCAACAGACTGGCCGATGCGGTGAAAGTCACTCTCGGACCAAAAGGACGAAACGTAGTCATCAACAAATCCTATGGTTCCCCCACGATCACGAAAGACGGTGTGACTGTGGCAAAGGAACTGGAATTCAAAGAAAAATTTGAAAACCTTGGCGCGGTCATGGTTAAGGAAGTGGCATCCAAGACCAGCGATATAGCAGGGGATGGAACGACAACAGCGACCGTTCTTGCTCAGGCGATCGTTCGTGAAGGCACAAAGAACATCGCAGCCGGCGCCAGCCCGATGGATGTTAAGAAAGGTATTGATCGCGCGGTGGAAGTTGTCGTTGAAGAGTTGAAAAAGCTCTCCACTCCGGTTTCCGGCAGCAAGGACATTGAAGATGTGGGAGCGATTTCTGCAAACAACGATCGTGAAATCGGAAAGCTCATCGCGCAGGCAATGGAAAAGGTTGGAAAGGACGGCGTTATTACCGTTGAAGAGGGAAAGGCTCAGGATACGCGCCTGGATCTCGTTGAAGGAATGAGATTTGATCGTGGTTATCTCTCACCTTATTTTGTAACGGATCCGGACCGGATGGAAGTAGTCCTTGAAGATACTTACATTCTGATTTATGAAAAGAAGATTTCAGCCATTCACGATCTTCTTCCGATTTTGCAGAAGACGGCCCAGGCAGGACGCCCGTTGCTTACCATTTGCGAAGAAGTGGAAGGCGAAGCTCTGGCAACTCTTGTTGTGAACAAGTTGCGCGGAACGCTGAAAACCGCTTCCGTAAAAGCTCCAGGTTACGGAGACCGTCGTAAAGCCATGCTGGAAGATATAGCGATTCTGACGGGCGGCCGAATGATTTCCGAAGAAATTGGATTCAAGCTGGAAAAACTGGAATTGAAGGATCTTGGTCAGGCGAAGCGTGTTGTCATAGATAAAGAGAACACCACGATTGTGGAAGGACTCGGGACCAAGAAGGACATTCAGGGTCGAATCAGTACGCTTCGCAGACAGATTGAAGATACAAAGTCCGATTATGATCGCGAAAAACTTCAGGAGAGACTGGCAAAGCTGGCCGGCGGAGTTGCGGTCATTAAAGTGGGAGCCGCTACTGAAACCGAAATGAAAGAAAGAAAGGCCCGCATTGAAGACGCAATGCACGCAACCAAAGCGGCTGTGGAAGAAGGTATAGTTCCCGGCGGCGGGATTGCGTATATTCGATGCCAGAATGCGCTAAGCAACCTGAAGCTGGATGGAGATCAGCAAATCGGACGCAACATTGTTTTGCGGGCGATTGAAGAACCACTGCGAATGATCGCAACCAATGCAGGATGGGAAGCTTCGGTTGTAGTGAATGATGTGCGCAAAGGCGAACAGAATTACGGATTCAATGCCGAAACGGAGACCTACGAAGATCTGGTGAAAGCAGGCGTGATTGATCCGACCAAGGTAGCACGCGTTGCGCTTCAGCATGCAGCCTCCATAGCTGGACTTCTGATTACCACTGAAGCTGCTGTTTGCGAAGCTCCGGAAAAGAAAAAGAAGGACATGGCGGGCGGACACGGCGGTCACGGCATGGAGGATTACGGCGATTATTAAATCGCGAATTCATCAAGGAAACGCCTGCGCATAGCCGCGGGCGTTTTTTTTTCGCCCGAATCAGGTTCGGAAGAAGTTGCTCGACGGGTTCCTGTTGAAAGGAAAGGATCAATTTGCTATATTTCATTGTGGGATGGGTCCCTAGATGCGCGAGCTTGATTTCGGTGATTATAACGATAAGCTCAGTAAGTCAGGGCGCGAAGTGCTCGCTCTGGCGATTGAAGAATCACGCCGACGGGACCAAAATTACCTCGCGGCCGAACATCTCTTTCTTGCCCTTGTAAAAATCGAACGCAAATTGTTCGATGATATGGTCCGTGATTTACGATTGAATCCGGACGACATCATCAAGGACATCAGCCAGCATCTCGATCTCAGCAAGCAGTACGTCGGCAAGGGTCTAAAAATCACTTTCAGCATGAAGTCGATTTTTCGTCTGGCCTGGATCAATACGTTTCAATGCGGACGATCGAAAATTGAGTCATTCGACCTGCTTTGCGCCATCTTTCAGGAAGGCAATAACATTCCGGTAGAGATTTTCCGACTCTACGGAATCGAGCCCGAACACGTTGTGCGGCGGATCAGCGAACGCGTCAAGAATCGTGAGTTGCAGGAAAAGGAGCTGAAACGCAAGTTCGACTTGCCGAGACACCTGAAGCATTTCACAACGAATCTCAATTATCTGGCGCGCCAGGGAAAGCTTCCGCCGATTATCGGCCGCGACGGCGAGATCAGCAAAGTGATCGAGATCCTGAGTCACGTGGATCGTCCGAATTCCGTGATGTTGCTGGGAGAACCTGGCGTTGGTAAAAGTGCCGTTGCAGAAGGCCTTGCGCAACGCCTTGAATACGAGGCCCACCTGCTGCCGGAGCGACTTCGCGGATGCCAGGTTTTGCAGTTGCATCTCAACATGTTGATTGCAGGAACCATGTTCCGCGGCATGTTTGAAGACAGGATCGAAAACATTATTTCCGAGTTGAAAGAACGGCATGATCTCCTTCTGTTTGTGGATGAAGCGCATACTTTGATCGGCGCAGGTGCCGCTCTGGGAGCGCCGGCTGACGCGGCAAACATCTTCAAATCGTCACTGGCCCGGGGCGAAATTCGAATCATTGGCGCTACAACAACTACAGAATACCGCCAGTATTTTCAAGAAGACGAAGCTCTCGCGCGGCGTTTCCGCGTTGTGAAGATACAGGAACCTACTCTTGAAGAAACAAGACAGATTCTGGAAGGTCTCGTGCCGCGATTTGAAACGAACTACTCCGTACACATTTCGGAGGAAGCAATTGATACGGCGTTGCAAATGGCCTCCCGCTACAATCGCTCACTTCATCTGCCGGATAAGGTAATCGGGTGGTTGGATACGGCGGCCGTGAAGGTCCAGATTCGCAACGAACAGAAAGTGGTTCGCCGTGAAGACGTGGTGGCTGTCATAGCGGAGGAATCCGAAATACCTCAGGACCTTGTAGTGCGTGATGTTTCGGACCGGTTTGATGATCTGGAAGAACGGCTGTCCCGGCGCGTGATAGGTCAAAACGAAGCGATTGAAAAATTGTCGAGACGACTACGATTAAACAAAGGTCCGCTAAAAGAGAATTTTTACCGGCCTGACGGTGTTTTTCTTTTCCTGGGTCCTACGGGCGTGGGCAAAACCGAGCTCGCCAAGGCTCTGGCTGAATGCCTGTTCGGGGATGAGCACAAAATGGTAAGAATCGATCTTTCGGAATATCAGGACGGTGGTGTTTCGATTGAAAAATTAATCGGCATGCCGCGTGGAATCGTTGGCTCCGAAAGAGGCGGAATTCTCACCACGCAGATCCGTGACAATCCTTATACGGTTGTGCTTCTGGATGAAATGGAGAAAGCGCATCCCCATCTGCAATCACTTTTTCTGCAGGTTTTTGATGAAGGATGGCTCACGGATGGACGGGGTAAAAAAGTCTATTTTAGCGATTCCATTGTCATCATGACTTCCAACATCGGGTCGCACCTTTTCAAGAGCGCCCTGCAACCGCTCGGCTATCTGAATGCCAGAGAAAACGTCAACGTGATTAAACGGGAAGTCTTGAAAGAAATGGAACGCAATTTCTCTCCAGAATTTCGAAATCGACTTGATGAAACAATCGTATTTGCCCCTCTTACACTCGAACAGGTACGGTCGATTGCAGAAAAGCATCTGGGTCAACTGGAAGCAACGCTACGTGAATCAGGCAAGAATCTGATTATCACTCCGGAAACTCTCGAAACGCTGGTCACCCAGGGCTATAACTATGCTTACGGCGCCAGATTTCTTAAGCGAACAATCGACGAAAAAATCAAAATTCCATTGACCACCCGCTGGAACGAATCGGACTCGTTTCTTGCTGAGGTCATCGATGATAAAGTCGTTGTCAGGCCATTTATCCCCGAACTGACTTGAACCATCCGCAACCCTCGTGAACATCTGCATTGATATGAGACCGGCGCTTTCCCGGGCCACCGGAGTCGGTACCTATCTTCTGAATCTCGTTAGCGCACTTTCGATTCTTGATCAGGAGAATGCCTATCACCTTTTTTCAAGCTCATGGAAGGAACGGTTACCTTTACTAACATACGGTAGCAATTTTACTCTTCACGATAAACGATGGCCTGTCCGTATCCTGAACCCCCTGTGGAATTATTTTGCTATGCCCGGTCTTGACACGATGCTGGGTATCACCCTTCAAATAACCCATTCTCCAACGCCAATTGTATTGCCTTCAGAAAAGGCGCGCTCGATCACAATGGTTCATGATCTGTTCTTTTATCAGCACCCGCGCCAGGTCGTCCGTGAAATGCGTTCCTACTGCAGGCTGGTTAAAGCAAACTGCGCGCGTAGCGACGCCATTATTGCCGTCTCCGAATATACAAAAAGCCGCATTCTTGAACTTCTAGACGTGCCGGCCTCAAAGATTCACGTGATACGGCACGGAGCGGACCCTTTTTTCGAACAGCGAGCGTCTGAAAACGAGATCAAACTCCTGAGAACAGAATACAGAATTGAAAAACCATACTTACTGTTCGCAGGAACCAGAGAACCGCGAAAGAATCTCGAACGGCTGCTTACCGCATTCCACAATTTTTCCCATGATGTCCAGCTGGTACTGGCGGGCCCCGAAGGCTGGGGACCAGATCGCTGGAAATCGCTTGTTACTAATAGAGTCGTTCTAACGGGATATTTAACGCGCGAGGCATTACGGGCCCTTTACCAGGGTGCGCTTGCCTTCGTGTTCCCTTCTCTGGAAGAAGGCTTCGGATTGCCGATGCTCGAAGCGATGGCTTCCGGAACGCCTGTAGCAGCTTCACGAATCCCCGTGTTTCAAGAAATCGGCGGCGATGCCTTTTTGTCTTTCGACCCTGCAGATATTGAAGAAATCCGTTCAGCTCTCGATTCAATTGTGGCGGATGCTGCATTGAGAACAACTTTGATCGAGAAAGGAGCGATACGGGCAAAAGCGTTTTCCTGGAAGGAAGCAGCAAGGCAGACTCTTGAGTTATACCGGATGTTGTAGCGTGCCTTTACGCTCCGGATGAGTTAACAGACCGGCCGATTCCGTAATAGTGGAATCCGAGTTTGCGGTTCTTTTCGAAGTTGTAGAGATTGCGTCCGTCAAAAATGTAAGGCTGTTTCATTGAATGGCAGATCCTTTCCAGATTCAGCAGCTTAAATTCACGCCATTCTGTAAGAACGACAAGAGCATCCGCATTTCTGGCGGCATCATAGGCATTTCGAGCGTAGTAGATGCTTTTGCTGAACAGGGATTTCGCATTGTTCATGGCCGCCGGATCGTAAGCCCGGACTTTGCCTCCACGATCGAGGATCTGGCGGATCACTTCGATTGATTTTGCTTCGCGCATGTCGTCGGTATCCGGCTTGAACGCGAGTCCAAGGATTGCAAACGTTTTGCCTGCCACGGAACCGAGAATCTTCTCCATCTTCTTAACAAACCCTGAGCTCCGTTCCCTGTTGATATCCACAACGGTCTGAAGCAGCTGGAAGTCGTATCCGAACTTTCTGGAGGTCTGAATCAGGGAATCCACATCTTTGGGAAAGCAGGATCCACCGTATCCCAGACCTGGCTGTAAATGATGGCGTCCGATCCGGTGATCATATCCCATTCCGTTGATCACCTGTGAAACATCAGCTCCAGTACGCTCGCATAAGTCAGCGATCGCATTGGCAAATGAGATTTTCATTGCCAGAAAAGCGTTGGATGCATACTTGATCAGCTCCGCGCTCTCTACATCCGTAATCAACATCGGGCACCCGAGCGACGAATACAATTCAAGCAGGATCATCGCCACCTGTCGGTTCGGCGCTCCAATCACGATGCGATCCGGGTTCAACGTATCATGAATCGCAGAACCCTCTCGCAAAAATTCAGGATTAGAAACAACGTCAAACTTTACGTCATTCTTTTTGTACTGTTCGATGATATTTCTGACAAGGTTACCCGTTCCTACCGGCACGGTGCTCTTGTTGACAATGACCTTATACCGGTCGATCGACAGAGCAATTCCCTGCGCAACGGTTTCAACCTGAGACAGGTCCGTTTCTCCGTTCTCTTTCGAAGGTGTTCCAACTGCAATGAATGCCACATCTGATTTTCTGACCGCTGCCTGCAAATCGGTTGTAAAGAAAAGGCGCCTCTCATCCAGGTTTCTGACGATCATTTCTTCAAGTCCGGGTTCGTAAATAGGGACTTTGCCCTGTGAAAGTCCGCGAATTCGTGATTTGATCTTATCGACGCAAACAACGTCATTGCCCATGTCTGCAAAAACACTTCCCGTTACCAGACCGACATAACCTGTTCCAACAACTGCGATATTCAATGTATGAACCTCGTTTCAGGGGGAATGATTGACATCAAAGGTCGCTATGAGAAAAACCGCGAACCAGTGTGAGCCAGATAATTTTAAGATCCAGAGCGAGAGACCAGTTTTCGATGTAATAAAGATCGTGCTCAATTCTTTTTTCAATGCTGGTATTCCCGCGCCAGCCGTTCACCTGGGCCCAGCCTGTGATTCCTGACCTCACCTTATGGCGAAGCATGTATTGCGGTATCTGTCCCTTAAAGTACTGCACGAAGAAAGGTCTTTCCGGACGGGGTCCGACAAGACTCATTTCGCCTTTCAGAACATTCCAGAACTGGGGCCATTCATCAACATAGAACTTACGCAGGAATTTTCCGCCCCAGGTGACCCGGGGATCATTCTTACGAGACATGACGGGGCCGGATTGTGACTCTGCGTCGACCGTCATAGTCCTGAACTTGTACATCACAAATGACTTTCCATCGAGTCCCATTCGTTCCTGCTTAAAGAGAACGGAGCCTGAAGAACGGAATTTGACCAGCATCACAATCAGCGGGAAGAAAAGGAACGTGAAAAAAAGGCCGGGGAGTGAGCAAAAAATATCCATGATCCGCTTTACAAAGGAGTTCAATCCGCGAAGTGGAACATCGCTGAGGTTGATGATCGGAACGCCGTCCAGATCTTCAATTCCGGCGCGGATGGCAACGTATTCAAGAATATCAGGTACGATCTTAATATCGACGATTTCGTTTCGTGTCGAATGCAAAATCTGCATCATGGTATCGTGCGCCCTGAGCGGCAAAGCAATGATCAGAAAATCGATTCCCAGCTGGTCCACCATGACAGAGACTTCGGAAGTTTTCCCGATGACCGGATAACCTGCCACCACAGTCTTGCCCGAATCGTCATCAAGAAATCCCAGCAAGTCATAGCCAAGCTCTTCATGCTCCCGGATCTTTCCGGCTACTGTTTCACCCAGACTGCCTCCGCCCACAATCAGCACCTTCTTAATGTAATAGCCACGCTTTCGCAGCTCCTCCAGAACGCGCCGAATTCCAGTTCGGGTCACGAGAATCCCGGCAATATCGAGAACCATGAAATAAAGAAACAGGATTCGTGCGGGTTCGAGTGCAGGTTCTTCTCCGAGACTTCGTTGATGGTAGACACGGTAGTAGAGCAGTCCACCCCAAACGATGGCGGTGGCAATTCCTACAGAGGCAGTAACCGAGAAGAATTCGTCGATGTTTGAGCGCGTGCGTCGAACCTGATACAGCCCGTGGAAATAGAAAATAATCGGCCATACGACGAGCAGGAAAGGCAGAGCGTTCAGGTACTGTTGAAACGGAGGAACGCCGTACCTGACTGGAATGATGTCGGTAAAAAAACGCAAATAGTAAGCCAGAAAAAAGGCCCCGGCAGTAGCGAGGAGATCACCGCTGAGGTAAACGAGTTGCAGAATATTACTTTTTCTGGATACCATCATTGAGAAAGGAGCCCTTAACCGGAATCAGCTTCTGAAATTCACTCTTGAAACGCGCGGGGGAAAAGCGCTCGGCCGTCTCGCGCATTAACCGGTCATTAAATCGTATCGAGCCTATCTTGTCAACCGCTTCGAGCAAAGATAATACGCTTAAGTCATTGAAAAATATACCGGTTTCGCCGTTAACAATCGTTTCCAGGGCGCCTCCGCGCGCATAAGCGATCACGGGACAGCCGCAGGCCAGTGCTTCAACCACATTGATGCCAAAATCTTCTTCTCCGGGCTGTATCAACGCGATCGCCTTTCGATACAGGTTCCGTAATTCATTTACTTCGACTCTTCCCATAAACTGAATATTAGGTCCCGTGCGCCTCTTCAGATTCCTGTATTCAGGTCCGGTTCCAACAATCACGAGGGTGCGGTCAAGCCTGTCGAACACCTCGATCGCCAGATCGATCCGCTTATACGGAACCAGCGCGGAAACAATCAGAAAAAAAGGATCTCGATCTTGAGCGGCCGGTGTAAAAAACTCGATATCAACCGGAGGATAAACCACTTCTGAATCTCTTCCGTAGTATTTGCGAATTCGCTCCGCTACCGTTCGGGAGTTCGCGACAAACCGGTCGACACGCTGATTACTGGACAGATCCCAAGCGCAAAGATAGCTTCGAACAAATGGTAATGCCGTTCGTTTCAGCAAACCGATTTTGTGGTTCCCGAAATAGTCATCGTAGTGACTCCAGATATACCTCATGGGTGTGTGACAGTACGTGATGTGCTTTGCAGATGGAGACGGAATTACGCCTTTGGCCACGCAGTGGCTGCTGCTGATGATCAGATCGAAGGACTCCAGAGCGAAGCGTTCCACAGCGGATGGAAACAGTGGAAGATAGTTGCGGTAGAGCCTTTTGATCAGAGGAGCGTGCTGCAAAAAAGAAGTACGAATCACATGAGATTCAATTTTAGTTGAAACCGATCCGCGAACATGAAGAAGCGTATAAATCGGAGCAGCCGGAAAGAGATCACACAACGCCTCAAGGACCTTTTCGCCTCCGCGCATACCGGTTAGCCAATCGTGAATAATTGCAGTTTTCATGAGAACCGTTCGTAGATCTTGATGAGTTTTTGCGGGGCTTCATTCGTTGCAAACAACCGGGCACGCCGGCGTCCCTCCACCGACATGGTTTCACGTTTTTTGGAATCGGAGATGAGCTCCTTCAGCTTTTCAAGCAAATGCTCAGCATTGCCGCGCTCAAAGAATTCGGCGGCCCCGCCAAGCACTTCCTTTAATGCCGGAGCATCACCACAGAGTACGGGTGCGCCGCAGGCCATGGCTTCCAGAGGAGGATAGCCAAAGCCTTCGTAAAGCGACGGAAAAACAAAGAGCAGCGCCCGGGAATAAATCTTACGCAAACAATTCATTCCGGAAAATCCGAGAAGTCTGGCCCCCGGAGTGGTAAGAATTTTCTCACCCAGATCATGATCCATCTCGTTTCCCTTTCCGACCAGGACCAGTGACGGAAGATCGCGTCCGTTGCGATACGCCCGGATCAATGTATCAATTCCTTTGTGTTTCTTAAAATTGCCGGCGTACAGCAAATACGGCTCCTGAATCCCGAGATTCTCAAGATCTACAGTTTGCTCAGGCTGGAACCATTCGTCGGAAAGCCGGTTGTAAATCACTTCAATCCTTTCTTCCAGCGATGGAATCCAGTCCAGCAGGTCCTGTTTCGTGGTTTCAGATACGGTAACAATTACGTCCGCTTTAGCCGTCGCCTTCTTGATCAAAAGCCGGGCCGCCTGTACTTTCCACCAGGGAAAGTACTCTTTGTATTTCAAATGAATCAAATCGTGAACCGTAATCAGAGACCGGCAGCTCAGGGCCAGAGGCAATGTGTAATGGGGTGAATGAAAGAACGACACGCCGCTTCTTTGCGCTTTTTCCGCCAGCGAAAAATGCTCGAGCACTGAGTATTTGCCCGCGCGTTCCGGCACCCACTCAAAGGCAGGATTTTTCACTAACGTATTAGATGGATCGTAATAGAGGACATACCGGTGACGGGGCTCGGCGATCGCTGCGGCGAGGACCACGTTCCTGATGTGGGCGCCGATCCCGTAATCGTTGATTTTTCTGACATCGATCCCGATTTTCACTCTGCGCCTGCCGTAAACAGATAGATTTTGAGCAGCGTATTTTGCAGACGACCGAGATGCTTCCGGTAATACATTCGCTGACTTCTGCGGTACTCGCGGTTTGCTTTTGTTTGTTCCTTCGAAACCGACTTATTTCTTCCGTGAAGAATTGTCGCAGAGGGAACATATGATATCTGGAATCCTTGATCGTGTATCCTCTTGCACAGATCGACATCTTCTTCATACAGGAAGAACTGCTCATCAAATCCGCCGACTTTTTCGTAAACACTTCCCGAAACCATCATCGCGCAACCACTGACATAGTCCGGATTAAACCGGCCCCTGTCCCGAATCCATTTTTGCATGCCCGGGCGTTTTTCCGATTTCATTCTTTTTCTTTGCCGGTATTCGTTCATGATTGAAAGAAAGGGACCAAAGGATAATTGAATCGTTCCATCTTCATTGAGGACACGCGGACCTGCCACAGCAGCTTCCTGCATTGACTGTAAAAGAGGAGCCAGACAGTCCTCAACGAAAATGCAATCCGGATTCACAAAGAAAAGATACGGGGTTGACGCCTTGCGAGCTGCAATATTGTTTGCTTTTCCAAAACCATAATTCTCCGGCAACCGCAGGTAACGGGCATCATCCCGTATAGAACCGGACAGATCCAGATCGGAATTGTTATCCGCAATAATCCATTCGTATCGATCCGGGTTCAGATGCTTCTTCATGGATTCGTGCAGAGCAAACAAATCTTCAGGAGAATTGTAATAAAACGTAATAATGCTAACTT
>Ga0247727_10014695_pt1 | contig 12960 bp, 10 predicted proteins | sample WisWelCaveWW1625_FD_202498 | JGI IMG/M metagenome (GOLD analysis project Ga0247727, IMG submission 202498) | Biofilm microbial communities from Wishing Well Cave, Virginia, United States - WW16-25 | ecosystem: Environmental > Aquatic > Deep subsurface > Groundwater > Cave microbial mat | place...
CGCCCAGACCGCGTTCATCATCGCCTTGGCGATGAACCTGCTCTCGTATTGGTTCAGCGACAAGCTGGTGCTGGCGATGCACCGCGCCAAACCGCTGACCGAAGCGGAGGCGCCGCAGGTGTACCGCGCCGTGCGCGAAATCGCCACGCGGGACCATCTGCCGATGCCCAAGCTGTACTGGCTTCCCACGAAGGCGCCCAACGCGTTTGCCACGGGCCGCAGCCCCAAGCACGCGGCGGTGGCCGTCACCGCCGGGCTGCTCGAGATCATGAGCGAGGACGAGCTCAAGGGCGTGCTGGCGCACGAGCTCTCGCACGTGAAGAACCGCGACACGCTGGTCATGACCATCGCCGCGGCCCTGGCCGGCGCCATCATGATGCTCGCCCGCATGGCCGAATGGAGCCTGTGGATGGGTGGGCGGCACCGGAACAACGAGCACCGGGGTGCTGCGGGCGCGCAGCTGGTCGCCATGCTGTTGATCGCCATTCTCGCCCCGCTGGCGGCGATGCTGATCCAGATGGCGATTTCGCGCACGCGCGAGTACAGCGCGGATGAAACCGGCGCCCGGCTGACCGGCAACCCGCACGGGTTGGCCAGCGCGCTCGAGCGGCTGCACGCCGCCAGCCAGGCGCACCTGCTGCCGCACGCGAACCCGGCGACGGCGCATTTGTTCATCGTGAACCCGCTGTCGGCGGGCGCGATTGCCACCTTGTTCTCGACGCACCCGCCGATGCATGAGCGCGTGCGCCGGCTGCGCAGCATGAGGCTGTAAGCACGGAGCGACCGTGGGATGAGCATGGCGGACACGGCGTGGTCTTCAGCGGCGCATCACGCACTGCGCTGGATCATCTGGCTGCTCACGTTCGGCATCGCGGCGCTCACCGGCGCGGTGGGCGTCGCAGCACCCCGCGCATGGGCGCAGGATGTGTCGCTCTCCGCAGCCGTCGACAAGACGACCGCCTCTGTCGGTGAGCCGATCCAGCTGGTGATCACGCTCCGCGGCAACACGGCGGGCGTGCGGCTGCCGTTGCCGGAGGGATTCGTCGTGTTGGCGCAGAGCCAGTCGACGAACTTTTCGATCCAGGCGGGCGCGGTGGCGCGGTCCGTGGCGCTCACCTACGTTGTCGCGGGGCAGCAGGCCGGCACGTTCAAATTAGGGCCCTTTGAGGCCGCGCACGGCGATCAGCAGATCGCGACGGAGCCCATTGAAATCACCGTCAAGAAGGTCGTCGGAGTGCCGAAATTCCGCTCGGAAGGGCCCCGGTACAGCCTCTGAGCACCGTCTGAGTCCAAGCCCTAGTGATCCTTTAAGTATTTCCTACAACCTGTGGTATTTTTTGTCTTGACAGAGTTCTACGCTGTGTTAGATTGACCAGCGGATAACCCCAAGCGCTTGTGGGGAGCGCTGGGTGGAGAACAATATATGGGGTCTCGAGGAGGACGGCGCATGACCGAGGCAGTCAAGACGGCAAAGCGGGCTGCGGCAGACGCGGCATCAGTGATCCCTCAGCAGGAGCGCCCCAAAGCCGTCCGAAAGGGTCTGCGGATCTCCCGCCGCTGGACCCGCGCCACGGTCCACCCCTACGATGAGATTACCTGGGAATTACGGAGTGCCTCGATCGGCAACGACAAGGGCGAGGTCGTCTTCGAGCAGCGCGATGTGGAACTGCCCAATTTTTGGACGCAGCTCGCGACCAACGTCGTGGTGTCGAAGTACTTCCGCGGCGCCCTGGGCACCCCGCAGCGCGAAAAGAGCGTCAAGCAGCTCATCGGCCGCGTGGCCAACACGATCGCCGACTGGGGCGTCAAGGACGGCTACTTCGCCACGGACGAAGACGCCGAGACGTTCCGCTCGGAGCTGATCTACCTGCTCGTCAACCAGTACGCCGCGTTCAACTCCCCCGTGTGGTTCAATGTTGGGATCGAGAAAACTCCCCAGTGCTCCGCCTGCCAGCCCTACCATGCCTTGATTAACACAGCGAACGGACTGATGCCTATTGGGGAGATCGTCGAGAAGAAGCTGATTGGTTTGCCCGTGTATGACGGCAATGGGCTCACGCAAGTAGTGGCCGTGCAGCACAACGGTCGCAAGCCGGTCTATCGCGTTCAGCTCAATGATGGTTTTTGTGTGGAGGCGACAAGCGATCACCTGGTCTGTGCTCATGAAGCTCGTCGGACTCATCGAGTTGAATGGCGTCGAGTGGATCAGCTGAAGCCTGGGATGGTGATGCGCGTGTATGCGCATACGCCTGCGACTGTGACGGCTCCGGCAGAGGCGAAGGCGGTTGCCGAGGCCGCCTTAGCTGGTTGGTTGCAGGCTGACGGGTTCGTCGGACAGTACGACCAGGGGACCAATCAGTCGTTAACCGTCGAGTTCATGACGGTCGATGAGCAAGAATTTGATTGGGTGATGTCCCACGTGCGACAGGTATTTCCGGATCACCACTACCATGTCAGCGATGTTCCCACGAAAGATCAGGCGCTTCGATGCAGGCGGATACGGCTCTATGGTGAGCCGCTCCGGCCGTTCGTCGAGCGGTACGGACTGCTGCAACGTGGCCAAGCACTCCGTATCCCGCAGCTCCTATGGACCGCACCGAACGACGCCGCGGCTGCCTATGTAAAGAGCCTGTTCCAGTCGGATGGATATGCGGCCGTCCATGTGCCCAGCGCGCACGTGGCCTTTGCGGTCACGTCAAGGACGTGGGCTGAGGAATTGCAGCGGCTGCTCACCCGATTCGGCATTTATGCCCGGTTGCGTCAGAAGAAGGAACGTCGCCCCGATCGCTACGACATGTGGGAACTTGATATTTCCATTCGATCAGAACGAGAAGCGTTCCAGCGCTCCATTGGATTTATCTCTGAGCGAAAGAACGCCAAATTGCGTGAATCGCTGCAAGCACCTGGTAAGCGCTGCCCCGAGGTCCGATATGCCACCATCGTGTCTATCGAGCCGATCGGTGAGATGGACGTGTATGACATTCAGACAGTCAGCGGCTGCTATCTGACCAATTCAGTCCTCGTCCACAACTGTTTCATCCTCTCCGTCGATGACACGATGGAATCCATCCTCGAGTGGTACCGCAACGAAGGGATGATCTTCAAGTACGGCTCCGGCTCCGGCGTGAACGTCTCGCCCATCCGCTCTTCCCGCGAGCGCCTGGCCGGCGGCGGCACCGCTTCGGGCCCGGTGTCGTTCATGAAAGCGGCGGACGCCTCAGCCGGGGTCATCAAGTCCGGCGGCAAGACCCGCCGCGCGGCCAAGATGGTCGTGCTCAACTCGGACCATCCGGACATCAAGACATTCATCCTCTGCAAGTGGAAGGAAGAGGAGAAGGCGCACAAGCTCATCGACGTGGGCTATGACAGCGCCATCGACGGGGAGGCGTACGGCTCCATCTATTTCCAGAACGCCAACAACTCCGTGCGCGTGACCGACGACTTCATGAAGCGCGCCCTGGCCGACGAGGAATGGGATCTGAAGGGCGTGAGAGGCGGCGAGATCATCGAGCGGGTGAAGGCGAAGGACCTGCTGCGCCTCATCGCCGAGGCCACCTGGCACTGCGGCGACCCGGGTATGCAGTTCGACACCACGATCAACGACTGGCACACCTGCCCGAACACCGGCCGCATCAACGCCAGTAATCCTTGCTCCGAATACATGCACTTGGATAACTCCGCCTGCAACCTCGCCAGCATCAACCTCATGAAGTTCCTCGACGCGGAGGGCAACTTCCTCGTCGAGCAGTTCAAGTACGCCGTCAGGATCATGACCATCGCGCAGGACATCGTGGTCGACAACTCCTCCTACCCGACGGCGAAGATCACCGAGAACGCCAAGGCCTTCCGCGAGCTGGGCCTGGGCTACGCGAACCTGGGCGCGTTGCTCATGTCGCAGGGCATCGCCTACGACTCCGACGAGGGCCGGGCATGGGCCGGGGCGATCAGCGCACTCATGTGCGGCCACTCGTACGAAGTGTCTTGCCAGATCGCCAGAGAAAAGGGGCCGTACTCCGGGTTTGAGACCAACCGCGACCCGCAGCTGCGCATCATCCGCAAGCACCGGGCCCAGGTGGACAAGATCAACCACCGGCTGGTACCCGCGAACCTGCTCAAAGCCGCGAGCCAAGCCTGGGATGAAGCGGTCCGGCTCGGCGAGCAGCACGGCGTACGCAATTCGCAGGTGACCGTGATCGCCCCCACCGGGTGTCTCGTCGGCGGTTCACTCGTGGCCACGGACAAGGGGCTGATGCGATTGAGTCGGTTGGGAAATGTGAAAGGCGCGCAGTGGCAGGATGTGTCGTTCCAGGTCCTGACGGATGAGGGGCCGCGGAGCGCCACGAAATTTTACGTGAATGGCCAAGCAGCGACACGTCGCATTCGCACCCAGGCAGGGTACGAAATCTGTGGGACTCTCCAGCATCAAGTCAAAGTGGTGGATCCCATCACGGGCCAATGGGTGTGGAAGCGATTCAAGGATCTCCAGGCAGGAGAGGTGGTGCCTCTCGCAATGAATACGCTGGTGGGAGAACCGCGACAGATCTTGCTGCCGCCGCTTGGGGAGCCGTATTGGGCAAGCAATCCTGAGATCGAGGTGCCTCGCGCGGTCACTGCAGAGCTGGCGGAATTGGTGGGTTACTTTATGGGAGATGGAAGTCTCCACAGCAAGGGCTTGCGCTTCTGTGTGACTGCGGGGGATAACGAGGTAGTCGATCGCCTGTGCCAGTTAGGTCGTTCGTTGTTTCATCTGGAACCGCATCTGTCTTCGCAGGAGGGATACGTGGAGGTCGCGTTCCATTCTGTCGCCCTGGTCATGTGGTGGGAAGCGGCAGGATTCGCGAAACAGGTTCCGACGAGGGCGCCGAATCATACAGGGAAAGGATATCAGCCGCATATCCCTGACGCCGTCCTCGCCTCCAATGACCGACAGACGTATGGCGCATTTCTGCGTGGCCTCTTCGAAGCGGATGGATCGGTGACCCTTGGCGTACCTTCCTTCTCAACGGCGCACCCAGAGTTCGCACGAGAGGTCACGACGCTCTTGCTGGCCCTCGGGTACCCCACGTCAGCGAAACTCGATCAGTCCGGTTGGGGCGCGGCCGACGTCCACGGACTACGCGTGCGAAATGCCAGCTACAACGCATCCTTCCTGAACGAAATCGGGTTTATGAGCCGGCGCAAGCGTAAAGGACTGAGGGTCATCAGCGGTCCGCTCAGCGGAAAGCGGGACTACATTTTCTTGCCAGAAGCGGCCGTTGGCGAGTTGGTTCCCGCCGGTCATCGACACCGTAGCGCTGTATTGATGTCAGTGCGGCGGCATGGCGGCGTTCCCCGCCAGCGTGTGACCCAGCTCTATGAAGAGACCCAGGATGTGCGACTGGCACATGCGCTGCAATTCTTTTTCGATCGCATCGAGGTCAACGAGGACGGCGGCGTCCAGTCAACGTATGATGTGTCAGTGCCCGATAACGTCACCTATCTGGCCAACAGTTTTATCAGCCATAACACCATCGCGTTCCTGATGGACTGCGACACGACCGGTATTGAGCCGGACATCGCGCTGGTCAAGTACAAGCGGCTGGTGGGCGGCGGGATGCTGAAGATCGTCAACCAGACCGTGCCGAAAGCGCTGACCAAGCTCGGCTATGATGGCGCCGAAATCGAGGCGATCCTCAAGCACATCAACGAGCGGGAAACGATCGAGGGCGCGCCGGCCTTGAAGCCCGAGCATCTGTCGGTCTTCGACTGCGCGTTCCGGCCCACGAACGGCGCGCGGTTCATCCACTACATGGGCCACGTCCGCATGATGGGCGCGGTCCAGCCGTTCATCAGTGGTGCCATCAGCAAGACGGTCAACCTGCCGGAAGAGGCGAGCATCGAGGACATCACGCAGGCCTACATCGAAGCCTGGCGGCTGGGCATCAAGGCCCTGGCCATCTACCGCGACGGTTCCAAGCGCGTCCAGCCGCTCTCAACGAGCAAGGACGACAAGACCGGCAAGGTCGCGGTCAAGAGCGCGCCGTACCGCCGCCGCCTGGCGGATGAGCGCCAGGCCATCACGCACAAGTTCTCGATCAGCGGCCACGAGGGCTACCTGACCGTCGGGCTGTTCGAGGACGGCCTGCCGGGCGAAATCTTCATCACGATGTCGAAGGAAGGTTCGACCCTCTCCGGGCTCATGGATTCCTTCGCGACGATGGTGTCGCTCTCCCTGCAGTACGGCGTGCCGATCAGGGTGCTCGTCAACAAGTTCAGCCACACGCGCTTTGAGCCCAACGGGGTCACGAGCAACAAGGACATCCGCTTCGCCAAGTCGATCATCGACTACATCTTCCGCTGGATGGCGCTGAAGTTCCTGCCGGCAGAAGAGGCGCAGCACTTCAAGGTGACCGAAACGCCGGGCTCCAAGCCGGCCACTGGCAATGGCGCAGCGGCTGCGGCGCCGGCGGCCCCGGCCGTCGCCGCGTCCGCTCCGGCGAGGGCAAAGGAGGCGCCGGTTGCGACAATCAGCGCCTTCGAGCAGCAGGAGAAGCTCACGTTCGTGGCGCAGGCCGACGCGCCCGCCTGCCCGGAATGTGGCTCGCTCATGGTCCGCAACGCGGCGTGCTACAAGTGTCTGAACTGTGGTTGTACCTCGGGGTGCTCGTAACAGTAAAGGGGGTTTAATGCGCAAGGCAATCTTCGGGTTGGTCGTCGTCGGGTTGCTGATTTGGGCGGTGCAGTTCATGCGGTCGTCGCAGACGGAGAACGCGGACGCCGTGATCCCGGTTCCGGCGGTGAGCCAGGAGTCTCCAGCGGCGATCATCGATGCGGCGGCGACCTCAACTACCACGGGTATCACGGCCGTGACGGATGCCGCACAGGCTGCCGGCACCGACGCGGCAGCAGTCGCCAGCGAGGCGGCATCGGCGATTCCGGCGGCACCAGCAGCAAGCAGCGCACAGTAAACTCGTACCACCAGTACGACGGCGTGAAGCGGCAGATCAAGGGGTGTGGGAGCCCCTTGAAGGAGGCCCGGCTCATGTTGAATCTCGAGCTGTCGAAGAAGTGCAAGGCGTTCGTCATGGCCCACTGGGGCACTGACGGGCTCAAGCAGGTGAAGGAGCGGCCTGTGAGCTGGGTCCGGCACGAAGCGAATCCGTACCTGCAGGTCCTCCGCCGCAAGCAGAAGCACCTCCCATTGCTCTCCGTCCGCGGGACCGTGAACCGCATCGAAGTCCAGCTCTCCACCGAGAAGAAGGGGGTTTGAGTATGCTCGAGGCGCAGGAACGCACGTTGGGAACGGTCCAGGGGACGTCCACCGGCCGCATCCTGGTGGACCGGGAAATCCGCGAATACGTCGCGCGGTACCGGATGCTGGACCCGTTCGAAGAGCGCCTCAAGCGCGACGGCGTCATCTCGTATGGCCTCTCCTCGATGGGCTACGACATCCGCGTCACGGACGAGTTCAAAATTTTTACGAACGTGAAACAGGCGATCGTCGACCCCAAGCAGTTCAGTCCCGATTCCTTCATCGACTTCAAGGGCGAAACGTGCGTCATCCCGCCGAACTCGTTCGCGCTGGCGCGGTCGGTGGAATATTTCCGGATGCCGCCGAGCGTCTTAGGTCTCTGCCTGGGCAAGTCGAGCTATGCCCGGTGCGGCATCGTCGTCAACATCACGCCGCTTGAGCCGGGCTGGGAAGGGCACCTGACGATTGAGATTTCCAACACGACCCCGCTGCCTGCGCGCATCTACTCGTTCGAAGGCATCGCGCAGGTGCTGTTCTTCGAGGCCGGCACGACCCCGGAGGTCACGTACGCGGACCGGAAGGGGAAGTACCAGGCCCAACAGGGAATCACGCTGCCGAAGGTCTGAGCCACGCCACGTTCCTCCGAGCCGCGCGACCGTGTCCTGATGTTTGACGTGCCCGCCACGGATTTTTCCCTCGAGACGACCCTGGCCTCCGGTCAGGCCTTCCGTTGGACCCGCCGGGACGGCTGGTGGTACGGCTTCATCGACTCCCGCCCGGTCAAAATCCGCCAGGATGACGGCCGCCTGCAGTGCCAGGGCGAGGACGGCGCGCTCACGCCGGAGCGCGTGCGGCGCTACTTTGCCCTCGACGTCGATTATGCCGCGATCATCTCCTCCATCAACGTCGACATGCAAGTGCACCAGGCCATCGTGCGGCACCGCGGCCTGCGCGTCCTGCGCCAGGACGGATGGGAAACCCTCGCGTCGTTCATCTGCGCCTCCTTCAACAACATTAAGCGCATCGAGGGGATGATCGACCGTCTGTGCCAGGCCTACGGCCAGCCGGTCGCGCTGAACGGGTTCCGGGGTTTCAGTTTCCCCGCGCCGGAAACGATCGCCGCGGCCCCGGAGCGCCGGCTGCGCGCCCTCGGGCTGGGCTACCGCGCGCCGTACCTGAAAGCCACCGCCAAGCTGGTGGCGGACGGCGGCTTGCCGATCGCGCACCTGCGGCGCGTCGACTACGCGGCTGCCAAGCGCGCCCTGATGGCGTGCGAAGGCGTGGGCGACAAGGTCGCGGACTGTGTCGCGCTGTTCGGATTCGAGAAATACGAAGCGTTCCCGATCGATGTGTGGATGGAGCGGGCGATGCGCTACTATTTCCGCCACCGGCGCATGACGCGCGCGCTGCTGCACACGTATGCGACGCAGCACTTCGGCGCGTACGCCGGCTACGCGCAACAATTTTTATTTCACTACATGAGAAATGCCGCATGTCCTTGACACTTCGGAACAGCTATGGTACGAAATATAGTAATGATGCAATACGTTGTGATGATGATCCGTCCTTCGAGGCGTTTGAAGGCCGTCACATCACCGTGAAACAACTCACTGCAAGTGTCCAGGGACTCCGTGCGCGCGGGTCCCTTTTTCTTTTTCCACGGCGGGGAATCTGATGGGGCTGCGCGTCGGCATGACCTATAACGTGAAGAGCGAGTTCATGCTCAAACCGGGTGACCCGCCCGACATGAACGCCGAGTTCGATCACGAAGAGACCATCAGCCACATCGAGCGGGCTTTCCGCGAAGCGGGGCATAACGTCGTGCGCCTCGGCGGCGCGCGGCACCTGCTCGCACTGAACGGCAACGCCAAGGTCGACGTGGTCTTCAACATCGCCGAGGGCTACGGCGGGCGCAACCGCGAGTCCCAGGTGCCCATCCTGCTCGAGATGCTGGGCATCCCGTTCGTCGGCGCCGACGGCCTCACGCTGGGCCTCACACTCGACAAAGTCCTCACCAAGAAAGTCCTCATCGCGGAAGGCATCCCAACGCCCAAGTACGTTGAAGTCACGGATGCGGATCAGCTGCGGGCCGAAGACCTGCGCTACCCGCTCATCGTCAAGCTCCGGTGCGAAGGGTCCAGCAAGGGGATCAGCGAGAAATCGTTGGTGCACTCGCCGGAGGAGCTGCAGCGGCAGGTGGCTTGGCTGCGGCAGACGTATCAGCATGCCGCGATCTTCGTGGAAGAATTCATCGAGGGCCAGGAGTTCACCGTCGCGGTGATCGGCAACGAGCACCCGGAAGCCTATCCGGTTTGCCAGATCACGCTGGACGGGCAGACCGACCTGGGCCGTAAGTTCTTTACCTTCGCCTACCTGCGCACCGGCGCGGACTACATCTGCCCGGCGAACATCCCGGACGCGCTGGCCCGGCGCATGCAAGCACTGGCCCTGCGCACCTATAAGGCGGTGGAATGCCGCGACTGGGGCCGTGTGGATTTCCGGACCGATGCCCAGGGCACCCCGTACGTGCTCGAGATCAACCCGCTGCCGTCGCTCTCCGACCAGGACGTCTTTAACTTCATCGCCAAAGCGCGCGGGCTCACGCACCACCAGATCATCACGCGTATTCTGGAAACCGGGCTGGCGCGCCTGGGGCTTCCGGCGCGCAACGGGGCAGGTGTGCTATCCGCCGCACGATCGCACTGACCTACAACATCAAGCGCGCTTCCTCCGGCGAGCGTGCGGGGGCCCCCGCGGACGCCGAGTCCGAGTTCGACAGCCCGCGGACGATTGAAACGATCGCCTCCGCCTTGCGCGAGGCCGGGCACACCGTTCATTTGGTCGAAGCGACGGCGGATCTGCCGCGATGGTTCCTGACACACCACGTGGACCTGGTCTTCAACATCGCCGAGGGTGTGCGCGGCGAGCACCGCGAGTCCCAAGTCCCGGCGACCCTCGAGTTGCTGAAGGTGCCGTACACCGGTTCGAACAGCATCACGCTGGCCTTAGCACTCGACAAGGCCAAGACCAAGCAGATCCTCGCCTCCGAGGGCATCCCCACGCCGGCCTGGCAGCTGTTCCCGTCGCCGGCCGCGACGCTGAACCCGCGGCTGGAGTTCCCGCTCATCGTCAAGCCGAACCGCGAAGGCTCCAGCAAGGGCATCTGGCGCGAGAGCGTCGTGGGCGACGCGGCCTCGCTGCGGCGGCAAGTGGAGCGCGTCTACGAGCACTACCGGCAGGAAGTGCTGGTCGAGGAGTTTATCGACGGCATGGAGCTGACCGCCGGCGTGCTCGGCGACCAGCCGCTGCCGCTGCTGGAGATCGACTTCGGCCCCTGCGCGCCGTCGGGAGAGTTCTTCTATTCCTGGCGCATGAAGGAATTCCAGGGCGACGCGGCGCGGGGCTTGGCCCCGGTGCTGCACTGCCCGGCGCGCATCCCGGCCGCGGCCGCCACGCGCATCCAGCAGATCGCGCTGCGCGCCCACCGAGCACTCGGCTGCGCGGACGTTTCGCGCACCGACATCCGGCTGCGCGCCGACGGCACGCCGTTCGTGCTCGAAGTCAACCCCTTGCCGGGATTCAGTCCATTGGACAGCAGCTTCCCGTTCATGGCGCAGGCCGCTGGTATGACCCATCCTCAGCTGATTCAGCGGATCGTGGACTTGGCCATGGCCCGCTCGCATCATCAGCCCGCCGCCCGGATCCGGGAGACGGGGTCCACGGTCCAGCCTCAAGAGCCCTCACGTCGAGCGGGCTCGCGGAGAGCCAATTCGTTCCTTGAGGCGCTGGACAACGGAGGGTAGACCGTGACAGTGAACGTCGACGAAGCCTATCGGCGCATTGCCCTGTGGAAGGACGTGCCGCTCGAAGAGTGGCAGACGTACCGCTGGCAGATGACGAACCGGATTCAGACGGTCGAGCATCTGCGCCAGGTGATCAAGCTAACCCCCTCGGAAGAGCGGGCGGTGACGCGCAAGTCGGGCCGGTTCATCATGGGCATCCCCCCGTACTGGGCGGTCCTGATGGACGCGGACGACCCAACGTGCCCCATCCGGCGCCAAGCCGTGCCGGTTGAAGAGGAATACAAGCTCAGTCCCAACGACCTGATCGACCCGTTGGGCGAAGACAGCCACATGCCGGTGCCGGGCCTCGTGCACCGCTACCCCGACCGGGTGCTCCTCCTGGTCGTCGAAGTGTGCGCGATGTACTGCCGGTTCTGCACACGCAGCCGGGTGGTCGGGACGACCGCGGGCTACAGCCGGCCGGCCAACATCGACGCGGCCATCGACTACATCAAGGCGCACCGGAAGGTCCGCGACGTGCTGATCTCCGGCGGCGACCCGCTCACGCTCTCCGACGACCGGCTGGACGAGGTGCTGACGAAGCTGCGCGCGATCCCGCACGTCGAGTTCGTGCGCATCGGCACCCGCAACCCGGTCACCCTGCCGTACCGCATCACCGAGTCGTTCTGCAGCGTCGTGCGCAAGCACAAGCCGTGGATGAGTCTGCACTTCAACCACCCGAAGGAAGTGACCCCGCAGGCGGCGAAGGCCTGCGGGATGCTGGCCGACAGCGGCATCCCGCTGGGCTCGCAGACCGTGCTGATGAAGGGCATCAACGACCGGCCCGCGATCATGAAGAAGCTGTTCCACGAGCTGCTCAAGATCCGGGTGCGCCCGTACTACATCTACCAGTGCGACCCGGTGAAGGGCACCTCGCACTTCCGCACGCCGGTGTCGGCGGGGCTGCAGATCATCGAGAAGCTGCGCGGCCACACGACCGGCTACGCGAACCCGACGTTCGTGGTCGACGGCCCCGGGGGCGGCGGCAAGATCCCGCTCATGCCGAACTACGTCGTGAGCGTCAAGGACGGCGTCTGGACCCTGCGCAACTACGCCGGCAAGCTCTTCACCTACAAGGAAGAGCCAACCAACGGCAACGGGGCGAAGGTCGGCAGCATCGAGCCCTCGTACGTCGCATTCCAGTAAACGGTGGCACGACATGGAGGCGCCCCGCACCCGGATGAGGGTGCGGGGCGTTACGTTATGAGATACGCGATCGCGGTGTTCCTGGCGCTCGGCATCCCCAGCTGCGCCCCGGCCAACCGGGCACAGCTCGCGAAAGAAGCGGTCAGCCAGGACCCGGAATTTGCCGCCGTCCTTGAAAAACACCGCCAGCTGATCAGCCGCATCCAGACCTTCGAGAAAGAGCTCGCGCTGAAGCGCAGCACGGTGGAGAAGACGATCGGGCAGCTGCGCAAGGACCTGGCCGCCGGCGCGTCCAACGTCCGCCTGAAAACCGCCGAGACCAAGAAGCGCATGGACCCGGACCGGCAGCGGCTGGACCTGGCGCTCTCCATGGCCGGGGAGCAGCTGCGGGCGACGCGGCAGCAGCGCGCGAAGGTGGGGCGCCAGATCGCGCAGTTGAAGAAAGCGGCCAAAGGCGCGCAGGGCACCTGGAGCCGGGACGACATGGCGCGCCATGAGGAGAAGATCCAGGACATGCTGCAGGACGCCCAGCGGCTCGACCATGAAATGGCGGCCCTCAAAGAGCACACGCGCCTCGTGAAGCTCAAGCTGCTGCTGATTAAGTTGTAGCCCGCCCGGTGTTACCGCCCAATGATAATGTCCTCTTTTAGCCCAATAGAAGTGTCCTCTATCATCACGATCTCACCAGGAGGTCGTGATGCAGGAGGTACTCGTGATGACGGGCGAAGAGAGCCGGCGGTT